>Ga0070741_10011831_pt1 | contig 15971 bp, 16 predicted proteins | sample Coa_R1_4_FD_66440 | JGI IMG/M metagenome (GOLD analysis project Ga0070741, IMG submission 66440) | Surface soil microbial communities from Centralia Pennsylvania, which are recovering from an underground coalmine fire - Coalmine... | ecosystem: Environmental > Terrestrial > Soil > Unclassified ...
CCAGCTAACTGCGGCGGCGCAGCCAAACCACTCCCCCCAGCAAAAGCACGGCGCCGGGCATTCCCCCCAGCAAAATCCATTCGGCGCCTTGCACCTGCGCGCGCGTCATCACCAGGCGGTATTCAGTGATCGGACGCGGTCCAATGCCTTCCACCAATTGCGGCCGATCCAGCAGCCAGTTGACCGCCAGCGTACCGAAATCTCGATTGGCCGCCGACTCGATTTGGTGGTTGGCCAGAAAAATCGAATCCCCGGTCACCAAAATCCGGGTCATGCCATGCTCCGTGATCACCCCTTTAACACTCCCTTTGTCCACCGCCACAACCAGCGGATAAGCCCGGTGCGGCTTGCCGGGCGCGTTTGCCACCAGGGAGTGCGGGCCCGAGAAAGCGATTTCTTCCACGTTCGGAGCATCCGCGGCCGGGGAATGAGCGCTCAACTTGCCAATGCTGCGGGGCAGGATCATGTGAATTGCCAGGCCAGTCAGCGGGCTGACGATGGGATGATTGGAAAACGCGCCCACAATCACGTCCTGTTCCCCTCTGCGTGCGTCGGGATCGCTGATGATGTCGTTCGAGACGTTCACTCCCCATTTGGCGAGGATCTTTTCCAGGCCGGTGTCGCCGTGGTTGAGCGAAAGGGCGCTAAACAGGGCAAAAAGCCGCCCGCCCTGGCTCAAGTACTGATCGATGGCTTCGAGCTCCGAATCCTCAAACGGCGTGCGGGGTCCGGGAATGACCAGCAAATTGCAATCGGCCGGCACCGGGTGATTGGTATCGAGTAAGGAAATGGATTCGAGTTGCAGGTAGCTCTCGCCTTGCAGTTGTGTGGCGAGCTTCTTATATCCAAACTGCTCGTCATCGCTGTTGATGTCGTGCTCGCCGTGGCGCGTGAGAAAATAGACCTTTGGCTTATTAGGTGATGTCACCGCAATCAGGGCCGCCGTAAAGGCGCGTTCTCCTTCGAAAAACGTCGGTTTACGGCTGAACTCGATTTGGCCCTGGCTGGGAACTTGTTCCTGAACATATTTCACCAGCGCATTCCCATCGACAGCTTTGATTCGTTTTTCGCCGCCGTCGAAAATGACCAGGTTTTTGGCGCTGGCCAGGCCCAGCCAGGTGTAATTGGTGCGAAGCACCTGGGCGGCACCCGGGTCGCGCTTGTAATCCACAATGCGGATCGAAATCTTGCGATTGACGGTGTGGTACTCGTTGAGCAGTTCGGCGATCGTCGAATAAAACGGATCCTCCTTGTCATAGTACAACGTGACCTTGACCGAGTTGGTCAGGCCCGCAAGAAATTTAACCGTGCGAGGAAACAAGGTGACCTTGCTCTGCGTGCTCACGTGCAGCCGCAGGAAGTACTGGCGGCTCACGTAATTGACCATCACCACCACCCCGAAGACGAGCGCTACGACTAATCCGACGTTCAGCGCGATCACCCACTTGCGAAACGGCGAAAAACTCGGCTTTGGTTCAGACTCGTCGGCCATGTTATTTCCAGCGGCGGCTCTCAACGATCCGCAAGGTCAGGAACAGAAAGAACAGCGTTAGACTCACGTACAAAACAATCGAGCGCGTGTCGACGACTCCCCGGGCGAAGTCATGCATTTGGTCGAAAAAAGCCAGCGACGCGAGCAATTGGGCATGCCAATTGGTCTGATTTGGAAATCGATCCGCCAGAACTCCCAGGCAGAAAATGGTGCCGCTCGACACCAGGGTAATCATCGCGGCCGCCACCTGGCTGCGAGTCAAAGCCGAGGCGCAGCAACCCAAAGAGACAAACATCGCGCCGAGCAACAAGATGCCTAAAAAGGTGCTGGCGACGACCCCGGCATCAAAGGCGTCAGGCTCATTGGAAAAATGGCGCACGATCAGCAGGCAAGCCATTAAGGGAAGCCAGGCGAGCGCGTAGAAAATGAGCCCGGCCGTGAATTTGGACAATACCACCTGCAGTTCGCTCACCGGCGCCGTCATGAGCGTCTCAAAGGTGCCCGAGGCTTTTTCCTGCGCGAAAAGCCGCATGGTGATCACCGGCGTCGACAGCAGCAAAATGAGCCAGAAGAACTGGGTAATATAAAACAGTTCAGTCACCGGAATGGGGGTCGGCTCCTGCTGGAGTTTGACCAACAACACCACGAAACTCAGTCCGAGCAGAAAAGTCACCGCCGCGATGATGATGTATCCGGTCAGCGACAGGAAATAGGCCCCCAATTCGCGGCGTGTCAGGGTCAGGTACGGCTGCATCAGCTTTCCTCCTCCTCCGGCGGACGGGTCAGCTGCACGTAAATATCTTCCAGCGAATGGCGATACCGAGTTAATTCACGCAAGCCCCATCCTCGTTCACGCACCAGGGCAAACACCAGTGGCCGCAGGTCCATGCCATTGCGCGGCGTCAGAGCGCACCGGAAATACTCGCCTTCGACCGCCGACACATCGTAACTCTCGATTTCAGGCAACTCGTCCCAGCACGCCTGCAACTCGGGCAACGGGGCGGCAATTTCCGCCAGGACCTGGCTTTTGCTGCGCATGAATTGCTGCAGATTCTCAGGCGTGTCGGCGGCCAGGATCGTGCCCTGATACATGATCATCATCCGATTACAGGTCATCTCTGCCTCCGGCAGGATATGGGTGGAAATCAGGACCGTATGCGTATTGCCCAGGCCTTTAATGAGCTGGCGCACCGCGCGGATTTGATTCGGGTCCAACCCGATGGTTGGCTCATCCAAAATGATCAGCTCCGGTTCGTGCACCAGGGCGTCGGCCAATCCAACCCGCTGCCGGTACCCCTTGGATAATTGGCCGATGATGCGATGAGCCACATCCGAAAGGCTGCATTGTTCCAGGACAATATCGACTCGCTCACGCGATTTCTTGTAACCCAGACCCTTGAGCCGCGCCCTGAATTTTAGATATTCGCGCACCCGCATGTCGAAATGCAGCGGGTTATTTTCGGGCATATACCCGATGCGGCGCCGCACTTCCTCCGAGTTGCGGAAAACGTCCAGGCCGCCAACACGCACCGTCCCCGACGTGGCGGGCAGGTAGCACGCGAGGATCCGCATCGTGGTGCTCTTGCCGGCCCCGTTAGGGCCGAGCAAGCCGACAATCTCTCCGCGCCCGACCGAGAACGAGATGTTGGATACAGCAGTGCGCCCAGCATACCGTTTCGTCAGGTTCGTCACTTCTATCATCAAACCATCGCTCATCGAAACGACCCAACCCGCAGTTTAATCAACCAAAGAGGCCCTGCGCGAATATAAAATTCAAAACGGCGCCAATCCCGTCGATTCCCCGCAGTTTTAGAACGGAAACCTGTTAAAATGGTTGATCCAAGTGTTACTGGAGGTCTGCACTCCGTTGGACCTCCGGCTAACCCTCTGTGGCCACTCCGGGTTCAGCACGCCCATCTGAACGTGCACCGGTTCATGGTCATCGAGTCGGACACGCTGGCCAGGGATGAGGTCGGCGCCGTCTTCGCGTATCTGCGCCGGCGTTTGCACTACGACTTGCACTGCATCGTTGATACGGCTGGCAAGTCGCTGCACGGAATAGTTCGATGCGCCGCGAAGCAAGGTTTTTGAGGACCGGCTGAAGGCCGGTCTCGTCGCTTTTGGGTGTGACCCGAAGGTGTTCACGTACTCGCAGCCGGTGCGGGTGCCCGGGGCGTGGAGGGATGGGAAGCTGCAGAGGTTGGTTTGGCTGGAAGGTTGAGGGCTAATGGGCAACGGGATTTCCAGAGGCGGACTGAGTAAGGATTTGCTTAACCTCCCTGGCCGCCTCATTGCGGGTGGGACAGACGGCGTTGGCTGCGATGCGTTGGAGAGCCGGAATAGCTTGCGGCCCGATGCCGGCGAGAATGTAGGTGGCGATGTAAGCGCTGCGTCGGCCGCGGGCGTCGTTTGCGAAGCCCTCGAGATTTGGAATTGCGGGCGCGGCGTCGGGCCCGAGGATGTTGAAGACGTAGCCAGTCATTTCGAAGTGAAGGACAGCTGGGTCGGAAAGAGCCCAAACTCTAACGGGCTGGAACGTCGGGGTACTCGGAAGGCTGGTGGCCAAGCGCTCAGTGATCCCTCTAAGTCTGTTCTCCTCGGGGTCGGCAGACAACCAGGCCAGAAGGCAAGGAAGGGCATTGGTCCCGATCGCGCGGATTGCTGCTCTGGTTTGAGGCGTATTCCCGTTGCGCAAGACGAACTCGGTAAGCGAGATGCCGTGGACGGTGGGCTCGGGCGGTGTTTGCGGTGGGCGATGGAAGATAAAGGCGAGCGCGAGCAAGATGAGCGCGAGCAAGGCGACAGCGAGTCGGACCTTCATACGGGCATGGTGGAGGCTGTGTATGGCGGAGCAAGTCGATATCGCGGTGGACTTGGGGGTGGTGCCTCCGCCGCTGCCGGAGATTTTCAATCTGCGGCAGTTGGTGGAGGCGGCGACGGCGCCGCTGCGCCAAATCGTCGAGGGGATTTTGCACCAGGGTGCAAGATGACTCTTGGCGGGACCAGCAAGAGTAATAAGTCGTGGTGTTTGCTGGACCTGGGGTTGCCGCCGGGGCCCGGCCATGGGGTTCGTTGTGGCGGGCTGAGGATGTGGTGAACTGGGAAGTCGAGCGCATTGGCGAGCGGTCGGTGCTGGTTGGTGTTGTGCTTAAGGATGGTGCGCGCTTGCTGGCGTTCCGAATGGATAGTGGCGCTTGTTTCCAGGAAGTTTGGACACAGGTTGATGGTCAGTGGATGAGGGGCGAGCGTACTGCGATGAGGCGAGGCGACGCTCCGCTCGGCTTCATTCCGTTCGTGTTCCATGGCCCGCGTCATTCCAGGCCGGAGCCAGCCCGCTTGGCGTGCGCGCTGAGCCCAGGCGTAGCGATAGGAGTGCAGGGAGACGCCCGACACTTTCGCGAGACGGCAACGCCGGATAAAGGCTTTTCCGCGATCTGCCTGTTTCCACAGGGCGAGCATGGGAAAAAGGGACCCGGACTGCGGCCGGCTTCGAAGGATTTCACGACGGATTCTCCGAAGTGAATGAGGCAGAGTGAGCCGGTCTTGCGGCGGGTGTAGGAAACGGTCTTTTGGTTTAGGTCGACGTTTTCGGCGCAGAGGGTCGCAATGTCGGTTTGCGATCCGCCCAGGTGCCACAGTAGTTCGTAGAAGGCTCGCCATTCCTGGTTGCTCTCCGCCGCAAGGATTTTTTGGTGCTCCTCGGGAGTGATGGCGCGTTTCTCTTTGAAGTGGGGAGCCGGACCAGCGTTTCTTTGGCAGGACTGGCGCACTCCCATCGGACTCGGGTGCTTCCGGACTTGAGCTTGAGGATTTCGTTCATCACGTCCTGCCAGGTTCGGCTGCTGACCAACGGGTCGGAGGCGGCGAGGTAGGTGCGAGCGAGTTGAAGGTTGAGGTGCGGCTCGCGGAAGGATTCGTTCCTGGCCTGGAGGAGCGTGCGAGCTTCCGATTCATCCTTGGTGCGAAGGCTGAGTTGCTGCCCAGTTTCGTTGTCCTGGCAGTAAAGGGTGGCGTTTCGCTGACAGAGGACAAAGCGCTGTTTCATAATTCAGGTCTGAATCATGACCTTGTCCGGCACGCTCGCGTGAGCGAGTAGCGGGCGAGTTTCAGCGGGATTCTGCCGAGCAGACTGACAGTTTCACTGACAGTGGCCAATCTGAGTGTCGAACTCCCTGCTTTCCAACGAGTAGGAAATGGAGCCAACGGTCAGAATCGAACTGACGACCCGCGCTTTACGAAAGCGCTGCTCTACCGACTGAGCTACGTTGGCGCACCAAACCAAGCCCCAGCAGGGAATGATGGGGCATGGCCTCTCAGCCACGCTGAAATTGATACCAGATTAAACAGCCCCGCGCAAGGCGGATGCACGCCGCCCACACTGCCGGCGACCGGGCGACCGCAATTTTCAGGGTCGCCGCCGAAAGCCACTGGGCAGACCGCACTTTGCATCACGGGCCGCAACGCGCTATTTACGCGGTGGCGCCGATTCCCCATTCAGCGCGATTCCTTTGCCCGCACTGACCCATAAAGCAGTTTGACACACTTCGCAACATTGCGAATAATGGATTCGTCAGAAAGGTCAGAAAATGCCTAAGACGAAAGTGGTCTTCTACAAGGAAGACGACGGTTCCGTACCGATTCTCGATTGGCTGGATTCGTTGCAGCCCAAGGCGCTTGACAAATGCACGGTTCGGATTGAAAGACTGGCTGAAATGGGCCATGAGCTCCGACGCCCTGAGGCCGATTTGCTGCGAGATGGCATTTACGAACTGCGCGTGGGGCTGCAGCATGTGAAGTACCGGATGTTGTATTTCTTTCATGGGCGAACCGCCGCGGTACTTTCGCACGGCTTGGTCAAGGAAGCGGCCGTGCCTCCTAAGGAAATCGAGAAAGCAATTGAGCGGAAACGAGTATTTGAGAACGATCCCCGCTCTCACACCCACGAGGAGTGGTTATGACGAAAAAAAGAAAAACTACATCAGACGCCGTTCAGATTTTACACCGCCGTTATTACCGGGGCAAACCAGCGAGGGGTGCGGCTCTTGAAGAGGCGCGAGCCGAGGATGAACTTGCCAGAAAGATTTACGAATTAAGAGAGCAAGCCGGCCTCACCCAAGCAAAGCTTGCAAAGCTCGTCGGGACTACCGCGTCGGTTATTAGCCGGCTCGAGGACTCCGAGTATGAACGGCATTCGCTGACAATGCTAAAGCGAATCGCCGCCGCGGTTGACAAGCGCGTTGAGATCCGTTTTGTGTCCACAAGGCGAAAATTGCAACCAGCCTGAGCCTGGCCGCGCGATTTGCATTCCTCGTCTCCTGCCAAGCCCTCCGCCACCAGACACTCGAGGCAGTAATTCTTCGGTTGCTAAGGAGACACTGAGTCGCCGATCGGGTTGACGATGAACTCCTCGGTGATCGGCCCCTCCGGACGCGTGCCGTTGTCGATGATCGAGGCGATGACCTTCACCCTGCCCTCGGTCAGATCCTCCCAGACTATCTGGACATCGATCTGATATTTTTCGCCGCCGGGCATCGCCACCCTGGCGCGGTCGCTTCTCCCGATGCACGCGGCCGTGGCCAGGTACGCGTGCGAGTGCGAGCGATACTTTTGCAGGTGCCTGACCAAAGCCAAACGTGCTTCAACTTCGTTCATAAGTGTTTGTTCACCTTGAACGTTGGCTCGCGGGTGGCCATCAGGCTAGGGCGAATCTCTACGGAGCGATGTCCGGCATATACCCGATGAAGGCGTTGGATAACCCTGTTGCGATTGCAATCCATCGAATCGGTATCGACACGGTTCAATTACCCCTTGGCTTATGAATTGCTTAACAAAGGCGCAGGTCCAGCGACCGGCTGGATCACTGTCTCAAATTTAGGCGGGCAGGCGCACTCTGTGGAATGCCCAGGGTAGAGAACCCGCCAAATCGCTCCAGGTTGTCCCGGTCTGCGGCAGTCATCGGCTCAGTCCCATGGCCAAAATCAACAGGTTTTGGGCCGTCAGTCCCCGGAACTGGCTCCGGCTCCTGGTCGGCCCAATGTTTTGCGCCCTGAAAGTTTCTGCGGCGGACGCAACGGCCTTGCCTGATTCGACCGACCTGACCGAGCTGAGCCTCGAGCAACTGGGCTCCGTTAAAATCGAGAAGGTTTTCGCGGCGTCAAAGTACGAGCAGAGTGTGACGTCGGCCCCCTCGGACGTGAGCATTGTCACCGCCGACGAAATCAAGAAATCGGGGTACCGGACGCTCAGCGAAATCCTGAACGGCGTCACGGGGTTCTACACCACTTCCGATGGAGCGTACAACTACATCGGTACACGAGGGTTCAACCGGCCCGGCGATTACGGCGGACGCTTTTTAATCACGATCGATGGCCACCGGATGAATGACGACATTTTCGACAGTGCCGCCATCGGCACGGAATTTCTTCTGGACGTGGACTTGATCGACCGGGTTGAAGTCATTCGCGGGCCGGGCTCCTCGCTGTATGGCAACAACGCTGTGTTCGCGGTGGTTAACATCATCACGCGAAGGGGACATGATTTCGACGGAGCCGAGGTGGCGGGATCCTATGGCAGCTACGACACCTATACGGGCCGGTTAAGCTACGGTAAGCGGTTTAAGAACGGTGTGGAACTGGCGCTTTCGGGCACCTACCTCGATAGCGCCGGCAATAACGATTTGTACTATCCGAGCTTCGCCGCCATCAATGGAGGTCACGCCGGGCGGAATGGTGAAAGCAGCGCGCCCAGTGGTTTCATGTCGATCAGCTATCGCGATTTTGCACTCGAAGGCGGGTATGTTTACCGCAAAAGGATTGTGCCGAACGGCGCCTATGGCTCGAACTTCAACGACCCGCAGGATTCCGTGGTGGACGAACGAGCGTTCGCGGATCTGAAATTTCAACACGCGTTCGAGCGCGATTGGGAAATTACTGCCAGGCTGTATTACGATCACTACCGTTATGACGGGAACTATCCCTTGGCGCAATACGCCTTTGGAGACCCGCTCTATCCGGGGGCCATCACACTTAACCAGGATCGCGACCAGCAAGAGTCGTTCGGCGGTGAGGCGCAAATTAGCAAGGTCCTGTTTGGCAAAGCGCGAATCATTGGCGGCGCGGAGTACCGGCACGACTTCACGCTCGACCAGCGCAATTTCGATGTCGGCGGCGTCACATATCTCGATTCGAACGTAGCCCAGGATACGGTGGGAGCTTATGTCCAGGGGGAGTATCCTATCCTGGCGAACCTGATCGCGAATGCGGGAGGCAGGTACGACTACTTTTCTTCATTCGGCGACACGATTAACCCCCGAGCGGCTTTGATCTATACGCCGTGGACGAATTCCACTTTCAAGGCCATGTACGGCCGGGCCTTCCGCGCGCCCGACGCCTTCGAGCTGTATTACGTCGCCCCTGGCTACGCCGTAAGCCAGCATCTGCGGCCAGAGACGATTCATTCCTATGAACTGGACTACGACCAGGTCCTCAATCAGCACGTGCAGCTGGTTTCCGCGCTGTTTTATTACCAGGTCGACGACCTGATTAGTTTCGGTCTGGATCCCAGCGGCAACGCGACCTTTGGCAACCTGGCCAGCGCCAACTCGAAAGGCGGAGAGCTCGAACTGGACGGCCAGTGGCAGGGCGGATGGCGGGCGCGTCTGGGTTACACCTATGCGGACGCCCGTGACGGAGCGAGCGGCCAGCGCCTGAGCAACTCGCCCGAGCACGTAGGCAAACTGAATTTCACGGCCCCGCTCTGGCGTGAGAAACTCTTTGCCAATGTGGAGGTCCTGGGCATCAGCGCCCGGACCACGGTTAATGGAACCACTGTGGGCGCTTATGGCCTGGTTAACTTTACGCTTTTCAGCCGGGAACTGGTCAATGGCCTCGAACTTTCGGCGAGCATTTACAATCTTCTGGATAAGAAGTACAGCGACCCGGTCGGGAGCGATTTTCCAGCCAACCCCATTCCGCAAGCCGGGCGAAGTTTCCGGGTCAAACTCACCTATCGCTTCTAACCGTGCGCCCACGCTTTTTCATTTCGCTGTTCGCCCGAAGCTGGCGCCTGATTGCGGCGCTGTTATGCGGAGGCGCCCTGCTGGGCGTTGGCAACGACGCCGGCGCCGAGCAGCTTTCGGCGCAGGAATATGCCGTTAAGGCCGCCTATCTGTTCAATTTCGTGAAATTTGTCGAGTGGCCGCCCACCGCGTTCAGTTCGCCCGAGGAGCCTTTCGTGATTGGGGTGATGGGGGAAAGCCCGTTTGGCGATGTCCTCGAGCGCGTGATTCATAACAAAAAACTCAACGATCACCCGCTGGTACTGCGCCAGTACAAACGCGGCGATGATCTCAAGGGTTGTCATTTGGTTTTCGTGAGCCGGTCCGAGAAAGATCATTTCGACGAGATCGCCCAGGCTCTCAAAGGCGGCGCCGTGCTCCTGGTTGGGGAAGAGGAAAGTTTCCTGAGCCGCGGGGGCATGATCAATTTTTTTGTCGAGTCGGACACGGTAAAGTTTTCGATCAACTTGCCGGCGGCCGAGGGGGCGGGATTAAAAATCAGTTCGAAGCTGCTCAACGTGGCCAGGTTGGCCAAGAAAGCGGCCCATTTCAGAAGAGATTATTATGCATAGGCTAAAGCTTGGTTTCAAGAATCTGCCGATCCAGCGCAAGATCGGTGTGGCGATTCAGATGACCTGCGCTTCCGCCCTGGCGGTGGCCGCCGCGGCTATCTTCGTGGCCCAGCTGATAACTTTCCGCCAGGCCTTCACCCGTGATCTCGAAGCGATCGGTTCAATCCTCGGCAATAACAGCACCGCGGCCATCAGCTTCAAAGACCGCAAAGCCGCCGAGGAGATCCTCGGAGCGGTCAGCGCCAAGTCACATATTCTTCAAGCGACCCTCAGACTGCCCGATGAATCGGTCTTTGCGGAATACAAGGCGTCGGGCTTTTCCGGCGCTAGCGTCGCGCCCAAAGGCGATGGCTTCCACTTTTTCGGTCCCTGGCTGGTGTTGAACCGTCCGGTGTTGCTGGCGGGGGAACGGATTGCCACGCTGCGGCTGGTCTCTAACTATCAAAACGAGTACCGGCGCTCGTTCAGGCTGTATGCCGCGATTCTCGCCGGCGTGCTCATCGCCTCCATCCTGCTGACCCTGCTCTTGTCGCAGCGGGTCGAGCGGCTGATCTCGGCGCCAATCCTGGACCTGGCACAGACCGCACAAGAGGTGGCCCGACGCAAGGATTACAGCTTGCGCGTGGCCAAGCGATCCGAGGACGAAGTGGGCCAGCTCACCGCGTCGTTTAACTCCATGCTCGCCAAGATCCAAAATGACGACGCCACATTAAGGGAATCCCACCAGGTGCTCGAACGCCAGATCGAGGAACGCAAGAAGGCGGAGGAAGCTCTGGAAAAGGTCAATAAACAGCTGCTGGTGACCTCGCGGCAAGCGGGCATGGCGGAGGTGGCCACGGGCGTCCTGCATAATGTCGGCAACGTTCTCAATAGCGTCAACGTGTCGCTCACGGTCATCCGCGATCAATTGCAGCAATCCGAGGTTTCGAGTTTGCTCAAGCTCTCGGCTCTGCTCCAAAGCCATGCCGCGGACCAGGCGCAATTCCTCACCACGCACCCGAAAGGCCAGGCGATTCCCGGTTTCGTGGTGCAACTGGCCGAGCAATTGGGGCAGGAGCACGAGCGCCTGAATGAGGAGCACAACCTGCTGGTGCGAAATGTCGAGCACATCAAGGAAATTGTCGCGATGCAGCAAAACTATGCCAGTGTTTCCGGCATCCGCGAAACGATCTCCATTGCCGACCTGGTCGAGGATGCGTTGCGGTTGCACACCGCCGGTCTGCAGCGTCATGGCGTCCAGATCCAGCGTGACTTCGCCAGCGTGCCGCCGATCAACATCGACAAACACAAAGTGCTCCAAGTCCTGGTGAATCTCATCCATAACGCAAAGTATGCGCTCGATGCTTCCGGCCGCGCCGATCGGCAATTGAGCGTGGCCATCTGCCTCAACGGAGATAACCGGCTCAGGATAACCGTTGCGGATAACGGCATTGGCATCCCGCCCGAAAACCTCACCCGCATCTTCTCCCTCGGCTTCACGACCCGCAAAGGCGGACATGGCTTCGGCTTGCATAGCGGCGCCAATGCGGCCAAAGAAATGGGCGGGGAACTGCGGGCACACAGCGACGGACCGGGCAAAGGCGCGGCCTTTACCCTGGAACTGCCACTCTCAAGCGAAAAGGTCCGCTCATGAACAACCAAAGCCCCGCCCGAAACAATCGGATCCTGGTCATCGACGACAATCCATCGATCCATGCGGATATTCGCAAAATCCTCAGCCCGAACGAACGCCCGAACACCGCTTTGGCTGACGCCAAGGCCCTGCTCTTCGACGAGACGCCGACAAAATCATCGCAAACGGACTTTGAAATTGTTTCGGCTTTTCAGGGTGAAGAGGGATTGGGCAAGGTTCAAGAGGCGGCGCAAGCGGGCCGGCCTTTTGCGATGGCTTTCGTGGACGTGCGCATGCCTCCGGGCTGGGACGGCGTCGAAACCATTACCCGTATCTGGAAGGATAATCCGGACCTGCAAGTGGTCATTTGCACGGCCTATTCCGACTATTCCTGGGAGGAGATGATCGGGCACATCGGCAAATCGGATAACTTGCTCATCCTGAAGAAACCCTTCGACAATATCGAGGTGCTGCAATTGGCCCACGCTTTAACCCAGAAATGGGCGCTTCGATACGAGATCAGTTGCCGTTTGAACGACTTGGATCAGCTGGTCACCCAGCGAACCAGTGAGCTGCAGTCGGCCAACGATAAACTCAAGCGCGAGATCACCGACCGATTGCAGATGGAGAAAGCGCTCCGGCTCTCCGAAGAGCGCTTCTCGAAGGCTTTTCGCGCCAGCCCAATCCCGCTGGCGATTCAGTCCTTGCGCGAGGAAAGGTTCATTGACGTCAACGAAGGCTTCCAGAAACTCGCCGGTTTCACCCGTGAGGAACTCATCGGCCACACACCCGAGGAACTGAATTTCTGGAGCGAGCCCGGCGCGGGACGTGCCCTGCTCAAGAAACTGCATCAGGAAATGTCCGTTCTGAACCTGCCTTGCCGCCTGCGCTCCAAATCCGGCCAGACGCGCGAGGCCCTGCTCTCAGTCGAGCTGTTTGAACTGGACGGGGAGCCGTTCCTGTTGACGATTGCCGAAGATATTACCGAGCAGATCAAACTCGAAAACCAACTGCGCCAGGCCCAGAAGATGGAAGCGGTCGGCCAGTTGGCGGCCGGGGTCGCCCACGACTTCAACAATATCCTGACGGTGATCAACGGCCATGCCAGCCTGCTCCTGGCAGCCAAGCCGCCCGAATCGCCGGATCGCCGATCGCTCCAGAGCATCGCCGCCGCCGCGGACCGGGCGAGCAAGTTAGTTCGCCAGTTGCTGACGTTCAGTCGCAAGCAGTTCATTCAGGTTCAATCCCTCGATGTCGGCCACGCGCTTGCCTCAATCGCCGAGATGCTTCCACGCGTTTTGCGCGAAGACGTTGCGGTCGAAATCAAGGCCCAACCTGAGCTGCCTCCGATCAATGCCGATGCCGGCATGATCGAACAAATGCTCATGAACCTGGCGGTCAATGCTCGCGACGCCATGGCCGGGGGCGGCCGCCTTGCGCTGGAGGCCCGGTTGGTGGAAATAACGGCCGAGACAGCCCAACAAAATCAGGAGGCGCGCCCGGGCAAGTTTATTTGCCTGAGCGTGCGCGACACCGGTTGTGGAATTCCGCCGGAGATTTTGCCGCGAATTTTCGAACCGTTCTTCACGACAAAACCGGTCGGCAAAGGTACCGGCTTGGGGCTGGCGACGGTCTACGGTATCGCCAAACAACATGACGGTTGGATCGAAGTCCAAACCCAGGTTGAACAAGGCACCACCTTTAATATTTTTCTACCGGTATCGGAGTGTAAACCTGAAGCCCCGGCCGCGCCGCCCGTCGCTCGAAACCTCAAAGGCGGAAGCGAAACGTTGCTCGTGGCCGAGGATGAGGATGAGGTTCGTGATTTCGCCGTGCAACTGCTCAAATCTCACGGCTATAACGTTGTCTGCGCCGCGTCCGGGCCCGAAGCTTTGCAGAAATGGAGTGAGCGGAAAAATGAGATCCAGTTGCTCCTGACCGACATGGTGATGCCGGGCGGATTGACCGGCCGCCAGCTCGGTGAGCGAGTTTTGCAGGAAAAGCCCAGTTTGCCCGTCATTTATACCAGCGGTTACAGTCCGGGCATGGCCGGCCGGGACCTCGCTCTGTTGGAAGGCGCCAATTTCCTGGCCAAACCCTACGGGCCGGCCAGGCTCTTGCACATGGTGCGAGATTGCCTCGACCGGCGAGCCGCAGCCTGCGCCTAGGCAAACGAATGCAATGCTTGCAGAGCACTGAAATTTTTCCAGCAGCGTCCGCAGGTGAATTAAAGCCGCGCCAGGATTTCGGCCATCTGAAGCGCCGTTTGCGCCGCTTCGGTGCCGCGGTTATGCGTCCGACTCAGGCAACGCGCGCGCGCCTGTTCCTCATTCTCCAGCAGCAGCACTTCGTGAATGACCGGCAGCTCGTAACGGACCTGTATTTCCATTAGCGCCCGGCTCACTGCTTCCCCTATGTGAGCAGCATGGACCGTTTGGCCGCGCAGGATCACTCCCAGGCAAATTATCCCTGACAAAGGCTGTCCAGGCGCGCCGCCGGTCGTGATCTGCGAAGCTTGTCTTGCGAGGCGGCCAGCCACTAACGGGATTTCATAGGCGCCCGGCACACGAACGACCTGGACCTGGCTGGCCCCGGAACGCTTCAATTCCGCGCGGGCCGCCTTCAGCATGGCGTCGACGTACTTGCGATTGTACTGCGAGGCAACAATGGCGAACCTGGCGCTCCTGGGGCCCCGAATCGTCAGCGATTTGTTTGGCTTCAACATGCTGCGGTGCGGCAGTTCGCCTACAAGAGGTGTCCCAGTTTCCGGCGCTTGGTTTCCAGATAACGCGCGTTGTGCGGGTTGGGCTTAACCCGGATTGGGACCTGTTCGATAATCTCAAGCCCGTAACCTTCCAGGCCGACGACCTTGCGCGGGTTATTCGTGAGCAACCGAATGGTTTTTAGCCCTAGATCCGTCAGTATTTGTGCACCCAGTCCATACTCGCGCAGGTCCATTTCGTAACCTAGCTTTTGGTTCGCTTCGACCGTGTCATATCCCTGTTCCTGGAGCTTATAAGCCTTGATTTTAGGCGCCAGGCCGATGCCCCGGCCTTCCTGGCGCATGTACACCACCACGCCCCGGCCGGCTTCGGACACCTGCCTCATCGCCTGGTGAAGTTGCGGACCGCAGTCGCAACGACGTGAACCGAAAACGTCCCCGGTCAGGCATTCGCTGTGGACCCGCACCAGCACGCCGGGTTTTCCGGCCACATCGCCACAGACCAGCGCCAGATGGTGCTGGCTGTCCAGCTTCGATTGATACAGATAAAGATTAAACTCACCATAGTCCGTGGGCATTTTCACAACCTCGATGCGCTCGACCAGTTTCTCGCGCGTTCGGCGGAATTGGATCAGGTCGGCGATGGTGCAGATCTTGAGCCGATGGCGCTTGGCAAATTTGATGAGCTCACCCAGGCGCGCCATCGAACCATCATCGCTCATGATTTCACAGATGACCCCAATCGGGCGCCCCCCCGCCAGGCGCACCAGATCGACCGCGGCTTCGGTGTGGCCGGCGCGTTGCAATACCCCGCCTGGCCGGGCACGCAGCGGGAACACATGGCCGGGCTGCACCAGGTCTTCCGGAACGGCCGTCGGCTCCGCCATGATGCGGATGGTTTCGGCACGATCGGCCGCGCTGATACCAGTAGTTATACCGCGCGCCGCATCGACGCTGATCTGAAAGTCGGTCTTGAAGGTCTCGCGATTCTGGCGAACCATTCGTTCAATCCCGAGTTGCTGCAAACGTTCCGAGGTCGTGGGCACGCAAATCAGCCCGCGCCCGTGTTTGGCCATGAAATTGACCGCTTCGGGCGAGACGAACTGACCCGCCATGATCAAGTCGCCTTCGTTTTCACGGTCGGCATCATCCACCACAATGACCATTCGACCTTTACGCAGGTCGGCAACAACAGCTTCTATCGAGTTGAACTTGTGGCCCATAAGGCAGCCTTCAAAGTAACGGCCGCCACCGTAAACACCATAAAAATGACAACCGGCGGGTCGGTCGCATCTTCCAGCACCCGAGGTAGGGATGTCGCGCTGCGACGTCCGCGCCGCGCAGCTGCGCAAAGAATGACATTATCGCGCAAGCGCTCTGGTTCTGTTCCGCCCGCTTTACGGGCGGAGACACCCGAGGTAGGGATGTCGCGCTGCGACGTCCGCGCCGCGCAGCTGCGCAAAGAATGACATTATCGCGCAAGCGCTCTGGTTCTGTTCCGCCCGCTTTACGGGCGG
>Ga0070741_10011832_pt1 | contig 15971 bp, 13 predicted proteins | sample Coa_R1_4_FD_66440 | JGI IMG/M metagenome (GOLD analysis project Ga0070741, IMG submission 66440) | Surface soil microbial communities from Centralia Pennsylvania, which are recovering from an underground coalmine fire - Coalmine... | ecosystem: Environmental > Terrestrial > Soil > Unclassified ...
ATGACGATGGGCCGGCAGGATCCGGGCGGGTTGAACGCGGCGACGTCGACCGGCATGGTCGCGCACGGCGCGAGCAACTACAACTTGAACTACTACGGCGTCACCGCGGATACGCCGCAAAACTACGGCTCGATGTACTACATGGACTTCGGGTCGGCCGAGGAAATCTCGGTGGATACCGCGGCGATGGGCGCCGAGGTCGGCGGCGGCGGCGGCGCGAACATCAACGTCGTGCCGAAGAGCGGCGGCAACAACCTGAAGGGCGACGCGTTCTACAGCGTCACCGGCAAGGGCTACTGGAGCGGCTTCACCGGCAACAACATCACCTCCGACCTGCGCGCGCAGGGCATCACCGATCCGACGCTGCAGAAACTGTCGGACTTCAACGCCGATGCGGGCGGTCCGTTCGTCAAGGACAAGCTCTGGTGGTTCGGGTCGGTCCGCGACTACCGCACGCACGAGAACGTCGCCGGCTTCGTCACGCCGGCCGCGTGCACGCCGGGGTCGGCGGGCTGCGAGTCGCTCGACTTCTTCTCGAACCTCCGCAACTACACGGCGAGCGGCAAGTACCAGATCAACAACAACAACCAGTTGTCGATGTTCTGGACGTACAACAAGAAGTTCCAGCCGAACCGGAACGCGGGCGTCGCCCAGCCGCTGGCGATCAGCACGCTCAACCAGCAGTCGCCGAAGAACCTGATCAACGGCGACTACACGTCGGTGTTCGGATCGAACACCTTCCTCGAAGTCTCGGCGAGCTACTTCCACATGCACTGGCCGAGCGACTGGGCGGACGCGTTCTACGCGCTGCCCGCGGGGCAGCAGCATCCGTCGACCTTCAACGTCACGACCGGCATCTACATCGACGGCCCCGAGCCGACCGGTCAGCGCTTCCGCGACTCGTATCGCCAGCAGACGAACATCGGCGTCACGCGCTACCTCGACAGCTTCCTCGGCGCGAACCACCAGCTGAAGATGGGATTCGAGAACTGGTGGACGCCCATCGGCACCGACGGATTCAACATCTTCCAGGACGTGCGCCTGCGCTATACCGGCGCGGCCGCGACCTGCAATCCGACCGTCCGCACCGGCTGCGTGCCGTCGCAGGTGTTCCTGTACAACACGCCGCTCACGCAGCAGACGGCGATGAAGAACCTCGCGGCGTTCGTCCAGGATCGCGCGACGTTCAACCGCATCACCGTCAACCTGGGCCTGCGCTGGTCGTACTACGACGGCACCATCCCGGCGCAGAGCAACGGCGGCGCCGAGTGGGGCGCGGCGTGCTCGGCCTGCAACCAGTCGTTCCCGGAAATCAAGACGCCGTACGCGTGGAACACGCTGGCGCCGCGCACCGGCGTCGTGATCAAGCTGACCGAAGACGGGAAGAACGTCGCGAAGGCGAGCTACAGCCGCTACTTCGAAACGATGTACACGTCGGAGTACAGCACGATCAACGGCAACGGCATCAACACGAGCGGCGTCGCCACCTACGCGTGGAACGGCGCCTTCGACCCGAACGGCCGCCCCGTCCTCGGCGCGCTGCAGAGCCAGTTCGTGCCGAAATCGAATGCCATCGACCCGAACCTGCGCGATCCGAAGAACGACGAGATCATGTTCGCGTTCCAGCGCGAGCTGGCGCCGAACTGGTCGCTGAACGTCGACTGGATCCAGCGCTGGTTCCGCGACATGACGACCGACCAGGACTGCTACGGCCTGCCGTGCAACACGGTCGCGACGACCGCGTACGCCGCGAACAAGGTGGTGGTCGATCCGGGTCCCGACAACCTCGCCGGCACCGGCGACGATCGGACGACGACGTTCTACAACGTGCTGCCGCAGTACGTCGGCAAGGACACCTTCTTCCACACGAACTGCGGCAACAACGTGTCGATCGACTGCGTCGACCGGTACAAGGCGCTGGAGCTGTCGATCGGCAAGCGGATGTCGAACCGCTGGCAGCTGCAGGGCTCGTATGTCTTCTCGCGGCTCGACGGCGTGCAGACGGGCATCAACACCAACAGCACGGCCGTCCGCAACGTCTACGACTTCACGAACCCGAACAACCTGCTCGACCTCGGCCAGGGACCGGGCCAGGGCCGCGGCGCCAACGACCAGCCGCACGCGTTCAAGATCCTCGGCAGCTACCAGGCCCCGTGGGGCATCACCGTCGGCGCGAACTACCAGGCGCTGAGCGGACTGCCCTACGATCGCACGCTGAACGTGACCTTCGCGCAGGGCACCCACCAGATCGCGGTGGATCCGCGCGGAACGTACCGGCAGGACACGCTGTCGCTGCTCTCGCTGCGCGCGGACAAAACGTTCAACGTCGGCGCGGGCAATCGCGTCGGCGTCGTGATCGAACTGCACAACGCGCTGAACTCGAGCGCGGGCCAGAACAGCTACGGCGTCCTGACTCAGAGCTTCGCCAACCAGGCGGCGTTCGACGCGGCGAGGCTGAACACGTCCTACTTCGGTCGTGTTCAGGAGATCGTCGCGCCGCGCGTCTTCAAGCTGGGCTTCAAGTACACGTTCTGAGAAGCCGACACCGACAGTCGACAGTGCACGGCCCTCGGGCCGTGGACTGTCGACTGTGAGCGGTCGATGGGCTAGACTCCGCCGCATCCAACCCATGGGGGGTTCCCGGCGGCGGTCGTTCGTCGGTCTGTACACGGCGTCCGGTGCGGCCGCGCTCGTGTACGAAGTCACCTGGACCCGCCTCTTCTCCCTTCAACTCGGACACACGGTTGCCGCGGCGAGTACGGTGCTCGCCGCGTTCATGGGCGGTCTCGCGATCGGCGCGTGGCTGGCGCCCCGTGCGATCGGCGCTCGCGATCCGCGCGCCGACGCGCGGGCGCTGCTGCGCGCATACGCCACGCTCGAGATCCTCGTCGCGATGTCCGCGCTGCTGCTTCCCTTCGCGCTTCGTGCCGCGGTGCCGCTGCTCGCCTGGGCGTACGCCGACGGCGGCGCGCCGGCGCGGCTCGCCATCGTCCGGATCGCGGCGAGCCTGCTGCTGCTCGGCATCCCGGCAGCGGCGATGGGCGCCACTTTCCCGATCGCGGCCGCGTGGTACTCCGCGACGACGACGGATGCCGGAGTCCTGTACGCGGCCAACACCGCCGGCGCCGCGGCCGGCGCGGTGGCCGCGGGATTCTGGCTGATTCCGGCGATCGGCCTGACGGGCACCACGTGGGTCGGCGTCGCGCTGAATGCGGCCGCCGCCGCCGGCGCGCTGTGGATGGCGTCGGAGACGACACGCGCGACGGACACGACACACATGGCGCACGCGGCGCCCGCAGCCGCCGGCGCGAAGCGGACGAAACCGCCGGCTTCCGTTCCGCGCGTTCCGCATCCGACGTCGTCTCCGCCCGTCGCGTGGATCGCGGTCGGCATCTCCGGGTTCGCGGCGCTGATCTACGAAGTGGCGTGGACGCGCCTCCTCGCGATGATCATCGGCCCGACCACGTACGCGTTTGCGACGATGGCGGCGGCGTTCGTCGCGGGGCTGGCGGTGGGGTCCGCGATCGGCACGCGCATCGCCCGCCGCACGCGGCACGTCGTCGCGTGGCTCGCCGCGATGCTGATCGTCAGCAGCGCGGCGGCGGCGGCCGCGTCGACGTTCGCGGCCACCCGCCTGCCGCTGATGGTCGCCGAACAGGTCGTCGACCCGCAGGTCGCGTTCGCGCGGATCGTCTTCACCGATGCGGTCGCCGTCGCGCTGCTGCTGCTGCCGATGACGGTTGCGCTCGGCGCCACGTTTCCGCTGGCGCTCGCGGCGGCCGCGAGCGCGGGACCCGGTGCGCTGGTCGGCCGCGACACCGCGCGCGTCTATGCCGCGAACACCGTCGGCGCGATCGCCGGCGCGCTTGCGGCGGGGTTCGTGCTGCTCCCCGCGTTCGGTCTGCGCACGACGTTCGCGGTCGCCTCTTTGGTCGCGGCGGCGACCGGCGTCGCGTGCGCGCTGCGTGCACGATCGCACGCCGTGGCCGCGTTCGGCGCGGCCGCAATCGTCGCGATCCTCGCCGCGCCTGGATGGGACCGCGCGCTGCTCGCGAGCGGCGCCTACAAGTACGCGCCCTACCTCGCCGGGGCGGATCTCGACGCGGTGCTGCGCGCGGGACGGCTCGAGTACTACCGCGAGGGCGCCGCGGCAACGGTGTCCGTGAGGCAGCTGACGGGCACGCGCGCGCTCGCGATCGACGGCAAGGTGGACGCGTCGGACGGCGGCGACATGCTGACGCAGCGGCTCCTCGGCCTGCTGCCGGTGCTGATCCACGGCCACGCGAAGGACATCTGCGTCATCGGGCTCGGCAGCGGCGTGACGTCCGCGTCCGCGCTCGCGCCGGGCACGGTGCAGCACGAGGACGTCGTCGAGATCTCGCCGGAGGTCGTCGAGGCGTCGCGGTTCTTCGCGCGCGAAAACGGCGACGTCCTGCGCGACCCGGCGGTGCGCCTGATTCTGGGCGACGGCCGGTCGCATCTGCTGCTGGCGCGCCGCCAGTACGACGTCATCGTGTCGGAGCCGTCGAATCCCTGGATGGCGGGGGTGGCGGCGCTCTTCACGCGCGAGTTCTTCGAGGCGGCGAAAGCGCGTCTGCGGCCCGACGGCATCCTGTGTCAGTGGGCGCACACCTACGACATCGCCGACAGCGATCTGCGATCGATCGTGCGCACGTTCGCCTCGGTGTTCCCGCAGGGAACGCTGTGGCTCGTCGGCGAAGGCGACCTGCTGTTGATCGGCGCGAAGGATGGCGGGATCGACGAGCGGCTGGCTGGTCTTGCCGAGGGCGCGCGGCGCGGGCGGACGCCGGCGCTGCTCGACGGCCTTGGCGCGGTGGACGGCACGGGCGCGTTCGGCCTCGCATCGCTCTATGCCGGCGGTCCCGCGGAGCTCGCGCGCTTCGGCGACGCGGCGCCGATCCAGGACGACGACCGGACGCGCCTGGAATATTCGGCGCCACGGGGCATCTACGGGCGGAGCGCAGGCGACAACGCCGTCGCGATCCGTGCGCTGCGGCCCACGCTGCCCGCCGCGCTCGCCGCGCTCGACCGGCACGCGACCGCCGCCGACTGGCGTTCGCGCGGCGCGATGCTGCTCGAGGCGGAGGCGTACGGGCTGGCGTACGAGGCGTATCGACAGGCGATCGCGCTGGATCCGACGAACGCCGCGGTCCTGTCCGGGTTCGCCACCGCCGCGGCCGGCGCCAGACGTCAGGTCGAAGCGCGCGACGAGCTGACCGCGCTTGGCCGGCGTCAGCCCGAAAATGCCGCAGTCAGGGTGGAATTGTCCCACCTGCTCGCGGCGACGGGCGACCTGCCGGGGGCGCTGGCGGCCGCCGGGGACGCGTTGCACCTGGCGCCGCAGGATCCGCGCGTGGCCGAGCAGGTCGCGTCGGTGCTCGCGGATGCGAGCGATGCGGAGCGGCTGACGCCGCTCGCCGACGCGCTGGTCGAGCGCTTTCCGGATCGACCGGACGGCCGGTATTACCGCGCGACGGCGCTGTATCTGCGTGGCCAGACGGAAGACGCGATTGCGCTGCTGCGTCACGTGGTCGACGGTCATCCGGATCACGCGCGCGCGCAGAATCTGCTGGGCGCGGCGTGTGCGACGGCGGGACATCCCGACTGTGCGCGTGCGGCGTTCGAAGCGGCGATCCGGGCGAACCCGCGCGATCCGTCCGCGTATGCGAACCTCGGCGTTCTGCGGCTGCAGTCCGGCGACGCGGTCGGGGCGCTCGACGCGTTTGGTCAGGCGCTGGCGCTGGATCCGCAGTCCGCCGCGGCGCGCAACGGCCTCGTTCAGGCGCGCGCGGCGCTGGGATCGAATTCACGATAGTGTTTCGATCTCCAAACTTCCGGATATTGGGGACGGAGTAGGGACGGAGTTGACTCCGTCCCCACTCCGTCCCTACTCCGTCCCCAGCACGTTTCGCGAGCGCGGCGCGTGGGCACACATATTGCTGAACTCGAACCGGAGGCGATGATGAGTCTGGTTCGGCTTCTCGGCTTCACGACGCTCGCGTGCGGCTGCGTGGTCGGCCGCTACCGCGAGGTGGCGACGAGCCGCGAGGTCACATACGTCGAGGAAAAAGGGAAAACCTGCGGCAGTCACGGCCACCGGCGCAATCACACGATTGCTGCCGAGCGCCTCGCCGCGGTCAATCCGATCGTCCTCGCGACCAAAGCGTCGTAGCGCGGTTCCTGGCGCAGGATCCGCGCGTTCGACGAGCCGCGACCACGCGCGCGTGGTCCGATAGCCACACCGCGCCGGACCGGCGCCGTCGCCTTGCCGACCCCGTCTGCTGGCGGCCGCACACGGCTGCACTACAGGCGCGCCCGGTACCCTCCGAAAACATGGCGTGTCCGTCCTCCTCGCGCCCGCCGACCGCGTCCGCATCGCCGCCGCGAAAGACGCCTCGTTCTATCACGCGGACTGCCGCGACGTCCTGAGCCAGCTCCCCTCGCGCTCGGTCGACGTCATGGTCACGTCTCCGCCGTACAACCTGGGCATTCGCTACAACCAGTACGACGACACGATGTCGCGCGCGGACTACCTGGAGTGGACCAACGCGTGGGTCGCGGAAGCCGCCCGCGTGCTGCGGCCCGACGGGTCGCTCTTCCTGAACGTCGGGGCCAAGCCGACCGATCCGTGGACCGCGCTCGACGTGGCGCAGGCCGTGCGCCCGCATCTGCAGCTGCAGAACATCATCCACTGGATCAAGTCGATCTACATCGACAAGGCGCAGCTCGCCGTCGGTCACTACAAGCCGATCAACAGCGATCGCTTCCTGAACGACTGCCACGAGTTCATCTTCCATTTTTCGCCGGGTGGCTCGACGACCGTGGATCGGCTGGCGCTCGGCGTGCCGTACCAGGATCCCTCGAACGTCGGCCGCTGGCGCGCCGCCGCGGACGGCGTGCGCTGCCGCGGCAACACATGGTTCATCCCCTACGAGACGATTCAGCGCCGCGATCGCGACCGGCCGCACCCGGCGACGTTTCCGTCGCAGCTGCCCGAGCAGTGCCTCCGCCTGCACGGCTTGAAGCGCGTCGAGCTGGCGATGGATCCGTTTACCGGACTCGGCAGCACCGCCGTCGCCTGCGCGCGGCTGGGCGTGGCGTTCGTGGGCTGCGAAATTGACGAGACGTACCTGCGGGAGGCCGTCGCGCGGACACGAGACGCCGTGTCGGCGCGCACCGCGAAGGTCCGAAGCCTGAAGGCCGAGCTCAGAACGCTGAAATCACGAACGTCCTGACGCGCTGCGGCTTCGGACGTGGGACGTCGGACTTACTGCTTCTTCGACGACACCGGCGCGGGCGGCGGTTTGAGGACGTATTCCTTCCGCGACCAGATGCTCAGCCCCGGCCGGTTCACTTTCACCACCATCTGGCGCCGCCGCCGGGTCGGGTCGGGGTTGCTCGAGTAGTAGCCGAGCACGTAGTAGTCGCTCGTCTCCGCGTCGATGCGCTTCAGCGCCTTGCTGAAGTCGTTCTGGTTGACGACGGCGACTCCGCCGGTCTCTTCGGCGATGACGCGGAGGCTGTCCTGCGACTTGCGGACGTATTCGTTCCACTGCTGCGGATCGACCTGCTCGTCGATGTCGCCCATCCCCACCAGCCCGCGCGGGTCGATCGTGTACATCGTCACGTTGGCGCGGTTGGCGGCCCGGGTGAGGTCGCCGAGCTCGCGCGCGAGATCCGCGTCGGCAAACTCTTCGTTCTGCTTCTGCTGCGACGCCATCGGATCGGTCTGCGGCGACGATCCGTCCGAGTTCTGCGCGCCGATTTGGTTCTGCGCGCGCGCGAACTCGTTCTGCGCGAACGGCGAGTTCGGATCCATCAGGCCGAGGCGCGCGTCCTGGAACGGGTTGAAGTCGTAGCCGTCGCTGACGTAGATCAGCGCCTTGCGCCGGTTGTGCACCTTCTCGAGCTCGGTGAGGACGTCGCTGACCGTCGAGAACGCGACGTGCGCGCGATACCGGACTTCGCTCGGCCCTTCCGCGCCCGACGGCCCCTGAATGATGTCGCTCGGCTTCAGCTCGTTGCCGGTCATCTTCTTGATCGCTTCGTCGAGACGGTTGCGGTCGTAGGTCATGTCGACGGCGATCGACGAGGGACCGCTCGAGACGATGCCGAAGAGATCGCCTTCGTGCACCAGCTCCTTCGAGATGCGGCGGAACAGATCGCGCACGCGGCCCGTGTTGTGGAACTGCAGGTGCAGGTCGTCGACGAAGAACAGGAAAATGCGTCCCGAGACGTCGTTGCGCGCCTTGGTCACCGGCAGGATGATCCCCTCGGGCGGCGGGGGCGGCGGCGGCGCGAGCAGGTTCGTGACGCGCCCGCCGGTAATCACCTGCATCGACGAAATGTCCTGCTTCACCCCGTCCTCGTAGATCTCGAAATCGTCTTTCTTGAGATCCGGGACGAAGTTCCCTTTCTCGTCGCGGACGATCACGTCGTTGGTGACGAGGTCGACCGAAACGCGGAAGGTCGGCTTCTCCTGCGCCGGCGCCGCGGGGGCGGCTGGCGCGGGCGTCGCAGGCTGTTGCGCCGACAGCCCGGCCGCAAGACCCACCAGAAGGACAGTGGACCAGAAACCGTTCATTTTCAAACTCATAGCAGCAGGATTATACATCGCGGAGCGCCCGCCGAGCCGTGCGCGTCACGACGAGCACGGCGCCGCCGGTCGCCGCAAACCCAATCACCAGAAGCCCGTAATAAGACGCGCCGCGACCCGGTCCGGCCGGTCCCGCCAGCCCGGCTGCTTCGGCGGCCAGGCGACCGGCGTAGGCGTACATGATCGTCGGCGGAATCATCCCGACCGATGCCGCGACGAAGTCGCGGTAGCGAATCGTGGTCAGGCCGAGCGCGTAGTTGAGCACGTTGAACGGGACGATCGGCGACAGCCGCAGCAACAGGACGAGCGGCAGCCCGCGCGCGCTGACTGCCCGTTCGACGGCGGCGATGCGCGGTCGCGACGCGAGCGCGCGGGCGACGGGTTGGCGCGCGACACGCCGCGCGACGAAAAATGCCAGGCTGGAGCCGGCGACCGCGCCGAGAAACGAGTACGCCGCGCCGCGCGCGATGCCGAAGAGCGACCCGCCGAGCAGGGTCATCCACGCGCCGGGCACGAACGCCACGGTGGCGAGCGCGTAGAGCGCGACGAACGCTGCCGGCGTCACTCGCCGTCGAGCGGGTCGGAGAAGTCGGGTCCGTCGGGAACCCCGGCGGTGTCAGACACCGGGGCATCGTCGTCCACACCGACGGTGTCAGACACCGCGCGCACACCGATGGTGTCAGACACCGCGGGGAACTCGGGCAGTTCGGCCGCGTCAGCGTCAGCGACATCGCCGCCGACCTCCGGCTCGTCGCGCGCCTTGCGCGCGCGCTTGGCCGCGCGCTCTTCGCGTCGCCGCTCGCGCCACTTCTCCGCGTCGGCCGACGGAATCGGCGTCGACGTGATCTTCTTCCAGTCGAAGACGACGCCAGGGTGCTTCGCCTCGAGCGCGCGCCGCGTCTCCTCGTCGAACGGTTCGCGTCCGACCTTGACGCCCGGCGGCGTCCGGAACCAATAGATCACTTTGGTGCGCGTGCGGCCGCGGCGCATCGTCGACTCCACGAGCTGGAAGTGCTCGTATCCGCGCTTGTCCCGTGTGAAGCGAAGGAAGGGCATGCCGCTGTCTCGGCGCGCGCAGCCGGCGTTACCGCCGCGCTCTCTTCTTCGCCGGCTTCGCCGGCTTCCTGGCGACCGCCTTCTTCACCGGCTTCGCGCGCTTGACGACGGCGGCCCGCGGCGGCTGCGGCGGCGGTGGCGGCCGCCTCGGCGTGTCCGCGCGCGGCGCGACCGGCTTGGGCGGCGCCTCCTTGTTGCGGAACACCAGCGTGAAGCGCACCTGATCGCCGACCGTGTGATAGCTCCAGATTTCCGACACGTAGATCTGGTTGTCGTCGCACAGGCGCCGCGCGACATCCACCATCCCCGCCGGGACGTACAAGTGGAAGGGCGCGCGCGTCCTCGCAAAATGCGCCCATTCCGCCAGCGCCTCGAGGTGGTTGACCGACTCGCCCGTCTCGACCTCGATGACGCCCTGCAGCTTGCGCCCACGGTCCGTGGACAGCAAGACGACGTCCGGGTAGATCGGCGTCGGGCCGACGGTCACCGGGACGCCCTGTTCCGCCCCCGGATTGATGCCCGCCTCGAACTTGCGTTTGAACTTGGTCTGTAAGAGGCGAATGATGCGGTCGTGTTCCAGCTGCTCGCGGACTGGCCGCACGAGTATCGGGCTCACCAAGCGCCTCCAAACGGTTGGATTAGCACGTGAATCGAACCCCAAAGTTTAGCATGGATTTGTCAAGCTCGACCGGCCGCTCGAGCGCCCGTAAGTCCCTGCGTCGGTTACAATACTTTCAGTGCCCGAACTCATGGGAGACCCGGCGACCGCGAAGATCCTTATCGTAGACGACGATGAGGGCGTGACGCAGACGTTTGCGCGCATGTTGCGACTCGAAGGGTATCAGGTGCGCACGGCCGTCAACGCCGAAACGGGGCTTCGGGAAGCCGAACAGAGCCGGCCCGATGCAATCATCCTCGATCTGCGGATGCCGCTCATCGACGGGCTTGGGTTCCTCCGGCGCCTTCGGGCGCACACCGAACAGCGGTCCACGCCGGTCGCCATTGTCACCGGCGACTATTTTCTGGATGATGCCGTGTCGACCGAGCTGCGGGAACTGGGCGCCGAGCTCCGTTTCAAGCCCTTGTGGCTGGAGGATCTCGTCGGCCTCGCCCGCAACCTCCTGCAGTCCAAGGTGATTCACTGAACGACGCCGGCCACAACCGGTTCCTCCGCGCCTGCCGCCGCGAACCGGTCGACGCGACCCCCGTGTGGTTCATGCGCCAGGCGGGCCGCTACATGAGCGAGTACCGGGCGCTCCGCGAACGCTACTCCCTCCTCGACCTCTGTCGCACGCCCGATCTGGCCACCGAGGTGACGCTGCAGCCGGTGCGCCGCATCGACGTCGACGCCGCCATCCTGTTCTCCGATCTGCTGATCCCACTCGAGCCGATGGGCGTCCGCTTCGACTTCGTCCAGGGCGAAGGGCCCTCCATCGAGCAGCCGCTCCGCAGCCGCGACGACCTGGCGCGCATCCGCCGCTTCGATCCGCGCGAGGCGCTCTCGTTCGTGCTCGACGCGATCCGCCAGATCACGCACGAGCTCGCCGGGCGCGTCCCGCTGATCGGGTTTGCCGGCGCGCCGTTCACGCTCGCGTCGTACGCGATCGAAGGCGGCCACTCCTCGTCGTTCGCGCACACCAAGGCGCTGATGTACGGCGCACCCGATGCCTGGCACCGCTTCTGCGAAATCATCGCCGAGATCATCGGCGACTATCTCGTCGCGCAGATCGAAGCCGGCGTCGACGCGGTGCAGGTGTTCGATTCGTGGGTCGGCGCGCTGAACGCCGCCGACTACCGCGAGTTCATCCTGCCGCACACGCGCCGCATCTTCGCGATCCTCGCCGAGCGCGCCCCCGAGGTGCCGACGATTCACTTCGGAGTGGGCACCGGCAGCATCCTCGGCGACATCCGCGACGCGGGCGGCGACGTCATCGGCGCCGACTGGCGCACGCCGCTGGACGAGGCGTGGAACCGCATCGGCCACGACCGCGCGATCCAGGGCAACCTCGATCCGACGCTGCTGCTCGGGCCGCTCGATCGCGTCTTCGCCGCGACCGACGACGTGCTGACGCGGGCCGGCGGACGGCCGGGGCACATCTTCAATCTCGGTCATGGCATCCTGCCGACGACCCCGGTCGACCACGTCCAGGCGCTCGCCCGGTACGTCCACCAGAAAACACGACAGTGACCGGCATCCTGCTGATGGCCCACGGCACTCCGTCGTCCATGGCGGAGATGCCCGAGTACCTGACGCTCGTCCGCGGCGGTCGGCCCGCGTCCGAGGAGCTGGTCGCCGAGATGCGGCACAACTACGAGGCGATCGGGGGGCGCTCGCCGCTGACCGACATCACCCTTGCGCAGGCCGACGCGCTGCGGGCGCGGCTCGGACCCGACGTGCCCGTCGCCGTCGGCATGCGGAACTGGACGCCGTTCATCAAGGACGCGGTCGCGGGCCTTGCCGCGCGCGGCGTGACGCGCATCGTCGGCATCCCGCTGGCGCCGCAGTTCTCGTCGTTGAGCGTGCAGAAGTACAACGACGCGGCGCGCGCGGCGCTGCCGCCCGGCGTCACGTTCGCGGCGGTGGAGTCGTACCACGCGCACCCGCTGCTGCTCGACGCGTTCGCCGAACGCGTGCGGGACGCCGCGCCGCGCCCCGACGAGCTCGTCGTCTTCACGGCGCACAGCCTGCCGGCGCGCGTCATCGAGGGCGGCGACCGCTACGCGGACGAAGTCGCCGCGACCGCGCGCGGCGTCGCGGAACGCGCCGGCGTCACGAAGTACGCGCAGGCGTTCCAGAGCGCGGGACGCACGCCCGAGCCGTGGATCGGTCCGAGCCTCACCCAGATGCTCGACGAGCAATCCGGCAACGGCGTCCGCAAGTTCCTGATCGTCCCGATCGGGTTCGTCTGCGACCACACGGAGATCCTGTTCGACATCGACGTCCAGGCCGCGCGCGAGGCGCGCGAATTCTCGACCTCGCTGCGGCGGACCGAATCGCTGAACACCTCCCCCACCTTCATCGCGCTGCTCGAGGATTTGGTACGCTCGATGGTATGACGGACGTTGTCATCGTCGGTGGCGGCATCGCGGGGCTCGCGACGGCGTACGAGCTGCACCGACGCGGCATCGCGTTCGTCGTGCTCGAGCGCGGAGCGCGCGCCGGCGGCGTCATCCTCAGCGAGACGGTCGACGGCTTCGTCCTCGACGGCGGTCCCGACGCGCTGCTGATTCAGAAACCCGACGGCATCAAGCTGTGCGAGGAGCTCGGGATCGGCGATCGCCTGGTGCCGACCAAGCTGCCGCGCCTCGCCTACATCCAGCGCGGCGGCACGCTGCACGCGCTCCCGGCTGCGTCGGTCCTCGGCATTCCCACGCAGTGGGGACCGTTCATCAAGACGCGCCTGTTCTCGTGGCCCGGCAAGATCCGCATGGGGATGGAGCTGTTCGTCCCCCCGCGCCGGGACGATCGCGACGAGTCGATTGGATCGTTCATGTCGCGGCGGTTCGGTCGCGAGGCGGAGACGTATCTGGCCGAGCCGCTGCTGGCCGGCATCCACGCGGGGGACGTCGATCGCCTGTCGATCAAGGCGCTGTTTCCGCGCTTCGTCGAGGCCGAGCAGAAGCACGGCTCGCTGCTGAAAGCGTTCCGGCCCAAGCCGTCGCTCCACGGGCCGCATTCCGGCACCCGCAATCCCGACGGTGCGTTCAAGTCTCTGCCTGGCGGCCTGAGCGAACTCGTCGAGGCCCTCGTCAAGGTGCTGCCCGCCGACTCGATCCGCCTGAACACGGCCGTCGCCCGCATCAGCGGCCACGGCCCGTACGTCGTCGAATGCGAAGACGGCGGTCGCCTGGAGGCGCGCGCGGTCGTCCTCGCGACGCCGGCGTTTGCGACCGCGGCGATCGCGCGCGACCTCGACCCGGAGCTCGCGCGAGCGTGCGGGGATATTCCGTATGCGTCGGCGGCGACCGTGGCGCTCGCCTTCCGGCGCGACCAGGTGGCGCATCCGCTGAACGGATCGGGGTTCGTCGTCCCGCGCGTCGAGAAGACCGGCATCATGGCCGGATCGTGGCTCTCGTCGAAGTGGCCGAACCGCGCGCCGGAGGGTTCGGTGCTGCTGCGCGCGTTCGTCGGCGGCGCGCGCGATCCGAAGGCGCTCGAGCTGACCGATCGCGAGCTCGTCGAGCGCTCGATGGGCGCGCTCGCGCCCCTGCTCGGCATCACCGGGCAGCCGCTGCTCTCGCGGATCTTCCGGTGGCCTCGCGCCAACGCGCAGCACGAAGTCGGGCACCTCGATCGCGTGGCGACGATCGACCGCGCCGTCGCGCGCCACCCCGGCGTGTACGTGACCGGCAGCGGCTTCCGCGGCACCGGCATCCCCGACTGCGTCGCCGACGGGCGGGCCACCGCGACGGCGGCCGCCCGCTTCCTGGGCGTCGGGCGAATTTGAATATGAGAAGATCCTCGGGTTCACCACGCGTATGCGTTCCGTCCACCTGATCGGCGTCCCCCTCGATCTCGGCGGCAACCGCCGCGGCGTCGACATGGGCCCGTCGGCCTTCCGCATCGCCGGCATCGGCGAGCGCATCGCCGCGCTCGGCTACACCCTCGTCGACAAGGGCGACCTGCCGGCGCCGATTCCCGAGACGCAGGAGCTCCGCGACGAGCACAAGAAGTACATCCGCGAGATCGCGAAGGTCTGCAACAAGGTGTACCAGACGGCGCTCGCGTCGCTCGACGAAGGCGCGATGCCGATTGTGCTCGGCGGCGATCACAGCATCGGCGCCGGATCCGTGGCGGCGGCCGCGGACTGGGCGAAGAAGACGAAGGATCTGCCGCTCGGCCTGCTGTGGGTGGATGCGCACGGCGACATGAACACACCCGCCTCGTCGCTCTCGGGCAACGTCCACGGCATGCCGCTCGCGGCGCTGCTCGGCACCGAGCCCGCGGAACTGGCGCGGATCGGGCTCCAGTCGCCGAAGGTGCTGCCGGCCCACACCGTCCTCATCGGCATTCGGAATCTCGACGAACGCGAAAAGGTCGCGGTGCGCGAGTCGCACGCGCACGTCTTCACGATGAAGGACATCGACCGCCAGGGCATCGCGTCCATCGTCGAGCAGGCGGTCAACCTCGCGGGCAACGGCACCGCCGGCATCCACGTGTCGTTCGACATGGACGTCTGCGATCCGCTGATCGCGCCGGGCGTCGGGACGCCGGTGAAAGGCGGCCTCGACTACCGGGAGGCGCACATGGTGATGGAAATCGTCGCCGACTCGGGTCTGCTGACGTCGCTGGATCTCGTGGAGGTCAATCCGACGCTGGACGTGCAGAACACGACCGCGCAGCTCGGCACCGAGCTCGCGCTCAGCGCGCTCGGGATGAAGATCCTGTAGCCGCGTCGGGCGGCCCGTCCCCGAATCGCCTAGCCCACGCCGACGTTGACGTAGCCCCGCTCGACCGCGCGCGTGACCGCGATGACGCCGGCCGGCACGATGTGGGCGGGAACGACCGTGTTGGCCTTCAGCTCGTTGTAGACCTCGTCGGGTTTGGCGCCGGCATCGCGCGCGGCGCGCGCCGAGTACGCGCGCGTGGTCCGATTGCAGACGGCGAGCTGCAGGCCGAGCGCGGCCAGCGACTTGAACCGGGCCGCGTACGGATTGGCCGTCGGCGCCTCGTGCGTCTTCGGATCGGTCCACTCCATCTGCGCCGAAAACGACTTGCCGTACTTCGCCCACATCGCGTCGTCGAACGCGAACGGCGTCGTCCGGTGGCGGCAGACGATGACGACCGCCATCTGGTCGTTCGGGATGTCGTAGTCGCTCTTGTTGGTCTCGAACGTGTTGCCGGCGAACTGCAGGGCGTCCGGAAAGTGCTCGGCGTTCCAGGTGTCGAAGATCACGCGATGCTTGGCGCTGTTCTCGTCGAACCAGTCGTCCTGCGGGTGGCGCGCCGCCTGCCACGCGGCGCGAGCGGCCGCGGCGGCCTGGCCGGCCGTCGCGCGAAGCGCGGACGCGGGCGCCTGCAGCAGCGACAGCATCGGCACGCGCGCGATGAACGATCGGCGCAGCATCATGCGGGGTTCGACCCCGATTCGGCCAGCATCTCTTCCAGCGTCTCGACGAGCAGCACGAGCGAGTACGGCTTCTCGATCAGTCGCGTGCGCGGCCGGACACGCTCGAGCTCGGCCGATTCCGACGGCACGCCCGAGAAGATGATCACCGGCACGTCGTTGGGCGTCGCCATGACGACGTCGCGTCCGGATCCCTTGCGCAGGCGCAGATCGACGACGGCGGCGACGAG
>Ga0070741_10011833_pt1 | contig 15971 bp, 16 predicted proteins | sample Coa_R1_4_FD_66440 | JGI IMG/M metagenome (GOLD analysis project Ga0070741, IMG submission 66440) | Surface soil microbial communities from Centralia Pennsylvania, which are recovering from an underground coalmine fire - Coalmine... | ecosystem: Environmental > Terrestrial > Soil > Unclassified ...
GAAGGCGATCGCGAGCGCGTGCAGGCGTACGAGGGCGTCGTGATTGCCATCAGCAATCGCGGACTGAACTCCTCGTTCACCGTGCGCAAGATTTCGCATGGCGAGGGCGTGGAGCGCGTCTTCCAGACCTACAGCCCGGCGATCAGCGACATCGCCATCAAACGCCGCGGTAGCGTCCGGCGTGCGAAGCTGTACTACCTGCGTGATCTGTCGGGCAAGGCTGCCAGGATCGAGGAAAAGATCTGACCAGCTGCGGCGAGCCGCGCCGGCGGGGTTCATGAGTCGATTGCGCGCGATTCTGCACGGACTTTGGCGCGGCCTGGACGGCCTGCGCAAGTTCCTGCATCTCATCGTTCTGCTCGTGCTGGCGGGCTTCGTTTTCGGCGCGCTGCGCGTTTCGGTGCCCACCGTACCCTCGAAGGCAGCTCTATTGGTCGCTCCGGAGGGCGAACTGGTCGAGCAGCTCACGGGAGATCCGCTGGAGCGCGCGCTGGAGGATGCGCGCGGGCAGGGTCGTCCCGAGACCTTGTTGTGGGACCTCACTGACTCCATTCGCGCCGCCGCCGGGGACCGGCGCATCGCAGTGCTCGCCATCGATCTGGAGCATTTCGACGGTGCGGGTCAGCCGGTGCTGGAGGAGCTTTCACGGGCCATCCGCGAGTTCCGGGCCAGCGGTAAGAAGGTCATCGCTTTCGGCACCGAATTCACTCAGGACCGTTACTACATCGCGGCGCAGGCAGACGAGATCTACCTCGACCCGCTCGGTTTCGTGCTGATCGATGGCTACGGCCGTTATCGCATGTTCTTCAAGCAGGCACTCGACAAGCTCGGTGTCGACATCAACGTTTTCCGGGTCGGCTCCTTCAAGAGCGCCGTGGAGTCCTACACACGCGACACGATGTCGCCCGAAGACCGGGAGGAGAGCCTCGCCTACCTCAACTCGATGTGGAGCACCTATCAGGCGGCGATGACGCGCGCGCGCAAGCTGTCGCCTGATGCGATCGCCAACTACGTGAACACGCTCTCGCAGACCGTGCCGGCGGCTGGCGGCAATGCAGCCGAGGTGGCGCTCAAAGCCGGTCTGGTCACCGGCATCAAGTCACATGAAGACGTCGAGCGGCGGCTGATCGCTCTGGTGGGCGAGGACGATTCGAATGGCTCTTTCCAGTCGGTTTCTGCTCGGGACTACGTTCGGGTCGCGCATGCCGAGAAGAAGGTCCATGCCAGCGGCAAGAAACGGGTGGGTGTGATCGTTGCCGCAGGTGAGATTCTCGATGGTGATCAGCCACCCGGCACGATCGGCGGGGATTCCACCGCGCGGCTGATCCGCCAAGCGCGTCTCGACAAGGACATCAGTGCGGTGGTCTTACGCGTGGACAGCCCGGGCGGCAGCGTCCTCGCCTCTGAGCATATCTATCGCGAGCTGCAGGCCTTGCGTGCGGCCGGCAAGCCGGTGGTGGTCTCGATGAGCGATCTGGCCGCCTCCGGCGGCTACTACATCTCGGCGGCCGCGGATGAGATCTGGGCCAGCCCGGCTACCCTGACGGGCTCGATCGGGATCTTTGCGATCATTCCGACGGTAGACAAGACGCTCGGCAAAGTCGGTGTCACCGTGGATGGAGTGGGGACCACTCCATTGGCCTCGCAGATGCGCATCGATCGTCCACTCGGGCAGGAGGCGCGCGCGCTGCTTCAGTCCGAGATCGAGCGCGGCTACGAGGTTTTCCTCGAGCGCGTCGCTGCCGGGCGCAAGAAAACACGGGATCAGGTCAATGCGATTGCCCAGGGGCGGGTTTGGGCGGGCGAGGATGCCAAGCGGCTGGGGCTCGTGGATGCCCTGGGCTCATTCGACGATGCGACGAAGGCCGCGGCGCGGCGTGCCAAGCTGACCGACTACGATGTCGAGTTCATCGAGCCGGAGCTCACCTGGGCGGAGCAGCTGGTGCTGCAGATGAAGTCCAGGACGGTTCGCGCGCTGGTATCCGCAGATGCGCGAACGCGCTCGCTGGCTCAGGTCGCGGCGCAATTCGACCCTTTGCGGCGCGAGGTCGAGCGCTTGAGCCGCTTCAGCGAACCCAACCGGGTGTACGCGTACTGCTTCTGCGCGGCGGAGTAGTGGCAAGCCGTCAGCGTCAGCGCACTCAAGGAGCACCCCGATCTCGAAGTACGCCGAGTCGGGCGCGAGGACGCGCAAGTTCGCCTGAGCGTATGTTCGAGTTCGAGGCGCCCGAGTGAAGGGCAGTCGGAATCGACTGTGGGGCCCCCGCAGGCCTCTTTCCGGCGCGGGCGTGAAACGCGAAGGATTGAGCGGCAAGAGTCACATTTTTGCCGCGGCGCCGAGCATCGAGATCGCCGCTAGGCACGGGCTGAAAGCGCCGCAGGGGTCTTTCAGCCTATCTGAAGCGTACTCCAATCGAGGATCACTTTCCCCGACTTGCCCGACTCCATGGTCTGGAAGCCGGCGAGAAAATCCTGGATCGGAAAGTGATGCGTGATGAGCGGCTCGAGCTTGAGCCCGCTCTGCAGCAAGCTCGCCATCTTGTACCAGGTCTCGAACATCTCGCGGCCGTAGATGCCTTTCAGGGTGAGGCCCTTGAAGATCACCTGATTCCAGTCGATGGCGGTCTCTTCCGGTGGGATGCCCAGAATGGCGATCGAGCCGCCGTGATGCATGGTTCGCAGCATCTCGCGCAGCGCTGCGGCATTGCCCGACATCTCCAGGCCAATGTCGAAGCCCTCCTGCATGCCGAGGTCCTTCATGGTCTGGTCCAGCGACTCCCGCTGCACATTGATTGCGCGCGAGGCGCCCATCTGGCGCGCCAGATCCAGCCGGAAATCGTTGACGTCGGTGATCACAACGTGACGGGCCCCCACGAAGCGTGCGATCGCGGCCGCCATGATCCCGATGGGACCGGCTCCCGTGATCAGCACATCCTCGCCGACCACGCTGAAGGCGAGCGCGGTATGGGTCGCGTTTCCGAACGGATCGAGGATCGCCGCAATGTCATCGCTGATCGAATCGGCGAGCTTGAAGGTGTTGACGGCAGGGATCGCCAGATATTGCGCGAACGCTCCGGGTCGGTTGACGCCGACCCCCACGGTGTTGCGGCACAGATGGCGGCGCCCAGCGCGGCAATTGCGGCAATAGCCGCAGGTGATGTGCCCTTCGCCCGAGACCCGGTCGCCGATCTTCAGGCCGCGCACCTCCGAGCCCATCTCGATGATGCGACCGCAATATTCGTGGCCGACGGCCATGGGGACCGGGATGGTCTTCTGCGCCCAGGCGTCCCACTTGTAGATGTGCATGTCCGTGCCGCAGATAGCCGTGCGGACGATCTCGATCAGAACATCGTTCGGGCCAACCTTGGGCTCCGGCACATCCTCCAGCCAGATACCAGGCGTAGCCTGCTTTTTGACGAGCGCCTTCACCGGATCACCTGCAACTGCTTACCCACTGCGGCGAATGCTTCCAGCGCGCGATCGAGCTGCTCGCGCGTCAGCGCCGCCGACATCTGTGTACGAATGCGCGCCTGGCCTTTCGGGACCACCGGAAAGGAGAAGCCGATGACATAGACGCCCCGCTTCAGGAGTTGCTCGGCCATTCGCCCTGCAAGCGCCGCATCCCCGAGCATCACCGGGATGATCGGATGCTCCCCGGGCTTGAGGTTGAATCCGGCCTTTTCAAGCCCCTCGCGGAAATAACGGGTATTCTCGAACAGCCGGGTGCGCAGCTCCGGCGAGTGCTCGAGCAGATCCAGAACGCGCAGGCTCACGCCGGCGACCACGGGCGGGATGCTGTTGGAGAACAGATACGGTCGCGAGCGCTGGCGCAGCCACTCGATCACCTCGCGGCGTGAGGAGATGAATCCGCCGCTGCCGCCGCCCAGCGCCTTGCCGAGCGTGCTCGTCACGATGTCGATCCGATTCGCGACCCCGCAGTGCTCCGGGGTCCCTCGTCCCCCCGGTCCCATGAAGCCGCTGGCATGCGAATCATCGACCATGACCAGCGCATCGTAACGATCGGCCAGCTCGCAGATCCCGCGCAGGTTGGCGATGATGCCATCCATCGAGAACACACCATCGGTGGCGATGAGGCGCGTGCGGGCGCCCTGGGTCTGCTTGAGACAGCTCTCGAGCTCCGCCATGTCATTGTTGGCATAACGATGACGCTGCGCCTTGCAGAGACGGATGCCATCGATGATGCTCGCGTGATTGAGGGCATCGGAGATCACGGCGTCCTGCTCGTCCAGCAGCGTCTCGAACAGGCCGCCGTTCGCATCGAAGCAGGAGGAGTAGAGGATCGTGTCCTCTGTGCCGAGGAATCGGCTGAGGCGCTCCTCGAGTTGCTTGTGTACGCTCTGGGTGCCGCAGATGAAGCGCACCGAAGCCATGCCGTAGCCGAACCGATCGAGTGCGCGGTGCGCCGCCTCGCGCATGGCCGGGTGATTGGCAAGCCCGAGGTAGTTGTTTGCGCACAGATTGACCACATCCTGATCCTCTGTGCGGACCACGCCTCCCTGCGGGCCGGCGAGGACGCGCTCGCCCTTGTAGAGTCCCTGGTCCTTCAAGGCCGCGAGGTCGGCTCGCAGTCGCTCGGTCAAAGCTTTGTTCATGCTTGAATTATACTCGTGCAGGATGGGCGACACCCGTACCGATGAGACCCCCGGGGCGAGGCGGGTCGACCGCTGGCTGTTTGCCGTGCGGCTGTTCAAGTCCCGCTCCCTGGCCGCTACCGCGGTGAGCGGCGGCCGCGTGCATCTCAACGGGGAGCGCGTGAAGCCCTCCCACGGCGTGCGGCCGGGTGATGCCGTAAGCTTCATGCGTGGCACCGTCGAGTTCGAATGCACGGTCGTCGCGATACCTTTACGGCGCGGGCCGGCACGTGAGGCGGTGCGATGTTATGACGAAACGCCGGCGAGTCAGGCGCGCGGGGCCGAGCACGCCGCGCGCATGCGAATGGCGGCGGCGCTGACGCCGCGACCCGACGAGCGGCCGGAAAAACACGATCGCCGCTTGCTGCGCCGCCTGCGCGGCCGCAGTTGAGAGCGGGGGGCTCGTGAATAGCGTGGGAGGCTCGTGAATAGCGTGGGAGGCTCGTAAACAAGGTGTGCGCATGACACTTAGCGTGTTTGACGTCTTCAAGATCGGCATCGGGCCCTCGAGCTCCCACACGATGGGGCCGATGCGCGCCGCACGCGAGTTTGCGCTCGAATTGAAGCGCGACGGTCTGCTGGGCGCGACGACCCAGATCGCCGTGCGTCTGTACGGCTCGCTCGCGCTGACCGGCGCCGGCCACGGCACTGACCGGGCGGTACTGGCGGGACTCGAGGGCGCGGAGCCCGAGAGTGTCGATCCGGACAGCATCGAGTCCATCCTGAAGCGAGTCCGCGCCGCCGGTCGCATCAACCTGCTCGGTGAGCATCCGATCGCTTTCGATGAGCCGATGCAGCTTCTGTTCATGCGTCACGAGCGGCTGCCGCGGCATTCCAACGGCATGCGCTTCACGGCGTTGGATGAGCAGTTGAAGACGCTGCGCGAGACCGACTACTACTCGATCGGTGGGGGATTCATCCTGCGAAACGACGAGGCGGAGGCCCGCGAAGCGAGCTCACACGCCGCGCCGCCCTATCCCTTCAGCTCCGGAGCGGAGCTGCTCGCGCTCTGTCGCGAGCACGGCTTGGAGCTGTACGAGCTCATGCTGGCCAACGAGCGAACCTGGCGCACCGCGGAGCAGATCCACTCAGGCCTGTTGCACCTCTGGCAGGTCATGCAGGGATGCGTGGAGCGGGGCTTCCGCCAGACCGGCGTTCTGCCGGGGGCTCTCAAGGTGAGGCGCAGGGCCCCGAGAATGTACCGCATGCTTACCGAAAGCCACGCGCCCAGGCCCCTGGAGGTGATGGACTGGGTGAACGCCTTCGCGCTCGCGGTGAATGAGGAAAACGCAGCCGGTGGGCGCGTCGTCACGGCACCCACCAACGGTGCCGCGGGCATCATTCCGGCGGTGCTGCACTACTACGTGAGATTCGAGGCCGGCGCGAACGAGCAGGGCGTGCTGCGGTTCCTGCTGTCCGCAGCGGCCATCGGCATGCTCTACAAGCGCAACGCTTCCATTTCGGGGGCAGAGATGGGATGCCAGGGGGAGGTGGGCGTCGCTTGTTCGATGGCGGCGGCCGGCCTGGTCGCGGCGCTGCATGGGACCAACGAGCAGATCGAGAACGCCGCCGAGATCGGCATGGAGCACAATCTGGGTCTGACGTGCGATCCGGTGGCCGGCCTGGTGCAGATTCCCTGCATCGAGCGCAATGCAATGGGCGCCGTCAAGGCCATCAACGCCGCGCGTCTAGCGATGCGCGGCGATGGATCCCACAAGGTGTCACTCGATCAGGTGATCGCGACCATGCGCCAGACGGGTGCGGACATGTCCACGATCTACAAGGAAACCTCGCAGGGCGGGCTGGCAGTCAACGTGCCTGAATGCTGACGGGTGAGGCGCTTTTCGAACTCTAGCGGGCCGCGAAGCCGCGGCGCTCTCAGGCGAACATCCTGAACAGGCCACGCACCGGGGTCTCGCATTGGGTCTCCCTGAGATTAGCGGCATCCACCGCCGACCAGGTCCGGGCATCGAACGTGAGCGAGCATACGGCTCCGGTACCGAGCTCATGCGCCGGCAGCTCACGCGACAGAAGGCGTACCACCTCCGACAGGCCAGGGTTATGGCCGACGATCATCAAGTGCGGGATGCGGGGCCCAGTCGCACTCACCACGCCCAGGATGTCCTGAGCCTCGGCCAGGTAAAGCGACTCCTGGCTGCGCAGGTGCCGCGGTGGGATCCCAAGCTCGCGGACCACGATATCGGCGGTCTGCTGCGCACGACGTGCCGGGCTGACCAGCAACAGCGTTGGAACCAGGCCGAGCTCGGAAAGACGGCGCGCCATCACCTCAGCTTCGGAGCTGCCGCGCCGGCTCAGGGTTCGATCGAAGTCGGGGACTTCCGGGTCCTTCCACTCTGCATTGCCATGGCGCATCAGCGTCAGACGCTTCACTCGGGGTTCTCCACCAGAATGCGGCCGTTCTCTACACGCACGGGGAAGGTTCGCAGCGGCTCGTAAGCCGGCGGCGTGAGCGCCTCGCCGGTGCGAACGCAGAAGTGCGCACCATGTCTCGGGCAGATGATCTGGCAGTCATCCACCTCGCCCCCCTCCAGAGCCTCGCCATCATGTGTACAGCGGTCCTCGATCGCGTACAGCTCAGGGCCGCAGCGTACAACGAGCAGAGCCAAGCCGTCGATTTCCGCTGACAGCAATTGAGACTCGGCGAGCGAGTCCGCGCTGCCGACATCCACCCATTCCTGGCTCATTCGCGCCCCGGCCCCTTCAGAACATGCCGGTCTGCAGCCGGGCGGCTTCGGACATCATCGACTGGTTCCAGGGCGGATCGAATGTCAGCTCGACGTTGGCGGTGCTGACCGTCGGGATACGCTCCACTTTTTCCTTCACGTCCTCGACGAGGACTTCACCCATGCCGCAGCCCGGAGCCGTCAGGGTCATCGTGATCTCGACACAGCGCGTGCCATCCGGGTTCGCCGTCACGATGCACTCGTACACCAGACCGAGATCGACGATGTTAATGGGGATCTCAGGATCGAAGCACGTCTTCATCTGCTCCCAGGCGAGATTCTTCACGTCCTCCTCGGTGGCATTGGGCGGAAGCTCGGGCGCTTTCACGACCTCCTTGCCAATGGCATCGGCATGCTCGCCCGAGATGCGCAGCAGGTTGCCATCGATATAGACCGTGAAGCTGCCGCCGAGCGCCTGAGTGATGTAGCCGGCCTGGCCGGGCCTCAGTTTGACCTCGACACCGGCCGGTACGATGACGGCGGGAACCTCGCGATTCACTACGAAAGGCTCGTTCTCGTGTGAACGCATGGCTACTCCGTTGAGACCATGCTGCCGCTTTCGGCCAGGGCAGCATTCAGGGTGTGCCAGCAGAGGCTTGCGCACTTCACGCGAGCGGGGAACTCGCGCACCCCACCGAGCGCCGCCAGCTTTCCGAGGCTCGCATCCGCCTGAGCATCCTGGCGTGTCAACAGCGCGTAGACCCTGGAGAACAGCTCAGCGATCGCTGTCCTGTCCTTGCCCTTGACGGCTTCGGTCATGAGCGAAGCCGACGCCGTCGAAATCGCGCACCCCTTGCCCTCGAAGCGCACGTCCTCCACCCGATCGCCATCGAGACGCAGGAATAGCGTCAGCCGATCGCCACAGAGCGGGTTATGGCCCTCGGCGCTCGCATCGGCCGGCTCGAGCCGTCCGAAATTGCGGGGCTGCCGGTTGTGGTCGAGGATCACATCCCGGTAGAGGTCCTTCAGGTCCATCAGCTGAATACCTCGCGTGCCTTGCGCACCGCGGCGACCAGGCTCGCCACATCCCGATCGGTGTTGTAGCAGGCGAACGAGGCTCGTACCGTGGCCGGCAGGCCAAGGAAGCTCATGAGCGGCATGGCGCAGTGATGTCCGGTACGCACTGCGACCCCCTCGTGATCCAGGATCGTTCCGAGATCGTGGGGGTGCACACCCTGCATGGTGAAGGAGACGATCGAGGCTTTTTGCGCCGCGGTGCCCACGATCGTGATCCCGGGAATGCGCTCGAGCTCTTTCGTGGCGAGCTCGACGAGCCGGTGCTCGTGCGCGGCCACGGCCTCGATCCCCAGGCTCTCGAGGTAATCCATCGCAGCAGCAAGACCCACCGCCCCGGAGATGTTAGGGGTTCCGGCCTCGAACTTGGCCGGCAGCGCATTATAGGTCGTCTTCTCGAAGGAGACGCTCAGGATCATGTCACCACCGCCCTGCCACGGCGGCATCGCCTCCAGCAGCTCCTCACGGCCGTAGAGCACGCCTATGCCGGTAGGCCCATACATCTTGTGGCCGGAGAAGGCGTAAAAATCGCACCCCAGCGCGCGGACATCGACCCTCGTGTGCGGCACGGCCTGCGCGCCATCGACCACTACGACCGCCCCGCGGGCATGTGCAGCTTCGACGATGCGTTTGACTGGCAGAATTGTACCGAGCGCGTTCGAGACGTGTGCCACGGCGACCAGCCGTGTACGCGCCGAGAGCAGCTTCAGGTACTCCTCGAAGCGCAGCTCGCCCCGCTCGTTGATGGGCGCGACTTTCAGTGAGCAGCCGGTCTGCTCGCAGACCATCTGCCACGGAACGATGTTGGCATGATGCTCGAGCGCGGTGACGATGATTTCGTCGCCGGCGCCGAAGCGCGGTCGCGCATAAGCCTGGGACACCAAATTGATCGCCTCGGTCGTACCGCGGGTGAAGATGATTTCATGCGTGCTGCGGGCATTGATGAAGAGGCGCGCGCTCTCGCGCGCTCCCTCAAAAGCCTCGGTCGCGGCTTGGCTGAGCGCGTGCACACCCCGATGCACGTTCGCATGCGAATGGGTCTCGTATTCCTCCACAGCGCGCAACACGGCTGTCGGCCGCTGGGCCGAAGCCCCACTGTCGAGGTAAACCAGCGGGCGGCCATTGATGGTGCGGCTGAGAATAGGAAAGTCCCGACGGACGCGCTCGGCATCCAGCGTCGGCGGGGTTACGGCGTGTGTGGCGACTGTGGCCATCTACAACAACTCCTGCAGTGCGGCGGATTCGCCCAGCTGGCCCGCGAGACTGTGCTCGATCTGCCGCCGCAGCTCGGGCACCTCGATCTTCGCGACCACATCCTCCAGGAACGCCCATTTGAGCAGACGCTGTGCCGCATCGCGCTCCAGGCCGCGCGACAGCATATAGAACAGCATCTCGTCGTCCAGCTTTCCGGCGGTTGCGCCGTGACTGCACCGCACGTCATCGGTGTAAATCTCGAGCTGCGGTCGGACATCGATCTCGGCATCAGGGCCGGCCAGCAGGCCGCGCAAAGACTGTCGCGAGTCCGTGCCCTGGGCGTCCTTGCTGACAATGATCTTGCCGTTGAAAGCCACGCGTGCGCGTCCGGAGGAGATTCCTCGAAAATATTGGCCTGTCCGCGCGCGCGGTGCGAGGTGCTCCACGTAGGCATACGTGTCATGTACCTGGCGGCGGTCGCCGACGGCGACGGCGTAGAGATCCACCTCGGCGCGCTCGCCGTTGAGCTGGATATTCACGGTGGAGCGAGCCGTCTGGGCGCCGAGATTGACGCAAAAGAGCTGATAGCGGGAAGCCTCCGCCAGATGCGCTGAGAGGGTGTCGTACCAGAGTGCGTGAGCACCGGTCTGCTGCACGCGATGGTGCTGCACGAAGGCTGCACGAGCCAGGTCGATCTTCACGAGAGCGTTGATGAAGTTAGCGTCGCTCCCGATGCTGACGTGACGTTCGATCAGCCCGACTCGCGCTTGGGCGGCCACCTGAATCTCGACGCGCGGATAGGAGGCCGCGGTGTTCGAAGCCGCAGTCGCCACGAACACGAGCTCGACGCAGCTCGGGCAGTCGGCTCCCTCGGCCACCACGATCGAGGCCCCATCGGTTGCGAATGCCTCACTCAACAGGGCAAAGCGCAAATCATTCGGCCAGCGTACCGGGGCGGCATCGCTTTCAGCTGGGGAGCCGCAATCCCGGCTCATCGAGCGCACTCGCACACCTGCCCGATCCGTTGCCGCGGACAGGGCGGGTGCGAACACGCCATCCACGAACGTGTAGCGGGCGTAGCCCTGAATTGGCGGCGGCAGTTCGGCCGAGGTGAGCAGCGCTGCGGCCCTCTGGTCCCGAGAGGGAGCGAACCGAACCGTCTCCAGCGGCCGCAGATTGATATATTTCCAGTTCTCCTCGCGCGAGGTCGGAAGGCCCTCCGTTTCGAGCGCCTGCAGTGCCGAGCGGCGCCGCTCAGCGCTCAACATGGCAGCGGGCAAATGGCTCGCCGCCGCGGCGAACTCTTCCGAAATGCGATTGATCATCGGGCTGATCACGGCACACGTCCATCCGAACCCGTGCCGGCAGCCGCGCGACGGGAAGGACCTCCTGCTGCCTGCGCGATGGCCGCGGGCGTCGCCTCGATGAGCCAGTCATATCCGCGGCGTTCCAGCTCGAGGGCGAGCGTGCGATCGCCGCTGCGGACGATCCGGCCGCCCACCAGCACGTGCACCCGATCGGGTACGACATGCTCGAGCAGGCGCTGATAGTGGGTGATCAGCACGATCGATCGCTCGGGCCTGCGCAGCGCGTTGACTCCGCTGGCCACGAGCTTGAGCGCATCGATGTCGAGTCCCGAGTCCGTCTCGTCCAAAATGGCGAGCCGGGGCTCGAGAATGAGCATCTGCAGGATCTCATTGCGCTTCTTCTCGCCGCCGGAGAATCCCTCGTTGACACCCCTCGACAGGAAGCTCTCGTCAATGCGCATCAGTTGCATCTTCTCGCGCACCAGCGTCAGGAACTCGAAAGCGTCCACCTCAGGCAAACCGCGGTGCTTGCGCTGCGCATTCAAGGCAGCCTTCAGGAGATAGACGTTGTTCACGCCCGGGATCTCGACCGGGTACTGAAACCCCAGGAACAATCCCTCGTGAGCGCGTTCCTCGGGCTCGAGGCTGAGCAGGTCGCGGCCATCGAGCGTCACGCTTCCTGCGGTGATTTGGTATCCCGGCCGCCCGGCGAGCACGTGGGCGAGGGTGCTCTTGCCCGAGCCGTTCGGTCCCATGATGGCGTGCACTTCGCCGGTCGGGACCTCGAGGTCGAGGCCGTTCAGCACTTCGTTGCCGCCGACGGCGGTGTGCAGATTGTCGATCTTGAGCATGGATGTCGTGCCTGTCATGAGTTGCGCAGCGCTCAACCGACCGCCCCTTCGAGGCTCACCGCCAGGAGTGCCTGGGCTTCCACGGCGAACTCCATCGGCAGCTCCTTGAACACCGACTTGCAGAAGCCGCTCACGATCATGTTGACGGCGTCCTCGCGCGGAATCCCGCGGGCCAGGCAATAGAAGAGCTGATCGTCGCTGATCCTCGAAGTGCTCGCCTCGTGCTCGACCGTGGCGGAGGGGTTTTTGACCTCGACGTACGGGAACGTGTGGGCGCCGCACTCACTGCCCATCAGCAGTGAGTCGCACTGAGTGAAATTCCGTGCGCCAGCGGCGCTCGGCAGAATCTTCACGAGGCCACGATAGGTATTCTGGCCATGTCCGGCGGAGATGCCCTTGGAGACTATCGTGCTGCGCGTGTCCCGCCCGATATGGATCATCTTGGTGCCGGTGTCCGCCTGCTGGTAATTGTTCACGGTAGCGACCGAGTAGAACTCGCCGATCGAGCCCTCGCCGCGTAGCACGCAGCTCGGGTATTTCCAGGTGATGGCGGATCCGGTCTCGACCTGTGTCCAGGAGATGCGCGAGTGGCGGCCGCGGCATTCCCCCCGCTTGGTGACGAAGTTGTAGATGCCTCCCACGCCGTTGGCATCGCCCGGATACCAGTTCTGCACGGTGGAATACTTGATGTAGGCTTGATCGAGCGCGATCAGCTCCACGACCGCCGCGTGCAGCTGGTTCTCATCACGCATGGGCGCCGTGCAGCCTTCCAGATACGACACCGTCGCACCCTCGTCCGCGATGATGAGCGTGCGCTCGAACTGTCCGGTCTTCGCCGCGTTGATCCGGAAATAGGTGGACAGCTCCATCGGGCAGCGAACACCTTTGGGCACGTACACGAATGAGCCGTCGCTGAACACGGCGGAATTGAGTGCCGCGAAGAAGTTGTCCGAGTAGGGGACGACACTCCCCAGGTACTGCTCGATGAGCTCAGGATGAGTCTGCACCGCCTCGGAGAACGGGCAAAACACGACGCCAGCCACGGCCAGGCGCTCCTTGAACGTTGTGGCCACCGACACGCTGTCGAACACTGCATCGACGGCCACGCCGGCGAGGCGGGCGCGCTCGTGCAGCGGCACGCCGAGCTTGGCGTAGGTCTCAAGTAATTTCGGGTCCACTTCGGCCAGACTCTTGGGGCCATCGGTCTTCGCCCGGGGCGCGGAGTAGTACGAGATGGCCTGATAGTCGATCGGGGCGATCCTGACGTGCGCCCAGCGGGGCTGCGGCTGCTGCAGCCAGTGCCGGAGCGCTTTCAAACGCCAATCGGTGAGGAATGACGGCTCGTTCTTCTTGCGTGAGATCAGCCGCACCACGCTCTCGTCCAGGCCGGGCGGAACCGTGTCGGAATCGATGTCGGTGACGAAGCCGTGCCGATAGCCACGGGCCAGCAGTCCTTCCAGTTGATCGACAGTCTCACTCATGCCGGGTTACTCCTGGGCGGCCCGCGCCTCGCGCGGTCGCCGTTTTCATCTCACGCTCCAGCGACGGGAGCCGCACCTGCGTCGAGTCGAGCCCCGCAAGCTGCGCCAGGCTCACGTCAGAGAGAGAGCGACGGATAGCGTGATTGAGGCGTTGCCAGACGCGGCCTACGCGGCACGTATCCTCGATGCCGCAGTTGCCGTGCCCGGCCGAGCAGTCGGTCAGGGCCATCGGCCCCTCGAGCGCATCCAGTATCGTGGCGGCGCTGATCTGGGTAGCGGGTCGGGCAAGCTGATAACCCCCATGCAAGCCGCGTGTGGAGGCCACCAAGCCCGCTCTCTGCAACTGCTTGAGCAGCTTGCTCACGGTCGGCGCCGCAATGCGGGTTCGTTCCGCCAGAGCGGTGGCGGTGCGCACCTGACCCGGCTCCTCGGCGAGAGCTGCCAGGATCACGGTCGCGTAGTCTGTAAGCCGGCTGATGCGCAGCATGACTTGAGCTCCACGGCGGGCTTCAAAAGTAGGACTATTTTAGTACTGATTAGACTTCAATCCAAGTGTGCTGCCGCAGGGAGGATTACCTGGGGTCGGGGTGCGTGGCGGGCAAGCGCGGGCGCGGTCGGGTGCGCAGAGCCCCGGGGCGCCACCGCGCGCCGACGGCCCTGGCGGGCCGCCAGGGCCGACCAATTTGATATTCTTGGCGCCTGCACTCTCAAACGCCTGATCGGCGTCACTTGGTATTTCCGGAGGACTGAACGATGAACCGCGGTGAGCTTGCGCGCGTTGCTGGCGCAATGGTGGTGAAGGGCAAGGGTATTCTGGCTGCCGACGAGAGCTCCGGAACCATCAAGAAACGCTTCGACAGCATCAAGCTCGAGTCCACCGAGGAGCATCGCCGCACCTATCGCGAGATGCTGTTCACCGCCCCGGGCGCCTCCGAGTACATCAGCGGCGTGATCCTTTACGACGAGACGATCCGCCAGAAGACTCAGGATGGCACGCCGTTCCCGGAATACCTCAGCCGCAAGGGAATGATCCCCGGAATCAAGGTGGACACGGGCGCCAAGCCTCTGGCCGGATCGCAGGGCGAAACCATCACCGAAGGGCTCGATGGGCTGCGTGAGAGGCTGGTCGAGTACCACAAGCTGGGTGCCCGTTTCGCCAAGTGGCGGGCAGTCATCGATATCGGCGAGGGGATTCCGACCTCCTATGCCATCGGGGTCAACGCCCATGCACTGGCGCGGTACGCGGCGCTCTGCCAGGAGCAGCAGATCGTCCCGATCGTGGAGCCCGAGGTGCTGATGGATGGATCCCACAGCATCGAGCGTTGCGAGGAGGTGACGAGCGCCGTTCTGCAGCAAGTGTTCGATGAGCTTTTCGAGCAACGGATCTATCTCGAGGGCATGGTGCTGAAGCCGAACATGGTGATCTCCGGGAAGAAGGCCGCGAATCGCGCGGCACCGGAGCAAGTCGCCGAAGCAACGCTCCGCTGCCTGAAGCGCCACGTGCCGCCCGCCGTCCCGGGCATCGCATTCCTCTCCGGCGGGCAGTCCTCGACGGAGGCCACGCTGCACCTGTCCCTCATGAACAAGCTGGGCCCACTGCCCTGGTCGCTGACTTTCAGCTACGGCCGCGCCTTGCAGGACGATGCGCTCAAGAGCTGGGGCGGCAAGAGCGGCCAGTTCAGCGCGGGCCAGCAGCAGCTGTCCAAGCGCGCCAAGCTCAATAGCCTGGCCACAGCGGGCCGCTACACCTCCGCAATGGAGACCCAGGCCGCCTAGGAGCGGTCTCAACATTCGCGTGACTAAAGCCGACTCGCCGATGGATGCGTCGCCGGCAACAGCCGATGACGTGGTGGTTGATGTGCGCGACGTGCACTACGCAGTCGAGCAGCGCCCCATATTCTCGGGGCTCAACATCCAGGTACGCCGCGGGCGGATCACCGCGGTGATGGGACCGAGTGGTACGGGAAAGACCACGCTGCTGCGGCTGATCACCGGGCAGATCGTTGCGAGCCAGGGCAGGGTAGTCGTCCTGGGTCAGGACATCGCGGGCGCACGGGCGGCAGAGATCTATGCGCTGCGCAAGCGCATGGGCATGTTGTTTCAGAATGGCGCCTTACTTACCGACATGAGCGTGTTTGAGAACGTCGCCTTCCCGGTACGCGAGCATACGGATCTGCCGGAACCGCTGATCCGCCGGCTGGTGCTGACCAAGCTGCAATCTGTCGGGCTCAGGGGCGCCGCGGAGCTCTTCCCGGCGGAACTCTCCGGCGGCATGGCCCGGCGCGTGGCGCTGGCGCGAGCCATCGTGATGGACCCGGAGCTGCTGATCTACGATGAGCCGTTCGTCGGACTCGATCCCATCTCGCTGGGCATGATCCTGCGGCTGATCAAACAGATGAACGAGGCTCTCGGGATCACCAGCGTGGTCGTCTCGCACGACGTTCAGGAGCTCGCCACCATCGCCGATGACAGCTACCTGCTTTCCGGCGGACGGGTAGTCGGTGCCGGTTCGCCCCAGGAGCTTGCGCGAAGCGACTCCCAGGTGGTGCACCAGTTCATGACCGGGGCCGCTGAAGGGCCCGTCGCCTTCCACTACCCCGCCCCCGATTACGCCGAGCAACTGCTGACGGCGGAGCAAGCGTGACGGTCGCCAGGGATGATGGCTTTCTGCTGCAGGGCATCCGCAGGATGGGCAGCGTGCTGCTGTTCCTGTTCAGCCTCGCAGCCC
>Ga0070741_10011834_pt1 | contig 15969 bp, 15 predicted proteins | sample Coa_R1_4_FD_66440 | JGI IMG/M metagenome (GOLD analysis project Ga0070741, IMG submission 66440) | Surface soil microbial communities from Centralia Pennsylvania, which are recovering from an underground coalmine fire - Coalmine... | ecosystem: Environmental > Terrestrial > Soil > Unclassified ...
TCTGCTTCAGAGTGAAGTGCATGTTCGTCCGCAAGTCGTAGACCCACAACTCGCGTGTCCACGGAGTCTCGGAGGCAGGTTTGCGTTCGAAGAAGAGGACGTTCGCTTTCACTCCCGGGCGGTAGAAGATCCCGGTCGGGAGGCGAAGGAGCGTGTGTACGTCGCACTCGTGAAGCAGCTTTCGTCGGACTGTTTCGCCAGCGCCGCCCTCGAACAGCACGTTGTCCGGGACAACGACCGCCGCCCGCCCGTTTATCGCCAAAAGCGTCTTGACGTGCTGAACGAAGTTGAGCTGCTTGTTGGACGTGGAAGCCCAGAAGTCGTCGCGGACAATCACGAGATCTTCGTGCTCTGTCTCTCCCTCCGAGTTCACGACCGTCATCGACGACTTCTTTCCGAACGGCGGATTGGTGAGCACCATCTCGTAGCGGTTGCCTGGATCGGCCTTCAGCGCATCGTCAACGACGATCGGGCTGTTGGCATCTTCGCCTCCGATTCCATGTAGCAGCAAGTTCATCACGCACAGGCGTGCGGTGTTGTCCACGATCTCCCACCCGTGCAACGCATCGAACCGAAGGTGTCGCTTCTCGTCCGGGTCGAGATACTCGTAGTTGTGTGAGATCCACTCATGTGTCGCGAGCAGGAACCCGCCCGTACCGCACGCTGGATCGCAGATGGTCATTCCTGGCTCGGGGCGCATCACCTCGACAATTGCGCGGATCAGCGAACGCGGCGTGAAGTACTGGCCCGCGCCCGACTTCACGTCTTCTGCGTTCTTCTCCAGCAGCCCCTCGTAGGCGTCTCCCTTCACATCCACATCGAGTGCGAGCCAGCTCTCGCGATCAATCAGATCGACGATCAGGCGACGCAGCTTCGCGGGATCTTGGATGCGGTTCTGTGCCTTCCGGAAGATCACGCCGAGCATCCCCGGCTTACGACCAAGCTCGGTGAGGAGATGGCGGTAATGGACTTCCAGTTCATCACCATCCCGGGCAAGGAGGCTCGGCCAGTCAACTCCCGCGGGGATGAACGCCGTCCGTGAGAAGGGGGGCTTCGTCTGCTCGTCCGCCATCTTCAAGAACAACAGGTAGGTGAGCTGCTCCAAATAGTCGCCGTACGACAGCCCGTCGTCTCGCAGGACGTTGCAGTAGCTCCACAGCCGTTGAACGAGGCCGTTCTGTGAACTCACGCGCTCACCCTACGGCGGCGTCGTGACAGCGAGCGAGTCGTCGCGCTCTCGGTTCGGATTCGTTCAAGGAGAGCGGAAGCCGGTTCGTCGGCGGTGTCCTGCTCCACCAACTTCCCACGGAACGCACGATCAAGAATCGCCCACCGGAGAGAAGCCGATCGCCGCTGCGACCGTTCTGCAGTGTCTTGAAGGGCGTCGACAGCCGAAAGGCGTTCCTCGACCGTCGCGACGATTCGCGCCTGCTCGGCAGGAGGGGGTAGTCGAATCTGGAACGATCGGATCCCCGCGAGCGTGATATGCGGGAGCTGGGTGCCAGTCTGGTCGCCGATCAGATGAGGGATGAATGCCGGGTGCTGCAACGCGGCGTACAGGTAGCTCGTTGAGATTCGGGCAGACGGGCGGATCCGGGCGACGCGTTGCACGAGAAGCGCTGGAAGGTCAGACGATTTCACCGATGCAAGCTTCAGCCCCGTCGAAATGACCGGCCGATCCATCGCAAGGATCAGATCGGTTTCGGCCACATGGAGGTGCTCAAAGCCGTCGAGCATAGAAGTCGGCCACGTGCGAGTGTCGCGCCAACGGAGCCGTCCAGGCTCGATGTTCTCACCACGCAACAATCGAATCCCGTCGTTCGGTCCACCGAAAAACGCGCTCTTGAAGGCTGGGCCAGAATCGACGGTCGCGACCTCCCCGACCGTCACGTCCGGCCAGTGATCCTCCAACGAGTCAACGACCACCGCTCGCCGCAGCACTGCCAGCCGAGACCGGGCATCTCGCAGAGAAGAATCGGCTGCATCGAGCCGCGAGAACTGCTGCTCGATCGCCCCTACGATTCGGCGCTGCTCGCTGAGGGGAGCGAGCATCACCAACTGTGCTTCGAGTGCTGGTCGAAGAAGGGATGGGATCGCGGTCGACGAGTCAAGAGCTCTTAGTGACGCGTGTTCAAGTTGGTATGCAAGGAACTTTGGCTCGACCTGAGAAGGAACTCGAACGAAGTACGTAGTGTCGATGGGCCAGCAAGGCTCCGCCGATAGAAAGCACGCACCTGCGTTGCCCTTGCGGCCGACAACAACCACCGGAACTGAAACGAGAGCTTCGCTGTGGTATCCGACGACTCCAGCTGAGCCATAAACAGGAACCTTCCCACTGGCATCGCGGTCGGCAGCTCGCAGCCCCTTCCCGTACTCGGCGCGGGAGATATCCCCCAGTCGTGCAGCGACCCAACCGACGGGTTGTGCTGTCATACGGCGAGTTCCTCGCTGATTTGTTGGAGTAGCTGCGCGAGGTCATCACCGAACACCTGAGCTGCCTTCCCGAGACCCCCTGCTTCGGCGAAAGGCGTGTAGCCAAAGTCGTCCACCGTGATGCCGAGCGAAGCGGCAACATGGTCGCGGATGCGATCGAGCCACGCGAGTTGCTCGGGCGTGAACGTACGTCCGGTGTTCTCTTGTTGCAGGAGCCAAGCGCGGAATCTCTCGCCGACTTGCTCCGGGTAAGGCACCAGTTGGTCTTCCTGGTGCAGGGCGACACGGACGAGTGAGACCAGGTCGGTGAGCACGCGTTGGCCTGACCCACGAACCTTCGATCCGTCGAGTTGCTGGTATGCCTCCCAGAGCCTTTCCGGCGTCCACTGATAAGGAGGACGGCCGATCGTAAGGGCCAGTTCCTTCACCTCGCGGAACGTCAGCCGCTGCGTCTGAGGACGGCTGTAGAGGATCTGGAGGGCGGTGATCTCGTCCTTGTGGTCGGCGACGAACTGCTCCCATGACTCCACCGTTCTCCGCGCCCTTTCGGTCGAGTCCTTTGAGTAGCCCGCATCGATGATCTCGTCGCTGGAGGTTTCGTCGATCGCCTGCTCGTACGAGCGACGCACCTCGACGATGTAATCGCGCAGCTCTGGATTCGTGGCCAGAGGCTCCGCGGCGGCTTCGAGCATCTTCTTGCTTGCATTAGCAATCTCCTGAACAGACGGATCGTCTGATCCCGTCGCGGCCCGCGCCGCTTCGAGCTGGCGGTCGGGGTCGAGCGCCGCCACGATCTCACCCGCGATCTCCTTCAGGCTCGACCCGCCTGAGAGTTCTTCGAGCTTCTTACGGTCGGGTGCCGTGAGGCGGCGGTCGAGCCTCGACAGCCGACCAGCAATCGTCGAGAGGGCGTTTGGATCAACCACGCCCCATGAGAGCTGCTTCAAGAGTCGGTCGAGCGGAACCGTCGGCTCGCGGTCGAGTGGCTGCGTGTCAACCAGATCCGTCTCAGTAACTCCCACCGCATCAACGATGACGAACCTGTCCTTCGCGGACGAGTCAGGTGTGACGGCCTGAAAATCCGCGTCGTTGATCACGCGAACCCCGCGACCCTTCATCTGCTCGAAGTAGGTGCGGCTTCGCACCATGCGCATGAAGAAGACACATTCCAGCGGCTTCACATCTGTACCGGTGGCAATCATGTCCACGGTGACGGCGATCCGTGGGTTGTACGAGTTGCGGAACTCGGAGATCAGCTCGTCGGCTCTACGACCGCTCGTCTTGTAGGTGATCTTGGCGGCGAAGTCGTTTCCCTTGCCGAAGACATCACGTGCGATTTGAACGATCTCGTCCGCGTGCGCGTCGTCCTTCGCGAAGACCAGCGTCTTCGGCACCTCGCTGCGACCGGGGAAGATCTCGGTGAAGAGCCGATCACGAAACACCTCTAGCACCGTGCGAATCTGATCCCTGGCGACGACGGCTCGGTCGAGCTGCTGCGGCGTGTAGGCGAGTTCCTCGTCGAGCTTCTCCCAGCGCGTGCGCCGCGTCTGCCGGTCGCGGAACTGTGTGACGATGCCCGCGTCGATCGTGCTGCCCTTCTCCGTGATCTCGGTACGAATGCGATACACGTCGAAGTCCACATTCACACCGTCCGCGACGGCTTGTTCATGGCCGTACTCCATGACGAGGTTCTGGTTGAAGAACCCGAAGGCTTGCTTGTTCGGCGTCGCGGTCAGCCCGATCGTGAACGCGTCGAAGTAGTCGAGCACCTGACGCCACAGCCCGTAGATCGAGCGGTGGCACTCATCGACGATGACCACGTCATAGGTCTCAGGCGGAACAGCGGGGTTGTATTCGACGGGCACCGGCTCAGTCGCCAGCTCATACGCCGACTGCTCGTCGAGCTCGGGGTCGAGATCGGCCTCGCCACGAAGGATCGAGTAGACGCGCTGGATCGTGGAGATCGTCACTCGGGCGACCGGATCCACGACGTTGGACGACAGGTGCTGCACGTTGTACAGCTCGGTGAACTTCCGCCCGTCGTCAGGCGTCGTGAAGCCCTGGAACTCCTTCAGCGTCTGTCGTCCCAGATTCGCTCGATCGACGAGGAACAGCACGCGCTTCGCATCCGAGAACTTCACGAGCCGATAGGAGACGAACGCGGCGAGCAGCGTCTTCCCGGAGCCAGTGGCCATCTGAATCAGCGCCCTTGGCCGTCCCGCGGCGAGCGACAGCTCCAGATTCCGCACCGCGACATCCTTGGGCGGCCACAGCCCCGTCAGATCTGCAGGAGGCATCAGCCGCAGCCGCGAGCGCAACGTTGGTGCGTGAGGGTTCCGAATCGCGTCGCCAATCCATCCGGCGAGCGTGTCTGGGCGATGGAACCAGAACACCGGGCGGCTTGACGGGTCAGGATCGAGCGTGTTTGTGAACCTGGTCTCGACGCCCGTTGACTCGTACGCGAAAGGGAGAAGACCCTCCAGCGCCCTCGGCATCTCTTCGGGAAGGCCCTGCACGTACCTGGCGCTCTGCCACTCGACACCGATCAGCGGCTCGCCTTCCTTCTTGGCCTCGATGACACCCACTGCTTTGCCATCTACGAAAAGGAGGTAATCGACTCGCCCGTGCGGCTTCTTCAGCACAAACTCCCGCACGGCGACCCCGAGAGCCGCTTTGAGGTTCACCGCTCCCGAGGACTGTACGACCCAGCCCGCCGAAACAAGCATCCGGTCGATCTCGACCCGGGCCTTGGACTCGGGAGTGAGATAAGCGATGTCCTCGGTCACCGTTCATCTTTAGCGGAACAGTCCGGCTGGGTCGAGAGGCGAGGCGGTGTCGGAGTGCGGCGATCTCGGCGGGGTCTTCTTCTATCTAGGCGCGGTGAGCGTCTTGTACCGCGGCCTACCGGAGTCGTTCTGGGCTGGCGATCTGCCGCGACTCTCGACATGCTTTGAGCCCGGCCTGCTCGCCGTTCCGGGAAGTCGTCGCAAGCGAATCGGACGAACATATGTTTGGTATGCTGTCTGAACACGAGGTAGATCGGATCTTCCGTGACGGCCTGACCCTCCAGGACGACGTTCGGTGGACGCCGCAGCAGTCGAACGCGAGCTGGGTGCAATTCGGAGCGTTCCTTGACTCGCCCCGGGAGTCGACACTCCGGATCACGATGGGGGTGAGTCTGCTTCAACCAGCCAAATACAAGATCCTCGTGATGCGAGGGGTGCAGGTTCTCCGTCGGCTTGACGCACGTGGGAGCCACTCCAACCCCCCGGGATCAGATCCGGGAGGATCGGCACCGGAGGTGTGGAAGCGACGTACGCATAAGCATCGTTGGAGCGACCGTTTCGCCGATTCAGTGGCGTACACACCAACGGAGATATCTACGAACGTCTACGCGCCAGCGGAGCACGAAGCAACCTTTCGAGCATTCTGCGAGGAGTGCAACATCACATTCACCGGTGCCTGGTCAGATCCCCCGCAGCAACGTCAAACAAGTCTGGCGATCTGAATGGACTGCAACGAAATCCTCAGGCGTCATACGACCTATCTCTCGGAAGGATTCAGCTGTGAGCGGAGTGGCGACGGAGAGTTCACCGTCGTAACTCCTTACAAGCTTCCGGACGGAGATCTCGTCGAACTAGTCGTCGAGGAACGCCCTGAGGGGATGATCCGGGTACGCGACCTAGGCGAAACGGTCGCGACTCTCTCGTTGCAAGGATTCGATTTCTTGGCCTCCGATAAACGCAGGTGGCTCTTCGATCAGGCGATCCGCCAAAGCGGCGTTGAGGTCGACCAAGGCGAACTGAGGAAGGATGGTCCAGCCGAAACGGTTGGCGCGTTGCTCTTGGACGTTGCGGCGGCGTCTCGGGCTGTTGCAGACCTGATCTACCTGCACCGAAGCATGGCTCCGCAGGACTTCGATCAGCGGGTTGTGTCATTCCTCGCCGACCACGCAGTTGAAGTCCAGCCTCGTGTCCGCGTGAAAGGACTAAGCGGGCATGAGTATCGGGTCACGGCCAGGGCGTTCCGGGAAGACGGTCAGCAGCTCCTCGTACAAACGTTGGCGCCACGCACACGCGCCCAAGCAAAGGGAGTCGTCGATCGAGCCGTTCGGCAGTGGGTCGACGTGAACCATGACGTCGATCGGCTGCATAAGCTCTCGTTCCTCAACGACGCCACGGTCGAATGGCCAGCTGCGGATGTTCGGCTTCTAAGCCGCTTCAGCGTAGTAACCGGATGGCGGATTCGTCATCAACTCTTCGGTTTTCTGGAAGGTCGGGCCGCTGAGCCGGACATCGAGCTTGCGTTGTCCCTCTGGGATGCGTTCGATGATGCCTCCGACGCCTTGCCACCTGGCGAGGACGACCTTCCGATGACGTAGTAAACCGGCTGAGAGGCGAGGACAATGTTTCCGACAGCGTTCGTGCAACAGTTTGCAACGTGGTAGGACACCTGACAGCGCAGCAGGAAGCGGTTCTTGATCTCGTTCTCGCCGGGACACCTGAGGCGCGGGCGGCAGCTGAGGCGGGCGTGTCGCGGACGACGGTGTGGCGGTGGCATCGTGAGAACGATCTCTTCATCGCTGAGCTCAACCGGAGGCGACGCGAGCGTTGGGAGGCCGCGACCGAGCACCTGGCGTCCTTGGTGCCCGAAGCTTTGACGGCGATCCGCGAGGAGCTTCAGGGTCCACACCGGCTGCGGGCCGCAGCTTTGGTTCTCGACCTAGCTGGTTTCCGTTCGGCAGGGAAGGGATCCATTCACGTGAGGCCGTCTGGTGCAACGACTGAAGCTGGTGTCGCGGCGGAACGTCGGCGCTCGCGTGAGTTCGAGGAGCTTTTCGCGGCCTAACCGCGTTGCCTTCGGCTCGCGCGATAAACTTGTGCCAATGCGGGTCGTCACTCAGGACGCTGCGGACTCAACGGCTACGACCGACGGGCCTGAGCCGCCCGTCGAGCTCGTCAACTGGCATAACGAGGGCATGTCGCGATTCGAGCGGTCGGGGGATCCGTTCGAATCCTTCACCCGGGAACGTCTAGAGGAGCGTCAGAGGAAGATGGCGGAGGCTCGTGAGGCTCTCGGCGGTGCTGATTTGCAGTGGGTGGGGCGGCGCCTCAGTGACGGCAAGCTTGTCTACCTGGGCGGCGGACAAGTTCGTCCGCTTCCTACGCTTCGCCCTCCCGCGTCGCGGGTCGCACCTCACCGCTCCTCCTCACCGCGTGAGCATCGGCCCTCGCGGTCGAGAACGAGCTCGCGGGCTGAACCGGAACGACCAGACCCGCCGTTAGCTAACGCGCCGCTTGTCGCGGCGATCGTCGCGCTGCTACGCGTACTCCGAGGGGCGCGATGAGTGCGCTTGAACCGCGGACGATCGATTTAGGTGTCCCGGGGATTGCGATCACGCAAACGGGACTGACGTTGATCGGCGAGGTCACGTTCGGTGAGTGGGAGCAGTTAGGCGCCGGACTGTCCGCTCTGGGTGACATGACCAAATGGGCGCTCGGCGACTGGCTGATCGTGGGCGAGGGCCTCTTTGGTGAGCAAATGGCGCAGGCGGCTGAAGCCACCGGGCGCTCACCAGACACTCTTTTGCAGTACCTCCGCGTGGCCCGGAAGGTTCGCCCGAGCAACCGCCGCCCGAACCTATCGTGGACACACCACCAACTCGTCGCGGCGAAGCCGCCCGAGGAGCAGGTCGACTGGCTTGATCGCGCAATCGCTAACCGGTGGTCGGTGCCTGAGATGCGTGGCGCGATCTCAGATCGAGGCTTGCTGAGCAAGCCGCGTAGAAGGCGTCCTGACGTCGAGATCCTCGAACTGGTACAGGACGTTGCCCGAGCCGTTCTTGCGGCGCGAGTAAGGCGCGGAGACGGCTTCTCGACCATCCCCGACGCGGCGCTGGACAGGCTCGCGAATGCCTTGGGGGAACGATGACGAGGCGCTTCGAACGTGCGCCGAAGCGAGCGCAGCGCATTCCGCCGTCAGAGAGGCTCGCGCTGATCGAACGGATCGAGAGCGATCCGCGTTACCTCGCACTGAAGCCTTCGGCAAAGCTCGTGGTCTCACGGGCAGCTCGACATGCCGACGGGAAGGGCTGGCTCAGTGTCAAGAACGAGACGCTGGCGAAGGAGATGGGCGTCTCGACCTCAACAGTGAAACGAGCGTGGTCGGCGGCCATTGCTGCAGGACTCGTCGAGCGTCGCCGGTATCTGCGCCCCGACGGCTACGAGGGCGCGTCGAACTCCTATTTCGACCCGAAGCTCGTCTGGCCAGAGATTTATGCACAAGGTGGATCAGATGCGACCAAGCTTGTCGACGAGCGCGAAAAACCCTCGTCTTCCTTTGACGCGACAAGCTGGGCCACCGGTGAACCGCTCACCAGGTGGATCACACCTGACCCAGTAGAACTGGTCCAGAACTGGACTACGGTCGAAGAGAAAGAGCGGTCTGTACTAGGGACCAACGGAGTGGGTCAACGCGGGGAAGAGGTTCTCAGCGTAGGTCGCTGCGCTGACTGCCGTCGCACGAAGGCGCTCCGGCGATACGAAGGCGTTGACATGTGTCAGGCGTGCGTCGATCGAATCGAGCAGGTGGTGGAGCCCGCGTGATCTGCAGCCGAGTGCCGGACTCTCGTAGGCGCTGGGCCGCTGGGCATGGCGAGGATCGATGCTGGTCCGTAATCCCGCCGCCCTTGTCTACGGGAAGCCGTCAGAGGCCGTGACGCCGTGCCGGACCGGCTGATAGACGCCGCCGAAGTGGCCGAGCTGCTTCACGTGCCCGAACGCTGGGTGCGGGATCACACACGGTCAGGGCTGATCCCGCACGTCAGGCTCGGTCGCTACATCCGGTACGTCCATGACGACGTGCTGGCCTGGGTCGGGGCCCAGCAACAGGGTGGTGCGGCGTGGAGGAAGCATCGACCAGTACCAAGCGGCGGTACCAAATGAGCGCGACGCCTGCATTGGAGCGGTTCTCCACCGGTTCTCCCCTCCGAGGGTAAGCCCGTTGATTTAGTGGCACACAAGAACACTTAGTTGGTTAAACTAAGCCTTGTAACGAGGCCACTAAGGAGAAGAGTAGATCATGGAGGAGCTTGTGACCGTACTAACCCGTCATTTGAGGGCGTTGGCGGATGACCTCGATGACTTGGTGGGCAAGGCTGCGCCGCAAGTCATTCCTTCGCCCGCCTCCGTCTCTCTCGCCCTTTCCCCTGGGACGTTGACCAAGTGGACGTGGCGGGAGGTCGAAACGCGGAAGGGCGAGAGCTGGCGGTGGCCCCGGACAGGCGGGGGCGGGTTCAACGAGCCCTACCACCCATTCATCGTTTACGAAGGGACGAGTGCTGAAGGACTCGTCCGTATGGGATTGGGTTGGTGCGACCGGGCCGAGGTGTGGGGCAAGGATCGCAGGTACATCATCGCCTTCCACGTGAGGAATGGATCGAAGCAGCCGGTCGTCGAGTTCCTCGAAACGGACGACGCCGAATCGACGAACGAGTTCATAGCGGTGATCCGCGGCAAAGGCTCGACGAAACGCGAGATGTACGGCCCCGGTGACGTGCTGCCTCCGGAGTACGGACACCTGCGAATTGAGGATTATCGCAGTCGAGTGGCCGGTGGCTGGCGGAGGAGTGGCGTCGTGGCTCGGGAGGACGACGTGGACACGATGCTCGACCACGCGCTGAACCAGGCCCGGGTTCGATACGGAGTAACTCCGGCGAAGGGAGGCGACAATGCCTGACGGGGCGTGCGTGATCCGTTACGACGGTGCTCGCGGAGTCGTGTGGAAGGTGAAGTACCGCGACGCTGACGGACGGCAGGTGAAGGAGACGCTCGGCCGCGCCAGCGACGGTTGGTCGAAGCGGAAAGCGGACGCGGCGCTGCGTGCCCGGCTCACCGATGTGGCGCGGAACGGTCTGCGGAAGATCGAGCCAGCGACGTTCGCCTCATTCGCGGAGGAGTGGCTCGACACTTATCCCGACGCGAAGGGGTTAAAGCGTTCGACCCGCGAGGGCTACGAGATGATCGTGCGCAACCATCTGGTGCCTGCATTCGGCACGCTCCGACTTGATGCGGTGACGGTCGAGCGGCTGGATGCCTGGGTTGCCGAGCAGCGCCGGAAGAAGGTCGAGCCGCGGACCGTGAATCGCCGATTGAACGTGGCGCACCTGATCTTCCAGGCGGCGTTGCGGCGGAGACCGCCGCTCTGCCGCGAGAACCCGGTCGCGTTGGTTGACAGGCCGAAGGAGCCGCGGAGGCGCTGGACGATCCTGTCGCCGCAGGAGGTGGCTGCGGTGGATCGTGCGTTCGTTGAGCTTGCGGCGAGCGTCGAAGGCGGGGAGGAGCGCAGGTGGCGTGAGCAGGCCCGCGTCGTGTTTTTGACCGTCATGTACGCGGGGCTGCGTCGCGGCGAGGTGATGGGGCTGCGGTGGCGCGACGTTGACCTCGCCGACCCAGACGGTGCCCGCCTCCGGGTCCGGGAGACCTTCGTGCGCGGCGCGAGCGACACGCCGAAGTCGGAAAAGGGGGAACGCACGATGGCGCTCGGCAAGAGGCTGTCGGAGGAGCTATGGCAGCACCGACGCGTTACGGCGTTCGCCGGGGACGACGATCTCGTGTTCTGCCATCCGTCGAAGGGGACACCTCTCGATCCAAAGCGTTATGCGGTGACGCTCCGTGCCGCGCTCGCCGCCGGGAAGGTCGAACGGCCAATGCGTCCGTTCCACGACGGCCGACATACCTCGATCACGAACGCTGCCGCTGCCGGTATGTCACCCGCGGCGTTGATGGCGCGTGCGGGGCACTCCGACTTTACGACAACGCAGCTCTACATCGACCTCGCCGGGGAGACGTTCCGCGACGAGACGGAGCTGCTCGAACGCAGGCTCGCAGCGGGGACTAGTACTGAGTTCGAGGGCACGCCAAGACGGCGAGCCTCCCCGGACTCGTTCAAGACGGGTCTCTAGGGATCGAGCCAGGGTTGGCAGGCCCGCCCTGGCCACTCAGACTGAGACAACCCGATGCCGGTTAGCTGGGCCCGTGTTGGCGCCACAGACCCAGATGCAGCGAGAGAGGAGATCACGGTGTCCGAGCGAGACGAGTGGGATGAGCCAGATATCGACTTGCCCGCTCTGGATGAACCTGGCCAGAGGCTCCACTTCGAGGATCTTCATCCGGTGATTCAGAACGCCGCCGAAGGGGCGTGGAGCCATGAGGACTACCCCGGCTCAGTTCGCGACGGCTGGAATGCCCTCCGCGACCTTCTCAGGATAAGGCTCGGGCGGCCGCAGCTTGACGGCGTGGACCTTGTCAACGCGATCGGTGAGTCGAGCCCGTCTCTGCCGCTGACAGACATGGCAACCGAATCAGACGTGAATATGCACAAAGGACTAGTCACGATGTTGCGCGGCGTCGTTTGGTACGTCCGCAATCCAGAGATGCATGAAACGACGAGTCCGGTCGAAGGTGATCGAATTGGAGCGTTCGAGCGACTCGCGCTGCTCAGTCTTTGCACTCGACATGTGGTCGAGGCTGGTGCGCCCGCGTCGATAGACGAAGCAGTCCACGAGGCGGGACAACCCCTCTTCCCGAAGACCACCGCGGCCGCTGAGGAGCTAGTCGCGACTGTTTCGCAACGACTGCATCCGGAATTCGCAACCACGCTCGGAGAAGCGGCCGAAGAAGCGTTCCGGGCGGAGCGCACTGAGTCGTTGCTTGGATTGGCGATGGTTTTCCGCGCTCTGGTACGTGAGCGTGATGATCGAACACTCACGGCAGCCGTCTCGTGTTGCTCCCGTCTAATCGCCACCGACGAGACTACGGAGGTGGCTGGGCGGCTTTTGACGCACCAGACGTTTCCTCGGCTTGCGCCGCGTCATCAGACGAAGCTCGCGAAGTTCCTTGCTAACTCTCTCGCAAGCGGCCGGATCGAGATGCGCCGCGTGCGCTCGGCGGGAGGCTCACTTGCGAGCACAACTCGCCTGATCCGAGCGATGTCCGCTTCCGACCGCGCTGTGATCACCAAGGCCGTGAGCACCCTCTTGCAGGGAACGTGGCAATCACAGGCTTTCGGCACACGAGTGGCCTTTGCCATCGAGCGATTCATCGCTCCTGCTGAGAGAGACGCGATCGCGCGTCTCATCGCTCTCGCAGTGGCCCGTGATAACGCGTTTGGTGTCGTTGAGGAAATCGAAACCGGCTGGCCGAACGCCAACACCACGTTCCGCGTTGAGATCGTCGGAGGGCTACGCGACACCCTCGAATCGGCCAGGGACGAGGAGATGGTTGAGGCCTTGATTCAGCGGCTGGAGATCGAAGACGCAGAAGCGTTCTAGCCCCACGGCCACCTTCGTCGATGTTCGCGAGGCAAGGAAATGGCGTTTTCGCGACCAAGCTCTTGAACGGAGGCTCGCGGCCGACACCAGTACCAGGTTCCGGTACCAAACCGCCACCCCGTCGCCCGATGAGGCGACGGAAGAGGGCGGGCTAGCAGGAGAAACGAAACAGGGGCGACAGGACTCGAACCTGCAACCCCCGGTTTTGGAGACCGGTGCGCTACCAATTGCGCCACGCCCCTGGGCTGCGCACCCAGTGTAGTCGCGCCGCGTAGCATCGCCCCGTGCCGCTCATGGGGCTCTTCTCGCTGATTGCCGTAGGGCTGGGGGCGATCGCGATCTGGAGCGCCGAGGCGGGTAGATGGGTCATCGCCGCCGCCGCGGCGGTGCTGGCCGCCTGGATGGCGTCACTTGCGTGGGCTGCACTGAGGAAAACGCGTCCCTAGGGCGTATTCTCATTCCGTGGCCGGCGGAGACGACACGCAGTCACTCTGGGTCGAGTACAGGAGGACGCAGGACAAGGCGATCAGGGATCGCCTCATCCTCACGTACGCGCCGCTCGTCAAGTACGTCGCCGGGCGGCTCGGCTCGGGGCTCCCTGCGCACGTCGACGAGGGCGACCTCGTCTCGTACGGGCTGCTCGGTTTGATCGGCGCGATCGAGCGTTACGACCCGGCCCGCGACATCAAGTTCGAGACGTACGCGATGGCAAGGATCAAGGGCGCGATCATCGACGAGCTCCGCGCGCTCGACTGGGTGCCGCGCTCGGTTCGCTCGCGAGCGCGCGAGATCGAGCGTGCGATCGGCGAGCTCGAGGCGAAGCTCGGCGTCGCACCGACGGACGAGCAGATCGCCGAGAAGATCGGCATCTCCGTCGACGAGCTGGGGGAGTCGCTGATCGACATCTCGCGCTCGTCGATCGCCGCCCTCGACGAGCTCTGGTCGGTGTCCGGCGAGGGCGACCAGGTCTCGCTGCTCGACACGATCGAGGACACCTCCGGGCCGCGGCCCGCAGAAGTGCTCGACGAGACCGAGATGCGCGAGGCGCTCGCCGAGGCCATCGCGCGGCTGCCCGAGCGCGAGAAGCTCGTGGTCACGCTCTACTACTACGAAGAGCTCACCCTGCGGGAGATCGGCGAGGTGCTCGGCGTGACGGAGTCGCGTGTCTCCCAGCTCCACACGAAGGCGATCTTGCGGCTGAAGGCTCGCCTCGCCGGCGCCACGGCGCGCGTCTGACGCACACCGAATCCCTACGCGAGTCTTAGCGGCGGCTTAGCCGGGCGCGGGAAGCTTGGCTCATGCAGCCCTCCCGCATCTCCACCGCCCGGCGGAACCTGCGGATCGCACGCTACGCGATCGGTGTCACCGCAGCAGCCGCTCTCGCCGCGTTCGCCGCGGCGGCCCGGGCGTCGCACCCCGGCTCGCACCAGCGCGTGCGGGCCGGGGCCGCCACGACGTCGTCGTCGAGCGAGCAGTCGCAGAGCGGGACGTACTTCGGCGGCGACGACTACTCGATCGGGCCGTCGGGGAGCGCGTCGCCCCAGGTGCAGTCGGGGGCGTCGTGAACGGGTTCCGGTCGATGGGCTGCGACGTCGCGCTGCCGTTCGGCACTCCGGTCGACGACGTCCGCGCGCTCTTTGCGGCGCGCGACGCTTGCTTCAGCCGCTTTCTCCCTTCCTCCGAGCTCAATCGTGTCAACGCCACCTCCCTGGGCTTGACGCTCGTCTCGGAGGAGTTCGCGTCGATGCTCGCACACGGCCTCGACGCGGCCCGCGCCACCGACGGCTTGGTCACCCCCTGCGTCGGTGGCGCGATCCTTTCTGCCGGCTACGACCGTGACTTCGCGCTCCTCCCACGCGACGTCGGCGCGGTCCAGCCGGTGGCGGTGCCGCCGATCGCGTCGCTCTCACTGCTCGGGCGGGGGCTTTTGCGCACCGAGCCGGTGACGCTCGACCTGAACGGCGTCGTCAAGGGCTGCACGGTCGACGACGCGCTTGCGCTCGTCGGCTCGGGCTGGGTCGCCGCGGGCGGCGACATCGCAGCCGCCGACACTGTCGTCGTCGGCCTGCCCGGCGGCGGCACCGTGACGGTGCACAGCGGCGGCCTCGCGACGACCAGCGTCGCGCGGCGACGGTGGCTCGCAGACGGGCAGCCCCAGCACCACTTGATCGACCCGCGCACCGGCCGGCCGGCGGCGAGCCCGTGGCTCCACGTGACGGTCGCGGCGGCGACCTGCCTGCAGGCGGACGTCGCCGCGAAGGCGGCGCTCCTGCTCGGCCTCGCGGGCCCGGAGTGGCTCGACGAGCGCACGCTCGCGGGCCGCTTCGTCGGCCACGACGGCCGCGTCGTCCTCAACGCGGCGTGGCGGAGCCGGGCGCCGCTCCCACTCGCGGCATGACCGTTCCCAAGCAAGGGTGACAGAAGTGCAACTGGTTTTTTGCCCCGGCCCGCGTTTGCAGGCACTTCGCAAAATTTCTTCCCAAGCAAGGGTGACAGAAGTGAAACACGCGTCCTTTGGTGACGGGGGTGCGCGATGAGCCCCGCCGTCTGGTACTTCGCCCGCTCCGCGGGGATCGTCGCCTACCTGCTCCTCTCCGCCTCTGTGCTCCTCGGTGTGTTGATGGCGGGAAAGGCGAAGCTCACGTGGCCGCGCTTCGCCGTCGAAGAGCTGCACCGCTTTCTCGCGATCCTCACCGGCGTCTTCATCGTTCTCCACGGCGCGTCTCTGCTTCTCGACAACGTCGTGCCGACGAGTCTCGTGCAGGAGCTCGTGCCCTTCACGACGTCGTACCGTCCTTGGGCCGTCGGGCTCGGCGTGTGCGCGGCCGAGCTGATCGCCGCCGTGGCCATCTCGAATGCGCTGCGGTCGCGACTCGCGCACCGAACGTGGCGCAGCGTGCACTACCTGACGCTCCCCGCATGGCTGCTCGCGAGCGCGCACGGCGTGCTTGCCGGCACGGACCGGTTCGACCCGTGGTTCGCCGCAATTGCAGCGGGCATGGTCTCAGCCGTCTCGATCGCCGGATTCGCCCGGTTCTCGCGCGCGCGCGTCCCGGCATAGGATTCCTCCGACCGCCATTCGCAAGCAGGAGGACTCGATGCCCATCGAAGCCGGGAAGATCCGCAACGTCGCCGTCGTCGGCCACCGCGGGACGGGCAAGACCTCGCTCGTCGAGGCGATGCTCTTCCAGGCGGGAAAGACGAAC
>Ga0070741_10011835_pt1 | contig 15968 bp, 14 predicted proteins | sample Coa_R1_4_FD_66440 | JGI IMG/M metagenome (GOLD analysis project Ga0070741, IMG submission 66440) | Surface soil microbial communities from Centralia Pennsylvania, which are recovering from an underground coalmine fire - Coalmine... | ecosystem: Environmental > Terrestrial > Soil > Unclassified ...
TGATCTTGAGCGCGTTGACGAACTGCTGCACGCCGCGGTTGCGATCCTTGAAGCCGGCGATGTAGAGCATGCCGAGGTTCACGTACGTCTTGGCGGCGAGCGGCGTCTCGTCGTAGCCGTTGGCGCGCAGCATGGCCACCGCGTCGATCAGCGTCTTGCGCGCGGACTCGAACTCGAGCGAATCGTAGTCCTCCATCGCCTTCTTGTTCATGCGGCCGACCTGCTTCTCGATGTCGCCCTGCTGCGCGGAGGCGATCGCGGGCGAGAGCACGAGAGCGGCTGCAATGACGGAAGCGACGCGCTTTAGCCGAGTGGACTGAAACATTGGAGGCCTTTCGCTACTGCGAAGTGATGATGAACTCGGTGCGGCGGTTCGCCTCGCGGCCGGCGCTGGTGCGGTTGTCGCCGAGCGGCTGCGTGTAGCCGAAGCCGCGCGTCTCCATGCGCTCGCCGTCGACGCCCTGGCCGACGAGGAACTGCTTGACCGAGTCGGCGCGCGCCTGCGAGAGCTTCATGTTGTAGCTCATGCCGCCGCGCTTGTCGGTGTGGCCCTCGATGCGGATCTTGACCTCGGGCCGCGACTTCAAGACGTCGGCGATCTCCGACAGCATGGCGAACGAGTCGGGCTTGATGGTCGCCTTCGCGGTCTCGAAGTGCACCTTCTGCTTCAGCTCGATCTTGTCCTTGGTGACCACGATGAACTTCGGCTTCGGGCAGCCGTCGTTGTCCGGCGGGCCGGGCACGTCGGGGCACTTGTCGAGCCGATCGATGACGGTGTCGCCGTCCTTGTCCTTGTCGGGGCAGCCGCCGTTCTCTTTCGGGCCCGGATCGTTCGGGCACTTGTCGTCGGCGTCGAGGATCCCGTCCTTGTCGTTGTCGGGATCGGGGCAGCCGTCGTCGTCCTCGAAGCCGTCTTTGTCCTCCGGCTCGAGCGGACACTTGTCGCTCTTGTCGAGGATGCCGTCGTTGTCGTTGTCCGGATCGGGGCAGCCGTCCTCGTCCTGGAAGCCGTCCTTGTCCTCCGGCTCGGTCGGGCACTTGTCGACGGCGTCGAGGATGCCGTCGCCGTCGGTGTCGAGCGGCGCCTTGACCGGCACCGGCGGCGCCGGCGCCTTGGGATTGCACTTCTCGGGCGGCGAGTGCGCGTAGGCGAGGCGCGCGTTGTCGTCGGCGATCTCCACCTCGTCGACCGCGCGATAATAATTTCCCGCGTCGAGCTCGTGGGTGGCGAAGTCGACGTGCGACTCCGCCATCGCCAGCTCGTGCGGCGCGCACCGGTAGGCGCCGTTCTCGCGCGCCTGATCGATCACCTTGCGGATCCCCGACGCGCGCTCGCGCAGCGCGCCGCCGCACCCGCTCGCGGCCACGCCGAGGAGGCCGACGAGGATCGCCAAACCGACCGAGTAAAACCGCATCATTCGAGCTTGCCCCCGGGCACGCTCTCGGCCGGCTTCGATCCCTTTTGCGCCGCCTTCTCGTGCGCGAGGCGGCCCATCTCGCCCGCCTCCTTGCCGAAGGCGATCGCCTCCTGCCAGCGGGCGAAGCCGGCCAGCTCGCGCGACTTGTGCAGGTACTCGACGGCGCGCGTGTACTCGTACGGCTGCAGCTCGTCGGCGTGCACCTTCTTCGCCTCGGCGACCGCGTGCGCCGCCTGAAACGTCGTCGTGTTCAGATACTCGATCGGGCCGCAGCCCGCGAGCGCGACCAGGGCGATCGCCTGAAGCCGAAGGACTCCACGCATCGACGCGAACTTACCATTCAGTCGGGGATCGGAGCAAATCCTCATCCGGAGCGAAATCGCTTGCCCTGCTCCCACAGCGTGAAGCCGACCAGCGCGATGCCCGAAAACACGCCGAGGCTGGTGACCGCCAGCGCCCACGAAAGCTTGCCCTCGGTGATCGACAGGGCGCGGCCCGAGTGGTACTCGGCGAACGTCCCCGAGTTCACCAGCCGCCCGCGGCACGCCAGCGTGAACACGAACAGCGACAGCAAAACGCCCGCCACCGCGCCGTAGAGATATTTCTCGCGGTGCGCGCGCAGGAGCGCCCAGCCCGCCAGGTAGCCGCCGAGCAGCATGGCCACGAACGCCAGCAGCACCAGGATGCTCACGCCGCGCGGCAGCCGGTGCGGATCGACGAAGTACATCCACGACCAGTCGGGGAACACCAGGTAGTAGTAGAGCGACACCGGCCAGACGATGATCGCCTCGAACGACAGCACGGCCACCAGCTCGCGGCCCCAGGGCGCGGCGCCGCCGGAGAATTGCACGCGCGCGCAGGCGGCGAAGACGAGGCCCACGAGCACGCTGAAGATGAGGTCGAACGGAACGATCGCTGGCCCCCTTGTCCTTTTTTCGCCGCGCGGCGCGCGAGTCTACCCCGAAGGACGGCGCGATCGCAAAGGCCCGGGACGGGTTTTCTCGTCGTCGTCGATCTCGTCGGCCGCGTCGTCGCCGGCGCCGAGCGTCTTGCCGAAGGGGCGCGTCTGGTGCTCCTCCGAGAACGACTCCTCGACGGGCGCGGGCACCGCTTCGGCGATCGGCTCGGGTAAAACGGGCGCGATCGGCGCGGGGAGCGAGACCTCGACGACCGCGTCGAACGGCTCGCCGGCGGACGCGAAGTCGAGCGCCTCGATCACGATCTCGCCCGGCTTGACCGGGATGTCGGCGCCCTGCGGCTTGATGACGATCTCGCCCGACAGCTCGCCCTGCGCGCGACCGTCGGGCGCCGCCGGCACGGGGTGCTTGGCGGTGGTGGTGTCGTGGTGCGCGGGCAGCCCGTCGATGGGCGCGGGCGCGCGGCCGGGCGGCGCCCACGACGACGCCGGCAGGAGGCGCGCGTAGGCCTCGAGCAGCCGGCGCCGCGTCGCCGACGCGGGGTGCTCGGCGCGCACGCGGCGGTACGCCGACTCGGCGCATTTATTCCGCAACGCAGCATCGTCGAGCAGCCGCTCGAGCGCGCGCGCCAGATCCTCCGCGTCGCCCGGCTCGAAGAGCAGCCCGTCCTCGCCGTCGCGGATCACCTCCTCGACGGAAGATCGGCGCGGCGCCACCGACGCGCGCCGGCACGCCATGTACTCGAGCAGCTTGGTGGGAAAGCCGGCGAGCGGGCGATCCGCCGAGTCGGGCGACGCCGGCGCCACGCACACGGTCGAGTGCGCGATCACGCGCGGCATGTCGTCGTGATCGAGCGTGCCGCACAGCTCGACGTCGTTCGAGCCCAGGCCCGCCTGCGCCAGCGCCTGGTCCAAAAGCGGCTGAAACGCCGATTCTACCGGTCCGGCGAGCACCAGCTCGACGGGGCGCTTCTTGAGCACCAGGCCGACCGCCGCCGCCAGCAGCCGCACGCCGCGTCCCGCCGAGATGCGGCCCGAGTACAAGACGCGCGGCCGCGCCTCGACGGCGGGCGCCGGCTCCCAGTCGAAGTGATCGACGTCGACGCCCGGCGGCACCACGTCGACGATCCGCCGCGGCGGCCCGAGCCCGCGCTTCTCGAGGTGCGCCGCCGCGCCCTCCGTCGGCACCAGGATCATGTCGGCGCGCTCGAGGCACTCCTGCTCCTCTTCGGCCAGCCTCGCCGCCAGCTGCTCGTCGGCCGCGCGCGGCTCGCTCTCCGTCGAGCGCGCCACCTCGTACACCAGCCGGCAGGGCGCCTGCACGCCGGCCAGCACCGCGCGCCCGCCCCACGCCGAGCGCAGGTGCACGACGTCGTACTCCTCGCCCTCGAGCTGGCGGCGGATGGCGCGGCGAAAGCTCTCCACCTGCTCCGCCAGCGAGCCGGTCCCGATCGGCACGCGCAGCATGCGCGTCTTCATGAACCGCTCGACGAACGGCAGCTCGCCCTGCGGCGAGCGCAACGTCAAAACGTCGACGGTGTAGCGCGGCCCGAGCGCCTTCAGGACGTTGAGCATCCCGACGCCGTGGCGGTCCGGGGCGGGACAGACGCTGAAGGAGACAATCAGGAGCCGTGCCATTTTTGCGTCGACAGAGGTTGAGTTACGTCGCGAAATATTATATTAGCATCGGACCCTCATCGGGAGGATCAGACCTGTGAAACAGCTCATCGCGTACCTCCTCGATCATTTGATCCTCGACTTCCAGGGCGACCTCACGCTCGACATGGTGCGAGACTTTCTGCGCGACGACGACAGCCGCGAAGGCCGCGCGCTGCTCGCCAAGCTCGTCGAGGATCGCGGCGTCTCCGACATGATGATCACGCTCGCCGACTGCTTGCAGGACTACCTCAAGACCGGCATCCACGAAGAGACCCTGCGCGAGCAGATCCGCACCTACGCCGAGTCGTAGACCCGATGCTCCGGGCGCTCGCCGCGGCCACGCTGTTCGCAGGCGCCTGCACGTCTCCCAGCTCAGTCAACGAGTTCGCCGGCGCCGACGTGGCGCCGCTCGCCGTTCAGATCAGCGCCACGCCTCCGCCCGACGCGAACGGGCTGTTCGCGCGCAACGCCGTCTTGCGGCTGGTGCTCGACGACTATCCCGATCCGGAGACGGCGGCGTTCGGGCCGGTGCTCTTGCGCTCGGGCAAGGGCAACTTCGACGTCGACGTGCGCGTGGATCTGGTCGGGCGCGCGATCCTGGTGCACCCGCGCTCGCTGCTCCAGCCCGAGACCGAGTACGAGGTGCTGATGAACCCGAACGTGCGCGCGCTCGACGGGCGCGCCATCGGCGGCACCGGCTTCGCTGCCAGCATCACCACCGGCGACGTCGACGCGATCGCCGATCCGATGGTGTTCCAGACGCCGCCGGTCTCGTGGTCCGCCACCGTCGCGCCGGCGATGCGCAACTGCTCGACCGACTGCCACGCCGGCTCGAACACCATGGGCGTGGTGCAGCGCGCGCTCGATTTCGATCGCGGGCCGGGCGATCCCGTCTTCGGGCTCATCGACGTCCCGTCGCTGTCGCAGGCCGGCACCGCGCACCCGCTGGCGCGCGTGACGCCCGGCGACTCGGCGCGCTCGGTGCTCGTGCGCAAGCTGATCGGCGGCAACGCGCACGAGGCGTCGGGCGATCCGCCGTATCCCGAGATGGGCGTCGACGGGCGGCGCATGCCGATCCAGGCCGATCCGCTGCGCAACCCGTCGCCGCCGCCGCCGTTCGACGACTCGGCCATCGCCGTCATCCAGGCGTGGATCGATCAGGGCGCGATCGTCGACGGAAACTGAGCCCCGCGTCGAGCCCCGCGTAAATTAAAACCGCCCCCGCCCGTCGAAGCTCGGCAACTCGGGGGTCCCATGCGGCTGGTCATCGCCTCGTGCGTGCTGGCGGCGCTGTGCGCGCCCGCGCGCGCTTCGCATCGCGGTCACGGTGGACCGTTTCCACCGATCCGCATCGATCTCACCATCGGCGCCACGCAGCGCGCGACCGAGAACCAGGTGTTCTCCGGCAGCGGCCACTATCCCGGCTCGAGCGACAGCCTCTCGCTCGCCGGCTACGGGCGCGAGCTCGGGCTGTCGCGGCCGATCCTGACGCAGGTGCAGCTCCACATGCTGTACGGGCTGCGGCACTTCGGCTTCGGCGTGGTGATGGGCGGGCTGTGGGGCAACGCCGATCACGCGCCGACCAGGTACGCCGGGCTGATCGGCGGCTCGCTCAACGGCTTCGAGGTCGGGCCCGAGCTGCGCACGATGTGGTCGCACGACTGGTTCGAGGTGAGCGCGTCGCTCGCCGGCGGCTACGAGACGCTCGGCGTGCCGATCATCGCGTTCGAGAAGGTGAGCTGCGGCAAGGGCGGGCGCTGCTATCCGACGGCGAGCGCCGACCGCTTCTTCCTCGAGCCGCGCGTGACGTTCACCTTCCACGCCGGCGCGTTCGCGTTCGGCGGCTACGGCGGCGGGGACGTGCTGCCGGGCGGCGGCTTCTCGGCCGGCGGCTTCCTCGGCGTCGCGCCCGAGGCGTGGCGCAAGCGCGGCGAGATCCGCTCCACCACGGTGCAGTAGCCTTACAGCGTAAGGCCGATCGACTTACAGTGTAAGGCCGGCCGCCTTACGGTGTAAGGCTAGAGCGTGATGCGCCGATCTCCCGACGAGCAGGTCTGCATGATCATCAGGTAGTCGCGCAGGTTGCGCGTGAGCAGGAAGTTCTGCCGCACCTGCTCGATCCCGCGCCGCCCCATCTCCGCCGCCGCCTCGGGATGGTTGAGCAGGTAGCGCGCGCGGAACGCCGCGCCCTCCGGCGTGTAGACGAGATACCCGGTCACGCCGTCGAGGATCTGCAGCGGAATGCCGCCGGTCGCACCGCCGATCACCGGCTTGCCCTTCCACAACCCCTCGGACACCGTGAGCCCGAAGCCCTCTTTCGTCGACTTCTGCAGGATCACCGTCGATGCGCGCTGGAGCGCGTTGATCTCGATGTGCGCGTCGTTCGGCAGCAGCAGCACGTGCAGATCGGGATCCTGCCCCGCCGCCGCCTGCACCTCGGCCAGCACCTGCGCGCCCTCGGGATCGTCGGAGGCGCCGCCGCCGGCGAGCACCAGCTGGCAGTCGTTGGTCTCCTTGACCAGCTTGTACGTCTTGATCACGCCCACCGGATCCTTGAAGCGATCGAAGCGCGACACCTGCGTCAGGATCGGCCGCGACGGATCGATCCCGTGGCGGTGCAGCACCGCCTCGATCTGCTCCTGCGGCAGCGGGCGGTTCTTGTCCGAGAGCGGATCGATCGCCGGCGCGACCAGGAACTGCGGGATCGGCAGCTTCTGCGTGAACTGCGGCGCCGAGAACAGCGACGCGTCGTAGCGGCGCACGAAGCGCTCGAGGAACGCCCACAGCCCGCGGTGCGGATTGGACGCGTCGATGTGGCAGCGCCAGATGTAGCGCTGCGCGCCCGACGCCGAGCGCTTCTCGATCATGGCGGCCGGCTGCGGATCGTGCAGCACCACGAAGTCGCCGTGCAGATCGATCTCGCGCCCGTTGAGCCGATTCCACTTGAGGAAGATCTCGTAGTCGGCCGAGGTCAGCTCGAGCGGCTCGCCCTGGATCGCGTTGTGGAACGACTTGGTCACGCGGAAGAACTCGTCCTCGCCGCGCAACACGTCCCACGACGCGTTCAGGCCCAGCTCGCCCATGAGCGGCACCAGGCGGTTCAGGATCTCGGCGACGCCGCCGCCCGCGCGCGTGGCGTTGACGTGCTGCACGCGCTTGCCGCGCAGCTTCGCCGCCAGGCGATACAGCTCGTCGATGGTGCGATCGCCCACGACCGGACGATAGGCGTCGAGCGACGGCCCGGGTTGCGGCGTCCATTGTTGCGCCATTTACGCCGCCTTCCTTTCGAGGAAAATTTTCAGGAGCGACCGCCGCACCTGCTCGAGGCTGAACATGTACGGATCGACGTTGGCCACGCGCGCCGCCAGGTCCTCGTCGCCCATCGACGAGCGGATCCATTCGGCGAAGTCGTTGTCGCGACCGCGCCCGCCGCCGAACCGCGTCTCGAACAGGTGGAAGTACAGCGACGAGGACTCGACCTCGGCCAGCGCGCCGGTCAGCTCCTCGAGGTTGCGCGCGGTGCGGTTGCAATCCATCACCACCGAGCGCGCCTGCAGAAAATGAAACTCGCGATCGGGCGGCGCGGCCAGCTTCGACGCGGCGGGCACCTCGATCAGGTGCTCGCCGATCAGCCGCATCAGCTCCTGGCGCAGCCCGTCGAGCGTGCGGTGCTTGAACACCCGCAGGCTGGCCAGCGACTCGGCGAGGATGTCGTCGCCGAGCACCTTGGCGCTCCAGTACGCGAAGTCGTTCGGGTACTCGATGGGCGCGAACTTGTACGCCAGGAACTCGCGGTGCATGTGGTACCCCACCGACTCGGCCGGCACCACCGACAGCGCGCGCAACAGCTCGTCGAGCGTGCGCGCGCGGCGTCCGGTCACCTCGACGAGGTAGAGCACCTTCTTGAAGACGAATGGATCGGGCATTGTGCGGAACTTAGGGCCGCCACGGTAGGGATCAAGGCGCGATGCGAGCGTCCTTCGGCACCACCACGATCCCCTCGTCGCTGACGTGAAAGCGCCGCCGATCCGCCTCCACGTCGTAGCCGATCTCGGCGTCGGCCGGCACGTCCACGCCCTTGTCGAGGATCGCCCGCCGCACTTTCGCCCGCCGCCCGATCTGCACGTCGTCCATCAAGATCGACTCCTCGACGTGCGAGTAGCTGTTGATGCGCACGCCCGGCGAGAGCACGGTGCGATCGATCCGCCCGCCGGAGATGATGCACCCTTCGCTCACCAGCGAGTCGGTGGCGATGCCCATGCGCGCGTGGCCGCCCTCTTCGCCGCGCCCGCCGGCGAACACGAACTTGGCCGGCGGCAGCGGCTTGGTGTACGTGCGGATCGGCCAGCGCGGATTGTAGAGATCGAACACCGGCTGCACCTGCACGAGGTCCAGGTTGGCGCGCCAGTACGCGTCGATGGTGCCGACGTCGCGCCAGTAGCCGCGCTCGCCCTCGCCCATGCCCGGCACTTCGTTCTTGGAGAAGTCGTAGACGAACGCGCGCCGCTTGCGCACCACCGACGGTAAAATGTTGCGCCCGAAGTCGTGCGCGCCGTCTTCGCCCTGGTCGCGCTCCAGCTCGGCGATCAGCGTCGGCGTCGAGAACACGTAGTTGCCCATCGACGCTAGCGCCCAGCCGGGACGGCCCGGGATCTCGCGCGGGTGATCCGGCTTCTCGGTGAACGACAGGATCTCGCCGTCGGCGGAGGTCTCGATGACGCCGAACGCGCTCGCCTCGTGAGCAGGCACGGGGATGGCCGCCACGGTGACGTCCGCCTGCTTGTCGAGGTGGAAGTCGATCATCTGCGCGACGTCCATCTTGTAGAGATGATCGCCGCCGAACACCGCGACGAGGTCCGGATCCTCGTCGGTGATGATGTTGAGCGACTGGTACATCGCGTCGGCCGAGCCGCGAAACCACTCCTTGCCCATGCGCTGCTGCGCCGGCACGACCTCGACGTAGAGATCGAGCATCGCCGGTAAGCGCCAGCCGCGCGCGATGTGCGTGTTGAGCGAGTCCGATTTGTACTGCGTGAGAACTTTTATTTTCAGCAGCCCCGAGTTCACCAGGTTCGACAGCACGAAATCGATCAGCCGATAGCGGCCGCCGATCGGCACCGCCGGCTTGGCGCGCTCGGCGGTGAGCGGCCACAAGCGGCGCCCTTCGCCGCCCGCCAGCACCACCGACAAGACGTGCGGCTGTGGTCCACGTGAGGAAGAGAATCGCGGCGCGCGATCACGGAACGCGGGAGCCATCGCGGTTCAAGTACGCGCGCCCCGCGCCGCCGCAAGTGGGCTAAGATGCCGCCATGAAAAATCTGCGCTGGCTCCTGGTGGTGGCGTGCTTCGCGGGTTGCAAGGACAAGACGAAGGCGGGCGGCGGCGGTGCAGAGACGTCGGGCGGCGGCGGCGAGGCGGTGAAGGAGATTCCGCTGCAGCCGATCGGCATGACCGATCCGTTCGCGCGGCTCTCGGGCGAGACCGCCAAGACGCTGCAGGCCGGCTACAAGGCGCTGCGCGCGAAGAAATACGACGACGCGGCGACGGCGTTTCGCGCGGTGACGAGCGCCTCGCCCGACTACACGCAGGCCGGCTGGATGGTGGTGCGCTCGCTGGTGCTCGGCGGAAAATTCGCCGACGTGCCGGCGGCGTTCGAGGGGCTGCTCGCGCGCGACTACGTGGCGTACGCGAACAAGCTCGACACCGCCAAGGAGTTCACCGCGTTTCGCAACGCGCCCGAGTGGGCGAAGATCGGCGACCTCAAGAACCGCTACCGCGACGCGTACGCCAAGGGGCTCGACAAGGGCTTCTTCTTCGTCGCGCGCACGCACCAGGCGACCGAGCCCAAGTTCGAGGCGGGCAAGGACGCGTCGCTCGATCTCAAGCAGGAGATCTTCCACTACGACCTCGACGCGCAGCGCTACCGGCGGCTCACCGAGACCGGCGGGCAGGCGTTCGCGCTCGAGCGCTCGCCCGACGGCAAGACGCTCGCGTTCCTGGTCGCGACCAAGCTGCACCGCGAGAACAACCTCGATCAGTTCGTCGATCCGCGCGTCGGCGCGATCGAGCTCGCGTCGCTCACCACCGTCGGGCCGTTCCCGATGAGCGGCAAGTTCGATCAGGTCGAGCTGGCGGTGAACGGGAGCGGCGCGGCGATCTTCACGTTCGTCGAGACCACCGGCTCCGCGCGCACGTACGGCTTCGACACCGCGCGCACCGGGCTGGCCAAGCTCGAGGGCGACGCGTCGGTGCCGGCGGGCGGCGAGACGCGCGCGTGGCCGGGGCAGGTGGCGCACATGGGCAAGGCGGTCGAGGGCGTCAAGATCACCGACGGCGCCAACACCTTCACCATCGAGAACGGCGGGCTGGCGGTCACCGCCGCGCGTCCGCTGGCGCAGTCGTCGCTCGACTGGTCGCCGGGAAAATCGCGCCTCACCTACGCCGGCAAGCTCGACGCCTGCAAGATCCTGAAGGGCGGGGGCACCGACAAGAACGAGCTGTACGTCTACGACCTCGGCAAGAAAACCGCGCAGCGCATCGCCGCGGCGGTGAGCGCGTTCGAGACGCTGTGGCTCGACGACGATCACCTCGTGTACGAAGGCGGCGTCGGCAAGGACGGCAAGCTGCACCTGTACGCGTTCGTGGCGCACGCGGACACCACGCTGCCGACGCGCAACGGCGCCGGCCTCTACGGCGTGCCGACGCTGGCGTGCGAGCAGGCCGAGCCCGGCGGCGACGAAGACGTCACCGGCGAGGAAGAGGGCGACTAACCCGCCTCTTCGCCGAAGAGGCGGGCTTCGGCCCAGCGGGCGTCGAGCACGGCGCGGGTCTGCGGATGCGCGGCGAGCTGTGGATCGCGCTCGAGGAGCGCGAACGCTTCGCCGCGCGCGAGGCGCAAGAGCTCGGCGTCGCGCACGAGGTCGGCGTAGCGCAGCCGCGGCAGCCCCGCCTGGCGCGTGCCGAAGATCTCGCCCGGCCCGCGGATGCGCAGGTCGGCCTCGGCGACCTTGAAGCCGTCGGTGGTCTCGGCCATCACCGCCAGCCGCTCGCCCGCGTCGCCCGCGCGACCGCCCGCCACGAGCAGGCACGTCGACGTCCCGCCGCCGCGCCCGATGCGCCCGCGCAATTGATGGAGCTGCGCCAGGCCGAAGCGCTCGGCGCCTTCGATCACCATCATCGACGCGCTCGGCACGTCGACGCCGACCTCGATCACCGTGGTCGCGACCAGCACGCGCGTCTCGCCGGCGCGGAAGGCGCGCATCACCTCGTCGCGCTCCGCCGTCGGCAGCCGGCCGTGCACGAGACCGATCGGCGCGTCGAGCGCGCCGCGCAGAAAATCGGCCGCCTCGGTCACGTCGGCGAGATCCACCTTCTCCGATTCTTCGACGAGCGGGCACACCCAATACGCCTGCCGCCCGTCGGCGAGCGCGCGCTCGAGCTCGGCCAGCGCGCGGTCGCGGCCGGTCTTGCCGTGCAGGATCTTGGTGCGCGGCGCCTCGCGTCCCGGCGGCAGCTCGTCGAGCAGCGTGATGTCGAGATCGCCGTACGCGGTGAGCGCCAGCGTGCGCGGAATCGGCGTCGCGGTCATGACGAGCAGGTGCGGCGCCGCGCGCGCGCCTTCGTGAAGCAGCCCGCCCTTGTCGCGCAGGAGCGCTCGCTGCGCCACGCCGAAGCGATGCTGCTCGTCGATCACCACCAATCCCAACTTCGCGAACGCCACGCGCTCGGCGAGCAGCGCGTGCGTGCCCACCACCACGTCGAGCCGCCCCGCCGCGAGCAGCGCGAGCTGCGACTCGCGCGCCGGCCGCGGCGTCGACGCGGTGAGCAGCGCCAGCGATCGCTTGCTCGCGCGCGCCCACGGCTCGAGCGTGCGCGCGTGCTGCTCGGCCAGGATCTCCGTCGGCGCCATCACCGCCGCCTGGAACCCGCCGGCGCACGCCAGCTCGCACGCGGCCCACGCCACCACCGTCTTGCCCGAGCCGACGTCGCCTTGCAGCAGGCGGTGCATCGGGTGCGGCACCGCCACGTCGGCGGCGAGCTCGCGAATGGCGCGCTCCTGTGCGCCCGTGAGCTGAAACGGAAGCGCTCGGGTAAAACGCGTCAACGCGGCGTTTGCGCGCGATCCGTCGGCGAGCTTGAGGCCGGCCTCGCGTCGCGCGGTGCCGCGGCGGCGCGCCAGGCCGAGCTGTAGGAAGAAGAACTCGTCGAACACCAGGCGGCGCTGCGCGGGCGAGGCGCCGTCGTTGAGCGCGGCGATCTGCGTCTCGTCGAGATCGGCGGGCGGGCGGTGCAGCGCCGCCAGCGCGTCGGCCTGCGAGCCGAGCGCGAGCCGCGACGCCACGTCGGGCGGAATTCCGTCGGGCACGTCGGCGGCGTGGCGCTCGGCGACCAGCCGGCACAAGCGCTCGACGAGCCGGCCGGGCACGCCCTCGATCTCGGGATAGCGCACGCGCACGCCGGCGGCCGACGGCGCCGCGTCGCCGTCGTCGGACTCGGGGATCGACTCGGGATGGATCATCTCGAGCGCGCCCTTCCACGGCCGCGGCGCGCCCAACAGCAAAAAGCGCGCACCGACGGGAAATCGCTCCGCCATGCGCCCGCGAAAATGGAACCAGCGCGCCTGCAGCGGCTTGCCGTCGTCGCCTTCGAACTCGACCGCGAGGATGCGGCGGCGATACGCCGGGATCACGCGCGCGCGCACCACGCGGCCGCGCGTGAGCTGCGGCCGCCCCGCCTCGAGCGCGCCGACCGCCACCAGCTTGCGCAGATCGTCCCAGCGCTTGGGCAGAAAGTGCAGCAGGTCGCCGACGGTGGCGATCCCCTTCTCCTGGAGCTTCGCGAACGTCGCCGGCCCGACGCCCGGCAGCCCGAGCAGCGTCGCGCCGAGCGTGGTCGAGCCCTCGTGCGTCGCCGGTTTCTCGACGGCGACGCGCGGCGCCGGCGCGCTCGGCGCATCGGTCGCGGCCCCGGCGCAGATGCGCAGCCCGACGGCGATCAGCCGCTCGCGCTCGGTGCGCGGCAGGTTGTCCCAGCGCACGACGTCGCGCGCCCACGCCTGCAACGTCGGCTGGCGCCGCTCCGGCAGATGGCCGACCAGCCGCGCCGCCGCCGACTTCAGCGACGCGCCCAGGTCGCGCACGACGTCGATGTTCTTGAACCCATCGCGCGCCACGAACTCGAGCGGCCGCCTGAGCGCCTCCAGCGCGTCGCGGTACCCAAGCTCCACCATCCCGCGAATCTACCAGCGGCCCTCTACAGCCGCCATCGCCAATGCTAATTTACCGACGATGCGCAGCGCGATGGCGATGATCCTGCTGCTGGCCGCCTGTCGCCCGCGCAGCACGCCGCCGGGATCGATCGACGCCACGCAGTTCCGCTTTTCGCCGCGTCCCAATCGCGCGGCCGAAATACATTGGCGCCCATGGAATCCGGACGTGTTCGCCGAGGCGCGCGCGACCGGCAAGCCGATCCTGCTCAGCCTGTCGGCGATCTGGTGCCACTGGTGCCACGTCCTCGACGAGACTTCGCTGTCGGATGCGCGCGCGATCGAGACGCTCAACCGCGACTTCCTGCCGGTGCGCGTCGACGCCGATCAGCATCCGGATCTCGAGCGCCGCTACCTCCTCGGCGGCTGGCCCACGGTGGCGGTGCTGACCGCCGACGGCGAGATCGTCGACGGCGGCACCTACGTCCCGCCCGATCAATTCGTCGCGCTGCTCGCCGGCGCGCTCGAGGCCGTGCGCGCGCGCGGGCCGGAGCTCGAGCGACGGCTCGCGCGCTATCGCAATCACTTCGATCCGTCGGCGCCGGGCGCGCTCACGCCGATGATCGTCGAAGGCGTGGCGCGCACCGTCGCGGGCGCGAGCGACCCGGTGAACGGCGGCTTCGGCGGCGCGCCGAAATTTCCGCGCGGCGAGGCGGTGGAGCTGCTCCTCGACGTCGGTGAAATCGAGCTCGCGCGCCGCGCGCTCGACGCCATGCTGAAGCTGGAGGATCCCGTCGAGGGCGGCTTCTACCGCTACGCCACGCAGGCCGATTGGACGCGCCCGCACTACGAGAAGATGCTGCAAGGCAACGCCGAGCTGATCGCCGCCTACGCGCGCGGCTTCGCGCTCACCCACGACGCGCGCTACAAGGCCGCCGCCGAGCGCGCCGTCGAATGGACGAAGCGCACGCTCCTCGACGAGAAATCGGGCGCGCTCGCCGCCAGCCAGGACGCCGACGAGCGCTACTACGCGGCCGGCGCCGCCGCGCGCGCGAAGCTCACGCCGCCTTATATCGATCGCACGCTGCTCGTCGATCGCGCCGCGCAGATGATCGTGGCGCTCGTCGCCGCGTCGAAGGATCTCGACGATCCCGCGCTGCTCGCGCTCGCGCGGCGCGCCGCCGAGCCGCTGTTCGCCATGCGCGATCGCGACGGCCGCTTCTTCCACGCGCGCCGCGCCGGCGGCGAGCCCGAGGTGCGCGGCCAGCTCGCCGATCAGGCGTGGGCCGCGCGCGCTCTCTTCGACCTCGCGCGCGCCACGCCCGCCGACCGCGCGCGGTACACCGCCGCCGCCCGCGAGGCGCTCGCCGCCGCCGCGCGCACGCTGCAATCTCCGACGGGCGCGTACTACGACTGCGACGCCGGAACCGACGGCCTGCTCAAGCGCCGCGAGCGCCCGCTCGCCGAGAACGCCGCGCTCGCCCGCGCGCTCGCCGCCTCGGGCGATCGCGCCGCCGCCGAGCGCGTGCTCACCGCGTTCGCCGGATCCTATCTCTACGAGGGAATCGAAGCCGCCGCCTACGCGCGCGCGGTCCGCGAGATCGCTACCGGTAGGTGAAGCGCAGTTCGTAATCGCAGATGTGGAAGATGTCGCCCTCGTCGATGCGCTTGTTGTCGATGCGCATGCCCTTGTAGTCGATCCCGTTCGTCGACCCGAGGTCCTTGATGTAGAACATCCCGTTGCGGCGAATCACCGCCGCGTGCTTACGCGAAATGTTGCCGTCCTTGATCGCCAGGTCGGAGGTCTTCGAGCCGCGCCCGATGATGAACTGATCCTTGTCGATCGGGATGCGCTGGTTGTTGAACACCAGGAACAGCGTCGGTCCGCCCGCGGCCGCCGGCTCCGGCGTGACGCGCGGGTTGGGCGGCGCCGGCGTCGAGCGCGCGGGACGCGGCGGCGGCGGCGGCGCGGTCGGCGCCGAGCGGCGCGGCTCGGCCGACATGCCTCCCGACGGCGGCGGCGGCGGAGCGGCGGGCAGCGGCGTGTTGGCGCGCTGGCGCGACGGCGGCGGCATGCTCGGCCCGTTCGAGCCCGGCGCGCCCGGCGGCGGCACCTGCGGCAAATTCTGCGACGAGGGGCTCGCGCCCGCCTGGTAATTTTTCGACTTGGCGTAGAAGCGCATCGCCTCGTTGATGAGGTAGTCGATCGAGCAGTCGAAGTCGTTCGCCATCTGCTCGAACGTCTCCCAAAGGACGTCCCGGCAGTAGAAGTGGCGCATCGTCTTCTTGCTCTGATCCATCGCTTCTTCTCGGATGCTCCTCAGATCCTCGCGGACAATCTTCCCATTTACCAGTTTATCGCTTCGCCCGCAACGCCTGCTCGGCCGCCTTGGCCTCGCTGCCGATGGTGGCGCTGCCGGCAAACCCCTTCAGCTTGGTCCCGTCCGACTCGAGCGCAGCGACGGCAGGCGCGTCCTCCGCCTTGCCCACCGCCGCGATGCCGCGCACCGCGACGATGCGCGCCACCCAGCTCTTCGACTTCAGCTCGCCCTTGAGCGGCGCGAGCGCGCCGGCGCCGATCAGCCCGAGATCGTGCACCACGTAGCTGTCGAGATCTTCCTTCTTATAGGGGCGCGACTGCGAGAGCGCCTCGAGCACCGGCGCCACCGCCTTGTCCTTGCCGGCGGCGAGCGCGGCCTCGACGGTGCGCCAGCGCACGGTCTCGTCGGGGTCGTTCATGAGGCGCACCATCGCCGGCACCGCGCTCGCG
>Ga0070741_10011837_pt1 | contig 15964 bp, 17 predicted proteins | sample Coa_R1_4_FD_66440 | JGI IMG/M metagenome (GOLD analysis project Ga0070741, IMG submission 66440) | Surface soil microbial communities from Centralia Pennsylvania, which are recovering from an underground coalmine fire - Coalmine... | ecosystem: Environmental > Terrestrial > Soil > Unclassified ...
GAGGTCGACGAGCCGCGGGCCATGTCCGTCTTCGAGCCGGCCGGGCCGGAGGCCTTCAGGGTCGCCGAGGGGCGCGAGCGCGGCGAGCTGCTGCGGGTCGTCCGAGGCCCTGACGGCGGCATCGCGAAGCTCTACTGGGCGACCTACCCGGTGACGCGGGAGCCGGCCGCCTTCGCCTGACTCAGCGGCCGCCGGCCTTGTAGAAGACCAGCGCCGCCACCACGTAGCCCGCCACCAGCACGTAACCGCGCCAGCTGCTCGACCGCCCGCGGTAGAGCAGCAGCGCCGCCAGCAGCGCCGAGCCGCCGAGCGTCGCGATCTCCACCTCGCGGAAGGCGAGCGACAGCGGGTGGAGCGTCCACGAGAGCACCGCCACCGCGGGGATCAGGCAGACCGCGACCTGGGCCCCCGACGAGACCGCGATCTCGGTCGCCAGCTTGACCCGGCCGCGGTGGGCGACGATCACCGCGCCGCCGTGCTCGGCGGCGTTGCCGACGATGGCGACGATCACCGCGGCGACGAAGAAGTCGCTGACGTGCAGCTTCTCCGCGAAGACCTCGATCGAGCCGACGAGGATCTCGGCGACGGCCGCCGTCGCTGCGGTCGCGACCCCGAGCGTGACCAGCGTGAAGCGGAGCGGCCACGCGGTGTCGTCGGCGTCCGCGGACGCGTGCAGCTGCCGGTGCCGTCGCAGCTGCGACCAGGTCACGGCGACGTACGCGACCAGCAGCGCCGCGGAGACCGGCATCGAGAGCACCTCGAGCGTGTGCGGACTGACGCCGCCGTTCCAGTCGGGGACGGCGACCACCATGAACAGCAGGGTCGCCCCGAGCACGAGGCCGATCGAGACGAGCGCCGACCGGCGGTCGATCTCCTTCGTCGGGCCGACCACGAGCGAGAAGCCGAGGACGAGCAGGAGGTTGCCGACGACGCTTCCCGTCAGTGAGCCCCGGACGACCTCGAACAGCCGGTCGTCGACGGCGAAGAGGGCGATGATCAGCTCGGGCGCGTTGCCGAAGGTGGCGTTGAGGAAGCCGCCGATGCCCGGGCCGGCCTGCTTCGCCGCGTGCTCGGTCGCCTCTCCGATCAGCCACGCGAGCGGGATCAGGGAGATCGCCGCGAGCGCGAACAGCGCCACGTCGCCGACGTCGAACGCGAAGCGGAGAACGATCGTGGCCGGCGCGAGGCCGAGCGATGCCCAGAGGAGCCTGCGCGCCACGACAGCCCAAGCCTATCCGGGGTCGGGCGGCCGTCCATGCCTGAACGGAGACCGTTTGTCAAGACTTGCGCAGCGGAAAACCCGTTGCCCACAATCACTGCAGTGAAGCGCGGACGCCAAGCAGCCCAGTCGCTGCCGCTCAGGCCTCAGGACGAGGTCGAATGCCGGCGGTGCGGAGTGCACTGCGACAAGATCGTCTACCCGGCCGCCTGCGTCGACCGGGCCTGCCCCTTCGTCTACGCCTACGAGGAGTTCGGGCACACCTATATCGGCTGCATGCAGAAGGTGTACGAGGTCGAGATCGACGTCGACCTCCTGCACGAGGCCGAGGTCCGGCGCGGCGGCTTCGGCGCCGTGCGGTCCGTGCGCCAGCCGCTGCCCATGTGCCGCGTCGAGGTCGAGGAGACCTACCGGAACCGCAGCGACGATCTCGGCTGCGTCAACCCCGAGTTCTCCGAGCTCCCGCTCGACCGGCCGACGTTCCGCGTCTTCGCGCAGGTCAGGTAGCTCGGCCCGCGGCGCGGGCCGATCCGTCAAGGCTCTGACCCGCAGGGGCAGAGCCCTTGGTTTGGTCGTGCACGTCGGCGCGGCGCGGGCCGATCGGTCAAGGCTCTGACCCGCAGGGGCAGAGCCCTCGGTTTCGGTCGTGCACGTCGGCGCGGCGCGGGCCGATCGGTCAAGGCTCTGACCCGCGGGGGCAGAGCCCCCGGTTTCGGTCGTGCACCGTCGGCGCAGGTGCGGGCCGATCGGTCAAGGCTCTGACCCGTCGGGTCAGAGCGCTCGGTTTCCGGCCCTCGCAGCGAGGCCGCGCGCGTGCAGGTCGCGCAGCCTGGCCATGTCGCCGGCGTCGGGCCCGTGACCGTCGGGCCCCGGCGTCTCCATCACCGCGGGCAGCTCCTGGAGGGCGGGGTGGGCGAGGAAGACGCCGAGCCCCTCGCCGAGCTCGCCCTCGAGCACGTTCGCGTGGCGGTCGCGGTTCGAGCCGAGCGGCGCGGCCGCGTCGTTGACGTGGAGCGCGCGGAGCCGGTCGAGGCCGATCCGGCGGTCGAGGTCGGCGAGCAGGCCGTCGAGCACGGCACGGTCGGTGACGTCGTACCCCGAGACCCAGAGGTGGCAGGAGTCGAGGCAGACCCCGAGGCGCGGATGCCGGTCGCAGCCCTCGAAGAGGGCGACGAGCTCGTCGAGCGAGCGCCCGATCGTCCCGCCGGCGCCCGCCGAGTTCTCGATCAGGAGCCAGGTCGTCTCGGAGCTGTGCTCGAGGATCTTCCGGAGCGCGGGCACCGCGCGCTCGAGCCCCGCGTCGAAGCCGGCGCCCAGGTGCGACCCGACGTGGAAGATCACGCCGTCCGCGCCGATCGCGGAGGAGGCGTCCATCGTCGAGATCATCGTCTGGAGGCTCTTCTCGTAGAAGCCGTCGTCCGGGTTCGCCAGGTTGACGAGGTAGAGGGCGTGGACGACCACGGAGCCGATCCCGAGCTCGGCGCGGCGGTCGCGGAACGCGGCGACGTCCTTCGGGTCGTGGTCGGGGAACCGCCACATCCGCGGGCTCTGGACGAACAGCTGCAGCGCGCCCGCCTCGAGCTCTCCCGCCCGGTCGAGCGCCTTCTTGATCCCGCCCGAGCAGTGGGCGCCGTACAGCACCCGGCGTACGCTACCCGCCGTGCCGTCGCTCGCCCTGTCCGGTCGGCTGGCTCCGCTCGCCGAGCGGCCCTACCGGCTGTTCTTCTCCGCGGCGACGATCTCGACGCTCGGCGACTCGGTCGCCGGAATCGCGCTCGCCTTCGCGGTGCTCGACCTGACCGGCACCGCCAGGCCGCTCTACCTCGCGGTCGTCTTCGCCGGGCGGCAGCTGGCGAACGGTGCGCTCGTCCTCTACGGCGGCGTCCTCTCCGACCGGCTGCCGCGCAACCGGATCCTCGTCGGGGCGGCGATCGGGCAGGGCGCGGCGCAGGCCGCGACCGCAGCAGTCGTGCTCTCGGACCACGCGACGATCGGGCTGCTGGTCGCGCTCCAGGTCGTCTACGGCGCGGCCGACGCCTTCGTGATCCCGGCCGAGACGGGGCTCGTCCCGCAGACGGTCCGGGACGAGCGGCTCCAGGAGGCGAACGCCCTCCGCGGGATGATGCGCAACCTGATCTTCGTCGCCGGGCCCGCGATCGGCGGCGTGATCGTGGTCGCGGGCAGCCCGGGGATCGCGCTGGCGATCGACGCCGCCTCGTTCGCCGGCGCCGCGCTCCTGCTCTCCCGGGTCCGGATCCCGCCGCGCGCCCTCCCGCTCGTGCGCGCGCACTTCCTCCACGACCTCCGGGAGGGCTGGCGCGAGTTCACCTCGCGGACGTGGCTGTGGTCGACCGTCGTGATCTTCGGGCTCGGGAACTTCTTCTTCATGTTCTGGCCGGTGCTCGGCCCGATCGTCGCCAAGGAGCACCTCGGCGGAGCGGGCGCCTGGGCGAAGATCCTCGTCGCGAACGGCGTCGGCGCCGTCGTCGGCGGTGCGGTCGCGCTGCGCTACCGGCCCAGGCTCCCGCTCGTCGCCTGCATCCTCTGGCCGGTCCCGGTCTGCGCCCAGCTCGTCGCGCTCGCACTCCACGCGCCGGCCTGGGTGATCGCCGGCGCGGCGTTCTGCGCGGGCCTCGGCATGGCCATTCACCTGACGCTGTGGTTCACGATCTTCCAGCGGGAGGTGCCCGAGCACGCCCGGTCGCGGGTGAGCTCCTACGATTCGCTCGGGTCGTTCGTGCTGACGCCGCTCGGCCTGGTCGCGGCCGGCCTGTTCGCCGCCGGGATCGGCGTCTCGAACACCGCCTGGCTCGCCGCCGGCGCGATCCTCGTCCTGAACTCGACCATGCTCCTGATCCCCTCGGTCTGGCGGATCGGGCGCGTGGGAGCCCCGACTACGATCACCGCATGAGCGACGGGGTGGTCCGCGTGCGCATGGCGCCGAGCCCGACCGGCTTCCTGCACGTCGGCGGCGTCCGCACGTTCCTCTTCAACTGGCTCTTCGCGCGCGGCCGCGGCGGCGAGTGCCTGCTCAGGATCGAGAACACGGACACGAGCCGGGAGGTGGCCGAGGCGACCGAGCAGATCCAGCGCTCGCTCAGGTGGCTCGGCATCGACTGGGACGGGCCGGTCACGTTCCAGCTCGACGCCATGGACCGCTGCCGCGAGCTGGCGCAGCGGCTCCTGGCCGAGGGGAGGGCGTACGAGGACGAGGGCGCGATCCGCTTCCGGATGCCGGACGAGGGCGTCACCGCCTGGTACGACGCGGTGCTCGGCGAGATCGAGGTGCCGAACGAGAAGCTGGAGGACGTCGTGCTCGTCCGCTCCGACGGGCGCCCGACCTACAACTTCGCCAACCCGGTCGAGGACATGGACGACGCGATCACGCACGTGATCCGCGGCCGCGACCACGTCTCGAACACGCCCAAGCAGCTGCAGATCCTGTCGGCGCTCGGGCACGAGCCGCCCGTGTACGCGCACGTCCCGGACGTCCTCGGCGACGACGGCAAGAAGCTGTCGAAGCGCCACGGGGCGACCTCGATCGACGAGTTCCGGGCCGCCGGGTACATCCCGCCGGCGCTGATGAACTTCCTGGCGCTGATCGGCTGGGCGCCGGACGGCGAGACGACGATCATGGCCCCCGACGAGCTCGTCCGGCGGTTCACGCTCGAGCGGGTGGTCTCGAGCCCGGCGACCCTCGACTACCAGAAGCTCGACTGGATGAACGGCGCCTACCTCCGGGCGCTGTCGCCGGACGCGTACGCCGACACCCTGGTGGGCTTCCTCCGCGACCAGGGCTCGGAGTGGCCGGAGGAGCGGATCCGCGCGGCGGCGCCGCTCGTCCAGGAGAAGATCGAGCGCCTGGGGCAGTTCGCCGACTTCGCCGGCTTCCTGTTCGAACGGCGCAACGGGTACGACGCGGCCGCCCTCGACGGCGACGTCCTCGCCGCCGCCGAGGAGGCGCTCTCGTCCGTCGAGCCGTTCACGGCGGAGGCGATCGAGCAGGCGCTGCGGGCGCTCGCCGACCGGATCGGGCAGAAGCCGCGCCAGGCGTTCCAGCCGATCCGCGTCGCAGTCACCGGCTCGACCGTGTCGCCGGGGCTGTTCGAGAGCATCGAGCTGCTCGGCCGCGACGAGACGCTCGCGCGGATCCGCGACGCGCGGGCGGCGCTCGCCGAGACCTCCTAGCGCCGGACGAGGAGCAGCGAGCCGCCGAGCAGGGCCAGGCCGACCGCCCAGAGCGGCCACATCAGGAGCGCGGCCCCGGCGACGAACGCGACCGCACCGGCCGCGACCAGCCCGGTCGCGGTGGCAGCGGTCCGGGGAGGCGGCAGGCGGCGTGGCTCCGCGACGGGCCGCGTCGAGACGCGGTGGCGGGCGAGGCGGACGCGGAAGAGCGCCCCGCGCCACTCGAAGAGGAGCTGTGCGGCCGCCTCGCGGCCGCCGACCTCGATCGCCTCGATCAGCTCCGCGGTCGCGTCGCGGGCGGCCACGAGCGAGTCGCGGAGCTCGGCGTGGACGGCGCTCGCCCCCTCGGGGGGCCGCACGCCGGCGAGCACCTCGCCGGACCGGTGCAGGCGGTACTGGAGCGTCCGCAGCGGGCCGAGCGCCTCCTCGTCGAGCCGGTCGCCGTCCGCGGCGAACGCCTCGAGTCCGCGCAGCGTGCTCGAGAGGCCGCTCCAGAAGCCGGCCATGGTCCCCGCATACGGGCCTGCCGCCCCCGTGCCGGTGCCAGGTCGCAACGACGCGATCATACCCGGGCGGTACACTGCGGCCGCCTTGGGGGCGGCGTGGGCCCGACCGTTCTGATCCTCGACGACGACGAGTCGCTCCGGCTGCTCTGTCGCGTCAACCTCGAGCTCGACGGCTACCGCGTGCTCGAATGCGGGTCGCTGGCCCAGGCGCGAGAGGTCCTCGCGGCCGAGCAGGTCGACGCGATGCTGCTCGACGTCCACCTGGGCGACGGCGACGGCCGCGACCTCCTCCTCGAGCTGGGCCCGGGGCGGCCGCACACCGCCTTCTTCACCGGCACCGAGCCCGGGGCCGCCCTCGCGGGGCTCGCCGAGGCGCTGATCGCCAAGCCGTTCGAGATCGGCGAGCTCCGCTCGACGGTGGAGCGGCTGGTCTCCGGCGGCCCGGCGCAGGTAGATTCCGCCCCGTGAGCACCACCGTCTACACGCCGCTCGACTACGAGGAGCGGCTCAAGCAGTTCCTGTACGAGAGCTCGGAGGAAGGGCGCGCCGTCCGCGTGGGCGAGAAGGAGACGTCCGAGCAGGCCGAGATCGTCGCGCGGTACGCCGACCTGTTCACGCGCGAGCAGCTCGACGCGCTGCACGAGGCCGAGAGCGCGGCCGACGGCGACCTGCGCGAGCAGCTCTACCGCCTGCGCAAGGTCTGCGAGGGCGGCATCGTCCAGGCCGAGCTGGTCGAACGCGAGGACGAGCTGGAGAACCGCCAGCTCGCCGCGCGGCTGACCTACCGCGCCGAGGAGCTGCCGCTGCGAACCGCGCAGGCGAAGCTCGCCGTGCTCCACGAGTACGCCGACCGCGAGGAGCTCGGAGACCTCTACGCCGACCTGAACGCGAGCTTCAACGACGACCGGCTGGAGCTCGTCCGCGCCGGCGAGGAGCTGGCCGCGGAGCTCTCCGGCGAGCCCGACCCGGTCGCCCGCAACGAGGAGGAGAAGGGCATCTCGCTGCGCACGCTGGCGTCGGCGCTGAACGAGGCCGCCGCGGCGTCGACGGAGGCCTACGCCGGGATGCGCGAGACCTGGTTCGAGCGCGTCCTCGGCCCGGCGCGCGACGACCAGCCGCGCGCGTACCACATGGCCTACGTCCGCCGGCTCTCCCCGCTCGAGTCGACCTACACGAAGGAGCGGGCGACCGACGTCTGCCTCGCGACGCTGAAGGAGCTCGGCTTCGACCTCGCCGGCGACCCGAACATCCGGCCGGATCTCGACGACCGGCCGCAGAAAGCGCCGCGCGCGTGCGTGATCGCGTCGGATCCGCCGACGGTCGTCCACCTGATCACCCGGGCGCAGGGCGGCCTGCACGACTACCAGGCGTTCCTGCACGAGGCGGGCCACGCCCTCCACTACGCCGGCTGCGACCCCTCGCTGCCGTACACGTTCCGCCGTCTGTCGCGCGACCATGCCCTGACCGAGATCTACTCGTACATCGTCGAGGCGATCTCGCGTGAGCCCGGCTGGCACGCGCTCCACTTCGGGCTCTCCGACGAGGAGGCGACGCGGAACGCGCAGGCGACCACGTTCCTCGAGGCGCTCCTCTACCGCCGGTACGCGGCCAAGCTGGAGTTCGAGCTCGACTTCTGGAGCCGCTTCGCGACCGACGGCGGCACGCCGGACGGCTACGCGGAGAAGCTGACCGCCGCGACCGGCGTCCGGTACCGCTCGGACGGGTTCATCTCGGACATGGACGCGGGTTTCTACTCGGCCGACTACCTCCGGGCGTGGATCCGCTCGTCGCAGCTGCGTGCCCGGCTGGTCGACGAGGTCGGCGAGGACTGGTGGCGCAGCACCGAGACCGGCGAGCGCCTGCGCGCGCTGTTCTTCGAGGGCACGAAGCCCTCGAGCGAGGAGATCGCCGCCCGGCTGGGCTTCGACCCGCTCGACACGGGACCGTTGCTCCACGAGCTGGGCGCGGCGTAGGAAATCGCGGGCCGGGGGAGAAACACCCCGGCATGAAGGAGAAGAGCCAGATCGAGGCCATGCGGGCCGCTCTGCGCGGCGACCTCGACCGTGCCCGTGCCCGCCGGGAGGCCGACCCGTGGCGGACGCCGGAGCCGGTGTCCGAGGCCGTGCGAGAGCCGGAGCCCGCGCCCGAGGCTCCGCCCGAGCCGGATCCGGAACCCGTGCTCGAGGCTGCGCCGGAGCCCGAACCGGGGCCCGTGCTCGAGGCGGTTCCCGAGCCCGAACCGGTCGTCGAGGCGCCGGCGCCAGAGCCGGTCAGGGCCGAACCCGAACCGCCGGTCGAGCCCGCCGCCGACGAGCCGCGCCGCGGCTTCCTCGCCCGCCTCCGGCGCCGGTCCTAGTCCTCCGCGGGGTCGATCCCGGCCGCCGCGAACGCGGCCTCCAGGTGCGGGTGGTCCTGTACCTTCACCACGCGCCCGTCGCGGATCGTGACCACCGCCGAGTAGCGCTCCACGCTGAACTTGCGCCGCGACTGGAGCGGGCGCGGATCGTCGGCGTCGCGGGTCTCGCGCGAGGCGCGAAAGCCGACGACGACCTGGTCGCCGGCGCCCACACAGCGTTCGAGCTCGACCCGGTACTGCTCGCGGTAGCGCTCCGCGACGACGCCGAGCACCTCCGCATGGTCGACGAACGACTGCGTCTCCGTCTCCAGCGGGTACCACTCGATGTCGTCGTCCAGGAGCTCCGCGATCGCCGCGAAGTCTCCGTCGATGAACGCGCGGTAGCCGCGGACGACCACTTCCACCGACTCGAGGCTCACCGCCGCAGCGTAGCGCGGCGGCGGGAGGAGCTCAGGAGTGGCCGAGTGACTGCGCGAGGCCGGTGATCTTCTCCTGCATGGTGGAGAGGAACTGCTCGGCCTGGACGATCTTTGCCTCGAGGGCGGCGATGCTCTCCTGGACGCGGGCCTGCTCGGCCTCGAGCTCGGCGAGCTGTGCCCGGTTGGCATCGAGCTCGCCGGACGACTGCGCGTGGTCGGCCGCCAGGCGGTTCAGCAGGCGGTCGAGCTCCTCGGCGACGTCCGAACCGTCCTCGTGCCCTTCGGGCTCGTGCCCTTCGGGCTCGTGGGCCGCCGGCTCGTCGGCAGGGGCTTCGAACTCGAGCACCTCGGCGGACTCCGCCGGCTCTTCGACACTCAGCATTTCGGGTTCCTCCTCGGTCGTCTCCGGCGGCTCTTCGACCGCGGTTTCCGCAGGGGCGGTGGCGCACTCGGCGATCAGCTGGGCCAGCGCGCTCGGGGTCATGACGATGAACGTGCAGGAGCCGCCGACCAGCTCGCGGATCGTCTCGAACAGCTCGTCGCTCGGGTCGGCGACGGCGACCACCGCGTGGCCGTCCTGGAACTCGACCGGGCAGGCGCCGAGGCGCTCGGCGTCCTCGCGGCTGATCAGCGTCAGGGCCTCGTGGTCGAGGTTGATCATGCTCCGCACGACGAAGTTGAGGTCCCACTGCCGGGCGATCAGGTTGGCGAGCCCGGCCTCGTTGATCCAGCCGCGGCGCAGGACGACCTCGCCCAGCCGCATGCCGGTCTCGAGACCCTCGGCGACGGCCTCGTCGATCTGCTCGGCCGAGGCGACGTTCTCCTGGATCAGGATCGAACCCAGCGACGGGCGCGAGCGCCCGGCGGGGCCGCGCAGGGCCGGCTGGTCGGAGTCGCCGTCGACGACGAGCTCCAGGTCGTCGAACTGCGGGGTCGTGTCGCCGTCGATGGGGTCTGCCATCTCGAACATGACGCCAGTATCGGCGCCGTCGCTGACAACTTGAGCGCCCGGCCGTATCTTTCGAGTGATGCTGCGAGGCGCGAGGCGTTCGCCGCCCGTGAGGCCGGGAGATCTCGCGCTGAACATCGCCAGGATCGGGTTCGCGGCGCTCGGCGTCGCGGCGATGACGTTCCAGTTCGCGTCGATCCACGGGCGGCCGGAGTTCAGCGCCGGGAACTTCTTCAGCTTCTTCACGATCCAGAGCAACATCGTGGCCGCGGTGACGCTGTGCCTGGCCGCGGTCGTGCGCCGGGGCGAGCGGCCGGCGGCATTCGACGCGTTCCGCAGTGCGGTCGTGCTCTACATCGCGATCACGGGCGTCGTCTTCGCGATCCTCCTCTCGGGCCTGCAGGAGGATCTCGACACCCATATCGGCTGGGTGAACTTCGTCGTCCACACGCTGATCCCGGTCGTGGTGGTGGTCGACTGGCTGGTCGACCCTCCGGCGCACGGGCTCCCGATGTGGGTGGCGGGCGCCTGGCTCGCCTACCCGGCCGCGTGGTTCGCCTACACGCTGGTCCGCGGCGCCGCCGTCGACTGGTACCCGTACCCGTTCGTGGACGTCGCGCGGCACGGATACGGGCGCGTGTTCGCGAACGCGGCGATCCTGCTGGCGGCGTTCGCCGCCGCGGCCCTCGCCTTCTGCTGGGTCGGGAACCTGCGGGGCGGACGGCTACGCCGACGGTTCGGCTGAGCCGGACTCGGCGGCCGCCTTCTCCTTCGCCTTCGCCTCGTCGGCCCAGCGCTGGAGCTTGGCGTTGCGGTCGTCCCAGTAGCGCTTCCACCGGGCGAGGGCGAGCGGGTCGTCGAGCTCGTCGAAGTGGGTGTCCATCTCCGGCCGCGGATCGTTGCGCGCGACGATGTGCACCTGGTAGGCGAGCCGGTCGCGCGTCATGTCCGCGCCGGGCGCGATGCGGGCGCCGTGGAGGGACTCCATGCCGTTCAGGAAGGTGACGAAGAGGTTCTCCCGGATCGGGATCTCCTTGACGAGCTCGGCCTCGATCCCCTCCTCCTTCAGCGGGTAGTAGGTGGAGGTGTGCCGGAGCTCGGGCTTCCGCTCGGGGCGGAAGAGGCAGAGCGCTCCCGAGTCGGCGTCGTCCGCGTTCGTGAAGTAGAGGAGGCACGTGACCGCGTACTGGGCCGAGTCGCTGTGCGGGTTCAGGCGGTAGCCGGGCCTGCGGGCCATGATCCGGCCGTCCGACGAGACGAGGCCGCCGGCCATGATCTCCTCGGCCAGCTTCGGGCTGTACAGCGTCGCGAACTTCTCGCGGATGCCGTCCTCGAGCCGCCGGACGAGCACCGGCGCGATCGTGTCGCGGACGAGGTCGTCGCGCAGCGTCGTCCAGGTCTCGCGGAACTCGTCCGGCGCCGCCGCGAAGTACTTGTTCCGGTCCATGATCCTCAGGTTCGACTTGACGTCGTCGTCGGGCTGGAACGCCGAGACCGGGGGGATCGCGTCGGAGAGACGGCGGAAGAAGTCCGCCGGCAGCAGGTCGGGGACGACCGCGTGCGGGAACGGCTCGGTCTCGATCTCCGCCGCTTCGATCTTCGCGAGCACGGCCCGCTGCAGGTCGCTCGGCATCGGGCGATGATAGCCGCCCGCTCCGGCGGCTCCGTCAGGACGAGCCTACGGGCCGGGCGCCGTCAGCTGCTCGAGGCGATTCCGTACCATCGGGAGATGGCGGTCCGGCGGATGGATCACGTCGGGATCGTGGTCGACGACCTCGCGGCCGCGACCGCGTTCTTCGAGGAGCTCGGGCTCGTGGCGCAGGGGGAGGCATCGGTCGACGGCAGCTGGGTCGACCGCATCGTGGGCCTCGAGGACGTCCAGGCCGACCTCTCGATGATGGAGACGCCGGACGGCAACACGCGCCTGGAGCTCACGAAGTTCCGCTCGCCGCCGAGCCCGCCCGGCACGCCCGGCGCACCTGCGAACGCCGTCGGCATCCGCCACATCGCCTTCCTCGTCGACGACCTCGACGCCGTCCTCGCCCGCCTGCAGGCCCGGGGGGCCGAGCTCGTCGGCGAGGTGGAGCGCTACGAGGACCTCTACCGCCTCTGCTACATCCGCGGGCCGGAAGGGATCATCGTCGAGCTGGCGGAGTCGATCGGCTAGGAGCCGGGCGAGCCGAGAGGCGGGCGGGCCGGCGGCGGCCCGCCCGCGTGGGTCCGTTCCGGCTACGGCCTGGCTTCGAGGACCATGTTGAACGGCGTCTCCGTCGCCCGCCGAACCCGGTGAAAGCCGCCCTGCCGGACGACCTCCGTGAGCCGCTTCTCTCCGGCCTGAGCGCCGAGCGCAAGCCCGACTTCCTGGGACAGGGATGCCGGCGTGCAGACGACCGTCGACGCGCCGTAGAAGACCCTGCCGACCGGGTTCAGGTTCTGCTCGACGTCGTCGGCGGCGTTCGGCTCCACGATCATCCAGGTGCCGTCCTCGGCCAGCGCCCCGTGGACGTGGGCGGCGGCACCGGCCGGGTCGCCCATGTCGTGCAGGCAGTCGAACACGCAGACGAGGTCGTAGTTCTCGCCGGGGAAGTCCTTGGCGGAGGCGACCTCGAAGGTGATCCGATCGCCCACTCCGGCCTCGTCTGCGCGTCTGCGCGCCTGCTCGATCGAGGCGCCGTGGTAGTCGAAGCCGTGGAACTCGGAGTTCGGGAACTCCTGCGCCATGATGATCGTCGAGGCCCCGTGGCCACACCCGACGTCGGCGACCTTCGCGCCGCGCTCGAGCTTCTCCTGGACGCCGTCGAGCGCCGGAATCCAGTCCGCGACCAGATGAGCCCTGTAGCCGGGGCGGAAGAAGCGCTCCGTGCCCAGGAACAGGCGGTGGTCGTGCTCGTGCCAGCCCATCCCCTTGCCGGACCTGAACGCCTCGATGATCTTGTCCTCGTCGGCGTAGATCGACGCGATCAGGTCGAACGCGCCGAGGATGTACACCGGGCTCTCCTCGTCGGCCAGCGCCAACGCCTGCTCCGCCGGCAGCTCGTATGCGTCGCTCTCAGGGTCGTAGCTGACGTACCCGCCGGCGGCCTGGTTGCGGAGCCACTCGCGAACCGACCGCTCCGCGACTCCCGTCCTCTCGGCGAGCTCCGCCGAGCTCAAGGGGCCCGCGCCGGCCATCGCCCTGTACAACCCGAGCCGCTCGCCGATCACCATCAACGGCGCGCTGATCATCGCGCCCATGTCACCCACGACCCTGCCCATGAACGCCTCGAGCTTCGCCTCGTCGATCACAGTCGCCATCGCTACCTCCTGTCTCGACCCCTGGGTTGTCAGGCGAACTGTCCGACGCCGGCGCGGAACGTTACGCGCGTGTCAGCGCTCGCCGTCGACGAGAGTTCGCGAAGCCCGGCGAAGAAGATGAGACCGAACCGTGGAGAGGCGCATACGGGATTCGAACCCGTGCCGCCGCCGTGAGAGGGCGGTGTCCTAGGCCACTAGACGAATGCGCCGCGCGGCGACCAGTGTAGCGACCGGGGGCTGCTACGGAGACGCAGGGTCCGGGCGCGGGCCGGAGTCCGGGTAGCGGTCCGTGACGAAGTAGAGGTAGGCGTTCGTCTGGCCCTGGTAGCGGAGCGCGTAGGCGCCGAGGTCGCGCAGGCCGTCCGGCATCCGGCCCAGGAAGAGGCCGACGAACCAGCCGAGGAACGCCGCTACGAAGGCCGCGCTGGTGAGCCCGCCGGACACCACGAGCGCCGGCAGCGCGAGCACGGCCCGGAACGCGGTCACGAGCCGCTTCTGCGGCTCGGGCGCGGGCAGGTCGAGCTCGACCGGGTACGAGCCCGGCCTGCCGACGAAGCCCGGGAACGGGTTGCCGATCAGGAACAGGAAGGCGTCGAGGTGCGTGGTGTAGCGCACGTAGCGCGACAGGAAGCGGTGGAACGGCCGGGGCGGACGGCCGGTGACGAGCGCGCAGATCCAGGTCAGGAAGCCGACGACGATCGCGACGAGCGTCCAGAGCACGAACCAGACCAGGTGGGGAATCGCGAGCGGCAGTCGGAAGAAGACGAGGAGCCGCGACCGGCGCAGGTCGTCGGACACCGTCATCGACACCGGATGGTCGTCGGGCGGGGCCTCCGTTCCCTCCACCGCCGGCGGCGCCGGCACGAAGGCACTCGGGCTCGCGAACGGGTAGCGGTCGGTGACGAGGAACAGGTACGCCGAGACCTGCGCGCTGTAGCCGAGGCAGTAGACGAGCAGGTCGCGCAGCCCGCGCGGCGCACGGCCGCGGATCAGGGCCACCCACCAGACCAGGAAGGAGGCGACGAAGGCGAGGCCGCCGGCGAAGTAGCTGCCCCCGCGCGGGCCGCCCCAGAAGAGCGTGGCGCCGATCATGATCGCCGGCACGGCGAGGAAGAGGCGGAAGAACGTCTTCCACCGGTTCTGCGGCTCGGGCGGGTCGATCTCGAGATCGACCGGGTAGGCCTCGCGCGCGATCAGGTAGAAGCCCGGGTACGGGTTCGCGGCGATCAGGAAGTACGCCTCCAGGTGTGTCAGGTAGCGGAGGTAGCCGGCGATGAACCCGTGCATCCCCTCGGGCGTGCGGCCCTTGACCAGCAGGACGAACCAGTTCGCGAGGACGACGAACGCGACCGCCGTGCCGAGCAGGAACGCCCAGATGTAGTGCGGTATCGCGAGGAAGACCCGGAAGAAGACGGTCAGCCGCGAGCGCGTGAGGTCGTCGTCGGTGACGACGACCCGGACCGGGTGCGGGCGCGCGCTCACGGGCCCCGAGCATACGCCTGTTCGTCGTCCGGGACGACCCGGCGCCAGCGGAGCGTCCCGACGGTGAGAAAGAGCGCGGCGAACCCGATGACGATGTTCGCGACCAGGACGGCGATGTACATCCCGATGCTGAAGCTGAGAAGCAGCGCTCCGGCGACGCCGGTGCCCGCGCGGTCGAAGACGTAGACGAGCAGCCCCTGCTGCGTCCCGACGCCGCCCGGCGTGAAGGGCAGGAGCGTCGACAGGCTCTGCACGATCAGCACCAGCAGCGCGTTGTGCAGCGTCGCCGGAACCTGGAACGCCTTCAGGAAGAAATAGACGGAGGCGAGCCGGAACGCCCAGGACAGGAGCTGCCAGCTCGCGACCTGGAGGAGGTACCGGCGCAGCGGCCGCAGGACGGCGAATCCCTGCCGGACCCGCGCCTTGAACTCGCGCGCACGCCGGATGCCGATCACGGCGAAGAGGATCAGCACCGCGAGCCAGACGCCGCCGATGATCGCCGCCTCCCGCTTGTGCCGCAGCGGCCAGCTCCAGTCGACCTGCGGGAGGTGGGGGAGGACGTCGAGCCCTGGCAGGACGCCGATCACGAGCGCCCACGCGAGGATGCCGCCGGCGAGCACCGAGTCGAGCAGTGTCTCGACGATCAGCGTCGCGCCGAGCGTGGGGTAGGTCGTCCCCTCGATCCGGTGGTGGACGAGGTACAGCTTCAGCGCGTCGCCCGCGCGGGCGGGGATGATCGCGTTCACGCCGATCCCGGACAGGTACGAGCCGGCGATCGTCCGCCGCGGGATCTTCAGCTCCGGGTACGAGGCGCGGACGATATTCCGCCACGCCGGCAGGCGCGCGAACAGCCGCAGGGCGTGGAAGCCGAGGCCGATCGCGAGCGGCAACCAGTGGACGTCCGCCAGATGGTGGAAGAACGTCCCCGCTGCGTCGATGACCTTGCCCACGGTGATGGAGGGTAGCCCGACCGGATAGCGTTCAGACCGTGGCCCAGGACGACTGGCGCGTGACCGTCACGCTTCCCGCCGAGGAGCAGTCCGGCCGGCTCGCCGCCTCGCTCGCCGAGGCGGAGGTCGAGAAGGACGCCCACCACGTCTTCGGCGACCGGGTGATCGTCGGCGGCGGCGACGACCCGGGCGTCGTCTTCCTCTACGCGGGCACCCGAGCCGCGGCCGAGCAGGCGCGCGAGGTCGTGCGCGGCATCGTCGCCGAGCACGGACTCGACGCCGGCTACGCGATCCACCGCTGGCGGCCGGACGAGGAGGCGTGGGAGCTCGAGGAGGGTGCGGCGCCGCCGGACGCCAAGGACGCCGGCGAGGACGACGTGGCGGCGGGCGCGCCGTGGGAGGTGCGCGTCGAGTTCGGGTCCCACGGGGACGCGGCGGCGATGGCCGACCGGATCGAGTCCGAGGCCGACGACCTGCTCGCCGGGTACACGGTGTCGGTCGTCCGCCGCTGGAGGTACCTCCTGGTCGGGGCGGAGACGGAGGAGCAGGCGCAGGAGATCGCCGACCGCATCCGCAGCGAGCTGCCCGCCGGCGCCGAGCT
>Ga0070741_10011838_pt1 | contig 15963 bp, 14 predicted proteins | sample Coa_R1_4_FD_66440 | JGI IMG/M metagenome (GOLD analysis project Ga0070741, IMG submission 66440) | Surface soil microbial communities from Centralia Pennsylvania, which are recovering from an underground coalmine fire - Coalmine... | ecosystem: Environmental > Terrestrial > Soil > Unclassified ...
GCGCGATCGCCAATTCGCCGCTGGTGAAGACCGCGCTCCATGGCGCCGACCCCAACTTCGGTCGGATCCTCCAGGCCGCGGGAATGGTCTGCCCGCCCGGCTCAGGGATGGTCGCCGATCTGGAGATCGAGGGCCGCCTCGTCGTCTCGGGCGGAGACGCGATCGTCAACGAGCTCACCGAGCTGGAGGGCCTCGTGCAGGGCAGAGAGGTCGAGTACGCGCTCACGCTGCCCGGAAGCGGAGGGGAGACCGAAGTGTTCTTCTCCGATCTCTCAAAGGAATACGTCCACCTCAATTCGGAGTACACCACTTGAGAGACGTCGGGACTCTTCTCGAGGCGCTGCCCTACATCCGCGAGTTCCACGGCAGGACCGTCGTGATCAAGTACGGCGGTGCGGCCATGACCGACTCGCGGCTGCGGGAGGAGTTCGCACGCGACGTCGTCCTGCTCTCCTACGTCGGCATGAACCCGGTCGTCGTCCACGGCGGCGGCCCAGACATCACCGCCTACATGGAGCGGCTCGACCTCCCCGTACGGTTTGTCGAGGGGCTTCGGGTATCCGACGCCGAGACTGTCGAGATCGCAAAGATGGTCCTCGTCGGCAAGGTCAACAAGGACATCGTCCTGCGCCTGGGTCGCCACGGCCAGCCCGCCGTCGGGCTCTGCGGAGACGACGGTCTGCTTTTCCGGGTGAGCCGCCAGACGTCTCCCGGCGGTCAGGACATCGGCTTCGTCGGGCGCATCGAGCGCGTGGACGTGGACGTACTCACACACGTCGCCCGCGACTACATCCCCGTGATCGCGAGCGTCGGGGCCGACAGCGACGGCCATTCTCACAACATCAACGCCGACGAGGCGGCCAGCGCCGTCGCCGCGGCCCTGGGGGCCTACAAGGTCATCTTCTTGACCGACGTGGCGGGTTGGCTGCGGGATCCCGCCGACCCTCAAAGCGTGATCTCTGAGGCTGCCGCGCACGAGGTAGAGCGGGCGCTTGCCGATGCCGGAGTCTCCGGCGGGATGCGGCCCAAGCTGGCGGCGTGCCTCGAGGCGATCCACGGCGGCGTCTCGGGCGCGCACATCGTCGACGGGCGGGTCGAGCACTCGCTGCTGCTCGAGTTGTTCACCGACGCGGGGCAGGGCACCAAAATTGTCTGATTGGGCCGGCACATGTGCCGGCCCATCCGCCGGAACATGTTCCGGCGGAGACCGGCGCACATGTGCGCCGGTCCAAGAATTGATTGACCTCGAGCGCGATTACGCGATTCCGTACTCGCGCTTTCCCGTCCACTTCGTGCGTGGCTCCGGGTGTCGGCTGTGGGACTCGGACGGCAACGAGTACCTCGATTTTCTCGCCGGCATCTCGGTGTTGAACGTGGGGCACTGCCACCCGGGCGTGGTCGAGGCGGTGAGAGAGCAGGTGGACCGCCTCACCCACGTCTCGAACCTCTTCTACACCGAGCCCGCGCTGCGACTGTGCGAACGGCTTTCGGAGAGCTCGCTCGGCGGCAAGGTCTTTCTCACCAACTCCGGCGCCGAGGCCAACGAGGCGGCGATAAAGCTCGTCCGCAAGGCCAGGCCGGGAGGGGACGTCGTGGTGCTCCAGGACGCATTTCACGGCCGCACCTACGGGGCGCTGTCGGCCACTCCCCAGGAGTCGAAGCAGGCGCCCTTCGCGCCGCTGGTCCCCGGCTTCCGCGTGGCCCCCAAGGACCCTGACGCGCTCGCGCGCGCTGTAGACGAGCGCACCGCGGCGGTGCTGGTCGAGCCGATCCAGGGCGAGAGCGGCATCCAGCTGGTCGACGAGGCGGTGTTGCACGCCGCACGCGACGCCTGCGACAGGACCGGTGCCGCCCTTGTCTTCGACGAGATCCAGGCCGGCATGGGCAGGACAGGGACGCTGTGGGCATACGAGCAAACCGGCGTGATCCCCGACGCAATGACCTGCGCGAAGGCACTCGGAGGGGGGCTCCCGCTCGGAGCGCTCGTCACCGGTCCGGGACTGGCCGACGTGCTCGCGGCAGGCGATCACGGGTCGACGTTCGCGGGAGGACCGGTGGCATGCGCTGCTGCCCTCGTCGCGCTGGAGATCTGCTCCCAGCCGGACCTGCTCGGGCGGGTGCGGTCCTTGGGCGAGCGGCTGGCGGCGGGGCTCCGGGAGCTGCCCTACGTCCGCGCCGTGCGCGCGCGAGGGCTCATGGTCGGGTGTGACCTGGCGCAGCGCTCTGCGCCCGAGCTGGTGAAACGGGTCCTGCTGGAGCAGCGGCTGGTGGTGGGCGCGACCGGGCCCGAGACCATCCGCCTCGAGCCGCCGCTTGTCCTCTGCGAGGAAGACGTGACCGAGGCCCTCCATCGGCTAGCTTCGCTCTGATGACGGACCAATCGCCCATCGCCACTTACCTTGCGGATCCCGCGAGCGTCGGGCGCGTGCTCCTGCTCTATAGCGGCGGCCTCGACACGAGCGTGATGCTCAAGTGGATCCAGGAGCAGTACGGCGCCCCGGTGGTCGCCTTGACGGTCGATCTCGGCCAACCCGGCGAGGACTACGAGGTGGTCAAGGGCAAGGCCCTGCAGCTCGGGGCGCTCGAGGCGCATGTGGTGGACGCCCGCGAAGAATTCGTAGACGAGTACGTGCTGCGGGCCATCAAGGCCAACGCGATCTACGGGCAGGGATACCCGCTTTTCACCGCCCTGGGGAGACCGCTGATCGCCAAGCTCGCCGTTGCTTATGCCCGGCGGCTCGGGTGCGACACGATCGCGCACGGCTGTACCGGGAAGGGCAACGACCAGGTGCGGATCGAGGCCACGATCGCGACCCTGGCCCCCGAGCTCAAGGTGATCGCGCCGGTGCGCAGCGGCCTGATGGGCCGGGAGGAGGAGATCGCATACGCCCGTGAACGGGGCATCATGGTCAAGGGCGGCACCGAGAGCGTGCCCTACTCGATCGACGACAACCTCTGGGGGCGCTCCAGCGAGGGCCGGTGGATCGAGGAGCTCGAGCACGCGCCCGAGGACGACGTCTTCCAGCTCGTGACCCCACCCGAGCAGGCGCCGGACGAGGCGGAGGTCATCGACGTGGAGTTCGAGCGAGGGATGCCCGTTGCCTTGGGCGGCGAGCGGCTGGGGTTGGTCGAGCTGCTGGAGCGGGCGACCGTTATCGGCGCGCGGCACGGGGTGGGGATCGTCGACCACATCGAGGACCGGATCGTGGGACTGAAGGTGCGCGACATCTACGAGGTGCCGGCGGCCGCGATCGTGCTCTTGGCCCACCGCGAGCTCGAGCGCCTGGTTGGGACGATCCACCAGAACCAGCTAAAACCGACGCTGGATCAGCGGTGGGCGTACCTGGTCTACGCCGGATTGTGGTGGGAGCCCCTGCGCGCAGACCTCGATGCCTACATGGAGTCGGTCAACGAGCGCGTCACGGGAACGATCGGCGTAAAGCTTTACAAGGGCTCGGCCCGCGTGATCACCCGCTCTTCGCCCAACGCCGTCTACGACGCATCGCTTGCGACCTTCGCCGATTCCGGTGGGCTGTTCTCCCAGAATGCGGCACCCGGGTTCATCGAGCTGTGGTCGCTCCAGTCCCGCATGGCCTGGCAGATGAGGGGTGAGGAGGACTCCGTCTCTTAGCTCGCGCCATACCCTTGTGAGACGGGTGGTGAACGGGGGTAGGTTCTGATGATGGGTTACAAAGTTCTTGGATACATCGTCTGGCATGGCGCCAAGCGGTACCTGCTCGGAGGCCCGAGCAAGGCCAAGCGCGATCTGGTGATCGCGGGCGCCGGCGCCGGAGCGCTCCTGCTGGCGGGCGCCGGAGCTGCGGTCGCCGTCAAGCGCGGCGCGGAGTAGCGCTCGGGCCAGTCCGTCCGGGGCGGCCCTTACCGTCGCGGACGTGAGCGAGCCATCGGAAGCTCGCGGCACTCCCGCGGCGCAAGTGGTGCAGGTCCCCGTCGACCTTGTCGAGTTCGAGACGCGTCTGCTGGCGCTCGAGCGTCGAGTCGGAGATCAGGAGGCCCGCGATCAGGCCTTGCTGGAAGTCACCGTGGCGCTGCGCCGGCTGACCAAGGCGCTCGGACCGCTCCTTGAGGTTGTCGAGCCGCCGGCCGGGTCGCAGGAAGCGGCGCAGCGTGGGTCAACCGTGGCCGTCTCGCGTCGGCCGCTGACAGCATCGCTGCTTGCGCCATCGGTTGCAGCGTCGTCGGTTGCCCATGGCGGCGCTGTCGAGCCCGAGCGGCTGGCCGCTGCGCAATCGCGGCTGCGCGAGGCGGTGCAACCGCCTCCCGCGGCGGAACCGCCCCTCGCGGCGCGTCCGCCCCTCGAGGCCGCGCAACCGCCCCCCGTCGCGCAACCGCCCGAGGGGGGGCAACGGCCCCCCGGCCGGCGCTCCTGGCTGCTGCGGGCGCTCCGGCGGATGGCCGTCCAAGATCCCGACGCGGCCGGCCGGTTACTGGTCGCGCTGTTGCCGGCCGCCAACCTCGCCGACATCGAGCCAATCCCCCAGCTCCCCGGGCCGCCCGCGATCGTGGCGCGAGTCGTGGTAAGGGGCCGTCTTCGGCGCCGCCTCGGCTGGGAGATGGCTCAGCTCGCCTGCGAGCTGAGAACTGTCTCCTCCCTCGCCAAGCTAGTTCGACTGCGGCTCTCGCCGATCCAGCTTCACGCGGCCAGCATCCGGCTCGACCCGCCCGTTGCGCTCGCACTCGCGGCGTACGCGATCGACCCCATGTGGACGCTCGGTCACCGCTTCACGCTGGCGATGGTTGACGCGAGCGCCACCTACCTCGAGGTCCGTAACGGCCGGCCGCCGGCGCTGAGCGGCGCGGCGCCTGCGGGTCCCGTGCATACGACGGTACGCTGCTCCGCCGACGCCGTGTTGTCACTCTTGGCCGGGGAACCGGACGTGGTCGCGACGGTGCGGGGCGAGCGCCGGCCGCTCGAGCTCGTGCAGGGCTGGTTTCAGGACGCAACCATCGCTTAGCCGCTGAGAGCGGGTTTCCGGCTTAGCTCTCGTCCGGCTCGATCCCTATCCTCGAGCACCCTCGATGAGCACCGGCTGCGCGCATCTACACGTCCACTCCGAGTACTCGCTGCTCGACGGGGCGTGCAAAATCGATCAGCTTGCGGAGCGGGCGGCAGCATTCGGGCAGCCCGCGCTCGCGCTCACCGATCACGGCGTCATGAACGGCGCCGTCGAGCTCTACACGGCATGCCGCAAGCACGGCATAAAGCCCATCATCGGCTGTGAGGTGTACCTGGTCGATGACCACCGCCGCCGGGCGCCGGGCAGGCTCGAGCAGTTTCACCTGACTCTCCTTGCTTCTAGTCCCACGGGCTACCGCAACCTGGTCAAGCTCTCCTCCGCGGGCTTTCTGGAGGGCTTTCAGCGCGGCAAGCCGACCGTCGACATGGAGCAGGTGGCCGCTCACGGCGAGGGTGTCATCGGGCTCACGGGCTGCCTGCAGTCGCGGCTTTGCCAGCACCTGCTGGGAGGGCGGTCCGGCGACGCGCGGGCCCACGCAGAGCAGCTGCTTGAGGCGCTCGGTACAGACAACGTCTATTTCGAGGTCCAGCGCAACGGCCTCGCCGCCCAGGATCGTGTGAACGAGGGCGTCGTGCGCGTCGCGCGCGAACTGCGCCGGCCGCTCGTGGGCACGGGCGACGTTCACTATCTGCGGCGAGAGGACTATCGCAATCACGCGGCCCTGTTGTGCGTGCAGACCAAGTCGACCCTATCCCAGCCCAAGCTGAGCTTTGAGACCAACGAGTTTTACCTTCGCTCCAACGACGAGATGGTCGGTGCATTTGAAGAGTGGCCCGAGGCGCTCGCATCGACGGTTGAGATCGCCGAGCGGTGCGACGTCGAGCTCGAGCTCGGCCGGCAACTGATCCCGCGCTACCCGACGCCGAACGGCCTCTCCGAGCGCGAATACCTCCACACGCTCGTATCCGCCGGGCTGCGTTCGCGCTACGGCGATCCGCCGGCCGAGGAGGCGGTGAAGCGGGCCGAGTACGAGCTCTCGGTCATCGACCGCATGGGGTACTCCGCCTACTTCCTGATCGTGTGGGACTTCGTCAAGTACGCCAAGGATTCGGGAATCGCGGTTGGCCCGGGCCGGGGATCGGCGGCGGGCTCGATTGTGGCCTACAGCCTGCGAATCACTGACGTGGACCCGCTGCGCTACGGGCTCTTGTTCGAGCGCTTCCTGAACCCTGAGCGCGTGTCCATGCCCGACATCGACATCGACTTCTCGGTACGCGGCCGGGAGCGCGTGATCCGCTACGTGACCGAGAAGTACGGCCGGGAGTCGGTGGCCCAGATCGTCACCTTCGGCAAGATGTTCCCTCGCGCAGCCACGCGCGACTCCGCTCGCGTGCTGGGCCACGAGTACGCCATCGGCGACCGTCTGGCCAAGCTGATTCCCGACCCCGTGATGGGTCGTCCTCCCAGCTTCCAAGAGTGCCTGAAGCCGGGTCAGCCGCTGCGCGCCGAGGTCGATCAGGACGGGACCGCCCAGCAGATCGTCGAGGTGGCCCAGGGGCTCGAGGGGATCGTGCGCAACTCTTCCATCCACGCCGCTGCGGTGGTGATCGCCGACCGGCCGCTGACGGAAATCGCGCCGCTACAGATCGCCGAGGCTGGGGTCGACGAGCGGGGCGAGAAGGTCTACCGGACGGTGACCCAGTTCACGATGAAGCCGATCGAGGAGATCGGGCTCTTGAAGATGGACTTCCTGGGGCTACGCAACCTCGACGTGATCGAGGACGCGCTGGACATCATCGAGCGCTCCACCGGGGAGCGTCCAGACATGACCACGCTCCCGCTCGACGATCCAAAGACGTACGAGATGATGGCGCGGGGGGATTCGGTCGGCGTGTTCCAGTTTGAGTCCGAGGGCATGAGGGAGACGCTGCGGCGGATCAAGCCCTCCGAGCTGGAGCACCTGATCGCGCTCAATGCGCTGTACCGGCCCGGGCCCATGGAGCAGATCCCCACCTACACGCGGGCCAAGCACAACCCCGAGACGGTCAGCTACGCCGACGAGCGGCTCCGGCCGATCCTGGAGGCCACCAACGGTGTGACCGTCTACCAAGAGCAGGCCATGCAGATCGCCAAGGAGATCGCCGGCTTCACCGGAGCCAAGGCAGACAACCTGCGCAAGGCCATAGGCAAGAAGAATCGCGAGGCCATGGCTCGCTTGAAGCCCGAGTTCTACGAGGGCTGCCGGGCCTCGGGTACGTCCGAGCATGTGATCGAGCAGCTATGGACCACCAACGAGCGGTCAGCTGACTACTCATTTAACAAGTCCCATTCGGCGTGTTATGCGCTCATCGCCTACCGCACGGCCTGGCTGAAGGCCAACTACCCGGCCGAGTACATGGCCGCGCTGATCTCCTCCGTCATGGACACCAAGGACAAAGTCCCGTTCTTCGCGGCCCAGACCGAGCAGATGGGCATTGCGATCCTGCCCCCCGACGTCAACCTCTCAGACCACAAGTTCGTGGTGGTCGAGGGCAACATCCGGTTTGGGCTAGATGCCGTCAAGGGCGTCGGTTATGCCGCGGTGGAGGCAATCAAGCGAGCGCGCGAGGAAGGTGGGCCGTTCCGCGACCTTTACGACTTCTGCGCCCGCGTGGATTGCCGCTCAGTCAACAAGAAGGCGATCGAGGCGCTCATCAAGTGTGGGGCGTTCGGATCCACCGGTGCGGCGCGCAAGGGCATGCTGGCGGTACTGGAGCAGGCTCAGTCGGCCGGCCAAAAGGCCCAGCAGGACGCCCAGATCGGCCAGGGATCCTTCTTCGACCTGGGTGGCAACGGCAGTGGCGAAGCTGATGGAGGGCCGCGAACCATCGATCTGCCCGCCCATCCGCCGATCCCCTCCGAAGAGTTCGACCGAGCCCAACTGCTGGCGGCCGAAAAGGAGGCCATCGGCCTCTTCCTCTCCACCCATCCGCTCAAAGAAGTGGGTCCCGCTCTGCGCGAGCGGGTTGACTGCTCACTGGCCGAGGTTGCATCGCGGCGAGATGGCGAGTGGGTCACCGCCGGCGGCATCGTGACCGAGGCCAAGCGGATCCGAACAAAGAAGGGCGACTGGATGATGTTCGCCACGCTCGATGACCTGGACGCCTCGGTGGAGCTGATCGTGTTCGGAAAGGCGCTCGAGTCCTCGGACGGGGCCCTGGCTTCGGACACGATCGTGCTGGTTCGCGGCCGAGTCGACCACAAGGACCGGGAGAAGACCTGCTTGATCGTCCAGCAGATCGAGCGCTTCGAACCCACTGCGGAGACGATCCTGGCCGCGGCCGCCGCTCAGGCCAAACGCGCCGCCCCTCCGCAGGCCCTGCGCCTGCACCTCGACACTTCGGTGGTCCCCGCGGCCGTGCTCGGCGAGCTGAAAGAGCTGATCTCGGGCCACCGCGGAGAGGCGGATCTGGTGCTTGAGCTCGAGACGTCTTCGGGACGGCGCCGCCTCAAGTTGGGGCCGGAATTTCGCGTGGAGCGCTGCGCCACCCTCCAGGCTGAACTCCGTGCCCTCTTCGGCGAGGCGATCCTCAGCGGTGACGACGCCGATCGGCGCGCCGAGACCGCGCAGCCTGCGGGAGCCAAGTCCGCGGCCGCTTAGGCGAAGCGGCCAGGCCCTTTAGACGCCACTCTTCTCGCCGGCCCAGGGACCTCGCCAGCCCCCAAAGCCCGTCGCGACAGCCTTTGCCTCGTCCGGGCCCCAGGAGCCCGGCTGGTAGGGGTGAAGGGGGGGCGGCGCATCCAGTAGTGGCTCGAGGATCCGCCAGGACTGCTCGACGTTGTCCTGGCGCGTGAAATGCGAGCTGTCGCCCTCGAGCGCAGCATGGAGGAGCACCTCGTAGGCGGTGGGGCTCTTGACGCCCGCGCGCTCAAAGTCGAGATCCAACTCGAGTGCGCTTGCCCCCGCTTTGTCGGCACGGAAGACGTCGACCGCGATGCGGATCCCCGTCACCGGGTCAATTCTGACCACGATCTGGCTCGGCTCAGGCTTACGGGTCCCGCTCGATATGAAATGCAAGCTCGGGGGACGCTTGAACACGATCCGGATCTCGGTGTCCTTCACGGGAAGCCGCTTGCCGGTACGGATCAAAAAAGGCACGCCCGCCCATCGCCAATTGTCGACCTCGAGACGGAGGGCCGCAAAGGTCTCCGTCTGGGACTCCGGCGCCACGCCGTCGATCTCACGGTAGCCCTCGTACTGCCCGCGCACATAGTGCTTGGGATCGGCAGCGGGCATGGCGCGGAACACCGCGAGCTTGGAATCCTTCTGCGTGTCAGGATCGGTCCCGGCGGGTGCTTCCATAGCCGCCGCCGCCAACGTTTGGAGGAGGTGGTTGACGACGACGTCCCGGAGCGCTCCAACGGGGTCGTAGAAGTGCCCGCGGTCCTCCACGCCGACGTCCTCGGCCATGGTGATCTGCACTGAGCCGACGTAGTTGCGATTCCAGACCGGCTCGAGCAAGGAGTTGGCGAAGCGCAGGTACAGGATCTCTTGCAGCCCGATCTTTCCCAAGAAGTGGTCGATGCGGTAGATCTGTGGTTCGTCGAGATAGCGGTGCAGCTCCGCGGCCAGGGCACGGGCAGAGTCGAGGTCGTGCCCGAACGGCTTCTCGACCACGACCCGGCGGCCACCGCCGACGAGCCTCGCGCCGGCCAGACCCTCCACCACGGTGCCAAATAGAGAGGGAGGTATCTCGAGGTAGAAGACCGGGTTGCGAGCGTCGCCGAGTGCGTCCGCGACTCGCGCGTAGATCTGCTGGTCGGCGAAGTCACCTGAGACGTACTTGAGCCGCTTTGCGAAACGGTCGAACTCGTGTTCGTCGATCTGCTCGCCGGTGGCGGCGATCGACTCGCGGGCGTGGTCTCGCAACTGCTCGACCGTCCAATCGTCAGCCGCGACGCCGACGACCGGACACTCGAGCCGACCATGGCACGTGAGCCGGTAGAGCGCTTGAAAGGTCTGCTTTTTCGCCAGGTCGCCGGTGATCCCGAAAACCACCAGGGCGTCCGCCTTCGCGGGGTGCTCGGTCATCGCGTGCAAGCTATCGGTTGCGAGAGCGCCGCGACGCCGGAGTCCGTTTGGACCTTCGCGCGGATGACCGCTTCCGTGCCGACAGGCCGCGCTTTCGCAACTTGAACGCCAGCGCCACATCGTCCGCGCTTGGAGCGCCGTCGCCGCCTGTCTCCAGCACACACGCCAAGCGCTCGAATCGGGGCTCGGACAGAAAGACCCCGCAGCCTCGCTCACCGAGATGCCCCTCTCCCAGCAGGGCATGGCGGTCGCGGTTGGATCCGATGGGGGTCATGGAGTCGTTGACGTGCAGGGATCTCAGGCGCTTGAGGCCCACGACGCGATCGCAGTCGTCGAGCGTGTCGCGCAGTCCCTGTGCCGTGCTGATGTCGTACCCGGAGGCGTACAGGTGGCAGGAATCCAGGCACATCCCCAAGCGACCGTCGCCGCCGGCCGCCTCGAAAAGCGCCTCGAGCTCTTCGAAGGAGCGCCCCAACGTGCCTCCGGCTCCCGCGGTGTCCTCCAGATGCAGCTCGCAGCGCTGCGATTCCTTGAGCGCCTCGCTGATCACCTTGCCGGCGCGTTTGATCGCTTTCGGGACCTCGCCCTTCTTGGCCGACCCCGGGTGTAGCACCACGCCCGCGGCCCCGATCGCGTCCCCCACCCGCAGCGACTGAATCAAGGAGCGCAAGGACTTCTGGCGGATCTCGCGGTCCTCCGAGGCGCAGTTGAGGAGATACACGGCATGGATGAGCACAGCCTTGATCGGGCTGCGCTCGAGCGCGTCCCGGAAGGCCGCGAAGTCCTCCTCGTCGTAGGCGGTGGGCCGCCACATGCGCGGGGACTGGTTGAAGATCTGGATCGCCTTGGCGCCGCGCTCGACCCCCCGGCCGACGGCCTTCTGCAAGCCGCCACTCTGGGAGACGTGAGCGCCGATTAGCATCTTTTTCCGGAACCCATCCTCATGCGCGTTCGCTTCGCACCATCCCCGACGGGGGCGCTACACATCGGTGGCGCCCGCACCGCCCTGTACAACTGGCTGCTGGCCCGGGGACAGGGAGGCGCGCTCGTGCTGCGAATCGAAGATACAGACCGCGCGCGTTCGACACCCGAGAACGTGTCTCAGATACTCGACGCGCTCCAGTGGCTGAACCTCGACTGGGACGAGGGGCCGATTTTTCAATCGCAGCGGGCCGAGCGTCACGCGGAGGTGGTGCAGCGCCTGCTCGAGGCCGGCCACGCCTATCGCTCGAACGCAACAGCGGATGACGTCAGGTCCTACAAGCAGCGGCACGGCACCCAGCGCGGCTTTCGCGGCGAGCCGGAGGAGAGCGGCGCGGTGCGGTTGCGCGTACCAGATACAGGCGAGGCAGTGGTCGACGACGTCATCCGCGGCGTGACGCGATTCCCCAACGCGAGTCTCGATGACCCGGTGATCGCCCGCGCCGACGGGTCATCGCTATACAACTTCGCGGTCGCGGTCGACGATCTCGACGCGGGCATCACGCACGTCGTGCGGGGCGAGGACCACCTGTCGAACACCCCCAAGCAGCTGCTGGTGTTCGAGGCACTAGATGCATCGCCTCCGCGCTACGCCCACCTGCCGCTCCTCCATGGGCCGGACGGGCGCAAGCTCTCCAAACGCCATGGAGCTGACTCCGTTCAGGAGCTTCGTGCGGCGGGCTACCTGCCCGAGGCGGTCGATAACTACATAGCGTTGCTTGGCGCGGGGTTCGCGCCGGATCGCGAGCACTTCACGTTGGAGGAGATGGCAGAGCGGTTCCGGCTCGAGCGGGTCTCGAAGAACCCCGCCGTGTTCGATGAGCAGAAGCTGCGGCACATGAACGGCCAATGGCTGCGGGAGCTACCGATCGAGCAGCTGACCCATCGGCTCGAGCAGTACACCGGACGCACCGGACTGCGGCCGGCGGTCGAGATCGCGGCTGCGAAGATCCAGACCCTGGCCGAGTTCTGGCCGCTGGTCTCGTTTCTGTACGACGGCCCTGTGGACGACCCCGCGGCGTTCGCCAAGACGTTCTCGCGCGAGGGGGCGCTCGAAAATCTGCGTGCTGCCCGGGAGGCGCTTGCTGCGGTTGATCCGTTCGACGTTCCCGGCGTCGAGGCGGCGTTGCGAGGGGTCGTGGAGCGCCTCCAGGCCGCGCCGGGCAGGGTCTTCCAGCCGGTTCGGGTGGCGATCACGGGCACGACCGTCTCGCCCGGCATTTTCGAGAGCGTCGCGGCGCTGGGACGCGAGGAGACGCTCAGGCGCATCGACCAGACGATCGATCGGGCGCAATCGGCGTCGTCCGCGGCTTGACGGTCCATGGGGTGTGTTCACCTGCGGCGCCCGCGGGCCGCATTAAAGGAGAGTACTTGCCGTGCCGATAGAAATGTCAGCGTGCAGGTGCCGCCAGAACGCCTGCGCGCCATTCCGATTCAGCACTATGAGGCGCAAGCGATCCAGCCGTGGGCAGCGGAGTAGCTGACAGCTCCACCGAGGTGGATCCGCGCTCCGCGGGCGAGCTTCGCCACGACGAGGGCCATGGCCGGCGTCTCACCGCTGCCTTTGAGGCGCTCGAGGGCTTTCCCGTCCTCGCCGAGTCGCGCAAGCGGCTGCTGGCCCTGTTCGCCGGCGGTGAGCCCTCGCCGGGCGAGATCGTCGCCGCCGTCGAATCGGACGTGGCGCTGACGATCGCGGTACTGCGGCTGGCAAATCATCTGCCGGGAAGCCGCCGCGGCCAGATCGAGAGCGTCGCCGATGCCGTCGAGGTTCTCTCTCCCCGGGCGGTGCACGCGATTGCCGATCGCGCCGAGACGTTCGACTTCCTCGAGCGCACCGCGGTCTGGCAGGAGATCCCGGACCGCTTTCGCCTGCACGCGGGCACTACGCGGCTTGCATGCGATCGCCTTGCCCGGCAGCTGGATTACGACGCGCGCGACCGGCTGGCGGCCGCCTCCCTTTTGCACGACATCGGCAAGCTGGTTCTCGTTCAGGCCTATCCGGGATATCCGCAGCAGATTCAGGGGGAGGCCATGACGCCAGAGGAGCGGATAGAGCGCGAGCGCCGCGAGCTTGGGGTCGACCATGCGCTCGTGGGCGGTGTGCTGGCGCGCCGATGGGGATTACCCAACACGGTCGCGAGTGCCATCGAGCGGCACCACGAGCGGGGCGGGGGAGGCGAGGCCACGCTGATCCGGCTGGGGGACATGATCGCTCACTATGCGACGGGAGGCACGATCACTCCAGCGGAGCTGCTGGCAGCGGCCCGCGACGCCGGCCTGCGAACGACGGAGCTGCGCGAGGTCATGTACGACCCCTCACTGCCGGTCGCGGGCGTGTCGCGTCGGGCTGCGGACTGCCCGCTGTCACCGCGCGAGATCGAGGTGCTCCGTGGGCTGTCGCGGGGAATGGTCTACAAGCAGATCGCGTCGCAGCTGGGTCTCTCCTCGAGCACGGTCCGCTCCCATCTCCACAACATCTACGGCAAGCTCGGGGCGGGCGACAGGGCGCAGGCGGTACTGATCGCAACCGAAAAGGGTTGGATCTGAGGGTTCGGCGGGCCCTAAGCGGACCTGCAGACGCGGCAGATGCGATGATCGGGCCGGCGCATGATCTCGATCACAACCAAGTCTCCCTACGCTCTCGCGGCGCTCGTCGAGCTCCAGTTCCACGGCGGCACAGACCCGGTCCCGATCGCGGAGCTCGCGCGCCGACGGGAGATCCCCGTCCAGTTCCTCGAGCAGCTGTTCGCCGCGCTGCGCCGGGCCGGCGTGCTGCGTTCCCAGCGGGGCGTGGGCGGGGGGTACAGCTTCGGCCGCCCGCCTTCCGATGTCACGGTGCTCGAGGTAGTCGAACTGCTTGACGGCCCGTTGGGCAAGGACGCAAACGGCGTGTTCGCCGAAGCTGCCGAGGCCGCTCGGGCGGTGCTCGCGGGCTACACCATCGCGGAGATGGCAGATGCGGAGGCGCGCGCCGCGGGCGCGCACATGTACCACATCTAACGAGAACCCCGCAATTATTGAGGATCCGTAGGGCGCGCGACAGTCAATCGCCGGCAGGCTTGGACGCTCGAGGTCAAGTGGGATGGTTGTCGCGCGCAGCTGCGCTACGACGGCCGGTCGGTTTCGCTGCGCACCCGGAACGGCCGTGCGTGCTCGGCGGATTTTCCTGAGCTAGCCGACCTGGCTGGGGCGCTCGCGAAGCGACGGGTGACGCTCGACGGCGAGCTGGTCTGCCTCCGCCCGGATGGCAGGCCCGATTTCGCCCGGCTTCGTCGCCGGCTCAGCGGCTCAACGCAGACGTATGCGGCGATGCTCCAGATCTTCGACATCCTGCACTTGGACGGCCGCTCCACACGAACGCTCCCGTACACGGAGCGCCGAGCCCTGCTCGGCGAGCTGACCCTCGATGGCCCGTCCTGGCGAACGCCTGCGAGCCTCGTGGTCGACAAGCCTGACGACTTCGTCTCGCGCATCAGGCAGCTCGGGATGGAGGGCGTGGTCGCCAAACGCCTCGGGTCAACGTACACTCCGGGTCGCCGCACGGCCGCTTGGGTCAAACACAAGCTCCGGCGCGAGGAGCAGCTCGCCGTCACAGGGGCTCGCCGCTCCCGAGACGGAAGACTTGAGGCGCTATTCGTAGCCCGCCCGCGAGCTGATGGCTCGTTTGCCGGCGCGGGATCGATCGAGCTAGGACTTCGAGGCGACCTGGTGGAAGCGCTCGAGCGGCAGCTCGCCGAGATCCCGGCTCGCCGTCGCTGCGGGGTCACTTGGTACCCGCCGACCGTGTCGGTTGTCGCCTCGTGTCACGGCTTGCCTGACGGACCCGTTCGGGATGCCGTCCTGCGCACGGTAGCCGTCGCCTGACGAGACTTCCCGTTTGCTCAGAAGCGGCAGCGCTGTGGAGACTGGTGCTTTTCGATCATTGCGCTAGCGCCGAGCTTGGGCGCGTCACGTTGCTCGCTTAACTCGGTGTCGGTAAGCTCAAAAGCGGGGGCGAGATGGCGGCAGCATTCGCGCATGTCTGGCAAATGCGCAACGGAAAGGCCGTCCCGGTTTCACAACTACGTCGACGCGGCCGGCTTGGCGAGCTGGCTGGGGCGGATAGCTGATGGGGTTCGCTCAAGGCAACCCATAAGTAGCTCCCATCCCGATGGCGCAGGCGGCGAAGCGACGCACTTGACGCCGGTACTCGGACGCGGGAGGATCGGCATAGGCGACCGGAAGGAGGAACGTTTATGGCCCGGATGATGGCCGATTGCCGCCGCTGGCCTAGCGAGACGAATTGCTCGTTGGTGATCATCGGCGAGGAGGATGAGGTGGTGCAGGCCGCGGCCGAGCACGCTGCCTCGGTGCACGGTCACGAGAACAACGAGGAGCTGCGCGCCCAGTTGCGCGGTTTCCTTGAGCCGGCGGATAAGTACACGCCTGAGCGTCAGACAGAGGGAGCGCTCCCCGGCTGACGAGCTAAAACGGGGCGGGCCCCAAAAGCGCGCCCACCGGGCGATCGACTTGAGGAGAAGCGATGTACGCGACGATACGTAGATACGAGGGCGTCGGCGACCCTGCGGAAGCCGGCCGACGAATTCGCGAAGACTTCGTTCCCTTGATCAGCCAGATCGATGGCTTCATCGCCTATTACTGGATCGACGGCGGGAGTGGCGTCATGGTGTCGACCAGCGTGTACGAGGATCAGGCTGGAGCGGAAGCCTCCAATGAACGGGCCGCCGGTTGGATCCGCGACAACCCGGGAGTGGTTCCTAATTCTTCGCTGATCACCGCCGGCGAGGTCGTGGCCAGCAAATCCGCTCAAGGGACGTAGCGCTTACCAAGCGAAGGGCGGGGCCGCCTTTCGCGACAGCAAGGCTGTTGATGGGCGGAAGCTGGTAATCGTGTGCATTAGGTGCCGCTCCGCCCGAGACTGCTGCTGTTCGA
>Ga0070741_10011839_pt1 | contig 15961 bp, 10 predicted proteins | sample Coa_R1_4_FD_66440 | JGI IMG/M metagenome (GOLD analysis project Ga0070741, IMG submission 66440) | Surface soil microbial communities from Centralia Pennsylvania, which are recovering from an underground coalmine fire - Coalmine... | ecosystem: Environmental > Terrestrial > Soil > Unclassified ...
GCGCGCTGGCGGCGAGCAGGTACACCGGGGCGAGCAGCGCGCGCAGGAAGATCACCAGCAGCGCCAGCGTCGCGATCATGATCGCCAGCGCGATCCGCCACAGGTCGGCGGTCACCGCGGAAATGGCGTCCGCGGTGAGCGCGGTCTCGCCGCCCACCTCGTACCGCGTCCCCGGCCCGAATCCGGCCGCCCGCCCCAGCCCCGGCAGTACGGTCCGCAACGACCGCACGTCCGCGATCGCCGCGGCGTCCAGCGGGTCGGTGCGCAGCACGACGGCGAACCTGGCCGCGCCCCCCGACTTGGCCAGCATCGGATCGTAGGGTGCCAGCGCCACCGGCACGTTCGGCGCGCCCGCCACTTCAGCCACCCCCGGCCGCCGCGCCAGAGACCTCTCCAGCCGGGCCAGGGCGGCTCCCTGCCCGGCTACGCCCGGGCCGATCACCAGGACCTCGGTCGGCGACAGGATCCCGGGCGCGAATCCGGCCGACGCGGCAGCCGACGCCCGGACCACGGCCGACGACGACGGCAGCTCCGCGATCAGCGGCGAGCCCACCCGCACCTGCCGCGCCGCGGTTCCCGCTATGAGCAACCCCGCCACCGACCCGCCGACGATGAGCAAAGCCACCGGGCGAGCCAGCACCCGTCCGAGCGTGCCCCAGCCGCGCGAGCGCGGGCCAAGCGGCCGCACCGAGGCGACCGGACGGCGATCAAGCGCCGAGGACACGGGGCCACGGCGGCGGAGCAGAAGCAGTGACGATACCTTCCGGCGATGGGGCGGGACCGGCCAGGCCTTCCGGGGGCGGAGGAGCACGGCCAGCAGTGCCGGGCACAACGTCATCGACACCGCCATGGCCGTCAGCACGGTCAGCGCGAGCCCCGGCCCGAACGCGCGCAGCAGCGAAGACTGGGCGAAGTAGAGTGCGCCCGTCCCGCACGCGACGATCAGGCCGGCGGCGAGGATGATCGGCGCGAACTCCTCGGTCGCCTCCCGCGCCGCCCGGACACGCGCCACCCGGACACGCGCCACCCGGGCAGGCGCCGCCCGGGCGTTCGGTGCCTCCGGCGCAGCGGCAAGACGCGCCCGCATCCCGGCGATGAAGAACACCGAATAGTCGGTCGTCACCCCGAGCAGCAGCACCACCAGCACCGGTTCCAGGTCGGGCGGCAGCGCGACCCCCGATCGCGAAGCCTCCCACGCCACCAGCCGCACGGACAGCTCGTAGGCCACGCCCGCGCACAGCAACGTCACGAACGGCGCGACCAGGGACCGGAACCGGACCGCGACGATCACCGCGATGGCCAGCACGGTGAACAGCTCGACCCAGCCCAGGTCGCGCGCGATGATCTGCCCCTGGGCGTATCGTGCCGGAACGACTCCGGTCACGCCGACGACGGAGTCGCCGGGCTGGTTGAGAAACCGGGACGCGTACGACGAACCCCCGGCGGTCTGCTCGCCGAACGTCACCCCCGGCCCGAACGTCAGGAACGTCACGACCGTCGTCGACTGCTCACGGATCCCAGGTAGTAGCCCAGGAGTGTTCGGCAGCGGCAGCGCGAACGTCAGCCCGGGCACCGACGTCTTCCGCTGATCTACCGCCACCGCCGCCCGCACCGACCGCTCGGTCACCGCCGAACTCATGCCGTGCGGAGCCCGCTGCACCACCGCCACCGCAGGGTCAAGCGGGAAGCCGAACAGCCTGGCCGCGTCCGCCTCGGCGTGCGCCGTCGGCGAGCCACGCGGGATCAGGTCGGACAGGTCGCCGTTCCCGCTCGATGCGGACAACGCCGGCAGGGACAGCACCGCGAGCACCACGGCCGCGATCCAGCCGCCGATGACCAGCCAGCGCAACCCAACCACGACAGCCGCATACGCCCGGGACGCCATGAGCATGCCCACTACCCATTCGGGCCCAAGGTAGACCTAGCACCACCCCCCAACAGGCGGGCTAGCCACATTCCCCCGCCCGGCCGTGATCCATAGCGTGGATACCAGCGCCGGCGGACCCGTGATCCGCCGGCGCGGAGACCACGGAGGAATCAGATGCTCCAGATGCGGCACGTGTCCAAGGCCTACGGCACCGGTCCGGGACGCGTCCAAGCGCTCAGCGACGTGAACCTGACCGTCGAGGCCGGCACGATGGTGGCGGTCATGGGCCCCAGCGGATCGGGCAAGTCGAGCCTGCTGGCCATCGCCGGCAGCCTGGAGCAGCCGACGGCCGGTGACGTGCTGCTGGACGGCGAGCCGGTCACCAGCCTGCCGAAGGGCAAGCGGGCCCGCCTGCGGCGCCGGGACATCGGCTACGTGTTCCAGGACTTCAACCTGCTGCCCGGGCTGACCGCCGCGGAGAACGTGGCGCTGCCGCTCGAGCTTGACGGGCTGGGCGGCCGCAAGGCGCTGCTGGCGGCGCTGCGCACGCTCGGCGAACTCGATCTCGGCGACTGCGCGGACCGCTACCCGGCGCAGCTCTCCGGCGGCGAGCGCCAGCGGATCGCGGTGGCCCGCGCGATGGCGGGCGAACGGCGGCTGCTGCTTGCCGACGAGCCCTCCGGCTCGCTGGACTCGCTCAGCGGCGAGACCGTGATGCGCATGGTGCGCCGGGCGTGCCGGAACGGCATGGCGGCCGTGCTGGTGACCCACGACGCCCGGTTCGCCTCGTGGGCCGACCGGGTGGTGTTCCTGTCGGACGGACGCCTGGTAGACGAGACCGCGTCATCCCTGGCACCCGTATCACCACTGTCGTTATGACACAATCTCCGGCATGCTGCCAGTGGCTGAATTGCATGTGCATATCGAGGGCACGCTGGAGCCGGAACTGCTGGTGCGGCTCGCGGCGCGCAACGGCGTGCCGCTGCCGTCCACCGACGTCGCCGAGCTGCTGACGCGGTACCGGTTCACCAGCCTCCAGTCGTTCCTCGACCTGTACTACGCGAGCATGCGGGTGCTGCGCACCGAGCAGGATTTCTACGACCTGGCAGTCGCGTACCTGACCCGGGCAAGAGCAGCGGGGGTGCGCCGGGCGGAGATCTTCTTCGACCCGCAGTCGCACACCGGGACCGGCGTGCCGCTCGAGGCGGTGTTCGGCGGCCTGACCGCCGCGTTGCGGGACGCGGACGGGGTATCGGCGGACCTGATCATGTGCTTCCTGCGCGACCTGGGGCCGGACGCCGCGATGGACACGCTGGCCGCGGCGCTGCCGTTCCGCGACCAGTTCATCGGGGTCGGGCTCGACTCCGCCGAGGTCGGCTATCCGCCCGGCCTGTTCAAGGACGTCTACCGGCGCGCCGCGGCCGAAGGGCTGCGGCTGGTCGCCCACGCCGGCGAGGAGGGTCCGCCGGACTACGTGACCGAGGCGCTCGACGTGCTGCGCGCCGAGCGGATCGACCACGGGGTCCGGTCGCTCGAGGACCCGGCGCTGGTCGCGCGACTGCGCGACCAGCGGGTGCCGCTGACCGTGTGCCCGCTGTCCAACGTGGCGCTCCAGGTCGTCGGCTCGGTCAAGGAGCACATGCTGAAGCCGATGCTGGACGCCGGGCTCATGGTGACCGTGAACAGCGACGATCCGGCGTACTTCCGCGGCTATGTGGACGACTGCCTGACGGCGGTGCGGGACGCCTTCGAGCTGCCGGCCGAGGCGCTGGCGGGGCTGGCGCACAACTCCTTCGACGCCTGCTTCGCGTCCGGCGCCGACAAGGCCCGTTGGAACAGCGAAGTCGACCAGTGGCTCAGCCAAGCGAACTTACCCTAGCGAGCTGAGGAACCTCGCCACGATCGGGCCGCAGGTCGGGCCGCCGTCGCCGGGGGAGTCGACGACCACCGCGGCGAACGCGATGTCACCGTGGAAGCCGACCAGCCAGGCGTCCAGCTTGAGCGGTTTCGTCGTGCCGTACTCGGCGGTGCCGGTCTTGGCGTAGGTGCCGGCCGGCAGCCCGGTCCCGGCCGCTGTTCCGCTGCTGACGACCGAGGCCATCATCGTGTGCAGGCTGTTCACCACGGCGCTCGGCAGTTTCGCCGCGGCCGTCGTCGTCGTCCCGTTGACGAGCTTCGCGGCGTGCACCGTGCCGGTGTCCACCGCGGCGGCGACCATCGCCATGTCCAGCGGGGCCATCAGCACCCGGCCCTGGCCGATGGACGTCGCGGCGAGGTCGGCGCCGTCCTTGGGTTTGGGCACCGAGCCGGGGAACGCATCGAGGCCGAGGTGCATGGCCTTGCCGATGCGGTACTGCGCGGCGGCGGCCTCGATCTGCGCGTCGTTCAGGTCGTTGGCGACCAGCCCGATGAACGCGGTGTTGCACGACTCGGTGAACGCCTGGAGCACCGTGCTCACCGGCCCGTCGCCTTCGGCGTTGTGGAAGACCTCGCCGTCCTCGGTGATCGTCTTGGGGCAGCTGGCCGCCGATTCCGGGGTGAGCCCCCGCTCGATCAGCGCGGTCGAGTCGAGGATCTTGAACGTCGAGCCGGGCGGGAACCCGCCGGCCAGGGCCGCGTCGTAGCCGGCGTTGACCGACGCGGCGGCCAGCACCTCGCCGGTCCTTGCGTCGACCGCGACCAAGGCGGCCGTCTTCTTCTCGCTGGCCAGTGCCGCCTCGGCGGCCTGCTGGGCGCGCAGGTCAATGGTGGTGCGCACGTTCTTGCCGGGCTGGGCGGGGTAGCTGCGGATGGTGGACACGGTGGCGCCCGCGCTGTTCACCACCGTGATCGTGGCGCCGGGTGACCCGGCCAGCCGGCGTTCCTCGCCCGCCTGGAGGCCGCTCTGCCCGACCACGTTCTGGTGCTGGTAAGGCGCGCCGAGCCGCTTCAGCTCCTGGGCGGTGACCGGGCCCATCGTGCCGACCATCCCGTCGGCCAGGCCGGCAGTGATCGCCTGCCACTGGTGATGTTCCTTGACCGCCAGCGGGGTGCCGTTCGCGGCGAGGATCTGCCCGCGATGCGGCCAGAACGTCTGGATCCGGAGGCGATCGCCGGGTTTGAGCTGCGGCACGATCGTGGACGGGGTCCAGTTGACCAGCCATTTGCCGTTCTGCTGCTGGGTCAGGTGCAGCGTGGTGTCCACGGTGAGCTGGCCCAGGCCGTTGAGCTGAAGGCGTTCGGTCACCAGCTCGCTCGCGGTGGCGTCGCTCTGGTCGCTCTGGTCGAGGAAGCCCTGGGCGAACGTCGCCTGGCGCACGCCGAGCGCGGTGAACGCCGCCTGGTTCACCGCCTCGAAGTTCGCCGGCGGTGCCTGGGTCAGCGCGCGCATCGCGCCCCAGTCCTGCCTGGCCCAGGCGTTCAGGAACGCGGTCGCGTCGCCCCGCGGTCCCGGCATCGGACTGCTGCAGGCTGCGGTGAGAAGCGTGACGGTAACCGTGAGCGCAGCCGTGGCTGCCGCGGCCCCCCGATACCTCATGCCGAGAAGAGTACGCAATGTCTCGCCACCAACAGGCGGTTTCTGGCGCGGATGACGCGTCGTGCCGGTAAATGTCGGTGGGCTCCGCTATCGTGCCGAGCCATGCGCCTGCTGCACACCTCCGACTGGCACCTGGGGCGGTCGCTGCATCGTGCCGACCTCCGGGCCGCGCAGGAGACGTTCCTCGACCACCTGGTGAGCGTGGCCAGGTCGGAGCGGGTGGACGCGGTCCTGGTGGCCGGCGACGTGTACGACCGGGCCATCCCGCCGGTGGACGCCGTGCAGCTCTGCGAGGACGCGCTGCACCGGCTCCGCGCCACCGGCGCCCGGGTGGTGCTGATCAGCGGCAACCACGACTCGGCGCGCCGGCTCGGGTTCGGCGGCAAGCTGTTCGACGTGGCCGGGGTGCACCTGCGCACCCGGGTGGCCGACGTCGGCACGCCGGTCACCATCGAAGACCGGCACGGCGAGGTCGCGGTGTACGGCATCCCGTACCTGGAGCCCGCCGCGGTGCGCAACGAACTGCCGCAGGTCGCCGGCGCGAACACGGGGCACGCGGGGGTGCTCCGGCATGCGCTCGGCTCGATCAAGGCCGACGCGGACGCGCGCGGCGCCGATCGTCGCGTCGTCGTGTCGCACAGTTGGGTGACCGGCGGTTCGGTCTGCGAATCCGAGCGGGACATCTCGCTGGGCGGGGCCGGCCTGGTGCCGTCCGCGCTGTTCGACGGGTTCAGCTACGTGGCGCTCGGCCACCTGCACGGCCGGCAGACGCTCGCCCCGAACATCCAGTACAGCGGCTCGCCGCTGCCGTACTCGTTCTCCGAGGCCGGGCACCGCAAGGGCAGCTGGCTGGTCGAGCTCGACGCCGCGGGCAGCCCCCGAGCCGAGCTGGTGCCCGCGCCGGTCTACCGCAAGCTGAGCGCGCTGCGAGGAACCGTGCCCGACCTGCTGAGTTCGCCTGAATACACCCGCTACCAGAACGACTTCGTCTCGGTAACGCTCACCGACCCGGTCCGGCCAGAGGGCGCGATGGACGCGCTGCGCGCCCGCTTCCCGCACATCCTCGTGCTCTGCTACGAGCCGTCCGGCGTGGTGCGCGACGACCGTGACTACCGGGCCCGGATCGCCGGCCGCGACGACCTGTCGATCGCCGCGGAGTTCGTCAGGCACGTGCGGAACTCGCCGCCGACGGACTCGGAGCGCGAGCTGCTCGCCGCCGCGTTCGCGGCGGTACGCGGGCCGGGGGACGACTGCTGATGCGGCCGCATCGGCTGCGGGTGTCGGCGTTCGGGGCGTTCGGCGGCACCGCCGAGGTGTGCTTCGACGACCTGGCCGCCGGCGGCCTGTTCCTGCTGCACGGCGAGACCGGCGCGGGCAAGACCACGCTGCTCGACGCGATCGGGTTCGCGCTGTACGGGCGGGTGCCGGGGGAGCGCGGCAAAGCGCGGCGGCTGCGGTCCGATCACGCCGCGCCAGGCCTGGCGACCGAGGTGCGGCTGGAAGCGACGATCGGCACCCGCCGGCTGCGGATCACCCGCAAGCCCGAGCAGACCCGGCCGAAGCTCCGCGGTGACGGCTTCACCACCGAGCAGGCCAGGGTGCTGGTCGAAGAGGCGAAACCAGACGGCCAATGGGTGACCCTGTCCACCCGGATGGGCGAGGCGGACCAGGAGATCGCGGACCTGATGGGCATGTCCGCCGACCAGTTCTACCAGGTCGTGCTGCTGCCGCAGGGTCAGTTCGCGCAGTTCCTGCACGCCGAGGCCAAGAAGCGAGCCGAGCTGCTCGAGCGGTTGTTCGCCACCGACCGGTTCCGTTCGGTGGAGGAATGGCTGGCCGAACGACGGCGGGCCACCGCGCACGAGCTGGCCGACGCGACGCGGGAGATCGGCCAGCTCGTCGCCCGGGTCGCCGAGGTGGCCCGCGTCCCCATGCCGGAGACCGGCGACGATGCCGACGAATGCGCCGTCGAGGCCGGCTGGGCACAGGGGCTCGCCGCCGCGGCGGAGGCGACGCGAGCCGCCGCGGCCGGCCGGGCCGCGGCGTGCCGGACGGCGCTGGACGCGGCGGTCGAGCGGCAGCGCGCCGCCGAGCGGCTCAAGGACCGCCAGGCACGGCGCGCCGCCGCGCTTCGCCAGCGCGACGAGCTGACCGCGGCCGAGCCCGCGATCAGTCAAGCCCGCGCCGAACTCGACGCCGCCCAGCGGGCGGCCACCGTGGCACCCGCACTGGCCGCCGCCGCCCAGGCAGCGGGCGCCCGAGCCCAGGCACGGGACACAGAGGCGCAGGCCAGGGCCGGCATTCCGCTAGCGAGCCCTGCTGAGCTTCGGGCACAGGCGCAGCGAGAGCTGGAGCAGAAGGGCCAGCTTGAAGCGCTGCGATCGCTCGCGGAGCAGATCGGCTCGGAAGAGGAACTGGCTGCCGGTGCCCGTGCGGCCGCCGCGACCGCCGCCGCCGAGGCGCAGGCCCTGCGCGAGCAGGTCATCACCCAGCAGCAGCGGCGCGACAGGCTCTGTACGACGCGGGACGCGGCCAGCGCGGCCGCGGCGGAACTGCCCGCGCTCCGCGCCGAGGCCGACCGGCACCGCCGCGCCGCAGACGACGCCGCGGCCCTGGTCACCGCCCAGTCCCAAGCGGACCGGAGCCGCCGCGAGCACCTCGACGCCCGGGAACACGCGGTCGGCCTGCGCGAGGAGGCCGCGCGGCTGCGCGAGACGCGGATCGACGGCATGCGCGCCGAACTCGCGGCGACGCTGACCGACGGCGCGCCGTGCCCGGTGTGCGGCTCGCTCGACCACCCGGAGCTGTGCGAGCTGCGCGGCGCTCTGGTGACCAGGGAGCAGGAAGAGGCGGCGGTCGCCGCCGCGGACGCGGCGAGCGGCGCCGCCGAGGCGATCGGCAAGCGGGTGGCCGCCGCCGAGACCAGGATCGCCGACCTGACCGCCCGGCTGCGTGAGGCGGGCTTCGGCGCGGCGAGGGACGTGACCGAGCTGGAGGCCGAGGCGCGCAGCCTGGACACGGCGGCACAACGCCTGGCCGCCGAGGCCGGCCAGCGGGCCGCACAGGCCGCGAACCTGGCCACGCTGCACAACGACCTGGAGACCCTCGGGCGGCAGATCACCGACGCCGAGACGCGGATCGCCGAGCTGGCCCAGCGGCACACGGCCGAGCTGGACAAGGCCGCCGCCGCGGCAGGCCGGGCCGCCGCGCACCGCGACACGCTGCGCGCTCAGCTCGGCGACCAGCCGGACCTGGACACCGCGCTGGCCAGCGCCCACGCTGCCGCCGAAGCGCTGACCGCGGCGGCGGACGCCGCCGACGCGACCGCGCGAGCCATCCAGGCGGACAAAGACGCGCAGGCCGCGGCGGTCCGGGCCGCCGCCGAGGCCGGGTTCACCAGCACCGAGGCCGCCGCGCAGGCCCAGCGCGACGCCGCCTGGCGGACGGCCACCGACCGCGCCGTGCGGGAGCACGACGCGGCCGTGGCCTCGGTCGCCAGCCAGCTCGCGTCCGCCGACCTCGACGTAAAGCTCGACCCGCCAGCGGACGTGACCAGCGCGGCCGAGGCCGCCACGACGGCAGCCGAGGCCCACGACGCGGCCATCGCCGAGTACGGGCGTGCCGAGGGCATCGCCGAGCAGCTCGCCACGCTGGTGCCCAGACTGACCGCGCGGCTCGACGCGCTGCGGCCGCTGGCCGAGCGCGCCGCGCAAACCCGGCGGCTCGCCGACCTGGCGGCCGGCCAGGGCGCGAATACGCTGCGCATGACGCTGTCATCGTTCGTGCTCGCGGCCCGGCTGGAGGAGGTTGCCGCCGCGGCGAGCGAGCGCTTGCTCCGCATGACCGCGGGACGCTATTCGCTGGCGCACACTGACAGCCGCCGCGGCGGAGGTCGTTCTGGCCTAGGTTTGTTCGCCTGTGACGCATGGACCGGCGTGGACCGGGACACCAGCACCCTGTCCGGCGGCGAGACGTTCATGGCCAGCCTGGCCCTGGCGCTGGGCCTGGCCGACGTGGTCACCCAGGAGGCCGGCGGCACGAGGATCGAGGCGCTGTTCGTCGACGAGGGCTTCGGCAGCCTGGACGAGGACACGCTCGACGACGTGATGAACGTGCTCGATGGCCTGCGCGAGGGCGGGCGCTGCGTCGGCATCGTCAGCCACGTCGCCGAGCTGCGCCAGCGCATCCCGGCTCAGGTCCGTGTCCGCAAGGCCCACACCGGAAGCAGCATCACCGTCACCACCGGCTAAGCGCGCCGCCCACCCGGCCGGAAAACGAACATAAGCCACATTTCGGGCCCACCGGCAGGCGTGCCGGATTATTGCGGACACTTACCCCCCCGATCTGGGGGGGTAAGTGTCCGCAATGATTTCGACCTCTCTTTCGGAGCCGGAGCTGGGTCGAACATACCGGGCATCAGGGGGCATTGCGGGCAGCTTGTATGACGAGCGCGCGACACGTGGGGCAACCCGGATTCGCACGCGTCACGAATTAACCACCGGGGTCCTATAGCACATCAAAACATCAAATGATCATAGAACTTCTCACGTTTTCGGGAAAAATTCTTGTTCGCGACTTACGCTCGTGCCCAAGAAGGTGGAGGGGTTTGGCGGGAGGACGCGTGAGGAACGCGATCACACGTCTGCTTGGCATGATCAGCATCGGCGCGATAGCCCTGCTCGGCGCTGCCTGCGGCGGAAACAGTACAACAGCTACCACGACGGTGCGGGCCGCTCAGCCGCCCGAATTGAGCAGCATCACGGTCGCGGCCGTCCCGGTCGCTGACGACGCCGGGCTTTACGTGGCCGCGGACCGGGGGCTGTTCGCCCAGGCGGGCCTCAACGTGACCATCGACCCGATCGTCAGCAGCGCGGTGGCCACCTCTGGGATGAATAGCGGCAAATACGCGATTACCGCGGGAAATTCGGTTTCCTACATCCAGGATCAGGTCAGCCACGCCGCGAACCTGGAAATCGTGGCCGACGGCTCGCTGATGCGGCCGGGGAACCAGGCATTGTATACCGTGTCCAGCTCGACGATAGCGAACGTCAGCGGACTCCAGGGCAAGCGAATCGGCGTCAACGCGCTGAACAACATCGGTACGCTGCTCATCGACTCCGTGCTCCAGTCCAACGGGGTCCCGCTGAACTCGGTGCATTTCGTCGCGATCCCGGCGGGCTTTCCCGGCATGGTGGACGCGCTCCAGCACGGGCAGATCGACGCGGCCTGGCTGCCGGAGCCGTGGGGCAGCATGGACGAGGTCAGCGACGGCCTGACCGAACTCACCGACCTCGACCAGGGCGCCAACGCGAACTTCCCGATCGCCTGGTACGTGACGACCAAGGCGTGGGCGAAGAAGTACCCGCGCACGCTCGCCGCGTTCCTCGGCGCGCTCAAGCAGGGCCAGCGGATGGCCGGCAGCAACCGCGTCCTGGTGGAGCAGGCGATGGAGAAGCTGCCGGCGCCGTACACGGTCCCGTCGTCGATCGCCTCGGTGATGTCGCTGGAGACCTATCCGGTGAACGTCGCGCCGGACATCGACCTGTCCGCCGTCCAGCAGGTCGCCGACCTGATGTACCAGGTCAACATGCTGAAAAAGCAGTTCCGGGTGAGCACGATGCTCAGCCCGTGAGCGAAGCCAAGCAAACAGCAGGTCACGAAATGTTCCGGTAATTGCCGTCTCCAGCTCTCGTCATCCGTCGTGCCCCGGTCTACGATCGGTAGGGTCTTTTATAGCGAGATGTGAACCGAAGCCGGAGTTCGTCATGACGATAGTTTCCGGTGTGAGGCGTGTCGTTACAGGTGTCGATGGGTCCGCCGAATCTGTGGCCGCGCTGATGTGGGCGTGCCGCGAGGCCGTGCTACGCGACGCTGACGTGCATGCCGTACTTGCCGTGGAGGCTGCCTGTCACCGGCAGGCCAGCTACGCCGGACCACGGCCCGCCGAAGCCCAGGGCAGCTGGGGAGCGGCCCGGGACGTGCTGCGCCGCGCGGTGAGCGACGCGTCGGCCAGATATCCCGGAATCAACGTCCGCGCCGAGGTCGCCGAAGGCCTCGCCGCGCGGGTCCTGCTGGACCGGTCGGCCGGAGCCGACATGCTGGTCCTCGGCCGGACGCAGCACGGTCCTGATCATCATCGGGGCGCGGGTCCGGTGATCCGCGCCTGCCTGCGTTCGGCCGCGTGTCCGGTCGTGGTGATCAGCGCGACCGACGCGCTGGCGACCGATCAGGCGAACGTCGACCACGTGCCCGAGGCCTGGCAGCGCGTGCTGGAGCAAGCCGCGCGGTAGTCTCGCCCTGGTGAGACAGTCTTCTTCCCAGGTAGAGCTATCCCCGGCGGTCCAGCAGGCGGTGCGCGACGGCAGGCCCGTCGTCGCGCTCGAGTCGACGATCATCACGCACGGGCTGCCGCGTCCAGGAAACCTCGACGCGGCGCGCTCGTTCGAGGCGATTCTGGCCGGCGAGGGCGTCACCCCGGCGACGATCGCACTGATCGACGGCGTGCCGAAGGCCGGCCTGACCCCCGCCGAGCTGGAACGGATCGCGACCGACGAGAGCGTCGTGAAGGTGAGCAGCCGCGACGTCGGCATCGCGATGGCACGCAAGGCGACCGGGGGCACCACCGTCGCCGCGACGTCCGTGCTGGCCGCGAAGGCCGGCCTTAGAGTGTTCGCCACCGGCGGCCTGGGCGGCGTGCACAGAGGCGCGGCGTTCGACGAGTCGGCGGACCTGACCACGCTGTCGCGGACCCCGATCACCGTGGTGTCCGCCGGGGTGAAGGCGATCCTGGACATCCCGGCGACGCTGGAGCGGCTGGAGACGCTGAGCGTGGCCGTGGTCGGCTACCGGACGAACCGCTTCCCCGCGTTCTGGCTGTCCGATTCCGGCTACGACCTGGACTGGCGGGTCGACAGCCCGGCCGAGATCGCGGACATCATGGCGGCGCGCGACGCGCTCGGTGAGCAGTCCGCGTTGCTCGTGGCCAACCCGCTGCCGCTCGACCAGCAGCTCGACCCCACCCTGCTGGCCGGCGCGCTGACCGACGCGCTCGAGGCCGCCGAGGCGCGCGGCATCCGCGGCAAGGAGGTCAGCCCGTTCCTGCTCGACCACATCCTCCAGGTCACCGGCGGCCAGAGCCTGGAGGTGAACCTGCGGCTGGCGCGCTCGAACGTCCTTCTCGCGTCCCAGATCTCAATCAATTGGTCCGAACGTCCTGTGGTTTCCCGTGGCAGGTGACCTGCTCGCTAGCCAGGGGGGCCCGGGGGGAGGCCTCCCCCCGGCAGGAAAGGTCGTCGTCTGCGGGGACGTCATCAACGACATCCTCGTCAAGCCCTTGTCGGCGGAAGTCCGCGGCAGCGACACCAGATCGCTGATCAGCGCGCGGCCGGGCGGCTCCGCCGCGAATCAGGCGGCGTGGCTGGGGCACCTCGGCACGCCGGTCGTGTTCGCCGGGCGGTGCGGCGCGCGGGACGCTTTCTACCACCGCGTTGAGCTGGGCCGTTACGGGGTGGACGCCCGGATCGCGGCCGATCAGGACGCGGACACCGGCTCGATCGTGATCATGGTGTCGCCGGACGGGGAGCGCACGATGTTCACCGACCGCGGCGCGAACCTGCGGCTGGTCGCGGCCGACGTGCCGGCTTCGGTGCTGGACGGGGCGCGGGTGCTGCACCTGACCGGGTACACGTTTTTCGCGGCGGCGCTGCGCCCGGTGGCGCTGTCGCTGGTCGCCGTCGCCCGCGCGCGCGGCGTCCTGGTCACGGTCGACCCCGGTTCGGCTGCGTTCCTCGCCGAGCTCGATCCTGGATCGTTTGCTGACTGGACGGCGGGCGCGGCGGTGTGCTTCCCGAACCTGGACGAGGCCGCGGTGCTGACGGGGGAGCGGGACCCGCTGGCGATGGCCGCGGCGCTGACGAAGACGTACCCCGTGGTGGCGCTGAAGCTGGGCGGCGGCGGATGCGTGCTGGCCGTCGCGGGGGAGGCGCCCGTGGAGGTGCCGGCCGAGCCGGCGGACGTGGTGGACACCACCGGGGCGGGGGACGCGTTCTGCGCCGGATTCCTGAGCCAGTGGCCGGATGTGCCGCCGCGCACGGCGGCGGAAGTGGCGGTGCGAACCGCGGCACGCGCCGTGGCACGCCTCGGTGGCCGCCCGCCCGTCGCGTAACGGCGCTCGCCGGTCTGGTGTGGCAAGCGTCACATTTGAGCATGGCTGAGCAGGTCTGACGGGGATCGCCCCATGTTGCGACCGGTGCCGACGGGCGTGCCAATGCCCTGTAATGATCAGTTCCTGATTTGATCAATGGATATTTCCGGCAACGCTGAGCGTTATCGCTGTAGCTTGGTTCTTTACGTGCGCAGGGTAGCTGGGAATGGGGACGCATGAGCGTGCTACTGCGACGGGCGTGGGAGTGGGCGACGGCGCGTTCCGCTGTCTGGCTGGGCCTCGTCTTCGGTATTGACGCGGTCATCGCGCTCGTGGGGATAGCCATCGGTAAGAGCCTGAACATGACCGCATTGCTCTCCGCCGGTCCGCTGCTCGCGTGCGCTCGGTGCAATGGCCGGGTCACCGCTCTGGTAACCGGGTACGCGCTCGCCCTTTGTGCATTGGTGGCCTGGCTGACCGACTCGCTCACCACGCCGCTTCAGCGGGACAGATTCGCCGTGATTGGCATGTCCGGCATCCTGGCCGTGATCGTCGCGATTATCAGGGGACGGCGCGAAACCCGGCTGATCCAGGTCGCCGACCGGGTCCAGCGGGCGATCCTGCGCCCGCTTCCCGCCGAAGTGGGCGGCATAGCGTTCGCGTCGCATTACCAGTCCGCCACGCCGGGCACCCTGGTCGGCGGTGATGTGTACGACCTGACCATGACCCAGTTCGGCCCGCGGCTGATCATCGGCGACGTGAAGGGCAAGGGCTTGGACGCGGTGAGCCGCTGCGCCGCGGTGATCGGGGCCTTTCGCGAGCTGGCCTACAGCGAGGCCGACCTGGTCAAGCTCGCCGAACGAATGGATGACAGGCTCGCCGAGGACATGGGCGCCGAGGACTTCGTGACGGTGATCATCGCGGAGTTCGGCGAGGGGGAGGTCCGGCTGGCCAACTGCGGCCATCACCCGCCGCTGAAGGTCGGCCCGAGCACGATCGACGGTGAGATGCAGATGCTCGCCCCGGAGCGCTGCGCGCTGCCGCTCGGCCTGCGCGCCGACCCCGTTCAGCAGAACGTGGTGCTGAAGCAGGGCGACCGGCTGCTGTTCTACACCGACGGCCTGGTGGAGGCGCGCAACCGTGCCGGTCAGTTCATCAGCATCGACGGCCAGGTAGCGGACGCCCTGACGGTCCCCGGCCTAGACGCCTGCGTCGAACACGTCGCGGCCCTGCTCCTAGAGCACACCGGCCACGCCCTGGGCGACGACGTCCTCCTGGTAGTCGCCGAACCCCAGGTCTAGCCCCCAGCGCCCACCTCAGCGTTCACTCCCGCCCCCAACGCCTCACCAGCGGATCCAGCGCCCAACCCCAGCGGATCCAGCGCCCAACCGCGGCGTTCCCAGCTCAGCCCAGCCCCAGCATTCACTCTCACCCCAGCGGCCCCATCTCAGCGGGTCAATTGCGCAATCGAGCCCACTAGAGCGTGTCAGCGCGCGGTCAGGCTAAGTCACTGCGGTCCCGCCCCACGCCCGCGTCCGGCGAACCGGGCATTCGGCTCATTACGGGAGTAGCTCCGGCGGGGTCGGATTGTTGCAGACAGTTACTCCTCCGGAATTGGACCCTGCTGGCGGATGGCGCGCGCATGCGTGCCGGTCGCCGGAGGCCGTCGGGCTGCCGGGCCTGGCCGCGTGCCGCCTGTGTCTGGAGTGCAGGATGTGGCAGCTGGGATAGGAGCGCACCGGCAGTCCCGCCAGCAACGTAGAAGATTACCCCTTCGTGGAGGACCGACCCCCGTACGCGAGGGCCGCGTTACCACGAAGGGGAAAAACGCCACGTTAACCGAGGCTCATCGAGCCTGCCGGTTGACCCACTGGGCGCCAGCGATCCGGGCATGCCCCCGGAATAAGCCATCAGGATCCGATTTGGGTGGGTAACTGTCCGCAATCCTTGCCGGACCGGCGTCTGCGGTCCAGGCTCCTGCGGAAGCGGGACGACAGGCCGTAGCTGTTCACCAAGCGTTATAGGCGTTTCCGAGGTGAGGCTGCCTTGCTGGCTCCAGCCAGAGCAGGCTTTCGAGCCCGGGTATCGGATACCCGGGGTATCCCGACTGTTTTGCCCGACTTTGCGCCGTTGCGTCCTCGGTTTGCGCGGCTTCTTTTCATGATCATGAAGGGTTCTACGTGCTATAGGCCACAAAAGCCTTCGTGATCATGAAGAAGTTACCTGGGTGGGGTATGGGAATCGTATGTGTGTACGAATTCTGCCGTCTCGTGCGGGGTCCGCGTATCGGCGGCCCGGTATCGGCGGCGCTCGTCGCGATCGTCACGGTGGGGCGCCTAGTCGAACTGCTCTAGGTACTTGCCGTACCACAACGTCGTGATGATGTAGCTGTCCAGGAAGCCGAGCACCACGTACAGCGCGAGGATGCCGCCCG
>Ga0070741_10011840_pt1 | contig 15958 bp, 6 predicted proteins | sample Coa_R1_4_FD_66440 | JGI IMG/M metagenome (GOLD analysis project Ga0070741, IMG submission 66440) | Surface soil microbial communities from Centralia Pennsylvania, which are recovering from an underground coalmine fire - Coalmine... | ecosystem: Environmental > Terrestrial > Soil > Unclassified ...
CAAGTGTGATCTCCGTCACTTACTCATTGTGATCGTGATCACAATGTTGTTATCTGCAGTCAGACGACGTCATTCCCTCGCATGTGCACAAGTCTGCAACTATGAACCAGCAACCGAGCGCAAGGACGTGGAGCAAAGTCCAGTAACACCTTCTTATGCAGTTTCTTTCCCTTCGCGCCTGATGGCTGAATTAGCACCGTGAATCTGGCTCGGAAAGTGCAACAAAGGTCGCAAACGTCAGCTCCCCCAACTTAGACCGAAGTAATCGCGAGTAACCGAGGAAATCGAAACTGAGGATCAGGAGGGAGTGCCGCCAGCGCTCTATAACACATGGGCCACTACAGGAAACATTGCATCAGCTTTTTAATGTCGAGCACGTGCAACCTGGATTGCACTTATTGCTACATCCCCCATTGGGGAGAAACCGTCGAACCGTGCGACAGGACCATTGATTTGGAGTTCGCTGTAGCGGGAATGAAAGAATTCTTTTCCTGGGCACCGAAGCCTGCCATCCGGTTCTTTGCCGCCGGGGAACCCACGGTCGGATTTACCCGTATGACTGAGATCGTCAACGAGGGTAAAAAACTGGTTGGCGACCGACTGCAGGTGGAACTGCAGACGAATGGCTTTTTCAACGGCAAGATTGCCGACTGGGTCGACGAAAACGTTCAGATTCTCTGGATTTCCTGTGATGGTCCACCGCAATTCCAGAACGCTCAACGTCCCACGGTGGCGGGCAGCCCATCGAGCCCGATGATCGAAAACAACATTCGCAGGTTCGCAGCCCATCCTAAAATGCAGTTCGGCACGCGCGCCACGTTCCTGTCAGAAAATTTCGATCGCCAGATCGAGGTGTTGGACTACTTCCGTTCACTTGGGGTTAAGTACGTGTGCGGCGCGCCTGCGTATTCTTCGACGGTCAACGAGAAGACGCCGGTGCCGATGCTGGTGCGGTTTGCCCAGGAATTTGTGCCCGCTTTTTTTCACGCTCAGAAACACGGCATGTTCTACCAGACGCACCTGATGGTCAACTTCGACGAAGAAGTGGACGCATATTGCCGCGCCTGCACTACGCCGGTATGTCCGCAACTGACCTCAGACGGACACGTGTCCTGCTGCGACTGGGCCTGCTTCGGGTCGAAATATCTGACCGGGGTTCTCAACGATCTGATTTACGGCAAATGGGACAAGGCGAACAAGCAGATCGTGTATTTCCCCGACCGTAAAGAGAACATTGAGCGGCGTAACGTGGCAAATCTGGAAGAAGGCGATTGCAAAGGATGCCCAATCATTCGCCATTGCGCGGGAGGATGCATCGGCAAAGTCATGGTCCGGTCGAACGGCCTGCATAAGATGGATCCCAACTGGTGCCAGGCGACCCGCTACTTGGCTGAACACATCCCGCTGAACCAGGGTCTTTACCCCGTCCGGCACTCCTGAAGGGACTGTTAATGAACTGCCAAACCAGTGCGAAAATTCCACTTTCGTACCAGCAGAAACGGGCCTGGCAACAGCAGTTGAAGCGGCCGTTACGCCGCGCGACTTGCTGGGTGGAACTGTACGGGCCCCTCGATCCGGACCGCCTTCGGGACAGCATTCAAATTGTCGTCAATGAACACGAAATCCTGCGCACCTCAGTTTTTACAGAAACGGAATGCGTCCCCTCCCAGGAGGTGCAAGCCAGGGCGGATTTCATCTGGGCACACAAAGACCTGAGGGGAGCGGACGAACAGGTAGACGCGGCGCTGATGGAGCGGTGGCACGAGGACCAGGTGGACAGCGGCAAATACGGGCAGGAAGCCGCGCTGCGGGTGCTGCTTGCCACCTTCAGCCACGACCGCCACCTTGTCTTGCTGAGTCTGCCGGCGCTGTGTGCGGACGGTGCAAGCATGCAGCGGCTGGTCGAGTTAATCGGCTCAGCTTATCGTGGGGGCCTGAATAGCCAGGACGACATTTTTCAATACAGCGACTATGCCGCCTGGCAGCACGAAATGTTTACGGCAGACGAGGCGGCCGCGGGTCGCGATTTCTGGCGTCAGTATTTCCGTGAGCTCGATCTTGGACCTGCATTGTCCGGCAGCGCCGCAGGGCGGAATGTCGGAACACTTCAGACTGTGAGCGTGGATGTAGATGCATCGCTGATTAGTGAAATTGAAGCGTTCTCCCGCCGGCACGGAACTTCCTCTTCCGATCTGCTGCTGAGTTGCTGGCAACTGTTACTGCGCCGAACGACGCTTCAGGATGTCGCGATCAGCTTTGACTGCGACGGCAGGAACTATCCGGAATTTCAAAACGCACTTGGTCCGTTCTCCAGATGGATTCCGATGAGGGTTGTCACCGCCAGCGACACCCCATTTTCCGCACATCTGAACGCCGTGAAGCGTACGGTCGCAGAGCTTCGCAGGTGGCAGCAGAGCTTCTCAGGTCTGCCGGAGCACGATGTTGCCGACGAAGCGACACCCGAGACTGCATTCGATTACGCAGACCTCTGGGGAGAGCGGCAATATGGAAATATTACTTTCAAGCTGGCGCAATTGGAGTCGGCAAGCGAGCGGTTCGCATTGCGTCTCTCGGCGCAACGGCAGGGCAATGATCTGCGGCTGGAGTTTCGTTTCGACAACTCGCGATTCGACCAGCAGACGATTCAGGAGTGGAGCGAGTCATACCTGGCGTTGTTAGCGGCTGCTATCGAGAACGCGCAGTGTCCCGTCGCGCAGCTCCCGATCGTGAGCGAATCGCAGCGTCATCGCATGCTGGTCGACTGGAATCGGACTGCGGCGGAGTACCCGCGCGCCCATTGCATTCATGAATTGATCGAACAGCAGGCGGAACGCACGCCAGACCGTGTGGCGGTGCGTTGCCTCGATCAGCGACTCACGTATCAGCAACTGGACGAGCGAACTAATCAGGTGGCGCATTGGCTGAGGACGCACGGAGTCGGACCGGACCAGCGTGTCGGCTTATGCACGGACCGCAGCTTGGACATGGTGGTTGGGCTCGTGGGCATTCTGAAGGCCGGTGGAGCGTATGTGCCGCTGAATCCCGAGCACCCGCCACTGCGCTTAGCACAACAACTGCGAGGCTCAGTTGCGATGGTAACGGACAACAAGTCTGTGGCGGTCGCAACAAAATTCGAAGGCGCGGTGCTTTGCCTGAATGAGGCGTCAGCGCAATGGCGTTCCTGTCCGCCGACGAAGGTCCCCTCGCAGACGACTCCGGAAAATATTGCCTATGTGCTGTTCACATCGGGGTCAACCGGCGTGCCTAAGGGTGTCGCGGTTCGCCACCGCAACCTGGTGAACTATACCTGGTTTGCACGCCGCTTGTTGGAGCTCCAAAAGTTTCCCGACGGACTGCAGTTTGCAATGGTGTCGACCGTGTGCGCGGATGTCGGGAACACATGCATCTACCCGGCTCTGACTTCCGGCGGATGCTTGCACGTGATTCCGTTCGACATTGCCACCGATAGTGCGCGCTACGGCAACTATTCAGCAAACGAATCTATCGATGTACTGAAAATTGTGCCCTCGCACCTATCGGCGTTGTTGGCGGCCGGCGGCGGCGAGGCAGTATTGCCGCGAAAGTATCTGGTCGTGGGTGGAGAGAGGTTGACCCGAGAGTTGATGGAGATGATCACGCAGCAGGGGGTCGGCTGCGAGGTGATCAATCATTACGCTCCCACGGAAACGACCTGCGGGTCGTTGATCTTGCGGCTGAGTGAATTCGATTGGAGAGGCTGGCGCGGGCCGAGTATTCCGTTGGGCCGGCCAATTTCGAACACGCGTTTGTACGTGCTGGATGCGGAACGACAGCCCGTTCCAATTGGAGCTAAGGGCGAGTTGTACATCGCCGGTGACGGAGTGTCGGCCGGCTACGTTGACGATCCGCAACGCACGCACGAGCGCTTTCTGCCGGACCCGTTCGTAACAGGATCGACGATGTACCGGAGCGGGGACGTCGTCCGACATCTGGCGGACGGCAACATCGAGTTTGTGGAGCGGATAGACGACCAGGTCAAGGTTCGAGGCTTCCGTGTGGAGCTGGGGGAAGTACAGGCAGTGCTCGAATCACACGGCGAGGTGACCCAGGCCGTAGTTCTGGCGCGAGATCGGCAGCCGGGGTCGAGCCGGCTGCTGGCCTGGGTGGTCCCGAAATGCGACTCGAGCGTCTCCGGCGAAGAACTCCGCGAATACCTCAGACAGCGATTGCCGGACTACATGCTACCGGCCGAAATCGTGGTACTGGCTAAGTTTCCGCTGACCCAAAACGGCAAGATCGACCGGCTCGCACTGCCGGAGCCAGAAGCAGTCGCCAGGAACACCGCGCCGCGCACCCCGATAGAAGAACTGGTCGCGGCGATTTGGCGCGAAGTATTGGATCGCGAGCAGATCGGCATCGAGGAAAACTTCTTCGAAATCGGCGGTCACTCTCTTCTTGCAACCCAAATCATTGGCCGTCTGAGCAAGCGAATCGATGTCGCCATTTCTGTCCGCACGCTGTTTGAGCATCCAACGATTGCGGGGTTCGCGGCTGAACTAGAACAAGCTCAGCGGCAACAACTTGCCGTGGCGCCTCCCGCGATTGTTCCCGTCCCACGAAATGGGCCGCTGCCATTGTCATTCGCCCAGGAGCGGCTTTGGATGCTCGATCAATTCGAGCCGCGCAATCCGATATACAACATTCCGCGAGCATGGAGGCTCAAAGGGCCTCTTCAGGTCAGCGCACTTCTGCGATCCCTGGATGAAATCGTCCGCAGGCATGAATCGCAGCGCACGACCTTCGCCCTTCGGGATCGACGGCCTGTACAGGTAATCGCCGAAACTCTGCACATTCCTCTCGCGACGTACGACATGAGTCCACTGCCGCCGCAGGAAAGTGAAAACGCTGCCCGGCGCATTATCGAAGACGAGATGCTTCGCCCGTTCGACCTCGAGCGAGGACCGCTATCCCGAGCTTATCTGCTACGGCTGTCTGCGGAGGAGCACGTACTGCTTCTGGTGTCGCACCACATTGTTAGCGACGCCTGGTCCGCCGCGGTGTTTTTCCGCGAACTAAAGGCTCTATACGAAGCATTCTCCCAGGGACTCCCGTCGCCATTTCCCGAGCTGAAGCTGCAGTATGGCGACTATGCTGCGCAGGAACGTGAATGGATGCGCGGAGAAGTCTATGAAAAACACCTCGCCTACTGGCGGCAAGAGCTGGCAGGAGCGCCGCAGGTGCTGGAACTTCCGACGGACCGTCCCCGGTCCAATGCGCGGGCGTTTCGCGGAAGCTGCGAGAGCGTACGGTTGTCCCCAGCCGTTTCTGACAATGTGAAGCAACTTTCGCGCGCGGAGGCAACCAGCCCGTTCACCGTAGCCATGGCGGCATTTCAGATGTTGCTGTGGCGCTACTCGGGCCAGCCACAGATCGTGGTCGGCACCGACGTCGCAAATCGCAGCACTCCGGAAGTGGAAGGCATGCTCGGATTCTTCGTCAACATCCTTCCGATTCGGAGTAATTTTTCGGGAAGCGCGACTTTCCGCGATGTAGTTCGCGGTGTACGGCAGTGCCTGCTAGGCGCTTATGCCCATCAACAGTTTCCCTTTGCCAGGATGGTGCAGGAACTCCAGCCGGGAAGAACGAACCGCCACAACCCACTTGTGCAGGCACTATTCGTGTTTCAAAACGCGCCTCGGACCCAGAGGGCGCTTGCCGGCTTGCAGGTCGATGCATTTCCTCTGCCGGTCAACTCGTCGAAATTCGATCTTTCAGTCTTCATGGCTGAGGATCAGGACACGTTGGTGGGCCATTGGGTCTACTCCACCGATCTGTTTGAGCGCGCCACCATTCTGGAAATGAGCCGGCGCTTCGAAACTCTACTTGAGAGTGTTCTTCTCAATCCGGACGCGCGGCTGGACAGCTTCGATCGATACGGAAGTGAAAAGCCTGGGAATTCCCATCGCCTGTCGCACGAAGCCGATCATCGTGGGCTGATGGTATTCGGGCGGAGGCAAGAGTCGCCGCCACATCCGGACAGCGAGTATGCCGCCGCGCGGACTCCCATGGAGGAGGCTATTAGCGCGATCTGGTGTGAAGTGCTGGACCGGAACCGAATCGGCGTCGAAGAAAATCTTTTCGAGATCGGAGGTCATTCTCTCACCGCTACTCAGATTGCAGCGCGCTTGCGCAGCCGGTTGGGCCTGGATGTGTACGTGCGCACTCTCTTTGACCATCCCACGATCCGGGATTTGGCACGAGCAATCGACGAGGCTGGTAACGATCTGATCGCTCCCCTCGACTTGGGAATTGCGCCGATGCCAAGGGTAGCGACGGAGGACTAAGGAGATGACGAGCCGCGTAGCATCCAGACGGGGAAGACCAGAAGAAACTGAAGTGAGTGGCTCTCGGAAAAGCGCGTGTGACCTGCCCCCACTCGTGCTGCCCTTCTCGCGCCCTCCTGAACCCAATGCCCCATTTCAGCCAGGGTCCGTGGCTGTACCGCCCAGTGATATTGCAGAGCGAATCGCATCGGTCGCGTCTGATCCAATTCTCGTATTTATCGCCGCCTGGTACGTCCTGCTCTGGCGGTTTACCGATCAATCTGAGGTACTCATCGGACATGTTGCCGGTCATGAATGCAGTCGTGGTTTCCGCACAGTACCTTTGACGCTGACTTTTACTGACGAACTGGCATTCAGTGATGTCATTCGCCAACTGAATAGGTTGCAAACTGAAGCGGAAACAACTCAGGGCACCTTCGACGTCAGCTATCCCGCAATGTTTTATGCCGAGCACGAGCGGCAGCCCGCCGGGACGGAAGCAGCTCTCCCCCGATTTCACATCATGTTGCGGGTGCGAACCGATGGGACAAAATGGACCGCAGATCTGCTGTACGATACTGCAGCTTTGCCGCATTTCCTCGTAGAGCTCATGGCGCGCAGCTTTGCGGTGTTGCTTGGAGGTGCGCTAACCGACCCGGCCTCATGCGCGTATAGCCTACCCATCCTGTCGGATGATGACCGGCAACAAGTAACCGAGGGCTTCAACCACACCGACTGCGTGTATCCCGCGGACAAATGCATTCACCAGTTGTTTGAGGAACAGGTAGACCGCTGGCCAGAGCGCATTGCCTTACGTGATCGTAACCAGGCGCTCACCTATGCCCAGCTCAATGTTCGCGCAAACCGATTAGCGCACTTCCTGCGGCGTCGCGGCGCGGCGCCGAATTTGCCGATTGCGCTTTACATTGACCGCTCAGCGGAAATGATTGTCGGGCTACTGGCTATCTTGAAAGCTGGCGCTGCGTATGTGCCGCTTATTCCCACTGATCCGCAGGCTCGTGTGGCTTCTCAGATTGGCCAGACCAAACCGCCGATCCTGCTGACGCTTGAGCGGCTTGCTCCGTCATTGCCGACATATGACGGTGAAATTGTTTTGATTGATGACTCGTTCGATCAGCAGCCAGAAGGCAATCCGGAATTGATCACCACGCCGGATGACCTTGTATACGTTCTGTTCACCTCAGGATCGACTGGCGTCCCGAAAGGTGTGGCAACGCGCCATCGGAATCTTGTGAACTACACGCATTTCATCTGCAGACAGCTGGGCGTTGCAAATGAGTCGCAGCCCTGGCACTTCGCTACCGTGTCCACGCTGGCGGCTGATCTCGGCAATACGTCGATTTTCGGAGCGCTCACCTCCGGCGGATGTCTGCATGTGATGGACTACGAAACGGCGATGACGCCACCGGCTTTTGCCGCTTATATGGCCCGGTACCCGATAGACGTTTTGAAAATCGCGCCTTCTCATCTGGCTGCATTGCTGCGCGACTCCGAAGGTGCTGCAGTCCTGCCCAAGCGATTTGTGATCGTGGGCGGCGAGAAACTCACCTGGGACCTGTTGCGTGACATCCGAGCCCGCAGCACCTGCGCGGTGATGAACCACTATGGTCCGACCGAAACTACCGTAGGTTGCTGCACGCTCATAGTGGACGAAAAATCATTTGCCGAGTGGAGACCGGCAACCATCCCGCTCGGGCGGCCGATCGCGAACGACCGAGTATATATTCTCGACCGCCGCATGCAGCCCGTGCCGATTGGGGTCCCCGGGGAACTGCACATGAGCGGCGCAGGACTGTCTCGTGGCTACTTTAACCAGCCGGAGCAGACCGCAGAGCGCTTTATCGCCAACCCGTTCTCTTCGGATTCTTTCGATCGGCTGTATCGCACCGGCGACCTCGCGCGATTGCTGCCAGATGGGAATATAGAGTTTCTCGGCCGCATCGATCATCAAGTGAAAATTCGCGGATTTCGAGTTGAGCCGGCCGAACTGGACGCCGCTCTCCGGCGCTATCCGGGCGTTCGGCAGGTGGTTGTGGTGCCGGAGGCAGATCAGAACGGCGACCGCGCGCTGGCCGCCTACGTCGCTAGTTCAAGCTCCGTTTCTGAGGACGAGCTTCTAGCTTTCCTCCCCCGCCACATTCCCGATTACATGTTGCCTCGACGACTGGTCATTGTCGATGATCTGCCACTGAACGCGAACGGCAAGATCGATCTTCAGGCGTTGCCGGATCTTGCGACAAAAGCAAACGGGTCGGCAAAAGCCTTGATCAGTCCGCAAAATTCCGTCGAGCAACAACTCGCAGTGATTTGGAAGGAAGTGCTTGGCTTGGTTGAGGTCGGTGTCGAGGACAACTTTTTCGCGTTAGGCGGACATTCCCTGCTCGCCACCCGTGTGGTTTCGCAGATCAGGAAAGTCTTTGGCGTCAATTTCCCTTTGTATGCGTTCCTGGAGGGTCCAACCATTCGAACCATCGCCACCAGGATCGCCGAGTTCGACCGTCTCACTGGAGATGAGCACCAAGAATTAACCCGGCTGCTGGGCGAAATTGCCGATATGTCGGAAGAGGAAGCGGAACGACTACTGGCTTCGGAAACAAAACGCTAAGGTTAGAGGTCCCCCGGGTAAGGAAAGTTCTTTGGTGCGGTCCACTTTGGCATGACGTGCTTTCGCATGGCCGCGTCACAAACCGCATAGCCCCAGTTCATCAACCGGTTTTGTAAGTTTTCGTCCATCGCCTTCAGGCGTGTGGGTGTGCTCGCCAACGCATTGGTTTTCGACGTCGGGCAGGGCAGCGGATCGTTTACCTGGTAATTCGCAATGTCGCTCCAGATGCCCCAATATGCGCCGCTACGTTCGCCGTTCTGGTACGAGTTGATTACCTGGCGCTTGCGCAGGCTGCGCACCTGATTGTCTATGAGATCGAATACACGGCGGGTGTGATTAAACCAGTCTCGGTCAGGATCGGGTTCCGCGGCGTAAAGTCCGCCAGCGTCGCTGACCAGCACAGTCAGGTATCGCTTCCAGGCAGTCTCCAAGCCAAGATTGTCATACACTCCGCCGTCGGTGAGCACGACGCGAGTTGTAAAGGGCGGACGCTGCAGTCCTGTGCCGGTATTGGGTTCGTAGTCAGTCTCATGCAGATCAAGTTCGACCGGCGACAGCACCGGCGGAAATGCCGAGGATGCGCCGACCGCCACGGCCAGTTCAATCTTCGGATTCGGAACTTTCCCGACGCGCCAATCCCACATATATGGCTTTGAAAATCGCCACAGGGCTTTCGATTGCACGTTGGTGGCATTGATCACGAATCGCGGTTTGTCAGGTAAGTCTTGCAGCGTGCTGTGGCCGAACAAATACTTGCGGTAGTGATCGGCAATTTTGTCGGCCACCGTTCCGAAGCCAAATACGCCAGAGATGACCGATCCCACATCGATAGTGTGAACTGCCAGGGTTCTAATCGGCTCGATAACTGCGTCCTCAAAATTGGTTGCAATGCCCTGATTGAAGTTCAGCTTTGACCAGTTCAGTCCCAGGACGCCAGCCGTTATCGAACCACCGGATACGCTGGAAACGCGGTCAAGATTGCCGAGATATGCGCCATCGTTCAGCCGCCGCAGAGCGCCAGCATGAAACAACATTGCGCGGAAGCCGCCACCGGACAGACATAAAGCGACTCCCGGAACTGCGGCGGGTTCCTGCGGGTTGATTTGCGCAACCGGCGAGTTGACATCAGGAATAGAAAACGATTTCTGATCATCTGGCATGTTGGTTACCTCCTTCGCGGCTGGTTCGCCACTGGAGTGATGCAGAACGGTCCAAGAGCATACTCCAACTCTGCAACCGCATTGCCGAAATCGGCGGTTGTTTGGATTTCCGGAAAATCGGGAAGAGCCTACACGACAGAGATTCCCTTAAGAGACTCACGGTTTGACTTGCACATTACTCACTCCTAACATGATGGCTCGCTCCCGTGATTGGCCAGACCATCTCGCATTACCGCATCGTCGACAAGCTTGGCGGCGGGGGCATGGGTGTGGTCTACAAGGCCGAGGACACCGAACTTGGCCGATTGGTCGCCCTCAAGTTCCTGCCCGACGAATTGGCGCAGGATTCGCAGGCGCTGGAACGGTTCCGCCGCGAAGCGCGGGCGGCATCCGCGCTCAATCATCCGGGGATTTCCACGATTTACGAGATTGGCAAGGAGGGCGACCAATCCTTCATTGCGATGGAGTTCCTCGAGGGAAGCACTCTCAAGCACCGCATTAACCTGCGGCCGCTCGAACTCACGATCCTCCTCAGCCTTGCCATCGAAATTGCCGATGCCCTCGAAGCGGCGCACTCGAAGGGCATCGTGCATCGCGATATCAAACCAGCGAACATCTTTGTCACCGATCGCAAGCATGCCAAGATTCTCGATTTCGGGCTGGCCAAAGTCACCGGGGAGCGCAGCAAGCTGATGCAAACCGCGGGCGTCACGGCGGGACCGACGCTCGGCGTAGTAGACGAACACTTGACGTCGCCAGGTTCAGCCCTCGGAACGGTCGCCTATATGAGCCCGGAACAGGCGCTGGGCGAAGACCTTGACGCGCGCACGGATTTGTTTTCTTTCGGCGTTGTGCTCTACGAAATGGCTACCGGACGCCTGCCGTTCGAGGGAACCACCTCGGCAGCAATCTTCAATGCCATCCTTAACCAGGCTCCAGCCGCTCCAGTTCGCCTCAATCCCAATCTGCCTGCCGAGTTGGAACGAATCATCAATAAGGCTTTGGAGAAAGATCGCGATCTTCGCTATCAGACTGCTGCCGAGATCCGGGCCGATCTTAAACGCCTGGACCGAGATCGGCATACGTCATCTCGACATGCGGTCGCCGAGGCGATCCCCACTTCTGAGCCGGAAAGATACGCTGCACACATCGAGCCGCTACGGTCTGTGCCGCGAAGCCGAATCCCATTCCCGTTCATAGCTGCAGCTCTGTTAGCACTGGCGGTGGTCGGTGCCATTGCGTACACGATGGGGAAAGGTGCAGCCACGGCTGCCGTGCCAACCTTCCGCGAACTGACCTTCCGCCGCGGCGCTCTTTGGAGCGCGCGGTTTTCCCCCGACCCGAGATCGGCAATCTACAGCGCCAGTTGGGAAGGGCGTCCCGAAATCGTCTTCATCAGTTCCCCTAACTCGACCGAGTCGCGCGAACTCGGCCTGTCCGACACTGAAGTTGTGTCGGTGTCAGCCTCCGGCCAGATGGCGGTGCTGCATCAACTGGCTAGCAGCACGAACCGGTTCACTCATGTTGGCACCCTGGCGCAACTTTCCATCGGCGCCGACGCTCCCCGTGACGTGCTCGACAACGTCGAGGCTGCCGACTGGAATCCGGACGGGAGCGCTTTGGCGGTGGTGCACGCGATCAACGGCCAGAGCCGAATCGAGTACCCCATCGGCAAAATCCTCTACCAAACATCCGGCTGGATCGGTGATCTCCGCTTCTCGCCAAAAGGCGACCGCCTCGCATTTGTCGACCACAACCTCCTCGGAGATGACGGCGGGACGGTCAGCACCGTCGATCTCAATGGCAAGAAGTCTGATCTGACGCAGCGTTGGGCGAGCATTATTGGTTTGGCGTGGTCTCCTGCCACCGATGAGATTTGGTTCACTGCCACGGCCACTGGCTTCAGCCGTTCGTTGCGAGCTGTCACTCTGTCCGGCAAGTCGCGCGATTTGCTCAGCGCGCCGGGAACTCTCACTTTGCATGATGTTGGTGCGGGTGGTCGCGCGCTGATCTCACGCGACGCGGTTAGAGCTGGCGCCGTAGGTCTCGCCCCAGGAGAAACCAAGGAGCGCGACCTCAGCTGGCAAGACTGGACTGTGCCCTACGACCTCACCGAGGACGGGAAGATCGTTCTTTTTGTTGAAGCCGGTGAAGCTGGTGGCGGCGAGTACGCTGTGTTCACCCGCGAGACCAATGGCGGTCCCGCGGTGCGCTTGGGCCAGGGATCGCCGCAGGCCCTCTCTCCCGACGGCAAGTGGGCCCTGGTTCTGCGTCAGAATCTTTCTCCACCCGATTTGGTCATGCTCCCCACCGGTGTAGGACAGCAGCGCCCGATTTCTACTGCTAAGGTCATTCCCGAGTCCGGCGATTTCTTGCCCGGGTCGAGGCAAATCGTATTCAGTGGGCACGAATCCGGTCACGCTTCCCGCGTTTATGTGACTGACATCGATGGTTCGAATCTTCGTCCCATTACGCCCGAAGGGTTCCGTCTCGCGCGCTCCGTCAACTCCTCCGGAGTACGGGAGAACCGCGTACCCATTATCAACAGCAATGGAATTGTGCTCGCATCGTTGGATGGCGGCGAACCTCAGCCGGTACCCGGTTCAATGCCGGGTGATCTGCCCCTGCGCTGGTCCAATCAGCCGAATACTCTGCTGGTTGGAACTCGCGGCGAGACTTCCTGCCCAGTGTCACGCCTCGACGTTAGGACCGGCGCCAGAACTCCATGGAAGACCTTTGCTCCCCCCGACACCGCGGGCCTAGTGAGCGTGGCCTGCCCACGGATTGCAGCCGACGAACAGCACTACGTGTTTGGCTACACCCGCAACTTGTCCGATTTATTCCTGGTGGAGCACCTGAAATAAGCCGTGATCGGCCAGACCATCTCGCATTACCGCATAGTCGAGAAGCTTGGCGGCGGCGGGATGGGTGTCGTCTACAAAGCGGAAGATACGGAACTCGGCCGCTTCGTCGCCATCAAGTTCATACCCGCCGACATCGCTCAAGATCCGAATGCGCTCGAACGCTTCCGTCGCGAAGCGCGTGCCGCGTCTGCCCTGAATCACGCCAACATCTGCACCATTCATGAGATCGGACAATTCGAGGGCCAACCTTTTCTCGTGATGGAGTGTTTGGACGGGGAGACCCTCAAGCACCGCATTAGCGGCAAGCCGCTCGACCTCGAAACTTTGCTCAGCCTCGGCATCCAGATCGCCGACGCTCTCGACGCAGCTCACAGCCAGGGAATCGTTCACCGCGACATCAAGCCAGCCAACATCTTTATTACTAAGCGAGGCCAGGTGAAGATTCTGGACTTCGGTCTGGCGAAGATGGTCGGTCGCCAACGCGGAGTAGCAGCGGCCGACGTCACCGCGCCAACCGCGATGATGAGCGAGGAACACCTCACCAGTCCCGGCACTACCATCGGCACGGTCGCGTACATGTCACCGGAGCAGATCAAGGGGAAAGAACTCGACGCGCGTTCAGACCTGTTCTCCTTCGGTGTTGTTCTTTACGAAATGGCAACCGGTCTTCTGCCATTTCGGGGCGATACCTCAGGCGTGATTTTCGATGGCATCCTCAACCGGACAGCAGCCACTCCGGTGCGGTTGAACCCAGATATTCCGCCGGAACTGGAGCGCATCATTAGTAAAGCGCTCGAAAAGGACTTGGAGACCCGGTACCAGCATGCCGCAGACATGCGCGCTGACCTCAAGCGCCTGAAGCGCGAAACCGAATCCGCGCCTGTGGCGGCTGCCAAGGAGCAGCCGCCGTCAACCAAACGAAGTCGGCTGCCTCTGTTTGTAGGTGCAGGAGTCTTGGTAGTGCTTATTGCTGCGGTGCTGTTCTTCTTCTTGTCCCGGCGCGAGGCGGCTCCTAATAGAGACGCGGCTGTAGTCGCACCCGCAAACGCACCAGCAGTTCGAACGATTGCCGTACTCCCGTTCCACGACCTTGTCGGACAAACCGGCGATGAAGCCTGGGGCATCGGTATGGCAGATGCCATCATCAGCCGCCTTACGACCTTGCAGAATCTGGCTGTTCGTCCCACCAACTCGGTCCTTAAATACGCGAAAAATGCAGCCGATCCCGCCGAAGCCGCACGTGAACTGCAAGTCGATTCAGTGTTGGCCGGAACCTATCAGCAGCTAGGCAAAACCATTCGCGTCTCTGCGCAGTTGATCGACCATGGCGCGATTCGCTGGGCTCAACGCTACGATCTGCAAGGCAGCGATGTGTTGCGCTTCGAAGATGATGTCGCGCAGAAAGTCGTCGATGGACTCAGCGTGCAGCTCTCCGGCGCCGAGCAACAGGCGTTAAGCACGCCTTCCACCAATTCGCCCGAAGCTTACAACCTCCTGCTGCAAGTCCGCGCTTATATAAACGAGTACTTCCTTACCTCGCGGTGGGAACCCCTGCAGAACGGCGAGCGGGTGGCGAAACTCGCCATCGACAAAGATCCATCCTTTGCGGATGCCTATGCCTTGCTGGGCCAGGTTTACGGGTTTAAGGCGTCGAATTTTCTGGAAAACTCGGCGCAGAACATACACTCCGCGGAGCAGGCCGAACTCAAGGCGCTTTCACTCAAACCAGATTCCTTCGAAGCCAAAATGATTTTAGGAGCCACTTACAGCGAGGAAGGGAAGAATGCGAACGGCATCCGTCTATTGCGGCAGGCGGTCAACCTGGGACCGAACTCAGTTCGTGCTTGGGATTATCTCGGCTATGCGTATCACTACGCGGGTCTGACCGATTTAGCCGAAGCCGCTTACCGCCGCAGCCGTGATTTGGATCCCGCCCCGCCGCGCATTTACTGGATGTACGGGCGCATGCTGCTGTACCAGGGCAAGGCGCACGAAGCCGCCGAACAGGTGAGCCAAGCGCTTGTCCGCCATCCTGACCAATTCAAGCTCCTAGGCTTCTATGGGGACTTTCTCTACTACGACGGCAAACTGGACGAAGCTGAGCAGGCGCTCAAACGCGCGCTACAGTTGCGCGGTCCCACCGGAGATCCGGAAACAGAGGTCCTACTCGCCTTTGTTCAGGCCGCGCGCGGACAACGCGACCAGATTGCTCCCGTCGTCTTCCGCTACAAGCCCGAGGACGTAATCGACGGAGACCTGGCGGAGTGGGTTGGCGCAGTGTATGCATTACTGGGAGACAAGCCGCACGCGCTCGCTTGGCTGCGCCGTACGGTCCAACTCGGCAATCATAATTATCCCTGGTTCCAGCGCGACAAGAACTGGGACAAGCTGCGCAGCGACCCCGAGTTCCAGTCCATCATGCGCCAGGTGGAGGGCTACTGGAAGCAGTATCAAGACGAGTTCGGGCGCACCTAGAACTCACACCTGGATCTTCCTGGGAGTTTGAACGAGGGGAGAACGCCACATGGATCAATTCATGCATGCCGAACCGCCACAAGCGTCGTGTGCACCAGCCCGGGCCGGCGATTGGCGCCAGAGTAAATGGCTGATCGTAGCGGAACTGATCGTCGTTGCTTTGATCTTTCTGGCTGACGCGCACCACCTCATTCCCGTCAGCAAAACTCCCTTCCTGCTGGCGTTCGGATGGATCTCTCTTCGGCTACGCAGACTCAACTGGCGCGCCGTGGGCTTGAGCCTTTACCGCAGCTGGAAAATGACCCTCGGTTGGGGAATCGCAGCCGGTGTGTTGCTGGAAGCAGTGGAGCTTTTCGTGACCCAGCCGCTGCTCGTAAGGTGGTTGGGAAAACAGCCGGACCTCGAAGTGTTTCGCGCCGTCAGAGGCAACATCAAACTCTTTCTCTTGTTCCTGGCACTCAGCTGGACTCTTGCCGCTTTCGGCGAAGAGATGGTCTACCGCGGATACCTGATGAACCGCGTTGCCGACTT
>Ga0070741_10011841_pt1 | contig 15957 bp, 13 predicted proteins | sample Coa_R1_4_FD_66440 | JGI IMG/M metagenome (GOLD analysis project Ga0070741, IMG submission 66440) | Surface soil microbial communities from Centralia Pennsylvania, which are recovering from an underground coalmine fire - Coalmine... | ecosystem: Environmental > Terrestrial > Soil > Unclassified ...
TCAAAGCCGAACTGCCGAACATCGACGAGGCCATCCGCTTCCCTATCCCGTTCTTACTCGACGACGTCAGCGTCCGCCTTGGCCCTTGGAGTGGATACCATCTGTTGGCGCATCACCCGGACCGAGCGGCCTTCCTTAAGATCGAATCTCGCCCGGGACGGGCTCATTCGGCTGGCCATGCGCTGTGCCCTTGTGGTCGGAGGCGAACCCAAACCCGCCCCCCTTCGTCTACCGGCTCGTGCCGATCTCCGTAGACGACCAGCGGGTTCTGCCCTTCGACGCGCATCCGATACTCGACGCGCTCGCCGATGAACAGGGCGGTTTCGACGGCGGCGTCGAGCATGCCGGGTGGTAGCTCGTGGCTCGTGGCGGGGACCAGCTCGGCATCCTCCGGTCGAACTCCGACGAAGACCGGCGCCCCGACAACGAGCGCCTCAGGTCGATACGCGCGGCCAAAGACGACGCATGCCGGAGCGCCGTCGATCGCGATGGCGATCTGGCCCGCCGGATTGCAGGCCTGGACGGCGCCCCTGAGCAAGATGGTCTTACCCACGAAGTCGCGCACGAACTCGTTTGCCGGCTCCTCGTAAAGCAGACGGGGGCTGCCCTGCTGCTGAACGACGCCGAAATTCATCAAGGCGATACGGTCCGAGAGGCTCAGCGCCTCCACCTGATCGTGGGTCACGAACAATACCGCGATGTTCAGCCGCTTTTGCAGCAGCTTCACCTCGAAGCGCATCTGCTCACGCAGCTTGGCGTCCAGATTGCTGAATGGCTCGTCGAGCAAGAGGACGCGCGGCTCGTGCACGAGCGCCCGAGCGAGCGCGACCCGCTGCTGCTGGCCGCCGGACAGCAGCGGACCGGGTCGCTTCTCGAATCCCGTCATCCCGACCAGCTCCAGCGCGCGTGCGACACGGGGTCCGATTTCCGATCGGGGAAAGCGGCGCGCTTTCAGCGGGAATGCCACGTTCTCCTCGACGGTCATGTGGGGCCAGATGGCGTACGACTGAAACACCATCCCCACATCCCGCTTCTCGGGCGGTATGCAGACACGCTTCGCCGTAAGCGCGACGATCCGGTCGCCGAAATAGATGTCGCCCGAATCGGGGACCTCGAGGCCGGCCACCATGCGGAGGGTCGTGCTCTTGCCGCAGCCGCTCGGTCCCAGGAGGGTCATGACCTCGCCCTCCATGACCTCCACGGTCAAGTCCTGGACGGCAGGCTGCGCGCTGCCCGGGTAGGTCTTCCAGAGATGCTCCAGCCGTACGGCCGGTTCCGCGCCCGTGCCGATGGCAGGAGGTGGCGCCGCGTTGGGCGACGCAACCGCTCGGGCGCTCGGCAGGCTCGATTCCTCCACGCTCTCCATCTCCGCGCTCGCCTCGGTGCGAGTGTACGGTACCGGAGGGATCGGCTCCACCGAATATTCGGAGCCGATAAACTAGCAAACTGCTGGACCTGTGTTGAATTTGGGGAGGAGCTTCGCTGTGCCGGAGGCAACAAAACCAGAAAAGCTCAGGGGCATTCGAGGGCTTGCCGTCCAACGGGCCGGAGCGCTCGCCCTCCTGGTCGCCCTGTCGACTTTTCCGTCGCTGATAGCCGCGGCCTGCGCCCCAAAGGCGGCGCAGACGTCTTCGAACAGTGCACCGCAGGCCGCCGAATGGAATGATCCGCAGTGGACGGACCTCATCGCCGCGGCGCGACGCGAGGGGAAGGTTGTCATCGCGGCGGGCGGCGAGCCGTCGCGCAGCTATCCGCCCCTCCTCGACGTCTTCTCACAGCGATACGGCGTGACCGCTGAGATGACCACCGGGAACGCGACTGAGACGGTCAATCGGCTCCTCGCCGAGCGCTCGTCGGGCGTGTACACGGTGGATGTCGGGTTGATCGCCCACAACACTTCGCAGCGGAGGTTGGTGCCTGCGGGGGCGCTCACGCCCGTCGAGCCGCTACTGATTCACCCGGAGGTCACCGATAAGTCGCTCTGGTATCGCGGGCGCTACTGGTTTGCCGATGAGGAGCAGCAGTACGTGTTCCTCTACTCCGGCAAGCCCGAGGATAGTTGGCGCTTCTGGTACAACAGCGAGCGGCTCAGCCCCGCTGAAGTGGCGACGATCAAGTCGCTGCAGGACTTTTTCGATCCAAAGTGGCGCGGCAAGCACGCATCGTTGGCGATCTCCGATCCGTCCGGGCTGGCGTCTTTGATCCGGCTGTATCTGGCTCCTGAGGCCGGTCCGGATTGGGTGCACCGGTTCATCTACGACAGCGATGTCACCTTTACCGGCGACCGCCGGGTTTTGGAGACGTGGCTCACCCAGGGGCGGTACCCTCTCGTGTTCCCCGCTGGCGGAACCGACGAACTGGTCGATCTTCAGAACGCGGGGCTCCCCATCAAAGAGGGCCAGATTCCCAAGCAGACGCCGGGACTCCAGACTCCCAGCTCGGCGAGCAGCATCGAAGCGTTCGACCACGCTCCCCATCCGAATGCCGCCCAGCTCTTCGTGAACTGGTTCCTCTCCAAAGATGGGCAGAGTCAGGTCCAGAAGATCGATGGGGCGCTCTTCGGATCGATGCGTGACGATATCGGCTACGGCAACATTGACCCGAGCGCGCGCCGCAAGCCCGGGGTGGTCTACGAGTACGAGGAGGCCGAGCCCTGGAGGGCTGAGGCCGCGAACGCCGCCGTTGCGCAGATCCAGGAGTGGTGGGACGCGAAGCCCTGAGGGCAGCGCATGACTGACGGTCCACCGCTCCCTGCCACCGCGCGATTGTCCGCGGGCCTCGTCATCATGGCCGTGGTGCTCGTCTCGCTCGGTCTTTTTCTCGTCTGGCCGGTCGTCCTCTTACTGGTCAACAGTTTCAATACGGCGAACGACTGGTTTGTAGAGCCGCGCCAATGGGGCTTGAGCCACTGGACCAGCGCCTTCCAGCGTCCGGGGCTGCTCGCCTCTCTTGGCAACTCGATTCTCATCTGGGCCCTTACCGAGGCGTGCGCGCTGCCCATCGGGGTGGCAATCGCCTGGACCCTCGCGCGCACCAAGATTCCGTTCAGCCACGCGCTGGAGTTCATGTTCTGGGTCTCCTTCATGGTTCCCGCGCTCCCGACGACGATAGCGTGGATCACCCTGATGGACCCCGATATCGGGCTGCTCAATGTCGCGGCGATGAAGCTCCCGTTCGTCGACCACGGGCCCTTCAACATCTTCAGTATCCCTGGGATCGTCTGGGCGCACCTCATGGCTCACGGGATCTCGATCAAGGTCATGCTTCTGACCCCGGCCTTTCGCAATATGGACGTCACCCTGGAAGAGGCGGCCCGCGTCGGGGGCGCGGGCAACCTCAGAACGATGATGCGCGTGACGCTCCCCCTCATGGTCACGCCCGTCGTGCTGGCCTTTTCGCTTCACCTCCTGCGGGCCTTTCAGTCGTTCGAAACGGAATACCTGCTCGGCCTGCCGGTCGGGATCTATGTGTACTCGACCAAGATCTTCTCGCTGGTCCGCCAGGAGGTCCCGAACTATGGCGAGGCAACCGCGCTCGCGAGCATTTCATTGGTCATCATCGCGGCCATCATCCCCTTGCAGCGGTGGATCTTGCAGCGGCGGCGCTACACGACCATCAGCGGGCAGTATCGCCCCGGCCTGATCGATCTGGGTGTGGGGAATTCCGTCGCCTTCGGGCTGATCGTCCTCCTGCTCGTCTTCCTGACGGTGGGGCCTGTCGCGATCCTGGCGCTCGGCAGCTTCATGAATCGGATCGGTTACTTCCAGCTCGGGTTCACCATGAAGCACTGGGCCCTCGTGCTGCACGACCCCGTGTTCTTGAAAGCGCTGCGGACGACGCTGGTTCTCTCGACAACGGCGGCGGTGGTCAGCCCGCTGCTGTTTTCCGTGCTCGCCTACATTCTGGTGCGGACGCGCCTCCCCGGCCGCGGCGTCCTGGACTTGATGATCTGGGGATCCGCGGCGATCCCCGGGATTCTGACAGGCCTGGGCCTCCTCTGGCTGTTCCTCGGCACGCCCGGTCTGAACGTGCTCTTTGGCACGATATGGGCGCTCCTCATCGTGGTGATCCTCCAGGGCAACACGACTGGCGTGAACGTCTTGAAGGGCGTGTTCGTTCAGGTCGGGGCGGACATGGAGGAGGCGGCGCGCGTCGCGGGGGCCGGATGGCTCCGCACGTACGTTCGAATCTGGATCCCCCTGCTCATGCCGACGATCGTCCTTCTGTCGGTGATGAGCTTCGTTGGGGCAGCGGGTGCGACGAGCAGCATCATCTTGCTGGCGTCGCGAGACACTACGACCCTATCGCTTCTGGCGCTCGAGATGGCGTCGAGCGGGGTGAACAGTCGTGAGGCCGCCAGCATCATCAGCCTCTTCATCATGGCCTTTACCATCGGGAGCGCGCTCGTCGCGCGCGCCCTCGGCCTTCGGATGGGCTTGCGACGGGAGATCCGCGCTTCGCCTGCCCAAGCGCCAGACCAGGGGCCCGCGGAGCTCGTGCCGCGACTCGCGGGCTAGCCGCTTGGCCCACGCCGCTCGTGGGGCGGTCAGCGTTTCACGTCCCACTGGTGGATGTTCCAGGTGAGCGACGCGCGAGACGCGCGATTCACAGGCACGTTGGCCAGGCGATTGGCCACCGCGTATGGAGTTGGAAAGTAGTAGAGCGGCATCGTGGAGAGGTTTTCGAAAATGTGCTCGTTGATTTGCGTCAACACCTCGATGCGCTCCGGCTTGGGGATCGTGCGGAAGTAGCGGTCGACGAGGTCGTCGAGCACAGGACTGCGATAGCGAGGCCAGTTGGGGAGGCCGGATACTTCGTAGTTGTTCTCGGCCGTGCGCGCTTGGCTGCTCTTGAGGGCCGGGAGACCGTCGACGTCGTGCGTGCCGGTGAACAGTGCGAAGCCGGTGAAGGTCGCGCGCCACGGCCAATCTGTGGCCCGCTGAGCGGGCACGACAAACGACGTGGTCGAGACCCCGATCTTCTGCCAGTAGTCCGCGACCGCCAGCATTGGTTTGGTGACTGCCTGGTTTGATCCCGCGATCTCGACCTCGAGAAGCTGGCCGGCCGCGTCATGCATGAATCCATCGTCTCCCCGGCGGTAACCCAGGTCCCCGATCATTTGGGCCGCCTTGCGGGGGTCGTATTCGTACTTCTTCACTCCTCCCTCGATGCCTGCGTAGTCGGGCTGGTTCGGCGCCATGAAAGTCGTGGCAACCGGGGAGAGCCCGGCCTCGAGGGAATCGACCATCTCCTGCCGATCGATGGCGTAGAGCAGCGCCTGGCGGAACTGGAGATTCGTGATGATGGACGGGGTTGGATCGATGAACTGGGGGTCTAGCCGATACCAGCGGTGATCTGAGAATTCGAAGGTGAACCGACCGTCGGCCCAGCGGTCGCGCATCTCGACGACGGAATCGATCGCGAAGCCGATGCCAATGGTCGCGTCCACGGCTCCCGCCAGCGCGTTTGCCATGACCGAGCTGGGATCGGGATTGAACTCCACGTCGATCTCGTCGATCTTTGGACGTCCGAGCACGAATCGGTCGAACGCCTGAAGACTGATCCGCTGCCCGGGAACGAAGTCCTTCAATTGATATGCGCCGCTGCCCACATAGTCCGTGGTCCAATAGGACGCCTGGCTTAGGGACGTTGGATCCTGATCGTAGATGGTCTCCAGCACGTGCTTTGGCATGGGCCACGCCAGCCAGATGGAAAAGGTCTGATCGGCGTCGATGTACGGCTCGCTCCAGGTGATGTGGACCGTGCGCGGATCCGGCGTGTCGACGTCGCCCATGAAACGGTAGGCCTGGAGGCCGAACACGCCAGTCGACCGGTCGCGGCCGACCTTGATGGTGAAGGCCAGATCGTCGGCCAGAATCGGCGAGCCATCGTGCCACACCGCTTCGGGCCTGATTGTCCAGGTGGTTTCCATGGTGCCGTCGGGGCGAAGCTTCCAGAGGCCGTTGTCCAACGTGGGCACGGCCTCCGCCAGGACCGGGCGCAGCGTATTCCGGTCGTCGACGACGACCAGACCGGGATTCACCGCGTTGCGAAGCTCGTAGCTTCCCGGCACCGCGCTGTACGGCTGGAAGTCGAGGTCGCGGAACGATACGATGGTGGCATGGGTGGGACCGGGCCGGGCCGACGCAGCGTCGGCGCTCCGGTTGCGAAGCGCGGCTGTTCCGCCCTGGGTGCACGCGACGACGAAGATGCCGAGAAGGAGGGACGTGGTCGCCACAATCGCCCTTCGCTGCATTCCGTACCTCCCGGCGCTGACAACTTCTGGTCGACCAGTGGCTCGTTCGGTCCGCAGCCATGGGCCCGTCGCGGATCGTGGAGCCGCGCGACGCGATTGGACCCTATGATATCGGGCATTGGAGCGTTGCGGACCGATCGGCGGCTCTGGGGGTACGGACGGCTACAATCGCTCCAGGCGACCGGCGAATCAGTGGAGCGATCGCCGGCGACGTGGGGAGGTGCCGACCTTGAGCGCTGGAACGCTGGACCAACCGCGGGCTGACGTCCCGCTCGCGCGGCGCGGTGGGGAAAACCGCGTGGTGGGACGGAGCGGGAAGCCGCTCCTGGTGATCGTCGAGGGAAGCGATATCGACGCCATGATCGACGCGGGGCTGGACGCGATCGGCGGGCTCGGGAGGATCATCGCGCCTCACCGGGCTGTTCTGCTGAAGCCCAACACCAACCAGCGCGATCCGTTCCCGTCGGTGACCGCTCCGGAAACGCTCAGAGCCGTTGCCCGCCATTGCGCCGCGGCCGGCGCGGAGCGCATCGTCGTCCACGAAGACCACAAGAATGAGTTGGACCTGTACTACGAACCGGCAGAGCTGCCGGGCATGGAGATCCAGCTCGCGCATGCGCGGACGGCCGAGCATTTTGTGACCGTCGAGTTCGACCGCTGGCAGGGGGAAACGGACGTCCCGCCGATCCCGGAATCCGGGTCCGGCATGATTCAGCGCCTTCGCGGATATACGCCCGAGCGCGGCCCACGGCTGCGCGTCGCGCGGCAGCTCCAGGAGGCTCCCGTCATCATCAATCTTCCCGTGCTCAAGCGCCACTTCGCGGGACAAATCACGAGCGCACTGAAAAACCACTTCGGATCGGTGCACGGCCCGCATCGCTGGCTCGCCCACGCCGCGCTTCAGACGAACCGTGACTACTTCGACCGCAAGCTGGCGGAGTTTGCCTCGGCGGTGCGCCCCGAGCTGACCATCACCGACATTCGCGCGCTTCAGGCGGTGTCGGGTCCCTCGCGCGACGAGCGCACGCGGATCGTCGAGGGGGTCAACCGGCTCATTGTCACGGGCGACATGGTCGCCGCCGACGCCGTGGCGATGGAGATCATGAAGCAGCACGATTCGACGTTCACGTCCGAGAATGAAGCGATCGTGCGGCGCCAGCACCAGCACGCGGAGAGTCTGGGCCTCGGGACCGGCGACCTGTCGAAGCTCGAGATCATCGAGCTGAAGGTCTGACGCCGGAGTTACGTTCCATGGACCTGGCGGACCAGGCGACGACCGAATCGGTCGACCGTCACATCGGTTTGAAGACCGTCACGTAGACGATGGAGCCGACCGCCAGGATGATCCCGTAGAGGCCAGCCGCGACAATGACGGCCCAGCCCGCGCTCATCGTCCAGTCTTGGCCCCTGATGTGGAGCGCCGTGGCGACGGCCGCGCCGACCGCGAGGCAGATTGCCAGAGTTATCCAGGGAAACAGTTCCATCCTGAACTCGCTGCGGATGAGGCGAGCGCCTTGGCTCTGGAGGTCCGCTCTGCCGGGCCGGCCCGGGCGAACCGGCGCTCGCCGTCCGCATGGGTTTCGCCGCGTAACGCACTATGGTTGCGGTTTTCACCCGGCGAGCGCAAGCTTCCAGAAGACGCCGATGAGCGCTCGTTGCGCGTCCGAGCGGCTAGCCCTGACGCGTCGACCCCCGAGAACTCAGCAGCACGTCTCCGTTCGTGAGGCGCGGTGTGATACGTTGTGTTTGCGCAACGCCCGCTTGTTGGAACGATGGCGACGGATCCGAATAGGACGTGGAGGTCCGCATGCGGCAGCCCCAGGCGATCTTCTACATGGAAGGGCACCGAGTGACGGGCGCGGTGGTGACGGGCAGGGAGCGCGTCAGCGACTATCTCAACAATCCAAACTCGAGCACCGTTGAGGTGCACGACGCCACATTTGAGGAGCTGCTCACCGATCGCCAGCCCGAGACCGCTGCAAGGCTCACCGTCCTCAAGAGCGAGATCAGCCTCGTGGTCCCGACGGACATGGGAGATGTGGGGGTCGGGACGCGCGTGCCGACGCAGCCCGTTCGCGTCGAGCTTGCTTGCCCGCTCTACAGCATCGTGGGGAGCCTGCATCATCGGAGCTCTGACCCCACGGATCTCGCGATGTTGCTCAAGGGATTCAACCGGACCTTCGTGCCCCTCACCGAGGCGAGCATGCGATATCTGCCGAATGCGCGCTACGATGCAGAGGAGCGCGTCGTCCTCGTAAACACGGAGCACCTGCAGTTCTGGGGCGTGCTGCCCCACGCATCCGCTTGATTTCGGCGACCGTGCCGGGTCTACCGCCGACCGAGCGAAGGCATCGGCGCGTCAGTTCTGCCGGTCCGGGTCCAGGTGCGCAACGCGCGGAGCCACCAGCTCCGTGAACCGGATCATGGACCGCGCGCACTTTCGCGGCGTGGCGACGGGTAGCCCCGACGGCATAAGGAGGACGCCGAACCCTCCACTCTCGGCGAAATAGTCGGCGATGCGCTGGGCGATGGTGTCGGGGCCGCCCACCCAGTAGTAGCCGCTCTCGATCATGTCGGCCGCGGTCACGGTCTCGATCGTTTTCCCTGGCGGGATGTGTTTCTCGAGAAAGATCGCCGTCTCGCGCTTGCGTCGCTCCAAGACGTAGCTCAGCCCGGCCAACACGTCTTCGCGCGCCCGTCGATCGTTCTCGCCGACGTAGACGAAATGGTTGGCGTGGAAGAGGCGGCGGGACGGAGTCCGCCCTGCCGCTTCGGCTGCCTGCAAGTACACGTCGGCCCATTCTCGAATCTCCTCCGCCCGATCGTTGCCGCGGCCGAGCAGGGGGATGAAGCCGTGCCGGCCGGCGAACTCCAGCGTCTCGGCCGAACCGGAGCAGGCGGTCGCGATGGGCGGATGGGGTTGCTGGAACGGCCGCGGGAGGACGTTGACTCGCGTCGCCTGCCAGTAGCGCCCCTCGAAGTCGAAGGGCTCGGTGGCCGTCCAGGCCCGGAGGATCAGCTCGAGCGCTTCGTTGACGATCGCCCGTGTCTCCTCCTTCCCAAACGGGAGACCGCGCTGGTGGGCTTGTTCCATCGTCTGCATCCGCGTGCCGCCGTAGCCGAACATGTAGCGTCCGTGCGTGAGGTGGTCGCACACGTTCGCTTCGCGAACGACATTGATGGGATGGAGGAGCGGGAGGTTGCGGACGGCGGTGCCCAGTCGAATGCGGCGCGTCTGGGCCGCAAGCCTGCAAATCAGGAGGTTGGCGTCGGTTACGGTGTTCGGACGAACGTGGTTCGGCTCCGCGATCCACGCCTCGGTGAAGCCGAGGCGATCGGCCCGGATGATCTCGCTGATGTCCAGGTCGTAGGCTTCGGCCGTAACCGGATTCAATCGGTAGCCGGACTCAGAAAATACGCCGAACTCCATCGATCCGCTCCTCAGGGACTTTCGTGCGCGCACGACGCGAGGAATGGCGGAAGAGCAGGATAGATTTGCTTCTCTCTAGCACTGCACGCCCCCATTCGAGGTGTTCCGCCAACGTAGATCGCACCGCGGGTCCTGTCAAATCAGCGCTGTGCGGGGGGGCCGACGCCTTCGGCCCGGAGCTGCCGCACGAAGTCCGGTATCGCGCGGGTCAGCGGCCAGGTGGGCCGATACCCCAGCTCGTCGCGAATTCGGGTGAGATCGACCAGCGGCGTGTCCGCGGGGCCGACCTCCACGGGTGCAATAGCCGCGCCGGGGATGGCGGTGTTCACCGCGGCTGCGAAGTTCGCGGGGTCGACGATCTCGCCGGACCCCAGATTGAAGACGTCGTGCCGGGGGGACTCGACGAAGAGCGCGCGAATGAGCCCGTCAGCAACGTCCCGCGCGTAGATGCGCTCGCCGGCCCGAAAGCGGGCTTGCAGCCGGGTCCCCGCCGGCTCCGTGAGCGCCCGCATCACGAGGTCTTGCAGCAGCCACGCCGTCTCACCCCCGCCGCTGAACTCGCCGCGTCCGTACGCGCCCGCCAGTCGGATGTTGAGCGCGCTGATCCCCGTGTGCCGCGCGAACGCCCGCGCCGCGATCTCCGCCGCCGACTTGTACGCCGAGTAGAGATTGGCGGGCATGGAGTAGGGGAGCGACTCGACGGCCGGCCGATCGAGCGGGAGCGGCGGGTCGGCTCGATAGACGAAGATGGAGCTGACCAACACGGTCCGCCGGATGCCGACCTGCCGAGCCGCCTCGAGGACCGTCAGAAAGCCGTGGACGTTGACGTCGAACGCCTCGAATGGGACTTCGTTCACACGTGTTCCGCCATACCCACCGGCGTGAAGGACCCGCGTTGCGCGATAGCGCACCAGCAGCTCGCGCAGCCGGGCGAGGTCGCGCACGTCGCCCTGTTCTACCGCGCAGCCCGTCGCTCGTTCGCCCAGAACTGTCCGAAGGCGCTGGGCGTTGGCGTGCGGCGAGAGCATCACGACGGGCACGTCGCGCTCGCGCAGCAGCAGAGCGCTGTAGCTCGCGATCACGCCAGTTCCGGTGATGAGGACGCACTCAGCCGACGGGACGCTCACGCGGCGCGCCCGCAGTTGTGGTCCGCGTTGGGCGCGAGTCTGCCGTTGGCTCGCCGGCGTCTCGCGTCGTCAGGGCGAAATCGCTGTTCAGTCCCGCGGCGATGGACCTGACGTTGTCGACGTGGGGTATCTGCCGGAGGTTGCCGTACGGCCACGTCCTCATCCCATCGTATTCGTAGTCGTCGCTCCACGGGCCCGCGATCCCCCAGGTCCACACGCTGCCGTCGCGGCGGAGGGCGAGGCTATGATAGGCCTCCGTGGCGATCGCCGCCACGTCGGTAAGACCGTTGACGGGTGCTGGCTCAGCCGTGTCGGTCGCCCAGGCCGCCTCCGGATCGGCTTGTCCTCGACCGTTGTCTCCCCAAGCCCAGACGCTCCCATCGGCTCGAAGCGCAAGGTTGTGGCCACCTCTTGCCGCGATGGCGGTCACGTTGGTGATTTGGACCAGCGAGTGAGGCGCCGATGGCGCCGTGGGCTCGTCGGTCAGACGATCTCGCCCCCAGCTCCACACGATGCCATCGCGGGAGAGGGCGATGCTGTGTCGAGCCCCTGCGGCGACGGCCACCGCTCCCGGCACGCCGGAGACGCGCCGTGGCAGCAGGACCGGACGCGCTGCGTCCAGCCCGAGCTGTCCGTCCGCGGCGTCGCCCCAGGCCCAAACGTCGCCATTCGAGCGAATGGCTACGGAGTGTTTGTCTCCGGCGGCCACGGCGACGACGTCGTCGATCCCGCCGACCCGAACCGGATCCCAGCGGTCCACGGTGGTTCCGTCCCCCAGCTGGCCGCGGTCGTTCCGTCCCCACGCCCAGAGGGCGCCATCGCGACCGATGGCGAAGGCATGGCACGGGCCGGTGGCGATGGACGCAATGACACCCATTCCGGGAACCTGCTCCAGCGAGCTGACGAAGCGCTCGTGCCGACGGTTCTCGATGCACGGATCCGCTGACCCCCATCGCCAGACCGAGCCGCTTGTTTCCAGGAGGAGATGCTGGCCGCCAACGGTCGCAACAGCCTCCAGTTCTCCCAGTTGTTTGGCGGAAAGTGGCACGCGCAGCGGACCGGCCGCTAAGTTACTGGTCGCGAGGACGACCGTGCTCCAGGCGAGGACGCCGGGAATCGTTTCGATGTCGTCCCAATCGCTCGACCGCTGGCCGGACGATGCGCCGCTGGGATCGGGGGCGGATGGGGAATTCGCGCGCGTCGTCGGATCGGTCCAGGGATGTGCCCACGCAGCTCCGATCAGCGCGAGCGCGACCATGCCTCTCGCCACTTGAGATCCGAGACCGAGAACGCACGATAAATTCTGCTCTCGCGTCACCCCCGGCACCACCCCTACATCGACCTGAGCGCGCGTCCATCGCGCTGGGAGGGGACTGTAGGGAGGGATGGCAACCGCCGCCACGAATTTCATGGCCAGAAACACGAATTCTTGCGCGATTTCGCGCAAGAATTCGTGTTGGTCCGTCCGTCACGGCCACGCGCGAGGAATTAGTCTCCGTCGTCGCCGTATGACCACTGGTAGTTGGGATCGCTGTAGCACTCGGGAGGCATTTCGGACCTGAGCCCCCGTTTCGCGAGCTCTTGCTCGAAGTTCTGGCGGATCCAAGGATCCTCGTCCGCGTACTCGATATTGGGGCTCGGACCTCGGCGGAGCGGGTCACCGCCGGACGTCTGGCGGGCGTGGAAGGCGAGATAGCGGGCGGGTATCGCGCCCACGTTGAAGTGCTGGTGGTACCAGCGCGCTGGCGGGACGAACACGCTGGCCTCGTGCCATGGGACCACGATGCGCTCGCCGCCCGTCGACGGCCACATGACCGAATAACCGTCGCCTGCCGGGATGATGATCGCCGTGCCCGGGCCATGGTAATGCGCCTTCTTGTAGCGGCCCGGAGGGAAGACGGACATATGGGACGGGATGGCGGAGCCGGCGAACCGAATGGTCACGTGAAAGCCGCCGGCGCCTCGCTCCTGATACGTATCGAGCTTGTCCCACACGGCCATGTCCGGAAAGAAGTTACCGAACCACACCGGACGGCCGAGCGACCGGGCACGCTCGTCGTCGCTTTCGATGGCCTTGGCCGTGGCAAATGCGTCGCCGCTGTAGAGACGCTCCGGCGCAACAAACGCGCTCTCGAAGTAGAATTCGGCCTCCGGCCGGAGCAGCATCGCGGTCGGCAGATAGTTGTAGTGCATCAAGCGCGTCGGCTCGTGTCCCTGGGTATTGGAAAGCTGATACGTGCAGCCGCCAGGAATCACGAAGATGCTCCGCTTGCTCCACTCGAACGACTTTTTCGGGCCATCTCCGGCCCAGATCGTCGTCAGGCCGCGACCGTCGACGACGTAGACGATCTCATCAAGCGCGAATTTCACAGGTCGCGTCGTGCCGCCAGGCGGAATCTCGGTGATTCGAATCTCGCTGACGTCTCGCTGGCCGGCGAGGACAGCGAACGCCGCGTTGCACTCCCGGTCGGGCCACGGGCCCACCGGTATGGTCCGGGCGTCTTCGATCGCGTACCCCCGGTAAATTGGAACCCCCGTGGATTCGATGTACTGGTCGTAGGGAGACGGGTTGCGAGGCGGTCGCGTCGCGGCTTCCATGAGGTCTTCTGCTGTCGCAGTCATCGGTTCCCTCCGTTCGGATTTTTCTCGCCGTTGGGTCGAACGTTCCAACCGTTGCAGGCGCCGCGTCTTAGCGAATGGTCCACGTGGCAACGTTCCACGTGCTCGCAGCCTGGAGATACGCGGTGCTTCCAGGCCCGTCGAGACCCTTCCGGAACGCGTACACCTGGGGTACGTAGAAGATTGGCAGGACCGGAAGCTGCTCATCAAGCAGCTTCACGATCTTGAACAGTGCTTGTTGGCGTCGGCCTGACTCCAGCTCGCCAGCATAGGCTCGGTACAGCTCCTCATACGTCGGGTTCACGTAACCGCCATAGTTATTGCCGCCATACGCGTTTTGCGCGGTGCCGATCTGGGATTGCCGAAGCGAACCTGGCGCCGAGATCGAGAAGTTCCACGGCTTGATCAGCATACTCGGAAAGGACATCGCAAGCTGGTTTCGATTGGACGCGGTCTGCGCGTACGGCGCGGGGTCGGCCTGAAATCCGGCCGTGGTGAGCTGCGAGGCGACGATCGCCGCTTCCTGCGGGTTCGTGCCCTCGCTGCTGGTCGCGGCGGCGGCGGAGAACGGCTGGCCCAAGCCATTGTGGAACACGCCGTCCGGCCCTTTGGTCCAGCCCGCCTGAGCCATCAGCTCGGTAGCCCGATTCAGATCGAACGGATAGAGCGGAAGGCCCGCGTTCGCTGCCATCTCGAGCACCGGGTCGCCCAGCGGGGCGATGAAGTCTGCGCGCTGGGTGAGGCCGCCCTCCAGAGTCTCGACGATGGTGTCCCGATCCAGCGCGTGCAGCATCGCCTGGCGGACCCGAACGTCCTCGACCCAGGGGAGCGTCGCATCGCGGAAGTTGAGATAGATCATGCGAACGCCCTTCGCCACGGCGCCCGTCGTGCCGCCGCTGGTGGGAGCCCACGCATCGCGCACCACGCTCACTGGCTGAACGTCCACCTGGGCGCCAAGCGGGATGATGTCGATGTCGCCGGCCAGTACGCTGGCCACAAGCGCATTGGCGTCGCCGAGGAATTTCAGAACGATGCGATCGATCTTCGGTCTGCCGCCGACGTACCGGTCGAAGGCCTGTCCTTCAATGAAGCTTCCCCGCGACCATTCCGTAAGTTTGTAGGGGCCGAGGCCGACGAACTGCGTGCTCCAGTACGGGCTGTTGGAGAGCGCCGTCTTGTCGCCGGCGGCGTACTGTTCGGCAAAGATATGCGTCGGAACCGCGGGTATCCCATCGTAGCCGCTGACCCCCGCCGCGACCGTTATTGACTTCCAGGTGACAACCAGGGTCTGACTGTCGATGCCGCGAACGCTGGAAACGCTGTCCAGGGCGCCGGGGATGCTGGAAGCAAGCTCGGGATCGGTGTTGAGCTGGTAGCCAAGGATGAAGTCGTCGGCCGTGAGGGGCGTGCCGTCGTGCCACACGAGGCCGGGCTTGAGCTTCCACGTTACTTCCATCCCGCCCTCGGGGAGAACGCGCCAGTCGCCGTCTTGGAGCGATGGCACCTTCTGCGCGAGCACTGGCATCACGGCGCCCGCGGGATCGTACGCCGTAAGGGAGGCGTGGAACGCGTAAAACACTTCCAGCGGCGAGCTGCCGCTGCCACTTGCGCCGAAGAAGGCGGGCGAAGCGGGCTCGCGGTCGGCCTGCAACCCGACGTTCACAATCGTCGGGTGCGCGGGCGCTGCGACCGCAGTCGACGATGCGGACGCCTCGGACGGGCGCTGGCCCGCGGGCGCGGCGCAGCCGAGAAGGAGCGCCGCGGTGGTGAGGGTTACGGCGAGTGGCGTCGCGTGCCGGCCGGGGCGGACAGGTATTGATACGCCCACATTGCCCTCCGTACAGGGAGCCCTGCCTTGGTGATCGTCTCCAAGAATATGCGAAGTCCGCGTGGGACGCGAGCCGTCGTGAAGGCGGTGACGACCGGCCCGCGGCGGTCCCGACCCTTCAACCGAGAAACGTGGAGCGTTACGGAGCGGCCGAGCTAGCTCCCCTGCTGCTGTCCCGGTCTGCCGGTGGCGACGAGCGGCGCCCAGAGCTTGCACCACCAGGTGGCGCCGACGACCATGTCGAGATCCTTGTGGGCGCAGTACCCAATACCTTCTTTCAGCGCCTTGTAGAAGCGACAATTGTCGCACTGATCATCGGTCGTGCTAAACGACCAGAGATCGCCCTCCTCTGCGCGCCGCTTCAGTTCCTGGACTGACTGCATGTGACCTCCCTACCCAGCATTCGCGCGCTGACTGCTCATATCCTAACCCCCCGCTTCCCATGCCCCGAATCCGATAAGCAAGATCGTGCGCGGAATGATGGAACGGACGCCGAGGCCGCTCGATGCCCGTCGCGGCGGCTTATCTCGTTCGCCATGCTATAGTGAGCCCTGTTTCTGGCCACGAGCGCACTGCTCGTGGGTGTCGCTGGAGTTCTCCCCATGCGCGGGCCCGGACCGCGGGACTATATTGCCCTGGCCGCCACGAGCGCCTCCAACGGTATGGGGCTGCTGCTGCCCCTCTATCTCGTGCACAC
>Ga0070741_10011842_pt1 | contig 15955 bp, 22 predicted proteins | sample Coa_R1_4_FD_66440 | JGI IMG/M metagenome (GOLD analysis project Ga0070741, IMG submission 66440) | Surface soil microbial communities from Centralia Pennsylvania, which are recovering from an underground coalmine fire - Coalmine... | ecosystem: Environmental > Terrestrial > Soil > Unclassified ...
CGGCGCGGTCGTGCACGTCGCGCGCAAGCTCGCGTCGGAGCTCGACGAGGGCGTCATCGTCTGCGTGCTCGCGGACGCCGGCTGGAAGTACCTGAGCGCCGACTTCTGGACGACCGACGACGTCGAGAGCTCGATGGAGCGCACGCTCTGGTGGTGATCCCGCCGGCCGTGCGCGCCGAGCTCGTCGCGCATTCGCAGGCCGAGGATCCGAATGAGGCGTGCGGGCTTGTCGTCCTCCGCGACGGCGTCGCGGAGCGCTACGAGCGCGGCCGGAACGCGGCGTCGTCGCCGTACCGGTTCGAGCTCGAGGTCGATCCCGAGCTCTGGTTCCTCGAGGACGACGGCTACGAGCTCGCCGTCTTCCATTCGCATCTCTCGTCGCCGCCGCGCCCCTCGCGCACCGACGTCGAGAACATCGGGCTCTGGGAGGGCAAGCCGTACCTCATCTATTCGGTTCGGCAAGACGACCTGGCCGCCTGGACGATCCAGGACGGCCAGATCGCCCCTCTCCGGCTCACGTGACCTTGAAGGTGCCCTTCATGCCCAGCGAGGCATGCGCGTCGCACTGGTAGGTGTAGGTGCCGCGCTTCAGCTTGACCGTCCACGTCTGGTCGCCGACGAACGAGATGCCCGTCGCCTTGTTGACGCCCTTCCCGGTCAGACGGAAGTTGTGGATCGAGCCCTTGTCCTCGATCTTCAGCTTGTACGTCCCGGCCTTGATCTGCTTCAGGTCCTTGCCGTTCAGCTTCAGCTCGATCGTGTAGCCGGGGCCGACCTCACCGACGAGGCCGGCGCTCTTCGCGGTGCCGGCGTTCGCCACCGTGACGGCGGCGAGCGCAACGGCAACGAGCGCGAGCGGAAGCAACAGTCGTTTCACCATGCGAAAAACCTTTCAGTCGACGGCGTTTCCCCCTACTACGGGCCCCGCCGGACCGCGGTTTTTACTCGAGGTCGTCGTCCGGCGCGAGCAGGTCGTCGTCCGGGCGGCGCGGCTGCGGCCGCTCGACGAATTCGACGGCGATCTTCTCGATGCGGTTGCCGTCGACCTCGAGCACGTCGAACCGGACGCCGTTGAAGCTGACGTCGTCGCCCGCTTCCGGCGCACGCCCGAGCTGGCCGAAGACGAAGCCGCCGACCGTGTGGAAGTCCTCGTCGGGAAGATCGGTGCCGAAGCGCTGGTTGAACTCGTCGATCGGGAACATGCCGTCGATGCGATACGTGTCGTCGTCGATCTGCTCGATCTGCTCCTCGGAAACGTCGAACTCGTCCTCGATCTCGCCGACGATCTCCTCGAGCAGGTCCTCGAGCGTGCAGATGCCCGCCATGCCGCCGTACTCGTCGACGACGACTGCGAAGTGGTTGTTCGTCTTGCGGAACTCCTGCAGCAGCGACGCGAGGTCCTTCGTCTCGGGCACGACGTAGGCGGAGCGGACGATCTCCTCGATGCGGACGGACGCAATGCCCCGGTCGTGCACCGCCGTGAAGAGGTCGCGCACGTGCAACACGCCCACGATGTCGTCGAGCGACTCCCGGAACACGGGATAGCGCGTGTACGGCGACTCGAGCACGGAGGCGAGGGCCTGCTCGGGCGGCATGTCGACGCTGAGTGCAACGACTTCGGGACGCGGCACCATCACGTCGGCCGCGTCCTTGTCGCCGAACACGAAGACCTTGTCGATCATCTGCTGCTCTTCGTGCTCGATCTCGCCCTCCTGGCTCGAGCGCGAGAGCAGCATCCGCAGCTCCGCCTCGCTGAGCGGCTCCCGCTCGGCGCCGGGCGACTCGAGCCCGAGAGCGTGCAGCACGATGTCTGTCGCCTTGCGGAGGACCCAGACGAACGGGCCGAAGAGCGTGAAGAACGCGCGCACCGGTGCCGAGACCCACAGCGCCGTCCCTTCGGCGTGGCCGAGCGCGAGCCCCTTCGGCACGAGCTCGCCGATCACGACGTGGAAGAACGTGAGGATGAGATACGCGAGCAGAACGGCCAGAACCGTCGCCATGACGTCGTCGAAGGCCTTCGACAGAGCGTGCTCGCCGAGGGCGCCGATACCGAGCGAGGTGAGCGTGACGCCGAGCTGCATCGCCGCGATGAACTGCGGCGGGTCGCCCGTGATCCGCAGCACGGCGCGCGCGCGGCGGTTCCCCTGGTGATGGAGCTCGATGATGCGGGTGCGCCGCGCCGTGACGAGCGCGTACTCGGCCGCGACGAAGAAGCCGTTGAGCAGGATGAGGGCCCCGACGGCGACCAGCTCGAGAGTGAGTCTCACGCCCTTCCCCCCAGTCTCGAAGGATGGGCGTTGGTACTAGATGGCTCGTCCACCGGAAGAGCGCGCAGTATAGGCGACGATGCGGTCGTCCTCGTGCCGCTCGGCCCGGCCGAGGACGACGAGCCGTTCGAGGTGCGAAAGCGCCTCCGCGACGGCGAAGCGGCGCTGGATGGGCGCAAGCGTGCGCCCGAACAGATCGTGTGAGACGTCGAAGCCGGTTCGCAGCTCGGTCCCGAGGGCTGCCTCCGTCCTGGCAAGCCGGTCCTCGTGGTGCGCGGCGATCTCGGCGCAGCGCGCCGCCGGCTCGGTGACGGGCTCGCCGTGGCCCCCGTACGAGATGCGCGGCGCGAGCGCGGCGACGCGGTCGAGCGAGTCGAGATAGTCGCCGAGCGGGTCGGGCCGGCTCTCGGGATACAGGCCGATCGCCGGCGTGATCGGCGTCAGGAGCGTGTCGCCCGCGATCAGCACGTCGTCGCGGTGGAGGACCAGATGGCCGTCCGCGTGACCCGGCGTCGCGTGAATCTGCCAGCCGTCGAGCATGTCGCCGGCGTCGACGATGGTGGGGTTCCAGGCGAACCGGACGAAGTCCGCGAACACGTGCCCGGACTCGATCAGCTCCTCTGCGACCGGTGCGGGCACGCCGTTGCAGATGAACCACTCGGCGATGCGCTCGGGCCAGTCGTCGGAGCCCCACACGCGCTCGCACTGCGAGTAGTCGAGCCGCCCCTGCACGACCTGCGCGCCCGTCGCCTCCGCGGCCGCCTCGGCGCCCCCGACGTGGTCGGGGTGCATGTGCGTGATGAAGATCGTCGCGACGGGGCCGTCGACCGCGGCGAGGATCTCCTCCCACGGCGTCTCCATCAGGCCGAGGCCGGTGTCGACGAGGATCCAGCCGCCGCCCGACTGCAGGAAGTAGCAGTGGACGTGGCGCGGCCCGGTCGGCAACGGCAGCGTCAGGCGGAGGATCCCCGGCTCGAGCTCGACCGGTGTCGCGAACGTGTGTTCGGTAAGCTTGGCCACGAGGATGCGAGTCGAGTATCGCGAAGAGCCGTGCCGCTCCGCACTCAACCGCGTGCAGGGCATGGGGTTCAAGTGGTCGCTCAACCCGTACATGGGCTGCGTCCACCGCTGCACGTTCTGTTACGTGCGCGCTTTCGAGAAGCGGGCCGACCGGCCCTCCGACGACCGCTACGGCCGCAGCATCCGCGTGAAGACGAACGTCGCCGAGGTGCTCCGGCGCGAGCTTGCGCGCCCGTCGTGGGACCGCGAGATCGTCGCGATCGGCGCGGCGACCGATCCGTACCAGCCCGCCGAGGGGCGATACAAGCTGACGCGCGCCTGCCTCGAGGTGCTCGCGGAGCACGCGAACCCGGTGCGCATCATCACGCGCGGCCCGATGATCGTCCGCGACCTCGACGTGCTGTGCGAGCTCGCATCGCGCGCGTCGCTCGCCGTGACGTTCTCGGTGCCGACGATCGACCACGAGATCTGGCGACGCACCGAGCCGGGGACCGCACCGCCGCACCAGCGGCTCCGCGCGATCAAGCTGCTCGTCGACGCGGGTGTGGCGGCAAACGTCGGCATGGCGCCGATCCTGCCCGGCCTGAGTGACAAGCCGGAGCTCCTGGCCGACGTCGTGCGCGCGGCACGGGAAGCGGGCGCGACCGGCGTGTGGGCGAACCTGCTCTACCTCCGCGAGGGGACGAAGGAGCATTTCCTCTCGGCGCTCGAGCGTGACTGGCCCGAGCTCTTGCCCGAGTACGAGCGGCTGTACGGACGGCGGTCGTACCTGCAGAAAGAGGACTCCGAGCCGGTGCGGGCGCAGGTGCGCGAGCTCGTGCGCGCGTATGACATCCGCGATCGCCGGCGCGTGCGGCTTGCGCCGCCGCCCGAGCCGGAGCAGCTGCAGCTCGCGGTCTAGGCGCGGCGCGGGTCGCTGCGATCGACCTGCCAGTGGCGGATCGTCGAGACGCGCCATTCACCGTCGTCCTCGCGCCGGACCATGTAGCGCGTGATCACACGCTGGCCGCCTTCGAAGTCGCCGTAGAGGATGTCGGCGGTCAGCCAGCCCTGGTCGATGCCGGCGAGGATGCGGTAGTACTCGGGATCGTTCCTGTCCCGGTAGGCGATCTGCCAGAAGCCGAGCTTGCCGGGCGCGATGTACAGATCGCGCGACAGCATCCGGAACGACTCGAGCGACTCGGGCTCCTGGGTCGCGCCTTGCCGCTCGGGATGAACGAGGCCGCCGTGAAGGACGCCGATCCCCGGCCCGACGTTCCGGAGTGAGATGACGATGTAGATGCTGTTCTCGATGATCTGGACAGCCGCCCCGCCGCCGGGGACGACGATTCCGGCCGCATCGACGAAATTGACCCGTTGCGCCGGATCGTCGGGGAACGACTCCACGATCAGCGGCCGCAGCTCGGCGAGTAGCGAGCCTTCGGCCGCCCGGGCGGCGCGATTCGCCGAGCGAACCGAGGCATATGTCGCGCCCGCGAGCGCGAGTGTCCCGCCCGCGGTCGCGAGCGAGGAGATCGCCACCCAGTCCGCCATCGGGCCGAGCCTATCCCGCCGTCGGAGGCGCGAGATACGATCCTGCGGCCGTGAGCGCCCCGGAAATCACCTGCCTGATCGTCGACGACCACGAGGTCGTCCGCGAAGGCCTGCGCCTCTCGCTCTCGCGCGCGCCGCACATTCGCGTGATCGGTGAGGCCGGAGACGGTGAGAGCGCCGTCGCGCTCGCCGAGCGCCGCCGCCCCAACGTCGTGATCATGGACGTGCGGATGCCGGGGATGGACGGCCTCGAGGCGACGAAGATCCTCACCGAGAAGGTGCCCGACAGCGCGGTGCTCATCTTCACGGCCTACAGCGAGCGCTCGCTCCTGAGCCGCGGGCTCGAGTCGGGCGCGAAGGGCTACATCCTGAAAGAGGCTCCGCACGCGACGCTGCTGCGCGCGATCGAGAAGGTCGCGGGCGGCGAAGGCTACGTCGACCCTGCGCTGATGCCGGCGTTCCTCACCGGCAAGGACAAGGACGACATGCTCACCGGCCGCGAGCGCGAGATCCTCCAGCTCCTTGCCGACGGCATGTCGAACGCCGACGTCGCCACGAAGCTCTTCATCAGCCAGGAGACGGTGAAGAGCCACGTCCGCCACATCCTCGCCAAGCTGGAAGCGGACACGCGGACGCACGCGGTCGCGATCGCGTTACGCGAAGCGATCATCGATTGACCGACGACAGCGGCCGTCACGAGGTCACCGAACAGGTCCTCGCGGCCGAACAGGACGAGCGGCGGCGCATCGCGCTCTTCCTGCACGACGGCCCGGTGCAGTCGCTCGCGGGTGTCGCGCTGATGCTCGATGCCGTCGGCGGCTTTCTCGCGCGCGGCGCCAACGACCAGGCACGCGAGGTGCTCGACAAGGCGCTCGCACGCACGCGCGCGACGATCGGCGAGCTGCGCGACCTCTCGTTCAACCTGGAGCCCGTCGTGCTGCGCGACCACGGCTTCACCGCCGCGGTGAACGCGCTTGCCCAGGACCGCGGCATGGAGCTCGGGATGAAGGTCGAGCTCGACGTCGGCGCCGCGGAGGTGCTCGGGGAGCGCGCGCAGGCCGCGCTCTACCAGATCGTCCGCGAGTCGCTCGAGGGCGCGATCCGGCGCGGCCCGCCGCAGACGTTCACGGTCAGGGTCGAGCCCGCCGAGGGTGACGCGCTCGCCTTGACGATCCGGGACGACGCCCCCGGCGAGCGCCGGCGGCGCTCGATCGAGGTGCTCGAGGAGCGCGCGCGCACCCTCGGAGCCGCCCTCTCGGTCGAGCACGACGACGACGGCTCGACGACCCGGCTCGTCCTGCCGATTTACGCCGCGTCCGAGTAGGATCCCGCGGCCATGAGCCATCTCCTCTTCGTCTCGAAGCCGTCGGGCTACGAGCTTCGCGAGCAGGACGGCGACCCGCCCGGGGTCGGCGCCGAAGTCGAGCAGGACGGCCAGACGCTGCGGGTGCTCAAGCTCGCGCCGTCGCCGTTGCCCGGCGACAAGCGTCCCTGCGCGTACCTCGTCAGCCGCTAGCGACGGACTCCGCCGCGATCAGGCCGAAGACGAGCGCCTGCGCCAGGCCGCTCGCGTAGCCGGCGGTCGCGACGCCGCCGACGTCGACGCCGCATGCGTACACAGGTGTAGGTGTAGATGTATGCGTACGCATGCGGCTGTCGACGCGTAGGCCGCCGATCGTGTGCGTGACCGCTGCAGCCACGTGCACCGCCACGCGCGCATCCGGACGCGTCTCGAAGGGGATCTCGTCCCGCGCGAGCACCGTCCCGCCTGCGGCGCGGGCCGCCTCCACGCGCTCCCGCGCCTGCTCGTAGCCCTCGTCGTTGAGCACGTACCACGCGCGCGGGCCGATCAGCTGCGCGAGGTCGTTCTCGGACCACGAGACGGTCGCGGGCGTGATCGCATGCCCGTCGTCGGCGTGCACCCACGCCCACTTTCCGTAGAGCTGCGACAGCGGCACGAAATCCTCTTCGCGGATCCGCGCCGGCGGCGCCGGCATCGCACGACCGTAGAACTCGTCCATGCCGGCCGTGGTCTCGGCGCCCCGCGCGAGCGCGAAGTCGAGGCCGTCGCCCTCGCTCCACGGATTCGCACGCAGCAGCAGGCCGCGCTCCGTCGCAAGCCGCTTGCCGAAGCCGCCGGTCGCAAGCACGACCGGCTCGTCCGCGTCGGCCGGAAGCGGCGTCTCGAGCTCGACGTCGCGGGCGAGGAGCTGCGTGAGCGCGCGCGGGTCGAAGCGCTTGCCCGTCGTCAGGGGATTCTCCGTGTCCTCCCACACCGGCTCCGCTCCGAGCGAGACGAGCCACCGGAGCGCATCGTCGAGGCGCTCGTAGACCAGACGCTGCAAGTCCTCGTCGCCGTCGGGACACTCCCGCCGGAAGTCGTCCCACTCGCGATGCCGCCAGATCACGCAGCTCGAGAGCAGCATCGAGCCGCCGGGACGCGTCCCCTTCTCGACGAGGCGCGGGCTCAGACCGAGCTCGCGCGCACGCGCGGCACAGACGAGCCCGGCCATGCCGGCGCCGGCGACGAGCACGAGCCCGGCCTAGGTCAGCGAGAACGTCGGCTTGTGCTCGACGTACTCGACGCGCACACGTTCCGGCCCCCAGAGGAACACCGCGTACGTGTTCGGCGCATCGACGACGTCGTCGATCTCCACCCCGAGGTCGTTCGCAGCCGCGATGTGCTCGTCCGCCGACTCGACGAGGACGGCCAGGTGATTGAGGAGCGGCCGCTCGGGCGCGCCGGGGTCGCCGGGATGGAACTCGACGAAGGCGCCGCCGACCTCCACGCGGGGAGCTCCGGACGGTCCGGGACTCGCGGCGCGGAAGCCGAGCGAGCCGTATTCGCCTGCCGTCTCTTCCGGGTTCTGCGAGAAGAGCGCGACGTGGTCGAGGTTGTACTCGACGTCGGTCTCCGCCTCGACGAGGCCGAGGCGTACCCCCTCGTCCCCGACGTCGAAGTAGGCCTCGCCGGCGCGCGGGCGCTCGGTTGCGAGCCCTTCGGGCAGCGCCGCGAGCGCAGCGTCCAGGCTCGAGACGCGCAACGCGACGTGCTTGAGCGCCCCGCGTTCCCGCGGCCCGTCGGCGTCGAACAGCGTCAGCTTGCCGCGGCGTGCGTCGGAGCCGACGAGCGTGAACTTCTCCGTCTGGTCGATCACGTGCATCCCGAGATGCGCCGTGACGAAATTCGCGATCGGGTCGCGGTCGGCGACCCAGTACGCGACGTGGTCGAGCTTCGTCGGATTCATGGCTCCGACGGTACCCACGGGGTTACCGGTTATGCGTCGGCGAAGCTACTTCCGCCGGTCGACCGCACGCTGAAGCTGCTCCTTCGTCATCCGCGAGCGGCCCTCGATTCCGAGCCGCTTCGCCTCGTTGTACAGCTGCTCCTTCGTCCGGCCCTTCGGGCGGTTCGTGCCGGAGCGGAGGCCGCCGCGGCGGCCCGACGAGATGTCCGTGCGGGAGAGACGGGACGACGACGCTGCCTCGCCCTTGCGCGCGCGCTCCTTGTTCACGGTGCGCGCCGCGATCTCCTTGGCCTTCTTCTTCGGCGTCCCGCGCTCCTCGAGGCTCTCCTCGATGTGCTCGTACTGCCGCTCGCGCTTCGCAGACCATGCTTTCTGTGGCATGGACCTGAAACGTGCGAGGGAGTTGTGCGGTTACGCGCCTTCGAGCGGGGGGTTCTGGACGTTGTGCTCGGTCGCGTAGGCGTCGGTCAGCTGGTTGACGACGTCCATGCCGTCGCTGTAGGCGTAGTTGATCTTGACGAACGGCTCCCATTTGTCGGGCAGCGCGTCCTCCGGGAAGATCGCCTCGACGGGGCACTCCGGCTCGCAGGCGCCGCAGTCGATGCACTCCTCGGGGTCGATGACGAGGATGCGATCGGCCTCGTGGATGCAGTCCACGGGGCAGACGTCCACGCACGACTTGTCTTTGATGTCGATGCAGGGCTCGGCGATGATGTAGGTCACGGCGCCAACCCTAGCGAAGGGGTCAGCCCGAAGGCGCCAGCTGCTCGACGAGCTCTCGGGCCTGCTCGACAAGTGCCGATTTCACGATCACCTGGTCGAAGCCGGCCGCGTGTCCGGCCCGCAGGCCGGCGGTGTCGGTGTGGTTCGTGTAGCCGAGAATCGGGACGTCCGGATACGTGTCGGCGACCTCCTCGGCGTCGACCCGCGAGATGTCGACGATGACGAGATCGGGGGGATCGGTGTGATCGACCGTGATGAAGTGATGCTCGGGCAGGAGCGCTTCGAGCTTCCCGCGGAAGAAGAGGTCGACCCCACACAGCAGGATCGTCGCCACGGCGGAAAGGTTAGAGCGGATGGCTGACGCCTACAAGACCGGCCTCGACCACCTGCGCGGAGGCCGCTATTTCGCAGCGCACGAGGACCTCGAGCTCGTCTGGCGCGCCGCCGACCCGGAGGAGCGGGACTTCTACCAGGGGCTCGTCCACGTCGCGGTCGCCTGGTACCAGGCGGGCCGTGGCAACGAAGTCGGCGCCGGCCGCCAGCTGGAGAAGGCGCTGCGCCGTCTCGCGGGCTACGAGCCGGCCCACGGCGGGCTCGACGTCGCCGGCCTCCGCCGGCAGCTCGAGCACGCGCAGGAGATCGTCCGCGGCGGCTCGCTCATCCTGCCGCCGCCTCGCCTCGAGGCAGCGTGAAGTAGTCGAGCAGCTCCGCTTCGTCGCCGACGCGGATCACGCCCGGCTCGACGACGTAGCAGTCGAGCGCCGTCACGCCGCCGAGCTCGAAATAGATCTTCTGCAGGACCGAGATGTCCTGCTCGAGCGTGTCGGGGTCGTAGGTCGTCATGACGCAGCGTCCGCGCACCTGGCGCACGCCGACGATCGCCTCTCCGAGTCGCAGTGCGAATCCGACGAAGCCGCGCTCGACGAGCCCCTCGACCCCGTCGAGATAGACGTTCGCGCGAAAGCGCCGATGATCGACGCCGACCGCGGCGATCCCGCCGTCGGTCGCAACCGACACCGGCAGGACGTCGAACCGCGACGGACCGACGCCGTCGTAGTACACGAGCTGCGCGTCGTCCTGCGTCGCCGCACGCACCCGGCGCAGCGACTCCGGATCGTCCCAGGGAAGGCCGTCGACCGTCGGCGTGCCGTCGGCCGCGAGGCCGCCCTGCAACGCGAGCATGCGCTTGTGCGTGCGCGCCGTGAAGACGCGACCGCTCGGCCGAACGGCGTGCACGAGGCGATCGCCTTCGAGCCCGGCCTCGGTGAGAAGCGCTTCCGGCAGAGATTCGCCGCGCAGCGACTTGACGGGATACCGCCACAGCTCGGCAACCTTCACCCACGCGCCAACGACGCGGCGCGCGCGGCTATTCCTACGGCGAGGTCAGCCCGATGCTGTCGAGCAGGCGGTTGAGCGCGACCTCGAGCCACCAGTTGCGGTGGAAGAAGAGCAGGAGCCCGAGGGCGACGAGGACGACGCCGCTCACGATCTGGATGATCGTGTAGCGGTCGCGCAGCCAGCGGAACGTGCCCATCGCGCGCGTGAACGCGATCCCGACGGCAACGAACGCGGCGCCGAGCCCGAGTGCATAGGCCGCGAGCAGCGCGGCGCCGCGCAGTGCCGTGCCGGTGTTGCTCGCGAGGATGAGCACCGCGGCGAGCACCGTCCCGATGCACGGCGCGGCGCAGAAGGCAAACGCACCGCCGAGAAGCAGACCCGAGCCGCGTCGGCGCGCATGAGTCAGGAGCCCGGGTGCGACGACGCGCTCGGGCACGGGCAGCAGGCCGACGAACGCGAGCCCGATCACGACGAGGACGAAGCCGGCGATCTCGGTCTGCGAGCGCTGCGAGAAGACGCTCCCGATCGCCGCGGCGCCCGCACCGAGCAGCACGAACACCACCGTGAAGCCGGCGATGAACGGCCCGCTCGCGAGCACCACGCGACGTGCGACGCCGCGCTCGCCCAGCCGTCCGCCCTCGATTCCGGAGAGCGCGGACAGGTAGCCGGGCACGAGCGGCAGGACGCACGGCGTGATCACCGACGCGAAGCCCGCGATGAAGGCGATCGGAAGGCGCGCGCCCATCAGTCGAAGTGTGCAAGCAGATCGTCGATTCGACGCTCGGTCTCTTCGTCGATCGGCGGGGCATCGTCCGGCTCTCGCGCGTTCCGCCACCGCCACGCGCCGAAGCCGACCAGCACGGCCGCGAGGATGATGCCGCCGAGCGGCAGCCACCACGCGAGCAGGTCGAAGCCGCGGCGAGGCGGCGCAGCGAGGATCACCGTTCCGTAGTTCTCGACGAGCTCGCGCTTGATCTGCGCCTCGGTCTCGCAGCGCGCGATGCGCGCCGCGATGAACGCCTCGATCTGCTGGGCCGCGAGCGAGTTCGACTGGTCGAGGGTCGTGTGGCAGATCGGGCACATCACCTCGCCCTCGAGCTTCGTGAGGGAGACCTTAGGCTTCGCGCACGCGCCGAGCGCCGGGGCCGCGAATGCAAGTGCGCCCACGACCGCGATCAGAAGGGACTTCACGTTCGCTTCGCGGCGACCGCGACACTCTCGCGGAAGAGCGCTCGATTCGAGCCCTCGTTGATCGGCCCGAGGATGTGCGCGCCGACGAGGCGGCCGCGGCGATCGACGAAGAACGTCTCGGGGGTGCCCGTGACGCCGTAGCGGTCGGCGACGGTGCCGCCGGGGTCGCGCACGACGGGATACGTGACGCCGTGCCGGTCGACGAACTTGCGGCCGGCCGCGATCGAGTCCCAGTAGTCGATACCGAGGAACACGACGCCCTGCTTGCGGTACTCAGCGTACGCCTGCTGCAGCGCCGGCGCCTCCGCCTTGCAAGGAACGCAGTACGACTGGAAGAAGTTGATCACGACCGCCTTGCCGCGCAGCGAGCTCAGCGCGAGCCGCCCGTCGCCGCGCAGCTGCAGCGCCGAGAACGCAGGCGCCGGGCCGCCGACCTTCGGTGGATGCGACTGGTGCGTCAGCCGCCAGACGAGGAGCCCCAGCATCCCGGCCACCGCGGCGAGCGCAACGACCTGGCCGGTGAGCTTGGCTGTGCGCATCAGGACGAGACGATGTATACCGGCGTGCCGACGTTCACGTGGTCGAAGAGCCACTCGGCCTGCGGTATGTGCATGCGGATACAGCCGTGGGAGAGCGAGTAGCCGATCGAGCCGTCCTCGGGGGTGCCGTGGATGCCGACCCCCGGCGCGCTGAGGCCCATCCAGCGCGTGCCGAGCGGGTTACCCGGCCCCGGCGGCACGGGCTTCTCCCCCTGTGCCCAGGGCGAGTTCGGCGGATACCACCACGGGTTCTTCCACTTGACGACGATCGAGAACTTCCCGAGCGGTGTCGGGTACACCGCCTGGCCCGTCGCGACCTGGAACTTGCGAACGGTCTTCATGCCGTTGTAGAGCGTCAACAGGTTCGAGCTGCGCCGGATGACGATCACGGGGCCGATCGTCGCGGGCGTCGCCGACGGCTGCTTCGTCTTCGCCTTCAACACGATCGTCGCGCGCGTCCCGTGCACGAGCGCATCGGTGAGCGCACGCACCCCGCCCGCGACGTCGAGCGTGCGACCGACGACGGCCGGCGTGACGAGCGGCTTGAAGTTCCGCAGCAGGAGCCGCGACGGGACCGGCTTGCGGTCGAAGCGCGTTGCGATCTTCGCGACGAAGGCCTGGACGAGGCGCTTGTTCACGGTGGCGCGCAACGCGAGCGAGGTGTTCGGCGGCACGGTCATCGCCTTCGCGACGGCCGACTCGACCGGGACCGAGAGCCCGAGCAGGCTCGGCGAGACCTCGATCTTCGTCGTCAGGAACCGCAGCGTCACCGGCGCGTCGAACGCCTGCGTCACCGTCTGGGCGGCCGTGGCCGGGTCGAGGCCGCCGATCTGGACGCCCGCGAGCGTCACGCCGGCGGGAACGAGGGCGACCGTGGTGGTGGTCGTCGGCGTCGTGTCGGTCGTCGTCGTGGCAGGCGGCGGCGTCGAGTCCGCGAGGACGGTCGCGGCGAACGCGCCGGCTGCAAGCAGGGCTGCGAGGAGAAATCCGAAGCGCTTCATGTGCTGTCGATACCCGCGGGGAGGATCCTGGATCCTTTGGCGATGATAGCGGCGGTACCGGTTTCGACCGGGATCGTTGCGGCCGCACGCTTCGTCAGCCGGTGCGGCGGATGACGACCACCGCGAGGTCGTCGGAGAGCTCGCCGCCGGCGAAGCGACGCGCGTCCTCGGTGACGGAGCGCGCGATCTCCGCCGCCGGCCGCCCGCGCTGCGCCGTCAGCAGGTCGTCGAGGCGCTCGGTGCCGTAGAGCTCGCCGTCGCGCCGGGCCTCGATGACACCGTCCGTGTACATGACGATCGTCGCGCCGACCGGGAGCTCGCTCCGCACCTCGTCGTAGGTCTGCCCCGAGTCGATGCCGAGCACGATGCCGGCCGCGTCGAGGCCGCTGACCGACCCGTCGGGGAGCACGAGTCGCGGGGGTGGGTGGCCGGCGCTCGCGCACGCCGCCTCGCCCCGGCCCGGGTCGATGGCGACGTACGTCATCGTGATGAACTTGCCGGGCGCGATCTCGTCGACCACGACGTCGTTGGCGGACGCGAGGAAGTCGCCGGGCTCGGGATGCTCGCGCGCCAGCGAACGGAAGACGAACTTCGCCATCGCCATGTCGGCCGTCGCCTCCACCCCGTGCCCGGTGACGTCGCCGAGCACGACCGCCAGCCGTCCCCCCTCGAGCTCCAGGAAGTCGTAGATGTCTCCGCCGACGTCCACCCGCGCCGACGACTCGTAGACCTCCGCCACCTCGAGGCCTGCGATCTGCGGCTGCTCGCGCGGAAGCAGCGAGCGCTGCATCGTGTCCGCGAACTCCTTCTGCTGCTGGTAGAGACGCGCGTTGTCGATCGCGAGCGCAGCCTGCCCCGCGATCGCGAGCGCAGCGTCGACCGTCGCGTCCGTGATCGGCGTGCCGGGCCGGAACGAGAAGAGCATCAGCGCGGCGATCGTCTCGGCCGGAGTCGCCACCGGCACGACCGCACCGGTCCAGCCCTTCGCGAGGAACGGCTCGAGCAGCGGATGCCCGCGTTCGACGCGGTACGGCACCGCTTGCCGGAAGAGTCGCTGCAACGGCGCGGAGCCGAACGGCTCGGGGCGCCAGAGCATCACGCGCATCGCCTCGTTCAACTGGGCGTCCTTCACGTGCAGCGCACGCGGGACGAGAAAGTCGCGGCGGTCGTCCGGCATGCCGATCAGGGCGGCGTCGACGTCGAGCACGTCGACGATCGTGTTGGCGAGCGCATCGAGCGTCTTGTCGAGCGAGAGCTCCTGTGCGAACGACCGCGAGATCTCGTACAGCGCGCCGAGTCGGCGGGCCGCCTCGCGCTCGGACGCAAGCGCGGCTTCGCGCTGACGGCTCAGCTCCGTCGCACGCTCGTGCAGCTGGGCGTTCTGCACGGCGACCGCAAGCTGCCCGGCGAGCGCGCTCAGCAGCGCCTCTTCGTTGGCCGTCGCGACGCGCCCGAGATCGGGATAGACGGCCAGCAGGCCGATCACCTCGTCGCGCACCGCGAGCGGCACCGCAAACGCTGCTTCGATGCCGGCCTCACGGGCCGCATCGCGCACGTCGTACAGCCGGCGATCGGCATCGAGGTCGGGAGAAACGACGAGCGCGCGCTCGCGCGGGCCGAACGACAGCTCGAGCAGGCGCTCTGCCACGCGGGGATGCGGCCCGGTGACGGCCCGGGTCGCCGAGGGGATGAGGCGATCCTCGGCTCGGAGGTAGACCGCGACGCAGTCGACGGCGAGCAGCTCGGAGACGCGCTCCACCGCCGTCTCGAGGGTGTGCGCGAGCGAGAGCTCAGCCGTCGCCTGGCCGACGACCGCGAGGAGCGCCCGTGTCCGGTCGAGCTCGAGCGCGAGATCCTGCGTCCGGGCGCTTGCGCGCAGGGCGTGCGCCACGCGGACGCCGAACGTGCGTAGGCGTGCGAGCTGGGCCTCGTCGGGCGCGTTCGACGGTGCGAAGAGCAGCTGCAGGAGGCCGACGGGCGGCTGGCCGAGCGGCAGCGAGGTCGATACCCCGCAGCCGCCGGGCAGGCCGTCGGACGGCGTGGCCCCGAGCGACGCGGCGCCCTGGAGGGCCGCGCGCGCGAGCTCGCGCGCGGCGTCGAGGTCGCTCTCCGGGGCGAGGCCGTGCGAGGCGACGAGGACGAGCTCGTCTTCGCCCTGCTCCCAGAGAAGCCCGACCGGCGCGCCGACGACGTTCGCCGCGACGCGCACGACCTCGCCTGCGGCATGCGACTCGCCGAGCGCGGCTGCGAGGGCGTCCCCGGCGAGCTCGAGCATCGGCCGGCCGAGCGCGGCAGCAGGGGCGATTCCCACGCGGCCGAACGCGCGCACGACGAGCGCCGCCTGTGCGGCTGCAAGCTCGGCGGCGGTGACTTCCTCCGGCGTGAAGCTCGGGCCGGCGCGATACAGCTCGAGCGACGCGTGCGCGTCGCCGACCGCGACCGGGACGACGAGCGCGGAGCGTGCGGCGGCGCGCGACGCCGCGCGCCGGACGGCCTGCGGTGCGTCTGCAAGCTCCGTGAGCGTCGAACGCGGCAGCTCGGCGACCGGCAGGTGCGTGCCCTCGAGCTCCGCAGCGAGCGTGCCCGGCCCCGCGACGGCGAGCGCCTCGAGACGGTCGCCTGCCGGAACCCGCACGACCGCGACGTCGGCGCCTGCGAGCACGCGCGCCGCCTCGGCGAGATCGCCGAGCGCGCCGGCGAGCGTCGGCCGGAGCGCGGCCGAGGCCAGTGCCCGAGCGAGGGCCACGAGCCCGGCAGCCTGCGGATCGGCTTGAGCGACCACCCCACGGGAAGTATCGCTTTACACTCCGTCCGTGGCAGCCCCCGTCCGCGAGGAAGACGAGACGCCGGTCGATCCGGCCGCGATCGAGCTCCGCTACCGGTACCACCGGGCTCGCCGCCAGGCTCGCGTCCGGGCTTCACAGGAGAGCCGCCTCGCGCAGTACCGCTTCTACATCGTGATGGCGGTGCTGCTCGCGCTCACGATCGCCTTCCTGCTCGGCAGCTGGCACGAGATCCAGCGGCTCTTCGGGCTCTAGGCCGGGCGCCTCACTTCTTCCCAGGAGGTGCCGCCGCACATCGGGCAGAGCGGCAGC
>Ga0070741_10011843_pt1 | contig 15953 bp, 21 predicted proteins | sample Coa_R1_4_FD_66440 | JGI IMG/M metagenome (GOLD analysis project Ga0070741, IMG submission 66440) | Surface soil microbial communities from Centralia Pennsylvania, which are recovering from an underground coalmine fire - Coalmine... | ecosystem: Environmental > Terrestrial > Soil > Unclassified ...
GTGTCGGCCTCGCTGTCGGTCAGCGTCACCACCGCCCGGGCGAGCGGGACGTTCAGGACGGCCGTGGCGACGGCGGGGCTGGCGCGGATCGCTGCGAGCACCTCCTTGGCAATCTCGGCGGCATGGTCGGGGTCGGTCAGGCCGCGCACCTCGATCCACACCCGCCCGTAGGCGCGCGAGCAGCGCCGCGCCGGGGGGCCGCCGATCAGTTCGGCGGCCAGCGCACCGGGCGAGGCCACCCCGGCGGCACCGGAGGCCAGCCCCGCCAGGCCGCGCACCGGGGAAGTCACGGCCTCGGCTGCATGCGTGAGCGCCGCGCTGGTGGTGGCGGCGGCCAGCCGCGCCGATTGCGTCGCGGCGGTCGTGGTGGTCGATAGCGCTGCGGCGGCGAGCCGCGGCGGGGTAGCGGCGGCTCGGCGCGCCAGCCGGGCGAGCAGCATCAGGGGTGTGACCGGGCGAGGGTCACGAGCTTCGGGCGCTGCGTGATGATGCGGCTTTGCGACCGCGACCGGTGCGGGCGGCCGCGGACTTGCGCGGCGCCGCTTTGCGGGCAGTGGACTTACGGGGTGCCGCCTTGCGCGGGGTGGTCCTGCGGGCGGTGGTCGTGGCGGCCGAGGGCGCCGACGCCGCGCTGACCGCCGCCGGAGCGGCCGCGCCGTCAGCGCTCGCCGAGCGGCGACTGAGCTGGTGCACGACCAGCGCCGCGCCGCCGACCGTCAGCAGCACCGGCCACTCGACGAGTCCGGCCGCGCCGATCACACCGAGGGTCAACGCAGCCGCCGGCATGGATTGGCTGCCGCTGCCGACGCCGGTTCGGATCCCGGTGAGGGTGCCTTGCACGCCGCCGACGACGCCGTTGATCGCAGCGCCGCCGACGGCGCCGGCCGCCGCGGTGGTGGCATCGGCTGTGCGGATGATGGCGCGAGCCGCGCCGCCGACGATGTTCATCTTCACTCCTGCCTGCGAGCCACCAGCCGGCGTTTCCGCTGGTGATGCCGCAGGCTACCCCCGCGACCCCCAAATTAACCTGTGAGCACATTGTGGGACCGGGCCGCCGGCGCGCGGCCGCCGGCGGGCGGGTTCAGCAGTGCCCGGGCGCTCTCGGCAAGGCGCGTCATGGTTCAACCTAATCGGCGGTCGCCGCTCGCTGCGTCGGGTGACGGGGAACCATCGACGTGAGATCGGGATCGGTGTTTCTCGTCCGCGGCGCCCCGCCGAACGGTTGCAGCGCCCGCCGAAACACGGCCCGCCAGTTAACAACTCGCCGGTTCGGCTTGCTGGTCATTGCCGATCGTCGATTCCCGCTTCAGCAAGGCCCCGGTGAAGTCACCGGTCTCGGGGTGGAACTCATGTCATCCTCTGATGGTCGCGGGGCTCTCGGATTGCTTCCGGCGTACCCGTGCTGGTGGACTGCAAACGCCTGCCGCGCAAGCGAATTCGAGCAGTTCGTCATGCCCTGTCGGCGGCGGCCTTCTCAGCTGTCGTTCGCGGTGGCCAAATGGGAGCGGACCAGCACCAGCGGCGGGTGGGGGTCGTTGGGCTGGGGGATGGCCGCCAGCGTGAAATCAGCGATTGCGCCCGGGCGGAAGACGACGCAGTGGGTGGAGCCGCCGAATTGGAAGTAGCCCAGCTCGTCGCCCTTGGCGACGTGGTGACCAGGGGTGAGCTGCGCGTCGATGAGGCAGGAAGACACCTCCGACATGCCGACCGCCACGAACGCCACCAGGCCGATCACCGGATTGTCAGCTTCGATCAGGATGATCGCCCGCACCGCGACGTGGGCAAGGTAGGACTGCGAGTTGGTGGGCTCCAGCGCGTCCGGGCCTTCCGAGTCGGCCTCTGAGTAGTAGGTCCCTTCGGCCACGTAGGCCCGCACGATGGTGCCTGCCACCGGGCTGTGCCAGCGGTGGTAGTTGGTCGCACTCAGAAACGCTTGATAGACAGTGCCGCCGACGAACTGGTCGACAGCGTCGTCGTCGGCGAGCATGTCGCGCAGCGAATACGGCTGGCTTTTGATCCAGAACCGGTCTTGCAGTTTTACGTCGGTGGCGATGCGATAGGGCGTGGATTCGCACGCGCTGACGATGACCTTGTCGTCGTCGCGCCGCGCGACCGGGCGCGCGTCTTCGGTGAAGCGGCGGGTGAAAAAGTCGTTCCACGACGCGAAGCCCCAGTATTGGTCGTGCGGATCGTGCTGGTATTGCTCGATGCCGATCGCGCGTTGCGCGGCAGCGCATTTCCAGCCCGACGGCGAATCGTTGAGCACATAGCGTGAATCAGGTCCGCTCAAAAACTCGCACCACACGTTCAGGATCTTTGTCAGCATCGCGTTGATGCGGGGATCGCGGTAGGCGGCGAAGCCGGCCGTGGTGGCCATCGTCCAGTCCAGGATCGCGCCGAGCGGCAGCGTCACCGCGGAGTCGCCGAACTCCGGTGCCATCGTCAACAACTCGTTGATCAGCCGCAGCAGTTGCGGCACATCGGTGAGGTGCCGTTTGGTGTAGGGCTTGCCCGACGGCACCTCGCTGATCATTCGGGTGACATACATGTGGATGATCGGATCGGTGTCGATCAGCTCCTGGAACTCAACGAGCACCGGGTGCAACCGGACCTGTTCGCCGCGGGCGTCGACCCGCTCCTTGTGTCCGGCGAGCCAGGCTTCCAAATCGTCTTGATCGGCGGGAAGCCAGCCGCCGCGGCGCCGGACGTCGACCTCATTGGAACCGGTCATCTCCACCTCGCGATCGCAGCGTTCGGGAGTGCCGACTGACAGTCATTCTCGGCATGCGACGGGCGTCGCTCCCACCTACATCTACCCGCTGGCGGGCACTCCGAACATCGGCCGCACAGCACCGGCACGACGCCGCGAAACGATAGCGACGCTGCGGTTAACCGTGGCGGATGCTTCTGTCATACCTGCCGCTGGCAGCCGTCCCGCGACACAGTCACGCAGCTAGAGGCCGCGCTGACGTCGCGCGCCCGGCCACGCGGCGCACGTCTAGGCCCACGGTTCTCGGCGCCCACTCTCGCAATTCACGTGCAACAGCCGCACTTTCGACAGGCCCGTCTACATCTGTGAACAAAACCACCGTTTACCTGCCCGATGAACTCGGGGCCCGGTTGGACGCAGCAGCAGCGGCGAGTGGCGCCAGCAAGACGGAACTCATCCGGCGGGGCATCGCCATGGTGCTCGACGCTTCTCAACCGCCGAAGCGACATCCACTGCCGGTGTTCCACAGCGGCCGCATCCGCGATACCGAACAGATGGATGACGAAATCTACGCCCACATGAAGGAGCGGTCGGCCCGCCGATGATCATCGTCGCCGACACGTCGGCGTTGTTCGCAGGGTTCGACGCAGACCAACCGGAGCAGTCACGAATCGCCGCGATCATGGAGACGGAAACACTGGCGGTTTCACCCCTCGTGCTCACTGAACTCGACCACTTAGTACATCGTGACCTCGGCTTCTCCGCCGCGACGCAGGTCATTGATGCCCTTGCTGGCCGCATGACCGACGCCCAGTATCGCCTAGCGGAGCTCAAAGTTGCCGAATCATTGCGGCCCAAGGCATCCGAGCCAAATACGATGCGCTGCATCTCGACTTGGCCGATACGGTCGGGGTTGTGCTCGCCGACCGCTACCGAACCGACCGCATTCTTACGCTCGACCAACGAGACTTCGGCGCGATCGAACCGCTCACCCCCGGTTTTCATGCCTTTCGTATTCTGCCGGCTGACCTTTGAGACACCGGCCAAAACACTGATCATGCGCCACCGCGGTGCTGCCTCCGACGACTCCTCTGTGTGACGACGCTGACTAGAACTCTTGACTCCACAAGGCGCGGGCTGCAGCCCGGGCCGGCATTCGGAGGCTATTCGGGCTCCGGGTCTACCTATGGGGCTTGGGGTTTCGCCCGTACGGCAAGTGGCGTGAGCAACACGTTGGCGCTTGCACCGCTCGAAGGCACCTGGCATTGGACGGCCGCGGTTTAACCCGGCGTCGGCGTTCCCGCTGGCCGCGCGTGAGGGCCGAACACGGCGATGCCGCTGCCGGGCCAGTAAACCTGAGGTGCCACACTCGCTGCCCCCCTCGCAGCGCCATTGATGCGGAGTTGCACCAATGCTGCCGTCAGCGGTTCACCGCTCACAGCGCGTGCAGGAACTCCTACGCCAACGCCGCCGGCGCTTTTCGCAGCCATGCGTCGGTGAGGGCGCCCCTCGCGGGCCAAAAAGACGGCCGACAGGCGATGGCGGTGCCTCTGAGCTGCGAACTTTGCTAGCGTAGCGGGATGGGGGAAGGGGTCGATCGTGAGCGCTTGCTCGACATCGCGCTCAGGTTGTTCGTGGACCGTGGATATGACGCCACATCGGTGGAGGACATAGCGGCGGCCGCCGGCGTCAACATCGAGGCGGTCGAGCACGAGTTCGGCACCACGGACGCGGTCGTCGCGGCAGTCATCGAGGTCTTCACCGCAGAAGTGGCAGCGGCGATACGGACCGTGCCGCCGGCGCTCGGCCCGCTGGAGGCCCTGCTGATCGCGCACACGACGACGCTCACCGCCATCCTCGGCGGCCAAGGCGCGATACCCCGGCAGCGGTCGGCCGCAATGGGTGAGCTTCTCGCCGCCGTGCCGAATCTGCGGGACATGTTTGCCACCGCCGGTCACCGCCTATACGCGCGCGCGCTGGCCGAGCATTTCGGGCTGCACCCCGACCATCCGACGATTGAGCGCGACCTGCAGATGTGGGACGCGATCGTGGCCGGCACTTACGACCTGAGCGAGCGACAGATGCTCGCCGGCGACGACGCCCGCGCACCCGAGCAGATGGTCGTACGGCTCAATCGCGTCTATTCCCAGTTCACCGGCCAACCGCCGCCACGGTCGGAGCCGTTGGGGCGCAGCTGATCTTGTGGGCCCGTCGGATCGCCGGGCGAGATCGGCGCCGAATTCGCCGCCGTCGATGATGTCGGCCGCTGCGCTGTGCCGGGTCCACAAGGGCACTAGGGTCTGATCGTGTTAGAACGGTGGTCAATTGATGGCGGAAACAACCTTTGGTTAGCCGGCCACACGAGGATGGAATCCTGCCGAAGAGCAGGTGGCCGCGAGCCGTGGGTGCAGCGGGCAAGCCGCTGACGGCAGGCGCATCGCAAGCCAAAGCCGTAGCTTAGGGATGTTTCGCACGTGAGTGTGTCTGCCTGATCGGCGTGCCGTGTCATGGGCTCCGATAATTCGATGAACCGGTTCTCGTGTCCGCCGGGCACCGCCGAGTAGCCCACGGTCGCCCCTGTCGTGAACCTGCACACGTCGCGGGCCAACTGCTCTGAAAACTCATTCAAGGTGTAACCACAATCTCTCGGGAAGGGCGCCCCTCGCTGCCGGGGGACCACGGGCTCGGCGGTAGCCGCCGAGGCGACGCGGTCAACATGGTCGCCCGCCGCGGGAGGTGGCTGTACATCCATGGTCCGTCGGAGCACGCGAGCAAGCTCGCGGACAGACAGTGACTGTCCGAGGGCCTATCAGTTTGCTGGGAATGTCGTCAAATCGCGGTTCGGGCGGTTTAGATCCCGCGGCGGTGGCTATCCGAGGCGTGTTGGGGGGTCATCGATCTGGCGTTGCCGTCGGGGGCGTGAGAGGTGCGCTAGATCCTTCAAAGAGCATGTCAGTGTGCTTTGCCGCCGCCATGTCGCGGCCTGGCAGAGAGCGAAAATAGGAGTTCGTGATGGAGATGAAGAAGATGGCGGCGGGGGCCGTGATCGCCGGTGCGCTGGTACTGCCAGGCCTTTCGCTGGGAGTCGGAGTCGGTACGGCGTCGGCTGATCCTGGGCAGTGCTGGGCACCCAACTGCCAGGGCGACAACAATCACGGGGACCGTGATCGGGGACGACCGGATCAGTGGCGACCGGACCAAGATCAGTGGCGACCGGACCAAGATCAGTGGCGACCGGACCAGGACGGCCGGGATCAGCGGTCCTGGGATCAGCGCGACATCGACGATGCGCGTCGGGACCATCAACCCTTCGACTGGCAGGGTCAGCGGGTCGAGCCGTACTGGGATCAAGACCGCGGTGCCTGGGGCTTCTGGTTCTTAGGCGTCTGGATACCGCTGTAGACGTGACCGGGTGACGTGGCGCGCTCGCGAGCGGCGCGCTTTAACACCGGGGGGTGGGGCTGGCGGCGAAATGCGGCCAGCCCCACTTCTTTATGCCCGTAGCGTGCACTTCGCGTGCGGCGGAGTTGCCGCCCGCTGCGTTCGCAGTGCGCGAGCAGCCGACGCGTGCGGCCGTCACCGAGCCAGCGTGACGAGCCGACGCGGCGAGATTCGCAGGATTTTGCGGGAACGAATCACTGCGGGGTTTATGTGCAGGCGACTTCGATGATATGGCCGCCGCCGTTGCGGTAGAGAGCTTGCTGTTCGGCGGCGGCTGGTGTGGGGCCGTACCAGCCGTAGTAGCGGTTGGTGTCGACAGCCAGTGCGGCACAGCCGTCTTGGGCCCACCCGGTGATCCGGCAGTCGGTGCCGCCGTGCTCCTGACACGACGCCAACGCGAACTGTTGGGCGTCGGTTTGGGTGGCGTAGCCGTTGGCGTAGCCGAAGACACGCGCGTCGGGCGAGTAGGCGATGGCGACGAACTTGCTAGCGGTGGCGTTGGCGGGTGCGGCGGCGCCGAGCACGCCGAGGACAACCGCGCCGGCACCGATCAACAGTGCGGCCGCAGCGCTGTTGGTTGCGCGGGGCCGGGGGGTGGCGGGATGGGTGGCGATGTTGTCTCCTTTTAGGTGTCGCAACCCCCGGTGGGCCGCGTTCATTGACTAGGAGCAGTTAGGACACCCGGCGGTGACACTTTTTGGAACCTGGGACGGCTGCTTCATATCCGGTCGCCGTGAGACGATGTTCACGGCCCTGCTATCTGAAACCGGGCAGGGCGCCTTCCGCCCCGTGCTGGGCAACGTGTCGATTCGCATTACCTTGCATCCGATGCGGACTGACCATCTAGCGCGGAATTCGGCTCATTCGTCATGGTGGCGGTCGATTCCGACGTCCCGCAGGGATCCTGCGGCCCAGCCCGAACTCGAGACATACCAGTCCACTGGATGGCAAACTGAGCGAGCCCGGCCAGCCCGGGCCGGGAACGCTGTATCAGGGGGTTGTCACATGCTAATGGGGACCGAGCGTCGGAGCCGAGTCTCATGTGTGCTCGCCAGATTCGTGATCGCACTTGCACTGCTATTCACAGGCTCCTGGATGGTGAGCACTGTCACCGCCGGCCGCGCCGACGCCAGTCCCGGCGGGGCGCTGGGCGACCTGGGCGCGCCACCCACCGATGCTGAGATTCAGCAGACAGTCACCGACACGTACACCAAGGGCGCGGACCCCGCCGCGAAAATTGACGTCCAGTTCGACGGCGCCTTCCAGGTCGGCGAAATCACCATCCACCAAATCGGGAGCGTCGCCATACCGACATACCCGGTTTCGGCGCCCGTCACCGTCACCATGACGTATCCGGACACCACCGCAATCCTGACGTATCAAAACGGTGGCGACACCTGCGAGGGAACCGACTGCGCGTTCTACTTCTACCGCGACGGGTTCAACCACTGGAAGATCGAACGAGGAAGCACCGACGCCAGCTTCCAGAACGGCCAACGACTCTAACGCCAATCGGCGCCGCGGACAGGGCGACCACCGCGGGCCTGCGCGTGCTGAGCGGCATGCCGCTCAAAGTTTGCAGCGCGCGCTAGGCGTTGCGGCGGCTTTGCCGGTTGAATCGTCAATCTTGTTGCGTGCCTTGCCCGTAGCGCTCATGTCTGTCTGCCTTGCGGATGCGCGATGATGGATGCCTGCCGGATCGCGCGCGGCGTGTGGGCAGGGCTACGCACGCGACTCTTCGGCTTAAGCACGGACTCGATGGTCCGCGCGGCCACATCGCGGCGGACGCGGGCCGGTGTCGGCAGAGGCCCGGCCAAACGGTTCGCGGAATCCGCCTCGATCGCCCCCGCGCGACGTGTTCTACGGGCGCTGTGTTCGCGTCGGCCGGAGGTAAAAGGAGCAGTCGATGTCCGATGGGGGAGGGGACTTTTCGGCGGACACGCCGGTGCGGGCGTCTGCCGGAACGGATCGTGAGAGGCGCGGGTCATCGTCGAGGATTTCGGCGCCACGACGGGTGAAAGCGTCGACGTCGCGGATACCGATTTCGCCGATCCGGCGCAACGATGGGCCGTTCACCTCGACTCCGGAAACTCATGTTCGTTGACACCGAGGATCTGCGGTGCGTCGCGGTGACGGTATGACGCTTAGTCTTCTTTCGAAGGATTGAACGTGACATCGATGTCCTGAAAACCTTTGGCCTGCTGGGCTTTCGCCTGCCCAATGTAGGTTTTCTGGTCCCCCGGGGTCAAGGACACGTCGTCGGTGAACGGAGTCAGCAGCGCCCGGGGATAGAGTCGTTCGACACGCACAACGTTGATCTCGGCGCAGATGACCAGCACCAGCGCGGTGACATACAGAAACGCCAGCAGCCCCAGCACCAAGGCGAACACGCCGTTGGTCCGGCTCGCGGATCGGATGACATGGGTGACGTAGGTGGCGCCGAAGGTTTGCAGCAGTTGCCACACGATCGCGGCGGTGATCGCCCCGGGCGCGACATCACGAAAACTCAACTCGCGTGCGGTGGTTACTCGAAACCCGACCAGCGCCACCGCCGCGTTGATCGCCACCGCCGCCGCGATGACGCCGGCGCGTCCGGCCAGACCGAGCCGCGATGACTCGTGGGCAAGCGCCGAGAGCACGGTCGCACCGACAACCGCTGAGCCGAGCACACACAGCAACCCCGCCGAGCGCAGCCGCACCCGGATCGGGTCCGGCCGCTTGTTTCGCGGCACCGCCCAGGCGGTGTCCATCGCGTTTTGAATCGCGTTGCCCACCCCCAGGCCGCCGTATACCGCGCCGACGATGCCGATGATCACCCCCGCGGCGCCGCCGCTGAGTCGGTGCGGTTCGCCGAGTTGGTCGCCGATGACCGGGAATTGGCTCAGCGTTGAATGCATGACCTGGTGTTGTAGGTCGGGGTGGCCAGCCAGCACGACGCCGAGCGCGGTGGTCATCAGCAGCAGCAGCGGAAACAGCGACACGAACGCGTAGTAGGTGATCAGCGCCGCCAGATAGCTGCCCTGATCGTCAACGAACTTGTAGATGACCGCGATGACGAATCCCGCAGCGCGGCTGCGCCGTTGCAGCCGATCCAGCCACCTCACCATCGTTCACTCCAGTCAGCCAGGTGCGGTCCCCTCGGTTCCGCACTGTTTGCGGTGGTACCCGCTTTCGGCGCAGTGATCGCTGACCGCTGGTACCGGTGCAGGTGTCGGCCGCAACGAGTGCTGACGTGCATGATCGAATGATGGGCGCCAAGCGACCACCGACGATGGGCGTGGAGGAGGAGTTCTTCCTCGTCGACCCCCACAGTCGTGCGCCAGAACCGGCGGCTGACCGGGTGGTGGCACGCGCCGCCGAGCGGCTGGGGGATCTGGTGGCCGGTGAGTTCAGCCGCTATCAGGTCGAGGTGAAGACACCGCCATGCGCCGACGCCACCACGTTGTTGGAGCACGCGGGGCGCTTGCGGACCGAACTGGCCAAGGCGGCGGCCGCCGAGGGTCTGTGGGTCTGCGCCTCCGGCACGCCGGTAGTTGGCGGCCGCGAGCTAGTCGCGCCGGTCGCGGGTCATCCGCGTTACCACGCGGGCGTGAACCAGTACCGGGCGATGCTCGACGATTTCACCCTGTGTGCCCACCATGTGCACATTCACCTGCCCGACCGTGAACTGGCGGTGCTGGTGAGCAATCACCTGCGCGCGTGGCTGCCACTGGTGGTGGCGCTGAGCGCCAACTCACCGATGTATCGGGGTCGCGACACCGGCTACGCCAGCTGGCGTTGGGCGGTGCGGTCGCGCTTCCCCTGCCTGGGTCCCCCGCCGTTTTTCGAATCGCTGCGCGATTACGACGAAACCGCCACGGCGATGGCGGAATTGGAGGCGATGCTGGATGCGGACCTTCCGTTTTGGGATGTGCGACCCAATCCGCACGTCCCGACGGTGGAAGTGAGGTCGATGGACGTGTCCGCCGACATCGACGACATGTTGGCGTTGACCGTGTTGATCCGGGCGTTGGTCACTACCGTGGCGGCGCGGGCGATCGGCGGCGACCCCGGTCCGCGGGTGAGCGGAGAGCTGTTGCGGGCTGCGTGCTGGCGCGCGGCCCGCGACGGGTGGGCGGCCCGCGGCCCGGATCCGATGAGCGGGCGCGTCATTCCGGTGTCCGAGCAGACCCGCCGTCTAATCGAGCATGTGCGGTCGGCGCTGCAGGACGCGGGCGACATCGATCGGGTGGCGGCGTTCGTTCGCCGGCTCGCCACCCGCGGGTGCGGCGCTGACCGGCAGCGCGCCGCCCTGGCCCGCCGCGGCAGCTACGCCGGGGTGGTCGATGACCTCGTCGGCCGCACGACGGCGGTGAACGCCCGGCCTGCAGCTGACTGAGATGCGACGCCCGCGCTGGGGACTCCGGCGGGCGCGGCGGTGCATCGGCACCGATCGGGTATGCGAGCGAGATGCATGGCTTGGTGGTGGCGCTCGCCTTGACGGCCGCGCTGTGCATGGGTCTGGGCATCGTCATTCGGCAGCGGGCGACGATGACGGTGCCCGCGGATGCGGGCATGTCCACCACGATGATGGCCACGTTGGCGCGCACGCCGCTGTGGTGGGCCGGCACCGGGGTGGCGATCGCCGGGTATGGCTTTCATGCGCTCGCGCTGGCTCACGGTTCACTGCTGCTGGTGCAGCCGCTGCTGGTGTCCTCGCTGCTGTTCGCGCTGCCGATCAGCGCGTGGCTGGGCCAACGCCGGGTGACAGCGGGCGAATGGGTGTGGGCGGTACTGCTCACCGTGGCGCTGGCGGCGTTTACGCTTTTGACCCGCACGCGGGTGGGCCATTATCGGCCGCCAGTTCCGGCCTGGACGCTGGTGGCGGTCGTGCTTTTGCCAGCCGCGGCAGTGTGTGTGGCGCTTGCCGCGCGCAGCTCGAGCCGGCGCCGTGCCGTGCTGCTGGCGGTGCCTGTCGGGTTGATGTTCGGCACTATCGCGGTCCTGACGAAGATCTCGCTGCATCGACTCACGGTGGGCGGGCTGTCGGCGATGCTCGGCGCGCCAGCGCCGTATCTGGTGGTGCTGCTGGCTGCGGTCGGCACGCTGTTGCAGCAGTCGGCGTTTCATGCTGGCAGCCTTCAGGTTTCGGTGCCAACCATGCTGGTGTCTGAGCCGGTGGTGGCGGTGCTGCTGGCGGTGGTGGTCCTCGGCGAAGGCCTGCGCGTCACCCCTCTCGCCGCGGCGGGTTTGGCGGTTGCCGTGATTGTGATGGCGGCTGCTACGGTCGCGCTGGGATTTACCGAAGGGGCCTACGAGGCGCAGTTGGAGGCGTCTCGGCACTCGACCCCCTCAACGACATGTCGCCGTCCGGCGCCGTGAAACATTTGCCTCGTAACGGGTTTGACCCGATCCGCTGATGTGCGGAGAGACCCTGCCTTCGGGCATCGGTGCGGTTGACCAAGGCCGAGTCAGGTCCCGGTAGCAGCTCATGGCCCCCAAAACTAGCGATGGCACCTACGCGTCGGGGCGGGTTGACGTCAGCGTCACTGGGTATAGCGACGCGGTGAGCGCAATGACGAAAGCCGTGTACAAGCCCCTCCAAATCGGGATCAGCGTGCTGGGCGGCCTGCTGGCCGGCGCGGTCTTCAACCAGATCTGGAAGCGGGTCGGCGAGGAGCCCGAGACGCCCGACCCGAAGGATCTCGAGCAGTCGACTGGCCAGGTGCTGCTGGCCGCGGCACTACAAGGGCTGGTGTTCGGTGTGGTGAAGGCGGTCGTCGACCGGGCGGGCGCGCGTGGTTATCACGCTGTCATACACGAGAATCCGGAGGGGTAGTTCCGCGACGGTGCTGGCGCCGAGCTTGCCGATCCGGGTGATCCCAGCAAGCCGCAATCTCCGAAGATCTCACCAAGCCGTCGTGGTGGTATTCGGTGCGCAACACCGCACGAGCGTTCACGCGCGACCAATGCATGGATCTCGCCGCGGCGCTGACCCATTACGCGGTGCCGTCGTTGTTTCCGGCGTTGCTGTTCATGGTCTCGCTGCTGGGCGTGTTCGGGCAGGGCAAGCGCACCACCGACGCGGTGCTGCAGATCGTCGCCAGTTCGGGCCGCAATCGGCGGTCGACACCCTACGGGCGACTATCCAGCAGTTGGTCAACGTGCCATCAGCCGGTTTCGCGCTGGCGCTCGGTCTGGCCGGCGCGCTGTGGTCGGCATCGGGTTGCAACATCCAGGGACAGAGCACCGATGAAGTTTGCGGCTACTGGGCGAACCCCCTCGGATCAAATCAGACAGGGTCAGGCGCACCGAACCCTCGTCGATGACGAGGACACCGGCCGCAACTTAGGTTCGCGAAACAGAAGCGCAGAAGTCAGCACAGTGCCGGGACGCATGCCATAATCCCGAAGAGGATGTATCGCTGTCAGACCGATATATGTTGTGAGACAACCGGTTTCGAGACAGCTTCTGAGACGCCGCGACCTCGGCCCTTTCGTACGGCGATCGAAGGTGTCGTGTTGTCTCACATGTGGTCTATTTCGAGACCGACTCGACGCAATGTCCGATCTGGTTTGACAGGGCACGATTACGCGTGTGCCCTGTCAAATCGGAACGCTCAGGGCCACCCATACTCATAACATGTGTGGCTGTCGCAGACTTGCTCCTCGTAGATGGTGCTTCGGATTAGTAGCAGAGTGGCAACCGACGCAATCCCCAACACCAATGACACGAGCAAAAGTTTTCCTATGCCGATGGTGCCAATTGCACCCCTCTTATTCGCGGGGGCTCTCACTTGTCCAAGTTTCAGTGCGGACTGACCAATCGTTGCACCTTTCGTGCTCCGTCGATAACCCCAGTTCCAGAGCGTGAAGCCTAGAGCAACGAGCACCGTAATGATGCCGATGGCGGCATTGCCGATTGGTGTCTGGTCGCGGCGGTACACCACACCGGCGATGCCGGTGTTTGTCGCGGTGCCGACGCCGACGCCAAAAGAGGTTGCGTAGATGACAACAAATGGGAGGGTGTCAATCAGTGCGGCGCGCACCTTTCTGCTGCCGGATGAGGTCGGATCGGTTTCTATATTGATACGCTGCTCCCGAGGTGGAAGCTCAGCATCCCGGTCGGACTCATCCAACGCACGAGCGTTGGATTGGCGTGGTATCTGATCGCCGCCCGCGCCCCTTGGGGACGCCGTCCGCAGCGGCGTCTTCAGGTCTTTCTCTGACGCTTCTTCGTGGCGAGTCCGCAATCCGCGGTTTTCCACCGTCGTGGTCGACCTGTCGCGATCTGACTGCGTACGGTCCCCAAGTACGTCAACTTCGTCGATCGTTTCGCGCGATGTTTGCGCGAGGGGCCGCAGCGTGCTGATGATCCGGTCAACGTCTGCATAAAGATCGGCGCGGCTGATGAAGCGTTCCAAGATGTCTTTGCCGCCTCGGCGCTCTTCGGGATCGACGGACTCCAAAGCCGCACTTAACTGCTGGACAACCACGTGTTGCTGGGCATGGTCAAGGGGTTCTGATTGTGTTATCAGATCAATGAGGTCGGTCAGATACGACAGTGGTGCGGCTGGCGGGTCGGGTAACGGGACTGGCAATGGTGGTGCCGCGCCGAAGGTACTGAGTCCGCCCTGGAGCATCAAGGCAGACATGGGTCGCTGGTCTTGCTGTGAGTAGTCGATGATCTGACGTTCGGCGAAGCGGCGCGGTAGCGCTGGCGGTAGGGACTCCACTGCCACCGGCAGAATTGGTCGCAAAATCGCTTCAGCCCAGTCGAACTCACGTCGGCAGGCAGTGGAGTTGAGGGCAGCTTCTGACAGCACGGCGATGAACACGTCGCTATCAGAGATGCGCCGAAGTATCTCCTCCCACCACTGCTGGCCGCCGCGCAGCTTGAAGTCGACCCAGGTTTCATAGCCCATCACGCCAAGATGTTCGACCAGTTGGTCGACATCCCTCTTGTTCTCACGCGCGTAAGAGATAAACAATCTCCGCAATGTGGACCCCCAGAGACGAAGCAGTTGACGCTTAGTATGCCCAGCAACGTGAGACGCTGTTGACCGATTCAAGTTTCACAGGCCCGGCACCATCCGAGCTGCGGCGCGCCTTTCGTCGAACGCGACTAAGTACTGAGATTCTCGTTACTCGTCTGATTTGAGGCACCGCTCGAGGCGTCCAAAACCTGTCGGTAAGGGGATGAGATGAGTACGTGATCAAGAACATCGCCGCATTGATCGCGACGGCGGCGGGGTGCGCCGGGCCTACGACGGGGGAGTCTGCTTGTTCTGCGCGTGGCCCGGACAGTGGGGCACTGACCTGTTCGATCGACGACATCGAGAACGGTGCGAAGAAGCTCGGCGTCGACCTCACCGCGCGGCGGCGAACCGACGTCCGCGCCGCTAACGCCGCAAGAGAAGGGGTCGCTGCTGCGGCTCCAGCGCTATCGCGGTGAGGCTGGCAAGGTCGAGGAACGTGAGTAGGACCTACTCACGGAGCCGCTACGAGATTTGACCGACTTGATGGGGTTGACGGCTTGTGATGAGCGGGATGCCGAGGGCAAATGCCGAAGTTCGGCAACACGACCGTCCGCGATCCTCAGACTGTCCGCGCCATGATGCATGCCAATGAGCATGCGGCCTGTGATGTTTTGCCTGAGTTGCTGGGCGAGACGTGGCAGGAGGCCGTCGCGATATGGCGCGAGGATGTTAACGGTTAGACGAGGGCTGGAAAAACCCCAGCGGCTATTTCTTGCTCGGGATGACGATGATCACGATGAGCGTGATGATGCTGAAGAACAGGCCGAGAATGCCCCAACCTAGTGGATTGCGCCCCTTTATCCCTGCGATCACCGCACAAATGATGGCAGCAAGAATGCCGCCGATTGCGTAGAAGACAAATTTGATGCTGCCGCCGATGACTCCGGCTTGATAGGTCGTCTGGGCCAAGAACACCGTGTCTTGCAACATCGCAATCTCCTCTTGACAGGCGGGGCAGGTTTGCTGAGCGGCTAACCGAGTGCCCTGGCCGGGCTACGTGCAAACATGCCGTGACCGGGCGGCGGTCGGACGGGCCAGCGCTCGCTGCTGAACTACAAGGGTCACCACCGTCGACCGCCTAACGCCGGACCGAGACGTGACTAACCTCAGCGCCGACGCTGCTTGAGCCATCTCCCCCACATGGCTGAGCGAAACGAGCTCGCCATCTTTGCGTTGGGGGCAACACAGGAACACACGGCGTCGGCGTTCCTCGACGCCCTACCGCGCGCGATGACGAACTAACCGGCTCGCGCCAAGCATGGCGCACCGGGCGCTCGACTTCGCCGTGTTCCACAACGCTAAAGAACATCCGAAATCATCGTCCATAGTTGGGCGGGTGCGCCGACCGCGACGAGCTCCGCTGCGCGCGTGAAGGTTTCCGGTGGGGAGCTGGAGCCTGCAAAGACGACGACCACAACGCGCCGCGCCCGCCAGAGCCGGCGCAGTTCCTCGACAGCGGCATGCAGCATCCAACGCGGGCTACTCGTTGGTGGTGGCACATGGGAGACGACTGAGTCCATCGGTGTCGTGTCTGCCATGACGTCCTTCGACGCGTTCCCACACATTGCACGCTCGCGAAGGAGACTTCGAGACTGCGAGCGCTGTCAGGTCGATCAGGATGCGGCTTCCCGCGCCGCCACGTTGCGCGACCTGGTGATCGGGTCCGGACTTGAGTGCGAGGACCGCGGCGCCGGGCGGGGGTCCCAACGGAGGTAGTTGGCCTGACCGAGTCGGTCACCTCGGCAAGGACTTGATGTGACCAGGTGCTTAGCGGGATGCTTGGAA
>Ga0070741_10011844_pt1 | contig 15953 bp, 16 predicted proteins | sample Coa_R1_4_FD_66440 | JGI IMG/M metagenome (GOLD analysis project Ga0070741, IMG submission 66440) | Surface soil microbial communities from Centralia Pennsylvania, which are recovering from an underground coalmine fire - Coalmine... | ecosystem: Environmental > Terrestrial > Soil > Unclassified ...
GCTTCGCTCTCGACCGATTCGTTCATCTCGGCGGCGTCGTTCCAGGAGACCACGCGCGTGCTCACCGAAGCGTCCATCCAGGGCGCGGTCGATCACCTGCGCGGACTCAAGGAAAACGTCATCGTCGGACGCCTCATCCCGGCAGGCACAGGCATGGAATACTACCGCAACGTCCGCCTAAGTCCCGAATTGGAACAGGCGGCCGCCAAGGTGCAGGAGGAGGTCTCCCAAGCCTACGCCGAAGCCGAACGCGCACTGGAAATCATGCGCCAGGAAGGCGAAGCAGAAGAACTGGCAGCCGAGTAGGCTGCTGGCTTCCGGCTGCCAGCCACTGGCTAAAACAACGTGGAGCCGGGCGCCCTCGCCCGGGTGTTCGGTAGCAAACACGAAAAGCGCGGAGCAAATGCTCCGCGCTTTCTTTTTGCGTGCTGCCCCTTATCCGTGAAATCCGTGGGCGCAGCATCCGTGTGATCCGTGTCATGTCTTGCCGCTTTAAATGTTCACGGAATTCTTATGAGGCCACTGCCTGGTTTCAGTGACGTAAGCGCCTCTTGGACCGCAGGCACAAAGGGCTCCAAGTCTTCGATCTTGTTTGTTCTCGCGCTCACAATGAGAATTGCCAATTTAGATTCCGGTTTCATTTGATAACTGAACCGCTGATCGACAGTAAGCAGAACGTCGAAATGTCCTTCTGCCATTCCTGCCAGAATCCCATTCTTCTTACCGGACCAGCCCATCTCCTGCACGGTCCTACATTCATGTTCAGGAAAATGAAGCCTCAAGTCACGAGGTAAGCACTCATCGAGAAGGAGTCTCATCCCAGAGTAGCGATAAGCGATTCTTTGGCTTGCTCAAGTGCCGCAACCGCGTGCTCGCGCTTAACGGAAGGGAACTGTTCCAGGAATTCGTCGAGACTATATCCTCCTTCCAGATAATCGAGGAGGTTCTTAAATGGAACACGAGTACCGCGGAAAACCGGTACTCCGCTCAGTATCTCCGGGTCGCGGACTATGATCGGCTCGTGATTACCCATAACATGACGATTCTATTACGGTCCTCGCTTTATCGGTGTAATCCGTGGGCGCAGCATACGTGTGATCCGTGTCGTGTTTTGGTTTTGCTTTTCCGTGAGTCAGCGCAGAAGCGAAGCGCATCTGAACACCTGTGCCGGCGCAATCCGATCAGCCTAAAGAAAAGACTCTCGCCTTCATGCTGCGCGCGCTGCGCCATCGTAACTACCGCCTCTTCTTCGGCGGACAAAGCGTCTCCCTGATCGGCACCTGGATGACGCGCCTCGCCACCGCCTGGCTCGTCTATCGGCTCACACACTCGGCTTTATTACTAGGTTTGGTCAGCTTCGCGGGACAAATCCCAACATTTCTCCTCGCGCCATTCGCGGGAGTGTGGGTCGATCGCTGGAATCGCCACCGCGTGCTCGTTGTCACACAAATCCTCGCCATGCTGCAATCGTTCGCACTCGCCGCACTGGCGCTGGCCAACAGGATCACCGTCTGGGACGTCCTTTGGCTCAGCCTCTTCCAAGGCCTGATCAACGCCTTCGACATGCCCGCGCGCCAGGCGTTCGTCGTGCAAATGGTCGAAGACCGCCGCGACCTCGGAAATGCCATCGCGCTCAACTCGTCGATGGTGAACATGGCGCGTCTCATCGGCCCATCAGTCGCCGGCATGGTGATCGCCGCCGTCGGAGAAGGCTACTGCTTCCTGATCGACGGCATCAGCTACCTCGCCGTGATCGCCTCTTTATTAATGATGAATATCACCGCGCTGCCAAAATCACGCGCAGCGCGCAGCACCTTCGCCGAACTGCGCGATGGATGGAACTACGTCTCGGGCTTCCCTCCCATTCGCTCCATCCTTCTTCTATTAGGCCTGATCAGCCTCATGGGAATGCCGTACACGGTTCTTATGCCGATCTTCGCCGGCAAAATTCTCGGCGGAGGGCCGCACACGCTAGGCTTTCTTATGGGAGCAGTAGGAGTCGGAGCACTCACCGGCGCCTTTCGCCTCGCGGCTCGTCGTTCCGTTCTGGGACTCGGTCGTTTGACTGCCATCTCAGCAGCCATCTTCGGCGCCGGACTCGTTGCCTTTTCGCGATCGCCCTGGCTCTGGCTGTCGCTGATTCTGATGTTCGTAGTAGGCATCGGTATGATGACGCAGATGGCGTCGAGTAATACCATCCTGCAAACCATCGTCGAAGAAGACAAACGCGGACGCGTGATGAGCTACTACGCCATGGCCTTCACCGGCATGGCTCCATTCGGCAGCCTGCTCGCAGGCACTGTCGCCAATCGCATCGGCGCACCCGACACCCTGCTGATCACGGGCGCATGCTGCATAGTCGGCGCAATCTGGTTCGCCCGCGAACTCCCCGAGATTCGCCGTCTTGTGCGCCCGATCTATCAGGAGCTAGGCATCCTTCCCGAAATGGCAACCGGCCTGCAGCAGGCGTCGCAGCAGGAGGAAGCGGCAGGATAAAGCGGCATTCGGCGGTCGGCATTCGGCGTTCGGCCACCAACCGTTGTGGCTTCACTATGAAGCTTGCTGGCCGAAAGCCGAAAGCCGCGAGCCGATGGCCGACCGCCCTCCCATAGCCATTGCCCGCCTCATCCGTTACTCTGTTTCCCAATGCTCCACCTGGTGACGCATTTTCGCCGCGCGGTGTGGCGCGCCTTCGAGCATGATGCCTTTGCCACCGCAAAGGCCGCTGCGTATTCTTCGATTCTCACGCTGTTTCCTGCATTCCTCGTCCTCGCCTCGATTGTGGGTGTGTCGCAGGACACGGTCGCTTTCACCCGCGAGATAGCTTATGCAATCGGCAAAGTCTTGCCGGCGGGCACAACTGCGCTGGCGCTGGCCTATTTCAACGCCAGCAAAATTCGCCCGATACACGTGATCTTCTCGGCATCGTTAGTCGCCCTCACCGCAGCGAGCGGCGTGATGGTTTCCTGGATGTCGGCATTCCGTCGCGCCTATGGCATCCAAGGCAATCCCTGGGGATTCTGGAAGGAGCGCGCCATGGCCTTCCTGTTGATTCCGATCGCGGCATTTCCGATGGCTTTTGCGACGTTAATTGTCGGTTTCGGCAACCAAGTGCAGAATTGGCTCTCGCTGCACACCATCTACGAACTGCGTGGAGCCGTGTTTTTGCTGTGGACCGCGGGACGCTGGACCATCGGCATACTCACCAGCATCGCCGTGATCGCGCTCATCTATCACCTCGCCATTCCGCGGACACAATCATGGCGACGAGTGTTGCCTGGAGCAGTCTTGGCGACTGTGATGTGGTTTGGCGCGACGGTAGGGTTTGGCTGGTATGTGACCAACTATGCGAACTACGCGGTAATCTATGGATCGTTGGCAGCCGTGATTGCGTTGTTGGTATGGCTATACCTGGTGTCAATCGTGGTTCTGATCGGCGCCGAATTCAACGCGCTCATATTCCCGAAACGGGAGATGTAACCAGAAATGTGGATCGCGAAATGGCCAACGGAACCGGCGCCGGTAGGCGCTGGGGCAGCCGCGTGTGTCGCGGCTGCGTGCGTTTCCACATAGTGGAGCCATGTGATCGCGTGGCGGACCGTCCCGCCATCGCTAGCCGTCATCGTGAGCGCAGCCGCAAACACGCGGCTGCCCCACCGGCTACCGCCGGCGGTTCTGTTCGCTGGGTGAATCGGGACAGTTATCTGGCCCGCAAGATCGATTCAACCCGCCTCAAATCGTCTTCTGTATCCACACCCACAGTATCGAACGGAGTCTCCGCGACATGAATCTCGATTCCATGATCTAAAAATCGCAACTGTTCCAGACGCTCAGCCCGCTCTAGTTCCGATTCGGGCCAGGAACAAAACTTCTCCAACGCCTCGCGCCGGTAGGCATAGAAGCCGAGATGCTTGAACCGCTGCACCGTTCCGGAATTGTCGCGATCAAAGGGAATCGTCGCACGAGTGAAGTAAAGCGCGCGCTCGTCCAGATCCGTGACTACTTTCACCGCATTCGGATTGTTCGCATCCGCCGATGTGCAAGGCGTCTTGATAGTTGAAACGAGCACGCGCGAATCCTGCATCGGCTCGAGCAATGCAGATATGTGCTCAGGACGCGCCAGCGGCTCATCGCCTTGCACATTTACATACACATCGGCAGGAATACGTTCCGCAACCTCCCACACACGATCGGTACCGCTGCGATGCGCTGAAGAGGTCATCTCCGCCCGCCACCCATTCTTCTCGCAAACAGCCAGCACTTCGTCCGAATCCGTAGCGACAATCACATCCGCAAGCTGCGAGCACCTTTTCGCCGCCTCGACGACATGGGCCAGCATCGGACGTCCAGCGATCTCGCGCAGAACCTTGCGCGGAAGACGAGTGGAGGCAAGTCGGGCAGGAATGATGGCGATGGAGTGCATAGGGCAGCTACTAAGCTACTAAGCTTCTAAGCTGCTAAGCAAAGGCATTGATGAGCCCACGTTATTTCGTGCTCCCTTCAGCCGTTTTAGTGCCTGTCGCTCGCGGCCAAATCTCCCTGAGAACACCACGAGGCCGTCCAACCAGCAAAATAATGGCCGGAATAACTCCACACGCCATGAAGAATATCCACTCCCCACTCTGCCTCGGATCCGGACTGAGAGCCACAAATACGCCGTAAAAGATACATGCTGCTAACAACACTAGCCAGCCAACAAGACTTCGATACCAGAGCTGTAACGCAGAGACAACGATTAGAGAAATGTAGGGAAGCATTCCAAGCCAGCCCTCATCTTCGAAGCCCAACAGGAAAAAGAAGACAAGAGCAAACAACACCGGAACGTATCCATACCAAGGAGAGTCGGCGCGACGTCCGAAGAGCACTCGCAAGAGGGTGCGCATCACCACGAGCATACATGCCTTTAGCTTAGAAGCTCAGCAGCTTAGAAGCTCAGGAGCTTTTCTTTTCCGCCTGCAGCATCGTAAATGCCCCGGTACTGATCGCGAGCGCCGCGCCGTCTTTGCCGTCGTGATAGAGACCCACGGCGAAGAACACCAGCAGGATCGCCCAGACGTTCGTATGCACGGCGTTGAGCACGCCGATCAGCGCGTTCAGTACGCCGACCATCTCCTGAAATGCTTCAGAAAACTTCATCATCGCTGAGTCCTCCCAATCACGTAACCGGTGGCGCCGAAGATCGCTCCCCATTTCGCGATGCGCTTGGCGCGTTGCCACACGCTGCCGCCTTTCGCGGATGTCTTGACAGCATCAAGCTCGACCTTCTGCCGCGAAATGATCTCCTGCTGATCTTTCGTCTGCTGCTGAAGTTGATTGCGCTCGATCGAGCATTCTTTGCAGCCGAGCGCATACTGCGCGAGATCGACCTGCTGGTCGCGAGTAAGCGTCGCGCTCGGAGCGTCGGGCGGAGCCTTCGCAGGATTGCCACTCGACTGAATCGGAGCCTGCAGCGGCACAAGCTCGCGGATCACCTGCGGAGCACGACCAGGTTGCGTAAGCAGCTCTTTGCGCTCACGTTCCAGATCTGCAATCCGCGAAGCAGCATCGTTCTGCGCAGCAGCAATGCGCTGCTCCACCTGAGCGATCTCTGACTTCTGCGTCTCGATGGCAGCATCTCGCCGAGCGTCGTCACGAACGTGATCGCGCCAGGCAGAGCCCGCGATGAGGGCGAGCACACACAACAATGCGAATACAGAAAGGTAGACTTTGTGAAGATTCATAAGAGATCGGGTGATCTGGTGATCGGGTGATCGGGCGAAGTGAAAACATAAAACCTGTGCAGATTGCTGGGTTCCTGCGGATGGGAATCAACGCGAAACTGCGGCCAATAGCGCTCCTCATCCGTGTAATCCGTGCGCGAAGCGTCTGTGTAATCCGTGGCGGTTTTGCTGTTGCTGTTGCCGTTCAGGCGCGAGCTCGACTCAGCCATCCACGCAGATACTGCTGCGTCGTCGGACGCTTCGCTGCAAGCTGCTGGTAAAACTCCTCGCACAGTTCGCGAAGATGAATCAGCAGGAGGGCCGAGTCGCATTGGTTAATAGCTGCGAGCGTTTGCTCCCCGAGCACGCCATCTTCCTCGAGCTGAAATGTTGAGCTCGCATTGAGCGCCCGCTGGCACAGTACGATCGCTTGTCGCACGCCCATGTTGACAGCCATATCCAGCATCTTGGCGGCGACCTGCTGATCGCGGATTTCGTCGCCGCAAATCGGGTTCCAGTACTCGGAGCGGTAGATCGCGCGCGCAACGTCCAAAGCTTCCCCGGCAGATTCGGTGTAGAACGCATCTCCCAATTCGGGATGAAACCGCTCCGCAATCCCAAACCGAGTTCGTCCTCCCGAGTCCTTGGTAACGACTCCGCTCAAGTGCGGATCTTCGTTGCGCAGCACGAATGCGAGTGCTTCGTCGAACTTGGCCATGAAACAAGCTCCTGAGCTGCTAAGCGGCTAAGCTTCTAAGCACAAGCCGTCGGCTAGAAGTGCTTCCTTTGAAGCTCTTGTTGGATCGCATCGAGCGTGCGCTGCATTTGCGCGAGGCGCTGGTCGAGCATGCGATCGCGAACTTCCTGCTCCGGACGCGGCACCACGTCGTGATCAAAGCGCTGCTCCAGCTTGCCTTGATTCTTCTCGACATCGGTCATACGGGCTGAAAGCGTGGCGAAGTTCGCCACCCATCCTCCGATGAGGACGGGCACCAGAAGTAGCGTGTGCGCGTTGGGTTTGGGCCAGCGTGGAACCATCCCGCTTTTCTTTATCGTTGAGGTCATTGGAAACTCCTAAAACAACCAAGAGCGAACACGAAGGTCACGAAGTCCACACCAAGTTCACGAAGCGTTCTCCGTGACCGTTGATGTTGCCTTCGTGACCTTCGTGTTAACCGCGGGTTTACTGTGGCTCGACTTCTACCGTCACATTCACGCCGCTCGCCTGCGTAGTGCAGCCGGAGGCGGTGTACTGCAACTGGATGGTGTCGCCGCTTGCGACTGAGAAGTTGGGATTCACGAGGCTGGTATTGCCGGCACCGTTTGCCAGGGTTGCGGAAGAGGTGTTGGAGCTCTGCGCGACGTCGTGAACGAAGAACTGAATCGACGAAGTGCAACCTGCAGGCGCTCCCGTAGCAATACCGAAAATGCTGACGATCTTCACTGGCCCGCTGTTGGTCCATTGCGCAAACGTGATTCCGGTGTTGTTGGTTGTGCTGCTGAGATACGCGGTCCACGGGATGCGCGGGTTCTTCGTCATGCTGCCGTCGCCGTTGATATTCAGCGCAGGAACTGCGAGTCCAGCCCCGCCGGTGAGCGTCAGCCCTTGTGCCGAAATGGGACCTTGGAAGGTGGCGCCACCGGTGGAGTCGGTGCTGACAGGCGAAGCGCCTGCCGCTCCGCCGATTGCGTCGTTGTAGCAGACGGTGTTGCTCGCTCCCGCGAGCATCTGGTCGGCGGCTACGTTTGCCAGCAGCTTTTCCGTTCCCGTGCTGGTCGATTCGTAGATCGCGTACTGCTGCGCTCCAGCAACAGGCACAGCGCAAGCCTGATTGACCGCGGAACTCGAAAGCGAAGCCGCCTGGCTAGCACAGCTCGCTTCCGCAGATGCCGGTCCGACGATTCCCGCGACGACTCCAGCGATCTTGTAGAAGTAAGTCGTCGATCCTGAGCCGGAGAGCTTGCTGCACGTCGGCGAAGACGGCGCGCCGATGGAGTTCACGAGGAGCTGACCGAAGATGCGGTTCTTGCCCAGTACCGTGGTGTTGTTGCACTCAATCGCATCCGGATCGCCTCCGAAATAGATCATGTCGGTATGGCAGCGCTGGCCTTGTCCGACATTGAGCGTCCAGTCGCGCTTCACCCACTGCGAGTGGCGGAAGTCGGGATACGTAAGCTGCAGGTTCTTGAAATTCGCAATCGGCGGATCGGGGACATTAGCGGAAACGTCCGGCCCATTCTGGACCAAATTGGGACCATTCGCCGCGCCCGCCACATACCAGTTCATATTCAGCGGCGCAGTCGTGGCCGGCAGAGTGCCGAGCACGTTGGGCATGATGTTCTGATCGCCGGCGAGAGAGATATTTGGCCCGAAGTTCATGCCGCTGAAGTCGATGATCGTGCCGCTCTTGATCGTGCTCGAGGTAGCCTGCCAGTTGATCTGTCCGTGCAGAAAGATCGAGATGTTATCGACCGCCGAGGTCTGCGCATCGCCGCAGAGGAAACGATGTCCTGCTTCCGATGTGTAATGCTGCAGGTCGAGCACGATTCCCAGATTGATTCCACTGTAAGCCGTGTCGCCGAGCACAATGTCGCAATCAGAAGAGTTCGAGATATCGGCATCGCGCACAACCATGTTGGCGTTCGCCTTGATTCCAACCGCGCAGCCGTCGCACATGTAGCGATCGAGCAACAGCTCCGCCGATTGGTTCGCATATTGATAAAAACCAATATCCGCCCCGACGACCATATTGTTGGTAAACATCATCTGGTCGTTGTTCGCGTTGGGCTGATCGAAAAAGAAGCCGTACTGAAACTGCGCGCACTGGTTCAGTGTGAACGAGCCGGTGAAGCATGAGTTCGCTTCGGGATCACTGCCGTTCACACCGCCGGTGTACCAGGGACCAATGATGTTGTCGAGAAAGCGGTTGTACTGGTTGTTGTGGTTAGTCGTGCTGCCGCCGGGCTGTTGCAGTCGAATCGCCGCGCGCTGCTTGTTGCCGGAAACGCTGAAGATGTGAATGCCTTTCAGACTGCTGAACTGCGCGCCCGCGATGTAGATCGCATCAGTCGGACTCGAGTAGTTCGTGTTAGCTAGAAAGAATCCGCAACCCTGCTGTGCAGTGGCTGAGCTCAAATTGCCAGGACCAGGCGAGACGAGATCAATCGCTTTGTTCACAATGTTGATCGGTCCGGAAGTCATATACAGCCGTCCGCAATAGACCGAAATGGGATTCAGTCCTTCTTCGGTATTCGGCCCGAGCGCCTGCAGCGCGGAGTTGATGCTAGCCGTGTCGTCTGATCCGTACAGCATCGAGAGACTGCTCGCGGTCACAGATGGCGCGATGTTCGTCGTGAGCACGATCGTGGTCGGGTTGGTCACGCTGGCGATGCTTCCAGCGAGTGCAAGGGAGGGACCAGATGTAATCGTGATCGCCGGAGTGCCGGTGCACCCAGATCCGCCATAAACCACCGTGATCGAAGAAACCGTGTTGCCCGTCGCGTAATTGGACCCGGAGAGATTTACCTTCAATTCCGGATTATAGGTGCAGGTCAGACCACTTACTGCTGCGGTCGGGCGCGTGAGATATCCGGTGCCAGCGGCAGTCACCGTGGGTGTTGTAATTGCGCCGCCTGAGAGCGTAGTAGTCGCCGTCGCTCCGGAGCCGTTCGCGCGAGCGCCGAAGAGCACAACCAGCTTTCCCACATCGGCATTTGTAAAGCTGGCGCCGGAGCATGTGATCGTGTAGCTGGACGCAGTCGCACTGCAACCGGCGTTCAGATACACGGCATCGCCCTTCGCAAAGTGATCGAGGTTCAGCCAGGGCGAGATCGGAATCCAGCGGGTTTGCGGATAATTCTGCACGAAGACCCCGCGTGGCTTATCGCTAACCGACTGAAAAGTTCCATAGGCCGCGCTCGAACTCAGCGCCGAGTACGCCGAGCTGCCGAAAACATACGTTCCGCTGATGCTGCCGGTCACGCTCAGATTTCCATTGACGGTGAAATTTCCGGGAGTGCTGATCGCCCCCGGAGCCGTAACCAATCCCGGATACTGCGGCGCGTACTGATCCAGATTGAAACTCGCGCCGCTGAAAGATACCTGCGTGTACCGCAGCACAAGCTGTCCCGTAGCTGAATCGGTGACGGTCACGCGATAGTAGATGCCCTGCGGCTGCGTATTCTGCGGATTCGGCACGAGCAGCGACGCCGATGATCCATTCGTCACAGGCACACAGAACGGACGCGCCAGCACCTGTCCTCCTCCGCCGACTTGGAAGCTGATCGGAATATCGTTCTGATCCGTACCCAGAAAGCACATGCTCCCTGCGGCCAGCTTCTGCTGGTTGAGATCGGTGAGGTTCGAGGCGGAAACGGTAGTCCAGGTCTGCGCGTGCGCACAGAGCGAGAGAGACACTAGTGCAAGGAATTGGAATGTTCGTTTCATAGAGAAAATTGATGAGGCAGCAGTCAGCAATCAGCACTCAGCAGTCAGCGCTCAGCACTCAGCCAACCAGCAGAATGGAGTTGTCGGGATGCGCTCTCGGCGCCACTGCATCGCTTAAACAAACAGGTAAGAGGCTGAGTGCCGAATGCTGAATGCTGAATGCTGAGTGCCGAACGCCGAGTGCTGAGTGCCAAATGCCGAATGCCGAGTGCTGAGTGCTGAGTGCCGAGTGTGGTTTTCTGCTAGCTCGGCATTTTCATGCAGTGCCCGACGACTGCCACGAGTCGGTCCGAGACATCCATGGTCGTGTGTCCTGGCCGCACTCCATATCTCTGCAGCCTCATGGCATGATCGTCAGTGATCGGCTGATTACGGGTCGCATCGGGCAGTGCCTCGACTCCTTCGCGTGCGAGAAACCGCTGCTCATGCCCGGGATCGGGAAACCGCGCCCAGCAGATGACGTGCGTTTCGTCGATCTGGTGTGCGCACGCATGAAACGGCTCTTTTGAGGCTGCCGCATGGAAAATGTTAATGGGAAGAATGTAGTGGCCGAAGATCATGATTTCTCAACAGAACAACTGACAGCTAATACATTGTCGGCATATCAAAGATGACGATTGGGAAGAGAGCTCGAGCGCATTATGGAAGCTTCGGAGTATCCGGTAGGCTCACGCCTTCCAGCCATTCGATTCCGAAGATGCCTCTGGCAAGCCGAAGTCGCACCGCTGCAGGCGGGTAGACGCGGTTATAGACGTTCTGAGGCACTTCAATGATCGCGATTTCGTCGAACCCCGGCCATGCCTTTACGTATAAGTAAAACTCAATTGGCTCGCCACGCGAGTGTCGCTTGCTTACGCAGTCCACGTCGCGTATCTCGACGTTCGAACGCGTACTATTTGCGAATGCAACCAAGCCAAAGATGAGAAACAAGGAAGCCAAAGAGAAACCTAACGAGGCGCCAATTTTCATTTGCAATGGAATTCCGGAAGGCCATCTGCCGCGCGCATGAGTAGCAACCAAAGCAAGGCACCACAAAAGATGGAAGCAGCACAACCCCACCAGAAGCGATTTCCGATGAGCCAAGGAAATCGCTGCATTGCGCCCAGTCCGAGCAATGGGCCACCGATGATTAAAGTAAGCCAGCCCACAAGGGTCAACGCACTGCGAGTGCGGCTGATGCCAGGATTAAATCCGAATAGCTCTTGCAGACTGCGTAAACTCACGCCTCACTTTAACAAGGGCTGCTGAAGATTGATAACTGCTTTCTAACGAACAGGTGTTTTGAAGGTAAACCCATTCAAGAAAATACCGGGCCTGCTTAGCTACAGTTCTTGGGAGTACACAAACGTAGTTGGTGAAAAATCGCCAGTACACTCGGTGAACCCCGATATTCAAGCACCTCATTTGAGCCTCAAAAGGATTAGACCTTCCTCAAGCTCCCGCCCAAACCGGTAAACGTTGCTGTTCCCGAATTAGGAGTCGTGACGGTGATAGCACCATCGGACAACGGAATGCGATTCAATCCGCCCTGCGCGACTGCTGCCGTTTGCGAGCGTGAGGTGAGCGCGACTGCCGGCGAGCCCACTCCTCCATCGACAAACTGCACGGCATCCAGCCCCAACGAATTCACGATCAGCGACTGATCGACATACGGATAAAAGTAGTACGTCGTATTCGCACTCAATCCCGAAACAGCCAGCAATCCGAACTCGGCGTAGCTGGGGGTGCCGTCATCGCGGTAGAGCAGAAGCGAGCCGGAGCCGTTGGTGCCGTTCCAATAAAAGGTGATGCCGGTCGGCGTGGCGACTGCGGAGAAGATCGGCGGGAGCCAGGTTGCCTGGCGGACGCCTCCACCGAAGCTGCCGCTGATCGTGAACTGATACGCTGTCGCATTCGCCAGTGACTGCTCCATCAACTCGAATTTGTTGAAGCTGGTGAACTTCAGATAAATCGTCTGGGCCACCAGCGTGGGATCGAATTCATAGACGAAGACTGCATCGTCGAGCCGCAGGAATGCTGAACCCGCGCTGTGCGTGCTGATCGGCGAGCCGAGGCTCCCGCGCCGCAGATACGTCAGGTTGTACTTGTTTGCTCCGGTGAGCGTCGCAGTCTCATAGCTGATCAGCTCGCCATCGACGTAGCACAGCGTGTGGTACTGGTCGGCGTCGGCCTGCGTTCCGCTTGTGAGCGTGCCCGCGCTCTGGCTCAGATCGACGGCGAGCGTGTTGCTCACGTCGGGATCGGCGCCGCTGGCGAGCGATGCCGTGAGCGCACCCATGCGCGCCGGGCCGTGGATCGTCCCAATCTGGCGATAGCTGTTGCCGTCAATCGAGAGCCACACGTGGCATCCGCCCCAATTCGGGCCGCCGCTCACGCCCATCCACAGCTCGTATGCGGTCGAGAGCGACATGCGGTTGTTGGCCTCAAAGACAATCGGCGCATTCACGCTCCCCGGATCGGCCTGCTGATTGGGCGCGAATCCCGCGCCGGAAGAATATGGATACGCCGTCGGCGTCGCCATGCCCCAGGGAAAATCTTCGGCCTCGAAATCGAGCTCGCCGCTGCCGTTCTCTTTGATCGCCGTGATGCGCACCGGATGCTTACCCAGTCCCAGACTGGAATCGGTGAGTGTAACCAGATCCATGGGCTCGAGCAGAATGTGCTGCCATCCCAGCGTGAAGCGATAGCTGTTGCCGCCGTCGATGTACACCGAGCGGAGCCGCTTGTGGTTCGCGACCTTCTTCGCCACCGTCGCGTCGGTAATCGCGTGCGCCTGGCGCGGCGTGCCCGACTTGAGGCCATAGAGAGCGATGCTGGCGTCGTCTTTGTCTTCGGCGATCTCGACGTTGTAGGAGTTGGCGCGATTCACAAACTCGATCTTCACGTCATTGACGGCATCGGCGCGCGACTTGCGCGTGACCATTACCGGATCATCTTTCCCTTTGCGGATGAAGTCGCGATCGCTCAGGTCGTAGACCGGTGCCGTATCAGGAATGAAGGTCGCGCCACTTGCGATCGCGGTCGTATCACCATAGCTCTTCAGCTTCAGTACGCCTTCTGACCATACCGCCGCGCCGTTTGCGAGATCTGCGAGATCATCGATGATCGCCGCCGCCGTCTGCTGCGCGTCGATCACCGGAGAGAAGAAGAGTCCGTTGGCGATTGCGTACGCGGAGAAATTCGAGTAATCGCCGATCAGCGCGCTCGGCCACCCCGCGCCATAATACGAATTCGTGAGCAGATCGTTGATGATCGCGCCCGGCTCGGCGTCGGTAATGCCGCCGCCGAATGGGAGCAGTCCGAGAATTTCGTATGTGTAATTCGGCAGCGAGCCGGAGCTGCCCAGGTCCATCGCCGACGCGGCGACGTAGGCGACGCCGTTGTAGCCAAGATCCTGCCCCGGATGATTCGACGTGAGATATGGCCACGGCGACTGCGGACGCGTTCCGGTGAACAGAGTCAGCGCAAGCTGCTGCAGAGGCTGTCCGTTGGAGTTCGAATTTGGGACAGCATAGATGTATCTAATCGTGACTTGCTCGCCCGCATCGGCGGCGGAAAAAGCGAACGTCGCCGTCGCTGGATCGAGCGTGTACTGTCCCGCAGCAGGCGAGGTCGTGACCAGCGACATCGGCGTGTTCTGCGTTCCCGCGAGCGTCACCGGCCCATCAGAGCCGAAATCGTTTGCGACCACCGAGTAGGCATTCGCTCGCGCCACTCCATAATGAGCAATGTAGTTCGCATGCTGCGCAACCTGATAACTCCCGCCGCCGGTCGGAACCGTGAAGTTCTCCGAAGCCGCAACGAGCAGCAGCGTGCCTTTCGTGTCCCAGACATTACATAGCTGCTGAATCGGCCCTTCACACAACGCAATCGCCACCGCCGCCGTGTAGGTGTAACTCGTGGTGCGAGTCGTGCCGCCGCCCAGCCCTTTGCCTCCAGTCGCCTGCTTCGAAGTCTGCGCGATTGGGGTGAAGTCTCCATACCAGATGAGCTTTCCCGAAATGCGATTCTGTCCGTAAACGATCGGAATCGCCTGGCCGTAGGAGGCAGTCTGCACGCGCAGTGTGTGCAGCACTGTGGGCTGCTGGGCTATTGGGCGCTTGGAATGGAAGAGAGACATAGGCTGCTGGATGCTGGCTTCCGGCTAAAGCAACGGCAAAAGCTCACACGGATTTACACGGATGCTGCGGATTCGACGGATACATCAGATTTATCCGTGTGATCCGTGCGCGAAGCGTCCGTGAGATCCGTGTCAGGTTTTGCTTTTGAAAAGATTGAGAAGAATCTGCGAGGGCGTCCGACCAACATTCCATCCTTCTCGCCATCAGAAAAAATCACTCCATGCTGCACGACAGCATGAATTATGAGCGGCCAATCAAGCACGATCGCACCGTGGCTCCAGGTGCGCCCAAACTGGTACAAAACGAAATCGCCCGGCTGCGGAGTTTCGTGGCTTTGCAGCTCCGAAGCTCGCTGTTGCACGATTTTGAGATAGATTTCGTCTGAGCGATGCAGATGCCAATCCGGCGGATAGAAAGGAATCTCGATGTCAGCGATCAGTCCAGCCTCGCGATAAACCTCCAGCGGAAACATGGCGCAATCAACGCCCACGCCCTTCATGCGGCCCATATGGTGATACGGCGTTCCTGGCCACAAACGCGCGATTCTGCACACTCTCTGGCGAGCCGCGGCAATCGAGTTAGTGGGTTGCATGACTTTGGATTGAAAAGGTGCTTTCGCTGATGTCGAAGCCCATGCGATCAGCAAAGGCGATCACTCGTCGTCGCATCTCGCCAGGTTCCGGATATAGTTGCTCGGCCATGCCGAACAAAGTTTCCTGGACCTGAAGAATTGCGCCAAGCTCATTGTGTTCGCGGAGACGCGCCAGCTTTTGCACGCGTTCGAGCGACTTGGCCACGATCATCAGAATCGTTACGAATTCAGCAACGTCGTCCCCACGGCTCGTAACTATCTCGACCATCATCTCGGTTGGATCCATTGCATACACTCCTTGGTTAAATCACTGCTTCTGGAACCGGCACGTACGGGAATCCGCCAAAATTTGCGCCGTTCGAGAACTTCGCCGCGCATGTAGCTTGCGTTTTGTCGCATCCCGGATAGATCGTTAACGTGTCGCCGATCGTTGGCGCGGTCGGCAGCGGCACGAAGAAGTACACCGTACCGCCGGAGTTCGTGTATGTCCTCACGGCGGCGACGTGGCCGTTGTTTGCGCCTGAAGTGAAGACCAGCTGGCCGTTGTCGAAGTAGCTGTCGGCTTGCGTGAGGTTTGTGATCAGCTTGTTCACCGTGCTGCCCGCTTGCACGGTTCCATTCACGGCGAAGGCGGATTTGTTCAGCGTGCATCCGGCATCGAAGAGCGTGTGCATGCACGTGGGCTGCAGGATGTTGCGTGGGAGCTGAATGTTCAAGTCTTCGACTTTGCTCTTGCAGGTGAACTTGGCCATCGTGCGCGAGAGCTGATCCAGATCGCCGATGTTGCCGACGAAGCGAATCACCGTCCCTTGCTGGTTGAGCGCGGAATCCATGAACAACCGGCGCACCATGATCCGAGCTTTGTCGAAATCGCCGCGCGCAATCTTCTGCAGAATGGGTACGCCGCCGACCAGGTCGGATGGGTTGGCGTTAATCTGGAGGCTCAGAGTTCCGATTTTGGAAACGCCGATTACTTCTTCGACTGTGCCGCGCGTGAAGTTCGGCGGCCCGGAGAGGTAAATGGTACCGCCGACTTCGATGCTTCGATCAAACGTTGTGTAGTGCAGGGCCGTGCCGTCGGCGAGGGTGACGTC
>Ga0070741_10011845_pt1 | contig 15953 bp, 15 predicted proteins | sample Coa_R1_4_FD_66440 | JGI IMG/M metagenome (GOLD analysis project Ga0070741, IMG submission 66440) | Surface soil microbial communities from Centralia Pennsylvania, which are recovering from an underground coalmine fire - Coalmine... | ecosystem: Environmental > Terrestrial > Soil > Unclassified ...
GCCGGGACGCACGGTCATCAAACTTACCGTACAGGGCTGATTGTGAGCGTATTGTTTGAACGACCCCCACGGGCGCTCGACGTACCCGACCTCCGGTTTTTTTGAAGGGATCTTCTCAGTCAGGTTTTGATTCATAAAAGCGAATTGAACTGGAGACACTCAGCCGCATTCTGCAGGCACTGTTTTGCAATCCTCAAGGGCCGCTCGTCAGACTGGCCCGGTCCACCAGCACAGGGCGGCCGTCCTGCTCCAGCAGGGCCATCCGGAAATTGCGCTGAGCGACGGTTCGGTAGTCGTGGCCGGCGCGGGCAGGGTAAACCCCGAGATATACGAGTGGGCTATTGCCGATGTTCATGGTGCGGTGGACCGTATGGCCGGGTACATAGACTGCCTGGTTCGGTAACAACGGTAGCGCCCGGCTTTCTCCGGAAGCTTCGTCTTCGAGCAGCATCATGCCTTGGCCTGAAAGCCCTAAATAGATTTCGGCTGCCTCGCGCCATTCATGCAAATGGCCTTTGGTCATGAAATACTCACGGCCAACCCGGCCGGGCATGATTCTGCCGAGCCCATAGTGAAGATCGCCTGGCCCATGAGCCGGCTCCACGCTGGCCACCGCGTAAATCAGCGGGTCAGAGGCTGCCAGTGCTTTGACGTAAGCGGCGTCATCGACGTAGCAGCCGCGCATGTCGCTCAATCGCCGCTGGACAGGTTTGGCCCCTTCGATCAGACCGGTCCCTGAATCAAAACGGGAAAGCAGTTGGTCGAACATATGGTTAAGTACGCACGTAAGCCTTTATGGTGGCGCATCGGCCGCCAAGCGCGTCACCGCTGGGACGAATAGTATAAGGCCCAACCCGGGCCGGAACAATGAACGTCTCGGCGTAATGGATCGGAAATGCCTCAAACGCGCGCTCCGGGCTCTCGACGATGGCCTCCCGCCCTTCAATAAGGTTGAGCACGTTAACGCCCCCGTTGGTGTCGTGGGCCGCGGCTTTATGGAACCAATGGCGGCGGGTCTCAATGAATTCCCGCTCGTGCAGACCGGTGCGCTCCTCGGTCCAACCGTCGCCCTGGCCCAGCTTCTCGACCTGGTTGATCAAGTTGCGCTGCGTCCATGCGGTCGTTCGGTCCCACTGGATGTTGGCCGCGCCGTGCTCCAGGTGAATCGGACGAGGTTTGCCATCCAGTCCCAAACGGCCCCAATCCCACATTTTGAAGGTGAAAATGTAGGGCGTGGCGCTAATCTCGAGGACCATCGAGTTGGCTCCGGAGCAATGCACGGTGCCTGCCGGGATTAAAAAGTGGTCGTGTTTCCGGGCCGGCCACCGATTGGCGTATCGTTCCGCGAGGAAATGACCTTCGCCGGACTGGGCCGCGCGCAAATCCTGCAGCATCGCCTCGGGTTGAACATCTTCCTGCAGCCCAAGATAGACGGCGGCGTCAGGCCCCGCGTCCAAAAGGTAGTAGCTCTCATCCTGGGTATAATGCATTCCAAAGTGTTGCTGAATGTACTCCGTCAAGGGGTGGACCTGGAACGAAAGATTGCCCCCTCCCATCGTGTCGAGGAAATCAAAACGAATGGGGAACTCGTCTCCGAACCGCGCATGCACCGCCTCCCCTAGCAAGGCGCGTGGCTGAGCAAATACCAGGTCAACCGAGGGTAGCTCAACTTGCGTTCGGCCAAATTGCAGCAACAGGCTGTTCTCTTCGGGCACGCAGTCGAAGCACCAACCGAAATTCTTCACGCCGCGGTCCAGGTCGCAAACCTCCTTCATCCACTGCCCGCCCCAGGGCGCTGGATCAAAAAAGGGCACTACCCGGAACGGCCGGGTTACGGCCTGTCGAAGCCCACGCCGCACGGCCTCCCCGTCCGCCAATTTTGGCGTTCGAGGATCATTGGTATCGAGCAGGAAGTCCCATTTCGAGATAAGCGCACGTTTCCACCGGTCGCAGACGCGCCAGTCCACGAAAAATGCGCGCTTGTACTTCAGGCTGGCCGCCAGTTGACGATTCTCGGCACCGAGGTTGCCGGACTCGTTTCGACGAAAGCGTTGCTGCGCTTCCCATCGAGCCAGGTCGGCGTAGACCAGCACATCGCCGGCGGCGATGAGGCTCGCGCCACAACCAACCACCAGAATCAATCCTCTCGGAACAGCTCGGATTTCGTTGCGGAAATTCTCCAATCTCAATTGGTCAAAAAATTGGGGCAAAGTCAGCCCGGACAGAAATCCGAAAACCGGGTCGTTGCCGCCCAGAAAAGGGGCCACGAGCGAGTCAATTTTGTCCCGGGGCAGCAAGGCGTCGGTGGTTCGGATAACTTTCGCTGCTGGCAGCCGGCGTGCCAGCTCGGTCGCGAGTACCAGTTCCTCCACGCCGGGGTAGCACTCAATGCTCAGGATTGTCTTTGGAGCAAGCTGCGCTACCCGTGCTGCCAAGCGCTCGGCGATCCCGTCCCATCCTTCCACGCAGGCGGTCGCCGGCCCTGGCACCTCGATCGCCGGGAATTTTTCGTAATTGGAATTGCTCACAGAACCTGTCACCAGCCATTCACGATGCCCAGCTTAACGCGCGTCGCTCCAAGATCAGGGGCCAGAACGCTCATGCCACCACTTTGGGTTCCCGGACCGCGGGCCGGCCGCGGCTCCAGATCGCTTCGATTTCCTCAAGGCTTCGGCCCTTGGTCTCGGGAATAAAAACCAGCACGAAAATGAACGAGAGAAAACTCACGACGGCGTAGGCGCCGAAAGTGAGAGCCGGTCCAATCCTCGGGCTGTCGTTAAGCATCGGAAAGGTTTGCGCCACCACGTAACAGGAAACCCACACGGTGAAGGCGGCAAGCGACATCGCCCGCCCGCGCAGGCGATTTGGGAAAATCTCCGAGCAGAATAGCCAGCCAATCGGGCCCATGGCCATCGCGAACGCGGCGATGAACAAAACCACACATACCAGCAGTCCCACTCCATTTTGCTGACTGCGAAACATCCACCCCACCAGAGCGAGGGCCACGGCTTGCACCGCGGTGCCGATCAGCAGCAATGGCCGGCGGCCCAACTTATCCACCAGCCCAATGGCCACAAACGTGAACACGAAATTAATGAGCCCAACCCAGACCGATGACGAAAAAGCCGCATTCCTGCCGGCCCCCGCGGCGACAAAGATCTTGGTCGAGTAGTACATAATGGCGTTAATGCCGCAAAATTGTGAAAACGCCATCAGGGCCACGGCCATCCCCAGCGGTTTGAGCAGTGTCCCCGTGAGCAATTCGGAAAAGCGGCCTTGCTCCGTGCTCAAGGCACGACGGATGCCACTTAATTCGGCCGCCGCATGCTCAGGTCCGCCGACCCGTTCCAGGATCGCGCGGGCTTGTTCCTCTCGTCCCTTTTGAGCGAGCCAACGAGGACTTTCGGGAACGGTCAAAAGCAATGCCATGAAGAGCACGGCCGGAAGGACCTCCATGCCCAACATCCAACGCCACCCCAGGGTCGTGTTCCACAGTTCGTCGCCGAAACCTTGAATTAATTTGTTGGCAAAGAGCGTCAGAAAAATCCCCGTGACGATTCCCAGTTGAAACAGCGAACCCAACCGGCCCCGCCACTGTTCGGGAGAGATCTCGGCGATGTAAACCGGGCAAATCATCGACGAAGCACCGATGCCCAACCCGCTCACGAACCGCGCGACGAGAAATTGATCGAAGGTCCTGGGAATAGCCGAAAACAAACCGGACAACGCATACAACAGCGCGCATAAAAGCAGCATGCGTTTGCGGCCGAACCGGTCGCTTAACAGTCCCGCAAACATGGCCCCCGGAATGCACCCAAGAATCGCGCTTGCTCCGGCCAGGCCTTCTTGCGCCGCCGACAGGTGCAGATCGGCCTTGAGGTAGGAAATGGCCCCGTTAATTACCGCCGTGTCGTAGCCGAACAAAAACCCGCCAATGGCGGTCACCCCGGTGGCGAACAGCACGAAACGATTTGCGGAGGTTGAGCGCGACACCGGCCTAATTCCTTTCGCGAAGCCGGAGCAAGTCAGAGTATCTCGCAGCGATAATCACGAGCTATAGCGGTGGGCGCCAATGTTGTCAATCTACCGCCGCGGCGGCGCCACGCTAGCTTCCTGGCCACTAGCTCGTCCTACCTCGACGCCCACGGGGTCCCTCCTACCAGCCTGGGCCGAAGGCCTAGGAGAAATCGCGCCCAGAACATTCATTTCCCAAGCGCCAAAGGCGCGCGGACGTCCGACCCAGGCTTTCGAAACCGGATTCCGATCCGCCTCAGTCCAAGGTGGGCGGGCCGCTGGCCCGCGCGATAAAAATTGTGACCGGCGGGACCTAGGCCTTCTGACTGTGCTGGTTTGAGGGGCGCCGTGGGCACCCTCGAAAACGCCGCCGCAGCAGTGGGGTTGGCCTGAGGGGGTATCCCTATCAGGCCCAACCGAAGGGTCCAATTTCCTTTATAATGGACATTATTCTTGCATACAGGAAACGGCGTGCCTATTTTACAGGAAAGCTTTCCGATAAACTAAAGGCTCTTCCGGGACAAAACTTATGAAAGCACTTGTGAAGAAGGAGCGAAAGCCGGGCCTGTGGCTCGAGGAAGTCCCTCGGCCAGAACTCGGCATTAACGACGTTCTGATCCACGTCGACCGGGCCGGCATTTGCGGCACGGACGTCCATATCTACAAATGGGATGAGTGGGCGCAAAAGACCATTCCAACACCCATGGTAATCGGCCATGAGTTTGTGGGCGAGGTCGCCGAGGTCGGGTCCAACGTAAAGGATTTCTTTCCGGGCGAAATCGTCAGCGCGGAAGGGCACGTGGTGTGCGGGCGTTGCCGAAATTGCCTGGCGGGACGCCGACATCTCTGCAAGGACACCCAAGGCATCGGGGTAAACCGGCCCGGGGCATTCGCGGAGTATATCTCCGTCCCAATGACCAATGTCTGGCACCACCGGAGCAATGTGGACCGAGACGTGGCGGCGATTTTCGATCCTTTTGGCAATGCGGTTCATACGGCCTTGTCGTTTCCGGTGCTGGGAGAAGATGTGCTGGTAACCGGAGCCGGACCGATTGGCATCATGGCCGCGGCCGTGGCCAGACACGCCGGAGCGCGTTTCGTGGTTGTCACCGACGTGAATGATTACCGGCTGGACCTGGCGCGGCAGATGGGCGCTACGGTTGCGTTGAATGTAAAATCCGGCCGAGGTCTGAAAGACGTCCAGAAACAGTTAGGGATGAAGGAAGGTTTTGACGTGGGTCTTGAGATGTCGGGAAGTCCCGCGGCCCTGCGCGACATGATTGATAATGTGTGTCACGGGGGCAAAATCGCCATGCTGGGTATTCCCTCGGAAGCAGTTCCTTTCGATTGGACAAAGGTCGTGTTCAACATGCTCACGATCAAAGGCATTTACGGACGCGAAATGTATGAGACATGGTACAAGATGACGGTTATGTTGGAAACCGGGCTGAATATTAAACCAGCCATCACGCACCGGTTCCATTTTTCGGAGTTCGAAAAAGGTTTTGAGGTCATGCTGAGCGGAAAATCCGGTAAAGTAATCCTGAACTGGCGCTGAGCTAAGTTATGCAAAAGGCGTTCGTGCAGCATCTCGAGTCGCAATTGGCGGCCATCCGGGCCGCCGGCACCTACAAACGCGAGCGGGTCATCATCACCCCGCAGGGAGCCACCATCCGCGTCGCCGACGGCAAGCCGGTCCTCAATTTCTGCGCCAATAATTACCTGGGCCTGGCGCAGCATCCCGAAGTGCTGGCCGCCGCGAAAGAGGCGCTGGACACTTGGGGCTACGGCATGGCCAGCGTGCGCTTCATTTGCGGCACCCAGAGCGTTCACAAACAGCTTGAAGCCAAACTGACGGAGTTCCTGGGAACCGAAGATACGATTCTTTATTCCTCCTGTTTTGATGCCAATGGCGGTTTGTTCGAAACTTTGCTCGGCCAGGAAGACGCAGTGGTTTCCGACGAACTGAACCACGCGAGCATTATTGACGGCGTCCGGCTCTGTAAGGCGCAGCGTTTCCGCTATTCGAACAACGACATGGCCGACCTTGAAACCAAACTGAAAGAAGCCGCCGGCGCGCGCTTTCGGTTGATTGCCACCGACGGCGTGTTTTCGATGGACGGCTATATCGCCAACTTGGCCGCGATTTGTGACCTGGCCGAAAAGCACAATGCGCTGGTGATGGTCGACGATTCGCATGCCGTTGGCTTTATGGGCCGACACGGACGCGGCACGCCGGAATACCACAACGTGATCGGCCGGGTGGATATCCTCACCGGCACGCTGGGAAAGGCGCTCGGCGGGGCCAGCGGAGGATATGCGAGCGGGCGCAAGGAAATCGTCGAACTGCTCCGCCAACGGTCCCGGCCGTATCTGTTCTCGAACACTCTGGCTCCTGCAATTGCCGCCGCCTCGCTGAAAGTTCTGGAACTTCTGAGCCGTTCCACTGAACTCAGAGACCGTCTCGAACAGAACACCCGTTTTTTCCGCGAGGGCATGCAGAAGCTGGGTTTCGCGATTCTGCCGGGAACCCACCCGATTGTTCCGGTGATGCTCGGGGACGTTGCCCTCGCATCGCGGTTCGCCGAAGCAATGCTGCAAAAGGGCGTTTACGTTATCGGTTTCTCGTATCCGGTGGTGCCTCAAGGCAAGGCCCGCATTCGCACTCAACTCTCCGCCGCGCATACGCGCCAGGATCTAGAATTGGCGCTCGAAAGTTTTGCGGCGGTGAAGAAAGAGCTGAAGCTTTAGCGAGTGCCTCTCTCCCATTTACACCGTGGCTTCCGGCCCGCCCGAACATAGCCCAGAGCTGAGGCCGCAGGCCGATGAGGCACGGTTTTCACGCTAAGAGCGTGTTTTAAAACCTCGGCTTGGGCCCGGACACCTGGGTTTGGAGTCCCGTCTTCAGGCGGTTTTGGCGCGGGGCCGCCTAAAGGCGGGACTCCAAACCAAATTTTAAAACGCGCTCTAAGGCGCAAAGACGCCAGGTTTCTCTGTTTCGTCCCTTGCCTTCTTCGTGCCTCGGTGCCTTCGTGGTTCATGCTCTTTTCGGAGCCACAGAGGCACAGAGACACAGAGGCAACGAACCTTACTTGGGAGGTGTTTCCAAGCCAAACTCGCCACGGCGATTCTGAGACCAGGCCGCTTCGTCGTGGCCAGTGGCGGCGGGGCGATCCTTGCCATAGCTGGCGGTATCAATGCGGTTCGGATCGATGCCGAGGCTCACGAGTTGCTCCCGTAACGCGAGCGCTCGCCGCTCGCCAAGAGAACGGTTGTACTCTTCCGTCCCGCGCTCGTCACAGTGCCCATCAATCTGGACCGCCGTATTGGGATTGGATTTCAGGTAATCCGCCACGTGGCTCACCTTGGATTTTTCATTGTCCTTCACCGTCGAGCGGTCAAAATCAAAATGAACCGTGTCACCTTTGAAGATCTCGTAATCGCGCGGCCAATCCTTGCGGACATCCGGGCTGACCTGGCCGAAGCCGCCGGTGTTCTCGGCTTTCAGGCCGTTGTCAGGTTGTATCGGCGGAGCCGGATTTGCCTCTGATACATTGCCGCTACGGCTGCCTGGCAAAGGGGTAATCTGGCCGGGCCGCTTTTTGCAGCCGGCGGCCGGGAGGGCCAGGATCAAAGTTAGCAATACTAGTTTTGTAAAGTCGGTCAGCTTCATGTTTTATCTTTTGTGGATCGGGCTATCGCGCCCAACTGGGTTGTGATTGTGAACTACTTCCCGAAGTCCGGGAAACATCCTTGACTTGTTTGGTAGGCGCGTCAAGCAGAGACAGGACATACTGTCCGCCCTGCCGTCGCGCGAAGGCCAGCGTCCTGGAATTGGGGCTCCAGGAAGGATCCTCGCCGGCAGTTAAAACGGTCGCGTCGCCTCCCGTCGAGGGAACGACGCAAATTGAAAAATCACGGCCTTGGGACGTGAAAGCGATCCACTTGCCGTCGGGAGACCAATCCGGCTCACTGGGATTACCCACGCCGTTGGTCGGGATGCGATGCGCGGCTCCGCCGGAGACGGAAATCTTCGAGAGCGACCGCCGCTCGTTGTCTTTCGAGGCGTAGCAAATCCATTGGCCGTCCGGCGACCAGCACGGCGAGGACTCGTCCTGGCGCGACTTGGTCAGGCGTCGCAGGTCGCTGCGATCCGAGTTGCAGACGTAGAGGTCGGTCCAGCCATCTTTGCTCAGAATCATGGCCACCTTGCTGCCATCGGGCGAGACGGCCGGGCTCATATTCGAGCCGCCGAACCGGGCAAAAATTGTGCGGTCGCCGGTGGACAGGTTTTGATGAAAAATATCCGGGTGATTCAATTTGTAGGAGGTGTAGTACATGGCTAAATGCCCGGGCACCATGCAGGGCGCCGCCACGATCGTGTTATCCCGCGTGACTTGTTGAGCGCCGAACCCGTCAAAATCGGCAATGAAGATTTCTCCGTTGGATCCGTTCTGGCCTTTGAACGCGAGCTTGGTGTTGCCAATCGGTTTGCGGCCGAGCACTTGGACGAAATCGTCAATGAACGCATGGGCCTGGCGCCGGACCGAGGCGCCCGAGTAGGCTTTGGCCAGCTTCACATTTTTCGTTACGCGGTCGGTGACACGGCCCTGCAGGTTGCCGTTGTTACTGCCGTTGATGAGGTATTGCGCGGACTGTTCGTCGGCTACCGCGAAGCCCTGGACGTACAAATCAAACTGAAGAACGTGTGTGGCCTCGCCGGTGAAGCCCGTCAGAGACACGAGGATAGGGCGTTCCCTTCCCGGGCCGGCTTGTTTCTCTATTTCGATTGCGCCTTCCTGTCCGGCTGCGGCAGTGGAGATTGCCAGGAGGCTTGAGGCTAATACAGTGGCTAGGTATTTTGTGTGATTCATCCAAGTGCTCGCTTTGCTCTAACGCTGAACTTAATGGTCACCGTCCGTTGATCTTCTTTCGCCGTGTCCGGCAAGGGCCGCGTTTGATGAACGCGATCTAGGGCTGCTTGCACAGAGCGGTCGACCGCGCTGTCTCCGGAAAGATGAGTGATCCGGAAGGAAATAACTGTCCCATCCCGAGCGATCGTTACCGTGGCCTCAGTCGTCGCGTCATCATCCACCACGCCCTCCGGGAGCAACCAGGCATTCTCGTAAATCGTTTTAATCGCCGCCCGCCAGTTAGCGTAAGACGGCCCCCCCCCGCCGGGTCCTTTAAAGTCCTCGACCGTTGTTCCTCCGGAAAGTTCACTACCGATATGATCGGCCGCTTGCCCGAGTTGGCGCGCCAAACGTCGCCGCGCGTCGGCAACCGCCTTGGCTTCTGCCGCGGCTTGAGCTTCCTGCTTTGCCTTTTTATCGCTGTCGCTCTCGCGTTTACGCGTCACTAAAGTTTTGCTGATCTCGATTTTGGGTTTTTTCGGTTGTTTCGCAGTCTCCAAGGAGTCTTCCTCTGGCTTCACCGGCTCCGCCGGTTTAGGCGGATCGGGTTCGCGAGCTTTCACCGGTTCAGGCTGAGGCGCCGGAGCCGGGGGTGCCACAGGTTCCTGCACCGGTGGTGGGATCGGCAGCGCGGCCGCAGCTTTTGCCTTAGGATTGCCGCCGCCGGAGATCAGCTCATCGACAGTTTTAACCGGCACGAAATCCAGGATAGGAATGTCGTCGTGCTTGTTACGTGAAGAAATAAAGCCGGGCCCAATTACCAGAATGAGCGCCAGCAGCAGGTGAATGCCCGCTGAGGCGATAAAACATTTCTTTTGCAGGCGGTTCATTTCTTGCCGGGTGGTTCGGTGCGGGCGGCCATCTTGATGCCATGCCGCTGGCAAATGTCCATGACCGCGGCCACGTCTTTCCAGCGGCCCTGCTCATCGGCCCGGACATCGACCACCAGATTTGGGTCCCCCTGGGCGTCCTTGGCCAGGTTGGCTTCCATCTGTGCCAGAGACATCGGCTGACGATTGTAGTAAAAGATTCCCTTCAGGCTGATCTCCACTGTGCGAATATCGCGCTTATCCCGTGGCCGGTCGGGGGTTCCGCCCTTGGGCAACTTTAAGTTAATGCTTTGCTCCAGCAACGGCGTAGTAATCACGAAGATGATTAGCAACACAAAGGCAAGATCCAGCAACGGCGTGATATTAATCTCGCTCAGCGTCACCAGGGCACTGCGTTGGGAAAAGCGCCTCATTGTTCAAGTTGCAAGTTGCAGGTTACAAGTTGCAGGTTAAAGCCCAGAGACCGCTCGCAGCGAGGCCGCTTTGAACCTGTAACTTGTAACCTGCAACCTGTAACCATATTGGCTATTCTTCCAGGTATTCGGTTTCCATTTTGGAAACCAGGTCCTGCGCAAAGTTGTCCAGTTCGACCGTCAGGACGCGCAGGTTATGCACTAACCAGTTGTAGCCAAACATTGATGGGATCGCCACCAGCAAGCCCGCTACGGTAGTGATCAACGCCGCCGCCACACCCGGGGCCATTGTCGATAGCGAAGCGCTGCCGGATTGGGCGATGTGGCCAAACGTGCTCATGACGCCCCAGACTGTCCCCAAAAGCCCCAGGAAGGGCGCACCGCTCACGGCAATGGCCAGAAGGATCAAGCCCGATTCCAGCTTGAGTGATTCCTGCGCGACGGTGTTTTCCAGGGACCGTTTCACGTGTTCCATGCCTTTAAGCGACACAAAACGTTTACGGCCAGTGCCTTCGGGTGTTTTTAGGCGGGAATCCAACTCGACGCTGCCGGCCCGATACACCATAAACATGGGGCAACCATCCGCCTGGACGTTGCGGTCATAAACGTCCAAAACGTTCTTCTGGCTGCGGTACTCGGCGTTGAAGAATTGGTTGAGACGCTTGGCCCGCCGCATTTGGAGCGCCTTGCCAATCATGACTGACCAGGCAGTAATAGAGAAGACCACCAGGCAAGCGATAATCGCTTTTGCTTCGGGTGTGGCTTGTTCCCACACATAAAGCAATTCCGCCTGGTTGGCCCGGCCAACCGCCACCGCAAAAAATCCACACGCGTTCATTCCGACACGATCTGCCTACGACTCCGCGAACTTGGTCGTGAGGAATAGAAGCGCCCAAGCGGAACCAAACTAAAAATCGGACGGATCCGGAAACGGATCTGTCTGTTTTTTAGCAGTGTCTTGAAAAAATGCAAAATAATTTTGCAGGGATCGTAAAAAACTTTTGCTGCCGTTGTCTAGGGCCGTTTTAACGGCGAAGATCGGAGTCTTGGCTTTAGCCGGCTGAACCTTTCGGATTTCGGACTTCTTCGCCGGCGCGCGGGCATTCCTGCCCGCAGCAACGTCGGACGCTCGCTGACACCAAACCACGTCTTTCCGGATTCCCAAAAAGTCACACTTTTCCGGGCCGCAGCGATTCAGACAATTTAACGCCTGAAATCAATAGTGAATCCGAAATACGTCGGCCGTTTCTGCGGGCAAGAATGCCCGCGCGCCGGCGCCTTGGGTATCCCTACTTCCCCACTACCTCTTTTAGGTCCGCCGCAAACCCATCCACGTCCTCCGGTGTGGTGTCCCAGCTACACATCAAGCGCGAGTCTTCCCAGCCACCGACGTTCGTGTAAAAGTGCCAACCGCGTTCGTGCATCTTCTCAACCATCGGCTCGGGAATGCGGGCAAATACCGCGTTGCTGTCGACGGGGTAAGAGATTTTTACGGAGGACAGCGGTCGAATGGCCGCCTCGAGCCGTTTAGCCATGGCATTGGAGTGTCTGGCGTGACGCAGCCACGCGCCGTCCTGGAGCATTCCCACCCATGGCGCCGACAAAAAGCGCATTTTGGAAGCCAATTGTCCGCCTTGTTTGCACCGGTAATCGAACTCCCGCGCCAGTTCGCGATCGAAAAACACCACCGCCTCCCCGACGGCCAAGCCGTTTTTGGTGCCACCAAAACAGAGCACGTCCACCCCGGCTGCCCAAGTCAGTTCCTTTGGTGTCACCCCGAGCGACACTACGGCATTGGCAAAGCGGGCACCATCCATTTGGATCCGAAGATTGAAACGCTGCGCCACTTCCGCCAATTCTTTCAGCTCGTCGAGCGAGTAAACCGTCCCGACCTCGGTTGCCTGGGTCAAACTCAGCGCCCGCGGCTTCGGATAATGGATGTCCTTTCGTTTATTAACCGCTTTTTCGATGGATTTGGGATCGATCTTGCCGTTCGCTCCCGGCAGCAAAAGAACTTTTGTCCCATTGGCAAAAAACTCCGGCGCGCCACATTCCGAGCCTTCGACATGCGACATTTCGTGGCACAAAATGCTATGATACGACTGGCAAAGGGAGGCGAGCGAGAGAGAATTGGCTGACGTGCCGTTGAACACAAAAAACACCTCGCAATCGGTCTCAAAAACCTGACGCAGCAGGTCCGACGCTTTGTCGGTCCACGAATCATCCCCGTAACTGACCTCATGCCCCTGGTTGGCCTCGAGCATGGTCGCCAGAGCCTCCGGACAGATGCCGGCATAATTGTCGCTGGCGAAGTGCCGCCGACCACTTTTCTTCATGCCGCGATGATACGCCCTGCCGCGTACCTGGAAAGCCCCCTTTCGCCTCCGCGCATGCATCGGACCATGAACAATTGCTCATTGAATGCGGTGGTTGAAATTTCGCGAAGCGTCTTGGAGTGCGGCGCTTTGCGCCGCTTTTGGAACCGGACGACGGGTGGCTCGCGAAAGAAATCAAACCGCTCGACGCTACTTTTGCGCCCAAAAAGCGCCGCAAAGCGGCGCACTCCAAAACTTTCGAAATCCATACGGTTCATAGAAAGCCGAGCGCCGCCCTTGGAACCCCAAGGGTTCAAATTGCCTCCAGCCGGCCTTCATAGTGTTGCTTTCCAGTTCTTTTTCCTTGCAGTTCGGGTTCTACTGAAATCTGCTCTGCGGGTGCCGTCCATCACTTTAGCCCTTTCTGTTACTTAGAATGTCTTTCAACCGATTTTTTCGGCGGAAATCACTAGACCACCTGGTGGGCGAAACGGTTAATCCCGAGCACCAACTCAGGCGGACCCTGGGTCCGTTCCAGCTCACGATGCTCGGGGTCGGCGCCATTGTAGGGGCGGGAATTTTTTCAACCGTCGGAACAGCCGCCGCTGGAGGAGGCGAGCACCTTGGCGCCGGTCCCGCTCTAATTGTTTCATTCTTAATTGTCGCCGTGGCGTGCGGCTTTGCCGCGTTGTGCTACTCGGAATTCGCTGCCATGGTTCCGGTGTCCGGTTCAGCTTACACCTACGCCTACGCGACGCTGGGCGAGTTGGCGGCCTGGCTAATCGGCTGGGACCTGATCCTCGAATATGCGATTAGCAATGCCGCGGTGGCGGTTTCCTGGTCAGCCTACTTCCAAACGTTGCTCGGTGCGTTCCATCTTCATCTTCCGGCCTGGCTAGGGACCGATTTTCGCTCGGCTATCCAAGGCGCGAGAGAGTTAGCGAGCGCTCAGGCGGCGCACCTGGATTTGTCGAAACTCGACCCCGACATCCTGCACAATGCTCAAGCCTGGCGCCAGGCCCCACAGGTCTTCGGCTTGCGTTTCGTTTTCAATTTACCCGCCTTTGGTATCGTGGCGTTGATCACCTGGGTCGTGCTCGTCGGGATTCGCGAAACCGCACGGCTCAATACCGCGCTGGTCGTGGCCAAGCTCCTAATCATTGTTTTTTTTCTGGCCATTGGTGCTGCCTATATTCAACCGGCAAACTGGGTGCCCTTCGCGCCGAACGGGTTCAAAGGCGTTTCGGCCGCCGCCGCCATCATCTTCTTTGCTTACATCGGTTTTGACGCTGTCTCAACCGCGGCCGAGGAAACCCGCAACCCACAAAGGGATATGCCCATTGGGATTCTGGCCAGCCTGGTTATTTGCACCGTGCTCTACGTCGCGGTGGCCGCGGTGCTGACCGGGATGGCCAAATGGAACACGCTGGACAATGCCGAGCCATTGGCGGCCGTTTTTTCTTCTTTGGGCATGAAGTGGACCGCCAGCGTAATCGCGCTGGGCGCGGTGATCGCCACCACTTCGGCGCTGGTGCCATACCAGGCGGGCCAACCGCGAATTTTTTTCTCCATGGGCCGGGACGGGCTGTTACCTGGCTGGGCCGCCCGGGTTCATCCACGTTTCCGAACGCCGCACGTCACGACGCTGATTACCGGCGTCGTTGTGGCGCTGTGCTCTTCGGTGGCGAATATCAACGAGTTGGTTGAACTCACGAACATCGGGACCCTCTTCGCTTTCGTCCTGGTAGCGGCCGGCATCATCATCCTTCGCCGGACCGACCCGGATCGCCCGCGTCCTTTCCGCACTCCCTGGGTCCCCCTGGTGCCACTCGGCGCGATTGCCACCTGTGCTTACCTCATGTGCGAATTACCGAAGGTAACCTGGATCCGCTTTTTCCTCTGGATGATCGCCGGGCTCATTATCTATTTCCTTTATGGCACCCGCAACAGCCGGTTGGCCGCAACGAAGAAACCTGGGACAAATTGAATTCGTATTGCAAACCTGGCATAATTGTATTACGTACACCTTATGAAGACGCTCACCTTGCGCGTTGACCCGGCCCTCGATCGTTGGCTCAGCCACCAAGCCAGACGCCTTGGTCGAACCAAGTCCGACCTCGTGCGAGACGCTCTCCTGCAAAGCCGCAACGGCAAAAAGCAGCTCTCGGTACACGACCTGATGAACGGTGTGTGCGGCAGCATCAAACGCGCTCCACGGGACATTTCCACCAATCTTAGGAGGTATCTTAAGGGCCTCGGCCGATGACCCCGGTTCTGCTGGATACGGGACCCTTATTCGCGTATTTGTCACAGAGCGACCGCAATCATGCGTGGGCGGTTGCCCAAATGACGGCCATCACGGGACCGATGGTTACCTGCGAACCCGTTTTGACCGAAGCCAGTTACTTAATCACCAGCCGAGGTGAGAATCCCGACGGTCTTTGGGCATTTTTACGCGCAGGTGTCATCCAAGTTCCGTTCCGGTTGGATTCTGAGTATGAGCCGATCGCCCAACTGATGCGGCGCTATGCCAATGTTCCCATGGATTTGGCGGACGCCTGCCTGGTGCGTCTCTCCGAACGCCATCCGGATTGGCCCGTATTTACCACGGATGGAGATTTTAAGCTATATCGACGGTTTGGTCGGCAAAAGATCCCTTTGATCAGCCCATTCTGAACATTTGTATGCCAGCCTCTGAGACCCACAATGCTCCGAGCCCGGAAAAATTCGTCCAAGGCCTTGGCTTAATCGACGCCACCATGCTGGTGGCCGGGTCAATGATCGGTTCCGGGGTGTTCATCGTCTCGGCCGATATTGCGCGGCAACTCGGCTCGACGGGTTGGCTCCTGATGGCCTGGTTGGTGACGGGCGCCCTCACGATCGGTGCTGCTTTAAGCTACGGCGAGCTGGCGGCGATGATGCCCAGCGCCGGCGGTCAATATGTGTACTTGCGCGAAGCCTACTCGCCTCTTTGGGGATTCCTGTACGGCTGGACCTTATTCCTGGTGATCCAGACGGGCACCATCGCCGCGGTCGCAGTTGCCTTTTCTCGCTACCTGGGTGTGCTGGTTCCCTCGATTTCCCCCAACTCCTGGATCCTCCCGCCGGTCAATCTCTCGACCAACTATGCCATCAGCCTCTCGACCCAGCAGTTGGTAGCCCTGCTGATCATCGCGCTGCTAACGTTCGTCAACACACGCGGGCTGCAAATCGGCAAGGTCATTCAAAACATTTTTACTTCCGCCAAAACACTCTCGCTGGTGGCGTTGATTCTGATTGGATTTGTCATCGGCCGTAATGCCGAGGTGATCAAAGCCAATTTTTCGAATCTCTGGACGCCTCACGCCGTGTCCCCCATCCAGCCGTACCTCTCCTCGATCCCAACCGTAGCGGCCACCGACGGCGTACTCGGATTGTTTGTGGCGTTTTGCGTGGCCCAGGTCGGCTCGCTCTTTTCCTCGGATGCCT
>Ga0070741_10011847_pt1 | contig 15951 bp, 10 predicted proteins | sample Coa_R1_4_FD_66440 | JGI IMG/M metagenome (GOLD analysis project Ga0070741, IMG submission 66440) | Surface soil microbial communities from Centralia Pennsylvania, which are recovering from an underground coalmine fire - Coalmine... | ecosystem: Environmental > Terrestrial > Soil > Unclassified ...
GGATGCCAGTAGTCCCAGATGTACTGCTGCGTCCAACAGCGGGCCGCCATAAGGATGCAGAGCGCATGCAGCTTCACGCCGACTGCGCTGTGCGTGCGCAGATGCTCCCCTACCTTCTGCATGCGGCGCATGAGCTCCGGGCTACGTAGAAGCGGGATCGCGGGACCCGCAAGCGAGGCAATCGGTCCGGCCGCTCTCTCCGCGAGGACCTGTTTCTGTGCTTCAGTGAGCTTCTCTGCCGAGATTTCCGGCATCCGGGGCTTCATGGAACCGCCGGATCTAGCGCAACGAGGCGTTGATCTTATCCAGCGTCGCCGAACCAGGGCAAAGCTCGGCGGCCTCGAGCCGGTTGAGCGGCTTGGAGTAGGTGTTGAGGTGGGCGTGGAGGTCCTGGGAGTCGGGCTTGAGGTAGAGAAGCCCGGTGAGGACTTCGCCCTTCTCCGCGGCGTGAGCGATGTGGCTCATCGCGCTGACTTTGTCCGAGGGATCGTACTCGTCGCCGAGCTTGCGCAGCTTGATGACGCTGCCGTCGTGCTGGACGACTTCGGTGACCGAGCCCGGGTCGTACTGGACGGTGATGGCATCGCGCGTGGGCCAGAAGTCGAGGCGGTTGACGGCCTCGTTGTGCTCCCGCACGTACTCGTAGCTCTTGGTGGAGCCGGCGTGGTTGTTGAAGGCGACGCAGGGGCTGATGACGTCGATGAAGGCCGCGCCCTCGTGGGCGATGGCGGCCTTGACGAGCGGCACGAGCTGCTTCTTGTCGCCGCTGAAGCTGCGCGCGACGAAGCTCGCGCCCATGATGAGGGCGAGGCTCACGGTGTCGACCGGCGCGTCGGTGTTGACGGCGCCGCGCTTGGACTTGGAGCCGGCGTCCGCGGTGGCGGAGAACTGGCCCTTGGTGAGGCCGTAGACGCCGTTGTTCTCCAGGATGTAGACCATGTTGACGCCGCGGCGCATGACGTGCGCGAACTGGCCGATGCCGATCGAGGCGGAGTCGCCGTCGCCGGACACGCCGATATAGAGGAGGTCGCGGTTCGCGAGGTTGGCGCCGGTGAGGACCGAGGGCATGCGGCCGTGCACGGTGTTGAAGCCATGCGACTGGCCGAGGAAATAGTCCGGGGTCTTGGAGCTGCAGCCGATGCCCGAGAGCTTCGCCACCTTGTGCGGCTCGACGGAGAGCTCGAAGAAGGCTTCGATCAGCGCCGCGCTGATCGAGTCGTGGCCGCAGCCGGCGCACAGCGTGCTGACTTTCCCCTCGTAGTCGCGCCGGGTGAACCCGAGCTTGTTCTTGGGAAGGCTGGGATGGTGGAGCTTCGGCTTGGCGAGGTAGGTCATGACTCTTTTTTAGGGTTTTCAGCGCCTTGGCGGTGACATTTGTGGTGTCCATGATACTCCGCTTCCGGTAGGCTGCGTCTTGAGGAGGAGCAAGGTGTCCAAGGCGGGGAGGCCCGTAGCCCGGGCCGTCTTGAAGCCGGGACCGCGCGACGACCCGGCGCAGCTGCGCTTCATCGCCGACCACATGCCGGCGATGACCTGCGCGTTCGACGCCAGCCTGCGCTGCGTGTTCGCCAACCGGCGCTACGCGGAGTTCTTCGGCTTCAGCACCGCGAGCGTCCTCGGCCGCCACGTGCGCGAGATCGTCGGCGAGGCCGCCTTCGACGAGATCGAGCCCTACTTCGCCGAGGTGCTGCGCGGCCACCGCACCTCCTACAAGCGCATCCGCACCGCGCCCGACGGCGCGAGGCAACACCTCGAGGTCGAGCTCATCCCCGACCTCGGCCCCGACGGCAAAGCGCGCGGCTTCATCTCGGTCACCACCGACGCCACCGTGCGCCGGCGCGAGGAGCAGCTGCGCACCCTCGCGCTCTCCGCCGCGGGCCTGATCGGCGACGCCGACAGCGTCTCGAGCGCGATCCGCTCGGTGATCCGCGCCATCTGCCAGTCCGAAGGCTGGGACTGCGGCCGCTACCTGCAGCCCGAGCCCGGCGGCGAGACCATGCGCCAGGTGCACGAGTGGGGCGCGGAGGACGCCGGCGTGCAGGGCTTCCTCGAGCGCGCGCGCCACATCGCGCACACGCGCGGCGTCGGCCTCACCGGCCGCGCCTGGGAGAGCGGCCGGCCGATCTGGACCGCGGACGCGTCCGAGGATCCGCAGGCGCTGCTGCGCGGGCAGTACTCGGAGTTCCAGCTGCGCGGCTCGCTCAGCTTCCCGGTCAAGGCGGGCGGCGCGGTGATCGGCGTGCTTACCTTCAACAGCCGCGAGCGGCGCGAGCCCGACGAGCGCGCCATCGCGGCGATGCTGGTCGTCGGCAGCCAGATCGGGCAGTACCTGCAGAAGAAGCGCGCCGAGGAGGACCTGCGCCGCTTCCGCGCGGCGATGGACGCCTCCGGCGACCTGATCCTGCTCATCGACCCGGTGCGCATGCGCTACGTGGACGCCAACGCCACCGCCTGCCGCATGCTCGGCTACACCCGCGAGGAGATCCTCGCCAAGGGGCCGCAGGACCTGGTGTCGGCACCGCGCGAGCAGCTCGCCGCGGAGTACCAGCGCCTCATCGACGACCCGCTGCGCCCCGACGGCATGCGCGGGCGCTACCGCCGCAAGGACGGCAGCTTCCTCGCCTTCGAGTCCTCGCGCCAGGTCGTGCCCTCGAGCGACGGCGTGCTGATCGCGGCGATCTCGCGCGACATCCGCGCGCGCGTCGAGACCGAGCGCGCGCTGCGCGAGAGCGAGGCGCGCTTCCGCGCCGTGGTCGAGTCGGCGAACGAAGGCATCGTGCAGTACGACCGCGAGGAGCGCATCACCGCGGTGAACGGCGCCGCGGTGCGCCTGCTCGGCCTGCCGCGCGAGAAGCTCCTCGGCGCGGAGGGCTTCTCCTCGCTCCTCGACTGCGTGCTCGAGGACGGGCGCCCGATGCTCCCGGCGGAGCGCTTCACCACGGAGACCATGCGCACCGGCCAGCCGATCAGCGGGCGCATCATCGGCATCCGGCGCGCCGACGGCACCACGACCTGGCTCGCGGCGAACACCGCGCTCCTCTACGCCGCGGGCGAAGGCGAGCCCTACGGCTCGGTGATGACGCTCACCGACATCACGCGCCTCAAGCGCGACGAGGAGATCGCGCGCCTCGAGCACCGCGTGGCGCGCGCCTTCGACGTCTCGCCCGATGCGCGCAGCGCGCTGATTGCGGCGATGCGCGCCATCTGCCTGAGCGAGAACTGGGACTCGTGCCGCTACCTGGAGGTCGCGGGCGAGGAGCTGCGGCCCTACTGCGACTGGGCGATCGACGACCCGGTGATCCGCCGCTACATCGAGCATTCGCGCACCATGACCTACGAGCGCGGCAAGGGCGTGGTCGGCACGGCTTGGACGCGCCGCGCGCCGGAATGGGTGAGCGACGTGACCAACGACCCGCGCATCCGCCGCGCGCAGCTCGCGCGCGAGACCGGCACGCGCTCGGCGCTCGCGGTGCCGATCGTGTCGCAGGAAGAGGTGGCCGGCGTGCTCATGTTCCAGAGCCGCACCACGCGCCCGGAGGACCCGCGCCTGCTCGCGGCGATGGAGCTCGTCGGCGGCCAGATCGGCCAACTCGTGCGCCGGGCGCGCGCCGAGGACGCGGTGCGCGAGAGCGAGGAGCGCTTCAGGAGCCTGTGCGCGCTCTCCTCCGACGTGTTCTGGGAGCAGGACGAGAACTTCCGCTTCACCGCGTTCCGCGACGCCTCGGGGAGCGCGCCGCCCGAGGTCCTGGGCAAGGCGCGCTGGGAGCTCGGCCACACCAACCTCTCGGAGGCCGACTGGTCGGCGCACCGCGCGCTGCTCGAGGCGCACCAGCCCTTCCGCGACCTCGAGGTGTGCCGCCTGCTGCCCGACGGCAGCGAGGTCTGGGCGAGCGTGAGCGGCGAGCCGGTGTTCGACGCCGCCGGCGCGTTCCGCGGCTACCGCGGCGTCGGGCGCGACATCACGGCGAAGAAGCGCGACGACGCGCGCATCCGCCACATGGCGAGCCACGACGCGCTCACCGGCCTGCCCAACCGCACCGCCTTCAGCGAGCTTCTCAACGCGGCGCGCGAGAGCGCGCGGCGCCACGGCCGGGCGCTGGCGGTGATGTTCGTGGACCTCGACCGCTTCAAGGTCATCAACGACACCCTCGGCCACGAGGTGGGCGACGAGGTGCTGCGCGAGGCCTCGCGCCGCCTGCGCGACACGCTGCGCTCGAGCGACGTCGTGGCGCGCCTGGGCGGCGACGAGTTCGTGGTCATGATCCCCGAGCTCGCCGAGCCCTCGCACGCCTCGACCGCGGCGCGCAAGGTGCTCGCGGCGCTCGTCGCGCCGATGTCCATCTCCGGGCGCGAGCTGGTGCTCACCGCGAGCATCGGCATCGCCATCTACCCCGAGGACGGGCTCGACGAGCAGGCGCTCATGAAGAACGCCGACGCCGCCATGTACCGCGCCAAGGACGCCGGCAAGAACAACTTCAAGTTCCACGGCGGCGAGTCCGACCGCCGCGCGCTCGAGCGCCTGGCGATGGAGACGAGCCTGAGGAAGGCGCTCGACCGCCAGGAATTCCTGCTGCACTACCAGCCGCGCGTCTCGCTCGCGAGCGGCGCGGTGACCGGCGTCGAGGCGCTGGTGCGCTGGCGCCATCCCGAGCTCGGCCTGGTGCCGCCGGGGGACTTCATCACGCTCGCCGAGGAGACCGGCGCCATCCGCGACATCGGCCGCTGGGTGCTCGCCGCGGCGTGCGCGCAGGCGGCGCGCTGGCGGCAGGACGGCCTGCCGGAGATGCAGATGGCGGTCAACGTCTCGGCGCGCCAGCTCGCCAGCGAGGACTTCGTCGAGCACGTCGCCGAGGCGCTGCGCGTGAGCGGCCTGCCGGCGCGCTGCCTGGAGATCGAGATCACCGAGACCGTGCTCGCGCAGAGCGTCGAGCGCGCCTCGCAGATCCTCGCGCGGATCAGCGCGCTCGGCGTGCGCGTGGCGCTCGACGACTTCGGCACCGGCTACTCCTCGCTCGTGCAGCTCAAGCGCCTGCCGATCGACACGCTCAAGGTGGACCGCGCCTTCGTGAGCGACCTGCCGCACGACGCCGACGACAGCGCCATCGCGCGCGCCATCATCACCATGGGCCAGAGCCTCGAGCTGCTGGTGGTCGCCGAGGGCGTCGAGACCGCGGAGCAGCGCGCCTTCCTCGAGGCGCAAGGCTGCAGCGAGGTGCAGGGCTACCTCATCAGCCGGCCGCTGCCGGCGGAGGAATGCGCGGCGTTCCTCGCCCGCACCCCCTAGAATGGCCGCCGGCCCATGCGCTGGCTCCCCCCACTCGCGATCGGCTTCCTGGCGGCGCTCTCCTGCGGCCCCGCCGCGGCCGCGCCGGTGGAGCTCCTCGCGATCGACGGCGCGATCGGTCCCGCCGCCGCCGACTACGTGCACCGCGGCCTCGAGCGCGCGGCGAAGAACGGCGCGCCGCTCGTCGTGCTGCGCCTGGACACCCCGGGCGGCCTCGACACCTCGATGCGCGCCATCATCCGCGACATCCTCGCCTCGCCCGTCCCGGTGGCGGGCTTCGTCGCGCCGGGCGGCGCGCGCGCGGCGAGCGCCGGCACCTTCATCCTCTACGCCGCGCACGTAGCCGCGATGGCGCCGGGGACGAACCTCGGCGCGGCGAGTCCGGTCGCCCTGGTCGGCTCCGAGAAATCGAAGGACGACAAGGGCGGCGTCGACACCCACATGAAGAAGGCGATGAACGACGCCGCCGCCTACATCAAGGGCCTCGCGCAGCTGCGCGGCCGCAACGCCGAGTGGGCCGAGAAGGCGGTGCGCGAGGCGGTGAGCCTGCCGGCGGACGAGGCGCTGAAGCTGAAGGTCGTGGACCTCATCGCGAGCGACGTGCCTCAGCTGCTCGAGAAACTGGACGGCCGCACGGTCGAGGTCAGCGGGAAAAAAGATGTTCTAAGGACGAAAGGCGAAAAAACCGAGGCGTTCGAGGCCGACTGGCGCACGCGCTTCCTCGAGTTCATCACCGACCCGACCATCGCCTACGGCCTGCTCCTCGTCGGCGCCTACGCCGTGCTCTTCGAGTTCATGAACCCGGGGCTCGTGCTGCCCGGCGTCGCGGGCGCGCTCGCCATCATCCTCGCGCTCTACGCGCTGCACATGCTGCCGGTGAGCTACGCCGGGCTCGCGCTGCTCTTCCTCGGCATCGGCCTCATGGCCTCGGAGGTGTTCTTCCCGGCCTACGGCTCGCTCGGCATCGGCGGCGCCATCGCCTTCGTCGTCGGCTCGGTGATGCTGATCGACACCGACGTGCCGGGCTTCGGCATCCCGATGGGCTTCATCCTCGGCCTCGCCGCGGCGAGCGCCGCGTTCATCATCGGCATCGCCGGCATGGCGGTGCGCACGCGGAGGCGGCCGGTGGTGAGCGGGCGCGAGCATCTCGTCGGCGCGTTCGGGGAAATTCTCCAGGACGTGGAAACTGAAGGGTGGGCGCGCGTGCACGGGGAGACCTGGCGCGTGCGCAGCAGCTCGCCGCTCAAGGCCGGGGAGCGCGTCCGGGTGTCCGCAGTGGAAGGTCTCGTCCTCACCGTAGAAAGGCCAGGCGCATGAGCTACTTCGTGATCGGCGCAGTCATCGTCGTCGTCGTCTTCTTCGTCACGGCGTTCAACATCCTGCGCGAGTACGAGCGCGCGGTGGTGTTCCAGCTCGGGCGCTTCTGGGGCGTGAAGGGGCCGGGGCTGATCGTCCTCATCCCGGTGATCCAGCAGATGGTGCGCATGGACCTGCGCACCGTGGTGCTCGACGTGCCGCCGCAGGACGTGATCACGCGCGACAACGTCTCGGTGAAGGTGAACGCGGTGGTCTACTTCCGCATCATCGACCCGCAGAAGGCGGTGATCCAGGTGGCGAACTTCCTCTTCGCCACCAGCCAGCTCGCGCAGACGACGCTGCGCGCGGTGCTCGGCAAGCACGAGCTCGACCAGCTCCTCTCGGAGCGCGAGAAGCTCAACATGGACATCCAGAGCATCCTCGACGCGCAGACCGAGGCCTGGGGCATCAAGGTGACCACGGTGGAGATCAAGGACGTGGACCTGAACGAGACCATGGTGCGCGCCATCGCGCGCCAGGCCGAGGCCGAGCGCGAGCGCCGCGCCAAGATCATCCACGCCGAGGGCGAGCAGCAGGCCGCCGAGAAGCTGCTCGAAGCCGCCAACACGCTCTCCGGGCGCCCGGAGGCGATGCAGCTGCGCTACCTGCAGACGCTCACCAACATCGCCGGCGACAAGGCCTCGACCATCGTGTTCCCGATGCCGATCGACCTGATGAAGGTGCTGCTGGAGAAGAAGTGAGGTTCCTGCTCCTCTTCTTTCTCCTGGCGGGCGCGGCGCACGCGCAGGTGCGCCTCTACACGCTCGAGTGCGGCCGCGCCACCGCCGCCGACGGCGGCTTCCTCTCCGACACCGGCGAGTACGACGGCAAGCCGCTCTCGGTGGCGGACCCCTGCTTCCTCGTGCGCCACCCGAAGGGCACGCTCCTCTGGGACACGGGCCTGGGCGACGCGCTGGCCGACGTGCAGCCCGGCAAGGAGAAGGCGCCGGGCGTGAGCGGCGCGATCGGCATGCGCGTGCCGGTGAAGCTCGTGGACCAGCTGAAGGCGATCGGCCTCGCGCCGTCCGACATCACCTACGTCGCGTTCTCGCATTTGCACTTCGACCACACCGGCAACGCCAACCTCTTCACCGCCTCGACCTGGATCCTCAACAAGGCCGAGCTCGCCTGGGGCCTCTCCCCGGGCGCGTTCGCGGTGAAGCCCGAGACCTGGAGCGCGTACAAGGGCGTGAAGACGAAGATGATCGACGGCGACCTCGACCTCTTCGAGGACGGCAGCGTGCGCATCCTGAAGACGCCCGGCCACACGCCGGGCCACCAGTCGCTCCTCCTCCGGCTGAAACGGGCGGGCGCGGTCGTGCTCTCCGGCGACCTCTACCACGTGCGCGAGAACCGCACCTACCGCCGCGTGCCGACCTTCAACGTCGAGCGCGCCGACACGCTCGCCTCCATGGACCGCATCGAGCGCATCGTCAAGAACACGCACGCGCGCCTCGTCGTGCAGCACGACGAGCGCGACTTCGCCTCCCTGCCGAAGTTTCCCGCCTTCCTCGACTAGGCGGCGAGCAGCTCGCGCAGCACTTCCAGGTCGACCGGCTTCAGCAGGTGGGCGTCGAAGCCCGCCTCGCGCGAGCGCTCGCGGTCGGAGGGCTGGCCGTAGCCGGTGAGCGCGAAGAGCCTGACCGGCCGCGGCCAGCCCGCCGCCTCCGTGCGGATGCGCCGCGCGAGGTCGTAGCCGCTCATTCCCGGGAGGCCGATGTCGAGGAGCGCGATGTCGGGCTTCTCGCTCAGCACGAGCTCGAGCCCTTCCACGCCGCTCTCCGCGAGCAGCACGTCGTGGCCCCAGAAGCCGAGCACCATGCGCAGCGATTCGCGGATGTCGGCGTTGTCCTCGACCACGAGGATGCGCCGGCGCAGCGCCGGGCGCGCGGCGCGCCTCTCCGGCGCAGCGGCCGGCAGCGGCGCCGGCTTCAAGGGGAAGCGCGCCTCGAAGAGCGCGCCGCGGTTGCCGCCTTCGCTCGCCGCGTGCAGGCTGCCGCCGTGCAGCTCGGCGATGCGCCGCGCGATCGACAGGCCGACGCCGAGGCCGCCGGCGGAGCGCGCGAGCGTCTGGTCGCCCTGCGCGAAGGGCTCGAACACGGCTTCGAGCATGCCGGCCTCGATGCCGACGCCGTTGTCGCGCACGCAGACGAGCGCCGCGTCCGCCTCGCGCGCGGTGCGCACCTCGATGTCGCCCTTCGGCGGGGTGAACTTGCACGCGTTCACGATCAGGTTCGTGAGGAGCTGCTCGAGGCGCACCGGGTCGGCGTCCACGAAGAGCGCCTCGCGCTCAAGGACGAGGCGCGCGTTGTGCGCGCGCCCCTGGATGGTCGGCAGGCAGGCCTCGACCGCGCCGGTGACGGCGACGTTCAGGTCGAGGCGCCGCGGCTGCAGCGCGATCTTGCCGCGCTCCAGGCGCGCGACGTCGATCAGGTCGTCCACCAGGCGCGAGAGGTGGCCGATCTGGCGCTCGAGGATGTCGCGCGTGCGGGCGAGCACCTCGTCCGCGATCGGCAGCGTCTTCTGCACGTAGACGGCGTTGCGCATCGGCGCGAGCGGGTTGCGCAGCTCGTGCGCGAGCATGGCGAGGAAGTCGTCGCGCTGGCGCAGCGCCTCCTCGCGCTTCTCGAGGAGATCGCGCACCTCGAGCTGGCGCGAGCGCGCGCGCAGGCCGACCTGAACCGCGGAGACGAGCGTCAGCGGGTTGAGCGGCCGCTCGAGGAGCGTGACGTTGCCGCTGTTCGGGAAGGCGCGCTCGACCAGCCCGGCGAGGCTCGCGCCGTGGCTCGCCACCAGCACGAGCGGCAGGTCCGACCACGCCGGCTGGTTCTCCAGCAGGTCGCGCAGCCCCGGCATGTCGGCGTCGGCGAGCGCCTCCTCGGCGAGCAGGATGCAGCCGGCGTCGCCGGGCAGCTCGCCGCCCATCTGCCCGACGCCGTCGTAGGCGCTCGCCGCGATGCCGTTCTCGGCGAGGAAGCCGAGCGCGAGCTCGGCGTCGGCGCGGTTCGGCGTCACGATCAGGGCGCGCACCTGCCCCGCCGCCAGGACGCGGGCCTCTATGCGCCGCCCTTCGGCGCCGGCGCGCTCCCGCCCACCAGGCGCGGCACGCCGGTGAGCACGCCCTCGAACTCGGTGAGCGGCGCACCGAGCGCGATGCCGGTCTTGAGCATGGTGAGCTCGCGCAGCGTGTTCTCGTGCGGGCCGCTGCGCTTCTTGATGACCGAGATCGCCTTCTTCACCGCGCCGCGCGCCTCGAAGAAGCGCGTGAGGATCACGGTGTCGGCGAGGTAGCTCACGTCGACCGGCGCACCCATCGGCCCGACCAGGCCGTGCTGCGCGAGGATCATGAGCGTCAGCACGCCCTGCTGGTTCAGGTAGGTGAGCAGCTCGTGCAGGTGCAGGTAGAGGTAGTCCTCGTTCGGCATCGCGTTCACGTAGCCGTTCAGGCTGTCGAGCACCACGACGGCCATCTTGTCCTTCTCGACGGTGCGCAGGATGCTGTCGGCGAGCTCGCCCGGCGCGATCTGCGCCGGGTCCATCTGCTGCAGGTGCAGGCGCCCGGCGTCGATGTGCGGCTCGAGCGGGATGCCCATCTCGCGCGCCCGGCCGAGCAGGATGTGCGAGCTCTCGTCGAACGCGTAAAGCCCGACGTGCTGCCCGCGCTGCACGGCGGCGTGCGCGAACATCGTCGCGATGGTCGACTTGCCGCTGCCCGCCGGCCCCATGATGAGGTTGCTCGTGCCGGTGTGCAGGCCGCCGCCGACCAGCGCGTCGAGCTCGGCGTTGCCCGAAAGCTGCAGCGCCTTCTCGAAGGCGCGGTGGTGCTCGGCGGCGATGAGGCGCGGGAACACGGAGATGCCGCCGCGCCGGATGACGTAGTCGTGCTGGCCCTCGCGGAACTCGACGCCGCGCAGCTTCGCCACGGTGAGCGAGCGGCGGAACATGCCGTACTTGAGCGGCGCCATCGCCATCGAGACGAGGCCGTGCACGATGCTGTGCACCTGCACGTCGGGGCCCACCGCGCTGCGGTCGTCGAGCAGCAGCACGGTGCAGCCGCGCTCTGCGAAGCGCTGCTTGAACGTGAGGATCTGGCGCCGGTAGCGCAGCGGGTTCTGCGCGAGCAGGCGCATCTCGGAGAGCGAGTCGAGCACCACGCGCTGCGGCCGCAGGCGGTCCACCTCCTCGAGGAGCAGCTTGCTGAGGTGGGCGAGCTCCACCTCGGCGGACTGGAAGAGCGTGTTCTGCGACTTGCCGGCGAGCGAGCGCTCGATGGCGGAGAGCTCGATGATGGCGACGCCCGAGAGGTCCCAGCCGTGCGAGCGCGCCACGGCGTCGAGCTCGGCCTTGGTCTCGGAGAGCGTGATGTAGAGGCCGCGCTCGCCCTCGCGCACGCCCTGCTGCAGGAACTGCAGCGCGAGGGTGGTCTTGCCTACGCCGGGATTGCCGTCGACGAGGTAGAGGCAGGCGCGCGGCAGGCCGCCGCCGAGGATGTCGTCGAGCCCGGGGACGCCGGTGCGGCTGCGGGAGTTTGCTTCGCTCAAAGGGAAAAGCCTCGGAGTGAAAGCCCCTACTTATCCCACAGCCCGCGGCACGGCGCAATCGCGCCGGCGCGGCGGCTCGCCTACGCGGCCTTGTCCTTCTTGATCGGCCTGACGTTCAGGGCCGACACGATCTCGCTGATCTCCTTGGTGATGAAGCGCGCGGTGATCGGCGTGCCGTCGTAGTGCAGGATGGAGATCAGGCTCGCGGGGTTGATGCCCGCCTCGTTCACCAGCAGGTGCTTCAACTGCGCGTCGCGGTTCTGCTCGATCACGAACACCTTGCTGTGCGACTGGCAGAACTCGTTGATCTCCTCCTGGAACGGGAACGCCCGCACGCGCAGGGCATTGACGAAGATGCCGTTCTGGGAAAGGGATTCGAGCGCCTCGTGCATGGACGGGCTGGTCGAGCCGTAGAAGATGGCGCCGAAGCGCGCCGGCGCCTTCGCGGGCGTGAGCACGGGCTTGGGCACCAGGGTCTTCGCGTGCTCGTGCTTCTTCAGCAGCCGCTGCATGTTGTAGACGTAGTCCGGGCCGGCCTCGGAGTAGATCGCCTGCGGGTTCTTGCTCGTGCCGCGCGTGAAATAGGCGCCCTTGCTCTCGTGCGTCCCCGGGTAGGTGCGCCACGGAATGCCGTCGCCGTCGAGGTCCTTGTAGCGCGCGAACTCCTTGCCCGCCTCGAGCATCTCGGCGGTCATGACCTTGCCGCGGTCGTAGGCCTGCGCGTCGTCCCACTCGAAGGGCTTGCACAGGCGCTGGTTCATGCCGATGTCGAGGTCGGTCATGACGAACACCGGCGTCTGCAGCCGCTCGGCGAGGTCGAAGGCCTGCGCCGACATGCTGAAGCACTCGTGCGGGTCCTCGGGGAAGAGCAGGACATGCTTGGTGTCGCCGTGCGAGAGGTAGGCGCACTTCAGGACGTCGGACTGCTGGGTGCGCGTCGGCATGCCGGTCGAGGGCCCGCCGCGCTGCACGTCGATCAGCACCGCCGGGATCTCGGCGAAGTAGGCGAGGCCGACGAACTCGCTCATCAGCGAGATGCCGGGGCCGCTCGTCGCGGTGAAGGCGCGCGCGCCGTTCCAGCCGGCGCCGGTGACGATGCCGATCGAGGCGAGCTCGTCCTCGGCCTGGATGATGGCGAACTTATGTTTCCCCGTTTCCTTGTCGACCCTCAATTTCGAGCAATACTTGCTGAACGCTTCGGCGAGCGACGACGAAGGCGTGATCGGGTACCACGCGCACACCGTGGCGCCGCCGTACACGCAGCCCAGCGCCGCCGCGGCGTTGCCCTCGATGAAGATCTGCCGGCCGACGTTGTCGGACTTCTTCACCTTGAGGCCGAGCTTGTCCTTCAGGTTCTCGTCCGCGAAGCGAAAGCCGAGCTGCAGCGCGTTCAGGTTCGGCTTGAGGAGCTTCTCCTTGCCCTTGTACTGCTCGCCGATCAGCTCCGCGATCACGCCCGGGTCGATGCCCATGAGGTTCGCCAGCGCGCCGACGTAAATGATGTTCTTGAAGAGCTGGCGCTCGCGCGCGTCGCTGTAGGTGCTGTTGCAGATCTCGGTGAGCGGCATGCCGATGACGTTCACGTCCTCGCGGAACCGGGACGGCGGCATCGGCTTGGTGTTGTCGTAGAACACGTAGCCGCCCGGCTCGATCTCCTTCAGGTCCTGCGCCCAGGTCTGCGGGTTCATCGCCACCATCAGGTCGACGCCGCCGCGGCGCCCGAGCCAGCCGCGCTCGGTGACGCGCACCTCGTACCAGGTGGGCAGGCCCTGGATGTTGGAGGGGAAGATGTTGCGCGGCGAGACCGGGATCCCCATGCGCAGGAAGCTCTTCGCGAAGAGCTCGTTGGCCGAGGCCGAGCCCGAGCCGTTGACGTTGGCGAACTTGACGACGAAATCGTTCGTGGATTCGATGCGCGCTTCGATGCGTTTCATCAGTTTTTGTAGGACGCGTCCCGGCTGTCTATTTTCCTGAGGATCGAGTCGAACTCCAGCTCCCCGAGCGGCGCCTGGTCCGTGAGGAACTCCTCTCCCATTTGGTACGACGCTTCGCACACCGCCTTCGAGGGCAGCCTGAGCTTCGCCGCCTGCGCGGCGAGCTGCACCTCGCAGGAGCGGTTCAGCCGCCAGAAGCGGATGAACGCCTCCGGGATCGTCTTGCCGATCGCGAGCAGGCCGTGGTTCCTCAGGATGAGCGCGTTGTGCGCGCCGAGGCTGCGCACCAGCCGCTCGCGCTCGTCGAGCCGCATGCTCGGCCCCTCGAACTCGTGGTAGGCGACGCGGTTGAAGAAGTTGTGCGAGTACATGTGCACCGGCAGCAGGCCCGCGTCCTGCGCCGACACCGCCATCCCGGCGAGGGTGTGCATGTGCCAGACGCAGCCCGCGTCCTCGCGCGCCATGTGCAGCGCGCTGTGGATCATGAAGCCCGCCTTGTTCGCCCGGTAGTGCTGCGTGCCCACCGCGTTGCCCTCGACGTCGATCTTCACCAGGTTCGAGGCCGTGACCTCGTCGAAGCGCAGGCCGTAGGGGTTGATGAGGAAGTGGTGCTCGCGGCCCGGGATGCGCGCGCTGATGTGCGTGTAGATGAGCTCGCCCCAGCCGAGCTCGTGCGCCACCCGGTACGCCCCCGCCAGCCGCACCCGCAACGCCCACTCCGATCCGGTGAGGCTCGGGTTGGTGACGAGGGCGACGCTCATGCGGGGGCTAGGCGGCCTTCTTCTGCCGGTGGTTGCGGCAGCCGGGGCCCGCGTAGGTCATGTCGAGGAAGAACTTCTGCATGTCCCACGCGCCCGTCGGGCAGCGCTCGGCGCACAGGCCGCAGTGCAGGCAGACGTCCTCGTCCTTCACCATCACGCGCTGCGTCTTCAGCGGGCCGGAGACGTAGAGGTCCTGCGTCGCGTTCTTCGCCGGCGCATTGAGGCTGCTCCTCAGGACCGGCTCCTCGGCGTTCGGCGTGAACGTGATGCAGTCCATCGGGCAGATGTCGACGCAGGCGTCGCACTCGATGCACAGCCGGTCGGTGAACACCGTCTGCACGTCGCAGTTCAGGCAGCGCTGCGCTTCCTTCCACGCGGTGGCGACGTCGAAGCCGAGCTCGACCTCCGCCTTCACGTTCTTCAGCGTCACCTTGATGTCGCGCCAGGGCACCTTGTAGCGCGCGTCGCCGTGGATCTCGTTGTCGTAGCTCCACTCGTGGATGCCCATCTTCTGCGACATGAGCGTCACGCCCGGCGCCGGCCTCTCCTTCATGTCTTCGCCGTTGAGAAGCTTGTCGATGGAGACCGCGGCATCGTGGCCGTGCGCCACCGCCCAGATGATGTTCTTCGGGCCGTAGGCGGAGTCGCCGCCGAAGAACACGTTCGGGACGGACGACTGGAACGTCGTCTTGTCGAGCTTCGGCAGGCCCCACTGGTCGAACTCGATGCCGGAGTCGCGCTCGATCCAGGGGAAGGCGTTCTCCTGGCCGACGGCGACCAGCACGTCGTCGCACTCGAAGGACTGGTCGGGCTCGCCGGTCTTCACCAGGGAGCGCTTGCCCTTTTCGTCGTACACGGCCTTGACCTTCTCGAAGGTCATGCCGACGAGCTTCCCGCCCTTGACGTCGAAGGACTTGGGCACAAGGTAATTCAGGATCGGAATGCCCTCGTGCTGCGCGTCTTCCTTCTCCCAGGGCGAGGCCTTCATCTCCTCGAAGCCCGAGCGCACGATCACCTTGACGTCGTCGCCGCCCAGGCGCTTCGAGGTGCGGCAGCAGTCCATGGCGGTGTTGCCGCCGCCCAGCACGATCACGCGCCTGCCGATCTTCGAGGTGTGGCCGAAGGACACGCTGGAGAGCCAGTCGATGCCGATGTGGATGTTCTTCGCGCCCTCTTGCCGTCCGGGAATGTCGAGGTCGCGGCCGCGCGGCGCGCCGGTGCCGACGAAGACGGCGTCGTAGCCCTCCGCCAGGATCTCCTTCATCGAGGTGATCTTGCGCTGCTTGAAGGTGACGCCGAGATCGAGGATGTAGCCCACCTCCTCGTCGATCACCTCCATCGGCAGGCGGAAGCGCGGGATCTGCGACCAGATCATGCCGCCGGCGCGATGGTCCTGGTCGAACACGGTGACCTCGTAGCCGAGCGGCGCGAGGTCGCGCGCCACGGTGAGCGAGGCCGGGCCGGCGCCGAGGCAGGCGATCTTCTTGCCGTTGCTCCTGGTTTTCCTGTGCTCGGAAATCTTCCTCGCGACCGCGTCGTTTTCCTTGTAGTCGGCCGTGACCCTCTTCAGGCGGCAGATGGCGACGGGCTCGGGCTTCGCCTGGTTCTCCTCCTCGACGCGGCCGCGGCGGCACGCGGGCTCGCACGGGCGGTCGCAGGTGCGGCCGAGGATGCCGGGGAAGACGTTCGATTTCCAGTTGATCAGGTAGGCATCGGAGTAGCGCCCCGCTGCGATCAACCGGATGTACTCTGGAACGGGCGTATGGGCCGGACAGGCCCACTGACAATCGACGACTTTATGGAAGTAGTCGGGGTCCTTGATATCGGTGGCTTGCAACTGCGCTCCTAGACGACGTCATGTTATCGGCCCGTGACCGCAATATTACCCCCAAATACCCTGCAAGACGCTGAAAAATCAGGCCCTAAGGGAGTTTTCGACGGCCGGGCCGGAGGCCCCGACCTCGTAGAACACCATGACGTAGTGCGTGACCCTGCCGGAGCTGTCGCGCACGGCGCGCACGCTGCGCCACTCGCGGTAGACGGAGCCGTTCTTGCGCCGCGCCCAGGTCGTGCCC
>Ga0070741_10011848_pt1 | contig 15950 bp, 17 predicted proteins | sample Coa_R1_4_FD_66440 | JGI IMG/M metagenome (GOLD analysis project Ga0070741, IMG submission 66440) | Surface soil microbial communities from Centralia Pennsylvania, which are recovering from an underground coalmine fire - Coalmine... | ecosystem: Environmental > Terrestrial > Soil > Unclassified ...
GCGTTGGTCAGCCGCAGCTCCTCGTTGCGCCGCCGGACCTCCTCGGTCTTGGCCATGTAGAGCTTGTAGGAGTACCAGGCCATCGCCAGCGGGATCAAGAAGATCGCGACCCCGGGCAGGCCCACCCCCTGCACCGCCACCCCCATCCCCAGTCCGATCAGCCCGACGCCGACGTAGTTGGGCAGCAGCCACCGGTAGTTGGCGCCGAAGACGTTCCCCACCCCCGCGCCGGTCTCCAGCGCGATGACCGCCGAGAGCATCAGCGTGTTGGCGACGACGAAGACGGCGATGGCGGCCAGGGCGGGGGGCAGCAGGGCCCACTCGACCCGCCCTGCGCCGACCGCCCCGCCCAGCGCGCCGTAGACCAGCCCCGTCCCGGCCTGCTGGAGCGGCACCGCCCCCAGGTTGTAGAGCACCTTGATCGGCGGCTTGCGGTGCGGCACGACCGCCATCATCGCGCCCGCGCCCAGCTGCACCCACACCGCCGCGGCCGGCCCCAACGACACCAGCGCCGCGAACCCCACCGCGAAGGCCACCGACATCGAGCTGTTGCGCACCAGCGGCACCGGCATCCGCTGCGCCAGCGCGCACAACACGAACAGGAACGCCACGTCGCCGGCCCTCCCCCAGGGGAGGGCGGGGAGCGATGCGTACAGAGCGACGCCGCCGGCCGCGACGACCGCCGCCACGAACAGCCGCAGCGGCCAGCGCGTCCGCGCGCCGCGCCCCGGAGGAGCCGACGGACGGGTCATCGGCATCTGGCTCTTGCCGACCATCGGGCTCCTCCTTTCTCGCGCTCTTGCCGCGATCGCTGCGCTACGCCGTTCGGCTGGCGGCTAGGGGATGACGTTGGGTTGCGTGTCGGCGGTGTCCCACTCGGAGGCGTCCCAGGAGCCGTCGTCCCAGGACCCGTCGTCCCAGGACCCGTCGTCCCAGGACCCGTCCTGCCAGGCCATGTCCTCCCAGTCGAGGTTGGCCCAGGCCGTCGCGTCCCAGGCGCCGTCGTCCCAGGACCCGTCCTGGCGCTTGAAGCCGGACTGGTCCCAGGACCCGTCGACCCAGGAGCGCCCGGCGTACCACCCCTTGACGCGCCAGATGGGGGGGAGCGACTTGGCGACGGTCCAGATCGCGCTGGCGGTCTTCCGGTTGGGGGTCTGCCCGGCGTTGGCCCGGGCGGCGCTGACCCCCCGCGCCGCCAACTGCACCGCCGCCAGCGCGTCCACCTGCCCGGCCCCCTGCGCGGTGGCGGGGATGTTGGGCATCGGGTGGGCCGTGGCCTTGATGGCGTACTTGACCTGGTTGGGGGTGAGCGAGGGGTTCTGGGCCAGCACGAGGGCGGCGACGCCGGCGACGACCGGGGCCGCCATCGAGGTGCCCGAGAGCCGGAAGTAGTTGGTGGCCGTCACCCGGTCGGGCAGCAGCCGGTCCAGGTAGGAGCCGGCCACCCGCAGCGAGACGACCCGCCGCCCGGAGGCCACGACGTCGGGCTTGGCCAGCCCGTCGAAGAGGGTCGGGCCCCGGCTGGTCCAGTCGGGGATGGCGTCGTCGGCCGACGCGGCCGTCTGGTTGTCGTCGAAGGCCCCGACGGTCAGGATGTAGGGGTCGTTGCCGGGCACCGTGACCGTCGACGGGCCGGGCCCGGCGTTGCCGGCCGAGGCGACCACCGTCACCCCCCGGAACCACGCCATCTCCACCGCCGCGTCCAGCGGGTCGGCCGCGTAGCCGCTGACCGGCGTGGCGCCCAGCGACATGTTGGCGACCTTGATGTTGTAGGTGCGCGCGTTGGCGACCACCCACTCCAGCCCGCGGATCATCGTCGCGTACGACGCCGAGCCCTGGTCGTCGGTCACCTTGACCATCAGGACACGGGCGGCCGGCGCGACCCCTTCGTAGGCCCCGCCCGACTGCTGGCCGGTCCCGGCGACGATGCCGGCCACGTGGGTGCCGTGGCCCCCCTTGTCGGCCAGGGTGACGGTGCCGCTGACCGTGTCGACCCCGAACACCGCGGCCGGCAGGTCGGGGTTGGGGTTAATGCCCGAGTCGAGGACCGCCACCGTCACCCCTTGCCCCTGGTTGCCGTACGCGCCCCAGACCGCGGGCGCGTTGGCCGCCAGCACGTCGGTGGCGGCGATCTGGCTGGCCAGCGTCGCCACCGCCGAGGTGAGCTTGACCTTGTGGTTGAGGGAGATGCCCTGGACGTGCGGGTTGCGCGCCAGGCGCAGCACCGCCCTGCCCGGCAGGGTCGCCAGGTGGCCGCCGACCAGGTTGAGGGTGCCGTGGACACGCCCCCCCTCCCGGCGGACCTGCTCCTCGACCTCGCCCCGATGCGCGGCCCGCTTGGCGCGGTCGGCGGCCGGGACCCGCGTGACGATGACGTTGAACCGCCCGTCCGGCTGCGCCGCCACCGCCCGCGCCAGCGCCGGCTCCAGCTTCGCCGCGTCCTCCTCGGCCTCCTTCGCCGCCGCCCCGGCCGCTGGCACAAGGTTGGCCAGCAGGACGACGACGATGCCGAAGATGCAGAGCCATCGCGCCGGTCGGATCGCCGTGGTCGTCGCGCTTGCCATTAGGGGGCCTCCGTCGCAGCCGCTGGGGGTTGTGTGCGCCGTTCGAGGGCGATTCGGCTGACGTTGCAAGTGATACCCGGCTGATCGGCGCCGACCAGTTTCAGTTGCGTATCACCTAGGTGTTTCACCGACCAGAAAGATGGCAAACGGCCGAGCCGGCTAGGTAGGGTGCTGCCACCCATCTTGGGACCCAGGTGTGACCAACACCACTACCCAAAGGTCCCAGGTATGGTCAGCACAACCACCCAAAGGTCCTACACGCGGCAGCTACCCTGGGGGAATCCTGATGGGGCTAGCCGCGCGGGCGATCGATCCAGGTCTCGACCAGCGCGAAGAGCTGATCGAAGTCGAACGGCTTGGCCAGCACCGCCTTCGCCCCGATCGTCTCCTCCTCGCCGAGGAACCGCTCGGTCGCCGACATCACCACCACGGGGATGTCGCGCCAGGCCGGGTTCGCCATCTGCCGGCCGCGGAAGCTCTTGCCGTCCATCACCGGCATCCGCATGTCCAGCAGGATCAGGTCGGGCCGCCACTCCTCGAGCACGGTCAGGGCGGCCTCGCCGTGGATGGCGGTTCGGACCTCCAGCCCGCCGTCGCGGAGGAGCTCGGCGAGCATGTTCCGCAGGGAGGCGTCGTCCTCGACCACCAAGACGGCGAGCCGACGCCCGGACTTTTGCGTGTCGATGCAAGAATGTACAACCGGCCCACCGATCCCGCCAGCCGCGCGTCGCCGCGTACGCTAGGCGGCCAACGACGTCAGCATGTCGACCGCCTGCTCGAGCTGCTCGGTTAGTCGGCTCGGCCGCAGTCGGTAGTGGCGTTCCCGCCCGGCCGGCTCGCACTCCACGACGCCGAGCTCGCGCAGGACCCGCAGGTGCTGCGAGGTGCCGGGCGTGGTGCGGCCCACCACCTCGGCGAGGTCCTCGACCGACAGCGGGCCGGCGCGCAGCGCCCGGATGATCCGGCAGCGCACCGGGTCGCAGAGCACGCGCGCGATGCGGGCGAGCTCCGCTTGCGTCGTCGGGCTGGGCAGCTCGGCTCTCGCCCGCTCGATGCGTTCGCGGGCGGCTCGGGGGTTCGACGCCATGCTGGGTCCTGCGACGGGTGGAGTTCGGTCGCATCTGTTTGGCAAGCACCGTGCCACAGGCGGCGGGCAACGCGGCCGGCCCCCTGGCTGCTGCCCAAGCGGCCACGGCCGGCGCCCAGGCACGGCGCCGGCCGGACCGGTATCATCGACGGATACGCGCCAGGAGCTGACCCGTGTTCCAGGACCGAACCCTGACTTGCCGCGACTGCGGCCGGCAGTTCACCTTTACGGCCGGCGAGCAGGAGTTCTACCAGAGCCGCGGCCTCATGAACGACCCGAGCCGCTGTCCGGAGTGCCGCCGGGCGGCCAAGGCGGCGCGCGGCGGTGGCGGCGGCGACAGCGGTGGCGGCTACGCGTACAGCTCTAGCAGCGAGGGGTTCAGCAGCGGCCTCGGCGGGCCCCGCGGCTACGAACGGGGCGAGCGCCCGCGCCGGCAGATGTACCCGGCGGTCTGCTCGGCGTGCGGCAAGGAGACGCAGGTCCCCTTCCAGCCGCGCGGCGACAAGCCGGTCTACTGCTCCGACTGCTTCGAGACCGTGCGGAGCAACCGGGGCTACTAAACAGCAATTTTCCGCGGCGTCGCGGTACTCTCCATAAGTGAGGACCGTCCGGCGCCGCTCCGCCCCCGCCCTCCCCCGCGCCCTCCTCGGCAGAGCCACGCTGCCGTTCACCGTCGGCAGTGAGCTCCCGCGGCTCGCCGGCAGCAGCGACCGCCCGCTCAACTTCGGCAGCCTCGACGCCGACGCGATCGAGGCGGAGATCTACGCCCACCTCGACCCGGTCCGCCGCCGTATCTGGCGGCAGCGCGCTGCGCTTGTGCTCGTCCGCGGCGCGCTCCTGGCGGCGCTGTTCTGGGCGGCCAGCGCGGCCGCCCGCTTCGCCGCGCTGCCGATCCCTGGGATCGGGCCCGAGCTGGCCGCCTACGGCGCCATCGCCGTCGCGCTCCTGCTGGCGGCGCGCCAGCGCGTGACCTTCGCCGAGGCGGCGCGCGTCGCCGACCGGCACCTCGATCTGCCCCAGGTCATCGGCACGGCCGTCGAGGCGACGCTCGCCTCGGCGGATGGCCGGCTCGTCCGACGGCTGACGCTCCAGGCAACCCAGCTCCTGCGCCGTGCCGAGTCGGCCCAGGTGGTGCGGGCGGTCGTCCCCTGGCGCGACCTGCGGCTGCTTGCCGGCGCGCTCGCGGCCGCCGTGCTCTTCTCCTACCTCGCGACGCTGCACCTGGTCTGGCCGGGCAGCGCCGCGTCCGACGCGATCGCCGACCCAGCCGCCGACGCCCTGGTCGACGACGCCAGCACGCCCGTGCCGGCGGACCCCACCACCGACGCCGCGCTCGCCGCGCTCGACCCGCGGCTCGCCGACCAGGGGCTTTCGAACCAGCCGGACGGCCCGGCGCAGCCGCTCTCGGCCGACCAGGCGGCGCAGCAGGGCGCGCAGATCCAGGACGCGCTCGCGCGCCGGGCCGACGCGCTGAGCCGCGAGCGCGACGCGCTCGCGGGGCTGGCCGGCGCGCTCAGCGATAGCTCGGTCTCCAGCGATGCCGCCGACAGCATCCGCAAGGGCGACTACCAGAGGGCGGCCAGCCAGCTCGCCGACCTCGCCAGGCAGACGCAGCTGCTCTCGGCACGGGCCCGCCAGGACCTGGCCCAGCGGCTATCCGCCGAGGCGCCGAACGTCGCGCCGAACGACGGCCAGCTCGCCAACCAGATGGCGGCGGCTGGCCAGCAGCTCGCCTCCAACGATCCCCAGGCTCAGGCCCAGGCGCTGAACGACCTGGCCAAGGCGGTCGGCCAGGCCGGCGACCGCGCCAACGCGCTCGGCGACCAGAGCAAGCCGTTCGACGAGTCGCGGGTCCCTCAAGCCGGCGATCCGAGCGCGCTGGGCCAGCCCGGCGCTGGCCAGCCGGACGGCGCGCAGCCCGACGGCGCGGCCGGGTCGGCCAGTGCGGACGCGAGCGCAACCGCCGATCAGGCGATGCCCGGTGGGCAGGATGGGCAAGGCCAGGCCGAAGCGGGCGCTGACGCGGCCGCGTCGGCGGGCGCGGGCGCGGGCCCGGGCCAGGACGGGCGTGGCGGCCCGGCTGGTCCAGCCGCGAACGGCGCGCAGGCGAAGATCGTCCAGCTGACCGGGCGGCCGAGCGCCGACGGCGCCTCGCACCTCAACCAGGGCGCCGACGTCCCGCTCGTCGCCAGCAACGACGGCACCGTCGCTCAGGCCGGCGCGGCCGGCAGCGGCTCGGCGATCACGAGTCCGATCGACGTGCCGCCGGAGTCGAACAGCGTCCCGCTCGAGAAGCGGCAGATCGTCAGGAGCTACTTCACCGACCCCGGCGCGTAGCGGACCAGCGCCGGGAACACGAACGGGAACGCCGCGACGATCAGCAGCGTCCCGACCCCGCCGCCGACCACCGCCGCGACGGGCCCGAAGAGGGCCGCCGCCATCCCGCTCTCGAACGCACCGAGCTCGTTCGACATGCCGACGAAGAGGAAGTTCACGGCGGCGACCCGCCCGCGCAGCCGGTCGGGCGTCAGCGCCTGCTCGATGGTCGCCCGGATCACCATGCTCACCGAGTCGAACGCCCCGACGAGGCACAGGCAGGCCAGCGACAGGTAGAGGTCGCGCGAGAGGCCGAAGCCGACCGTCGCCAGCCCGAAGCCGGCCACGACCGCCAGCAGCACCCGGCCGGGGCGCCGCCACGGCGGCAGCCGCGCGACGAGCAGCGCGGCCGCGCCAGCCCCCACCGACGGCGCGGCGCGCAGGAGGCCGAGCCCGGTCGGGCCAACCGCCAGGATGTCCCTAGCGTAGACCGGCATCAGCGCGACCGCTCCGCCGAAGAGGACCGCGAACAGATCGAGCGCGATGGCGCCGAAGAACGCCGGCGTGCGCCAGATGAACCGGACACCGGCGAACACGTCGCCCGCCGACGGCCGCTCCTCGGCGGGCGCGGGCGGCACGGCCGGCAGCGTCGCCAGCGCGGCCACGAACGCGAGGTTGGCGGCCGCGCCGACCGCGTACGCGGCGGTGGCGCCGCCGGTGAGGGCGATCAGGAGCCCGCCGACGGCTGGTCCGGCGATGGCGGCCAGCTCGCCGACCAGCACGAGCCAGGCGGCCGCGTTCTGGTACTCGGGCGGCGGGAGGAGCTGCGCCAGCAGCGTCGTCGTGGCCGGTTGGGCGAACGCGCGCACCGCCCCGACCAGCGCGAGCACGGGGTAGACGAGCGCCACCGAGGCGCCGGCCGCCGCGATGACCGCCAACCCGCCAACCGCCACCGCCAGCAGCGCGTGGCCGGCCATCCCGACGTTCCGGCGCGGCAGCCGGTCGGCGACGTGGCCAGCCACGAACAGCAGCCCGACCGCCGGGGCCAGCTCGGCCAGCCCGACCAGGCCGAGCGCGAACGGGTCGCGCGTGCGCTCGTAGAGGTCCCACCCCACCGCGACCGAGACCATCTGCGCGCCGAGGTAGGCGGTCGCCTCGCCGAGCGCGAAGGCGCGTACGAACGGGATCCGCAGGGCGGCGAGGCTGTCGTGGGCCACACCGGCGAGTCTAGCCGCGCCGGTCGGCGCCGACTCACGAGGAGCCGTCGATCCGAGGAGCGAGGCGACGAGGGATCCGGCCCGCCATGCCAAACCATCGGCGCGCCGCTACGCCGCCAGGGCCGAGGTTCCTCGCCGCGCTCGGAACGACGGGGCGCGGTCAGGCGACCCCGAGCTGGATCAAGACGAGGATGACCAGCCCCGCCGCGATCCGGTAGACGCCGAACGGCACGAACGAGTTGCGCTGCACGTAGCGCAGCAGCCAGCCGATGCTGAGGAACGCGACGACCGCCGCGGCGGCGGTACCGACCAGGAGCAGCAGCGCGTCGCCCCCGTTGAGGTTCTTGAGGCTGGTCGCCAGCTCGAAGAGCGTCGCCGCGCCGAGCGTCGGGATCGCGAGGTAGAACGAGAAGCGCGTCGCGGCCGAGCGGTCCACGCCGCTGAGCATCGCCCCCACGATCGTGGCGCCCGAGCGCGACACCCCCGGCACGAGCGAGAGGACCTGGGCGATGCCGATCGCCACCGCCTGCCCGAGCGTGACCTTCTCCGGGTCGTGCGTGGTCGGCCGCAGCGGCAGCCGCTCGACGACGACGAAGACGATCCCGCCGGCGATCAGCGAGACGGCGATGGTGCCGGGCGAGGCGAAGAGGACGCTCTTGATGAAGTTACGCAGCAGCAGCCCGACCACGGCGGCGGGTAGGAAGGCCACGAAGACGTGGAGCCAGAAGCGCCGCGCATCGCCGCGCCCGCTCACCACGCACCCGGCCTGCGCGAGCAGCTCGGGGACGTAGTAGACGAGCAGCGCCACCACGGCGCCGAACTGGATGAAGATCTCGAAGGTGCCGCCTTCGCTGCCGCCGAACCGCAGCAGGTCGCCGGCGATCAGCAGGTGCCCCGTCGAGGAGACCGGCAGGAACTCCGTGAACCCCTCGACGATGCCCATGATGACCGCCTTGATCAGGTCGCCCAAGAGCAGCTCCTAACTGGGGGGCGTGGGTTGAATGAAGGAGGGTATCAGCGCGGGCCGTGCTCGACTTCGCTCGCGTCCGGGCCACCGGCGTGGCCCGCCGCCCGTGCGTGCACCTCGGCGTAGAAGCCCTCCAGCAGCTCCTCGCACCGCGCGATTAGACGGCGGACCTCGTCGCTCCCCTCGGCCCCGAACCAATCGCGCTCCTGCACGCGCTGGAACCAGCGGCGGACCTTGTCGAGGTCCTGCTCGATCTCCTCCGCCTCGGCGAACGTGAAGTTCTCGCGGCAGGTCTCGAACTCGACTTCCTTGACGAACTTCGTCTCGCACTCCTCGACGATCTCGGCGTACTGCTTGGCCGAGAGGTCGCGGAACTGCTGGATCAGCGCCGCCTCTTCGTCAGGATCCACACGCGGGACGACGAAGAGGTTGCTCGACCCGCCGAACCGCGCGATCTTGTCGCGCGCCCGCGCGAGGCCGGCCGCCAGCTCCGGCCGGTTCGGGACGACGCAGACGCACTGCTGGAGGTAGAGCGCGCCTAGCCGCTTGAGCTCACGCCACACGGAGACGCGCGCGTTCGACGGCTCGACCGGCACCCGGTAGACCAGCACGAGCCAGCCGCCCTCGTGCCGTGCCACGCGCCGAATTGTAGCGGTTGCTACACCATGTAGCGCCTGATACAGTGGGCGGGTTCGGAGGACGGTCGGATGAGCGGCTTGTTGTTGGTATCGGCGAGCTTCCTGGCCTCGGGCGTCGAGTTCGTGGAGGCGCTGACGATCATTTTGGCCAGCGGGCTCACCCGCGGCTGGCGCTCCTCGCTGCTGGGGGCGGCGGCGGCGACGGTCGTGCTGGCGGTCGTCGTCGCGTTCTTCGGCGTCGCGCTGGTCGACACGATCTCGCTCAGCGCGCTCCAGCTGGTGATCGGCGTGTTCCTGCTGGTCTTCGGCTTGCAGTGGCTGCGCAAGGCGATCTTGCGCTACGCCGGGCTCAAGGCCCAGCACGACGAGGACGCCATCCTGCGGGAGGAGATGGCCGCGCTGCGGCAGGCCGGCGCGGTCGTGCGGAGCGGGATCGATTGGCCCGGGTTCGTGGTCAGCTTCAAAGGGGTGCTGCTCGAGGGGCTGGAGGTCGCCTTCATCGTCATCACGTTCGGCGCCAGCGCCGAGGCCCAGGCAGCCTCGGTCGGCGGCCTGCGCGGCATCCCGCTCGCCGCGGGCTCGGCGCTCGTGGCGCTGCTGATCGTCGCGGCGGCTGGCGTGGCGCTGCACCGGCCGCTGGCCGCGGTGCCGGAGAACACGATGAAGTTCGTGGTGGGCTTGATGCTCTCGGCGTTCGGCACTTTCTGGGCAGCCGAGGGGGTCGGCGTCGATTGGCCGGGCGCCGACCTCTGGATCGTGCTCCTGCTCGGCTGCTACGCGCTGGCGAGCTGGGCGATGATCGCCGCGCTCCGCCGCACGGCGCCCGCCGCGGCCGCGCAGGGGGCGCACTGATGGGGTACGTCCGGCAGTTCGTGCTCTTCTGGTACGACTTCCTGGTCGGCGACGCCTGGGACATCGCGGCCGGCGTGGTCGTCGCGCTGGCCGTCCTCGCGGTCGTCGCGCGGGCGCAGCCGGGCGCGGGGGCGCTCCTGGGCCCCCTGCTCGCGCTGGCGGTGGTCGCGCTGACCTGGCTCAGCCTGCGCCGCGAGCTGCGCCGCTGACGCGGCGTACCGCGGGCGCGGCCCCGCCGCGTCGCACCGCGTCGACGAGGCCGTAGAGCGGAGGCCGGCGCCGACGACGTCGAGCCGCGGCTGCGCGGGTCGACTTCGCGGGATTGTTAACCGTTTGCAAAACCTGCCGTGGGCTGCGTGCTTTCCAAGCCAACGCCAAGGTTCGCCGGATACCTTTGGTCCGTGGCTAAGAAGACGCCGCGCGCGCTCGTCGCGCTGAGCAGCTCCGCGATCGCCGCGATCTACCTCGCCGGCTTCGTCGCCACGCGCGGCGCCGACGCGAGCCTCAACGCGACGCCGAGCCCGGCCGGGCTCGCCGCCGCGCCGTCCGGGGCAGCCGGCCCCGTGATCGTGCCGACGCCGACCACCGGCCCGGTCGCCAGCGCCCCGGTCCGCGGCGCGGCCAGCCAGCCCACCGCGCCCGCCACGGCGACGCCGACCAGCGGCTACCGCGACGGCACCTACACCGGCTCGGGCGACAGCCGGCGCGGCGGCTTCACGGTCGCCGTGACCATCCAGGGTGGGCGGATCGTCGACGTCAAGATCACCGACGCGTGGACGCAATACCCGGTTTCCCGCGTCGCGGCGTTGCCCGGCGAGGTCATCGCCCGCCAGGCGCCGGTTGTCGACCGCGTGACCGGCGCTACCTACAGCGCGATGGCGTTCCAGCAGGCCGTGGCGCAGGCGCTGGCGCAGGCCAGCACCGGCGGCGCCGCGGCGGTCGCGGCGCCGCCCGACGCCCCGAACGCCGGCGCCAGCTCGGCGCCCGCCCAGACCAACCCCGCGCCCGTGATCGGCGGACCGGGCCGGCCCGTCCGGCCGTACCCGGGGCAGCCGTACCCCCGCCAGCGGGAACGGGACGGCCGTGGCTACCGCGAGGATGGCCGTGGCTACCGCGACTGAGACGGCCGTGGCGTACCGCTCGTCCACGGTCGCGATGGCGACGGTCGTCACCGCCGAAGTGGTCGCCGAGGACTCGCCGCGCGTCCGCGAGGCGGTGGCGCGTGCGCTCCGGTGGTTCGCGGCCGTCGAGCGCGCCTGCTCGCGCTTCGACCCGAACAGCGAGCTGCGCCAGCTCGTCGCCAACCCCGGGCGGCCCGTGCCGGCGAGCCCCGTGCTGTTCGAGGCGCTGCGCTTCGCGCTGGCGCTGGCCGAGCAGACCGACGGCGCCTTCGACCCGACCGTCGGGGGGACGCTCCAGGCGCTCGGTTTCGACAGGCACTACGTCAGCGGCGAGCGCACCGGCGCGAGCGTTGCCTCGGGTCGAGCCAGCTTCCGCGACGTTTGCCTCGACGAGGCCCGGCGCACCGTCGAGCTGCGGCGGCCGCTGGTGCTCGACCTCGGCGCGGTCGCCAAGGGGCTTGCGATCGACCTGGCCGCCCGCGAGCTCGCGCCGTTCCGCGACTACTGTGTCGAGGCCGGCGGCGACCTTTACGCCGGCGGCCGCAACGCCGAGGGCCAGCCCTGGCGCATCGGCGTCCAGGACCCGCGCGACCCCGACGGGTTCGTCGACCTGCTCGCGCTCTCCGACGAGGCCGCCTGCACCTCGGGCGACTACGAGCGGCGCACCGCCGACGGCGCCCACCACCTGATCGACCCGCGCTCCGGCCGCTCCGCCGCCGGCCTCGCCAGCGTCACCGTCGTCGCCCCGACCGCGATGGCCGCCGATGGACTCGCCACCGCCGCGTTCGTCCTCGGCCCGGAGCGCGGTGCTCGCTTCCTCGCCAAGCAGGGCGTTCGCGCCGTGGTCGTTCCACTCCCGCTGGGAGAGGGAAGGTGACCGCCCGCTTCGTTCGCTCCCCGAAAGGCGTCCTCCTCCTCGTCTTCCTGCCGCTCATCCTCCTCGGCGCCGTCGCGGTGGGGCCGGCCGCCGCGCTGCCGCACCTGGCGGTCGCGGTGGCCGGCGCCTACCTCGGCGACCTGCTGCCCGGCTGGGCGGCGCGACGCCCGTTCCGCGGCTCGACCAGCCCGCTCCTCTCCGGCCTCATCGTCGGGTTCGTCCTCGGCGTCGAGACGCCATCGGTCGTCACGCTCGCGGTCGCGACGGTGGCGAGCGCCTCGAAGTACGTGCTGCGCACGGGCCGCGGCCACGTCTTCAACCCCGCCGCGCTCGCGCTCGCGCTGGCCGTGCCGGTCTGGGGCGCCGGCGAGAGCTGGTGGGGCGCGCTGCCCGACCTGCCCTGGCCGTTCGCCGTGGTGCTGATCGCGCTCGGCGCGGTCGTCGTCGACCGGGTCGCCAAGTGGCCGATGGCGCTGGCGTTCCTCGGCGTCTACTTCGGGGTCTTCACGGCGGTCGGGCTCGGCGAGCCGGCGCGGGTCGCCGAGATGTTCCGCGAGCCGTTCGTGCAGGCCGCGCTCTTCCTCGCCTTCTTCATGCTCACCGACCCGCCGACGTCGCCCGGCCGCGGCCGCGACCAGCTCTGGATGGGCGCGCTCGCCGCCGCCGTCGCCTGCGCCGCCCAGCTCGCCGGCGTGGGCCAGACCTACCTGCTGCTCGGCGCGCTGGCGGTGAACGTCGCGCTCGCCGCCCAGCGGCTCGCCCAGGACGTCGCGTTCCGCTCGGCGGCGCGCCGCACGTCGGGCCTGACCGGAAGCGCCACGTAGCACACCGGGCAGGCCGCCGACGCGGTCAGCAACGTCGGTGCCGCCGACCGCGGCTGCCACACCACCGCCACCGCCCAGCGCGCTCCGGGCACCTCGTGCGCATTCCTCCGCCGCGCGAACCGCGGGGTGACCGCCGCGGTGGAAGCCGTGCGTCCGGCGCGGCATGAGCGTCGCCGCGCGGCTGCCGCGGAGCGCGGTTGACGCCGACGTCTTCGTCGGCGGGCCGATCGTTCGGCGAGGGAACCCGATGTCACGCCTCTGGGTGGCTGCTCCGTAGCACCGGCGCGTACATATCGTCGATCGAGACGAGCTCGACGTTCTTCTCTTCCCGTGCCACGGCGACGAGCCTCGGGTCGAAGCCACTCCGCGAGAACAGGACGGACGTGACGTCGGAAGGGAACCGGGCGACGGCGCACTTACGGCGGAGCTCGTTCAGGTCGCCGATCTTCACCCGATCCTTCGTCCACTTACACTCGCCGACCAGGCACACCCGCCGCCGCTCCGTCGCGACCACGTCGATCTCCTCGGCGTCATCCGCGCGCACGCCCTGCCACCAGCCGCCGATCCGGTCGAACTGGACCGGCAGCGTCCCGAGGGCGCGCCGGCGGACGAGGTACTGACGCGCGGCGTCTTCGAAGACGGGCGTCGAGGTGAAGTGGTCGAGCGTCGGCAAGATCTTCTCGTCCAGCACGTACGCCTGCTGGCCGGCGTCGAGGTACGAGACGTTGGGGCCGACGTACCGGAACCAGAAGCGGATGTAGTTGTCGTCGAGGACGTGCAGACCGCGTCGGACGGCGGCGTCTGGGTCGTCGGTGACCGGCAGAACGCGGCGGACCAGCCGCATCGCGACCAGCCGGTCGACGTAAGGCCCCAACGCGTTCGGCTGAACCATCAGGTGCTGGGCAATCTCACCGCGCTTGGTCTTGCCACGGGCGATGGCGCCGACGATGGCGTGGTACGTGGTCTCGGTCCGCAGCTCCTCGAGCAGGACCATCCGTGCCTCCTGCCGGAGCCGGCAACCGGGGTCGAGGATCGCGTCGGCGATGTTCTCTCGGATGGACCGGTCGGGATCGAACGCGCGGAGGTACCTCGGCATCCCGCCGAGCACGGCGTAGGTGCGCAGGCGGTCCTCCGGTCCGTAGGTGGGGAAGAAAATGGACACCGCCCCCTGGCCGGGCGATCATCTGGCTCGACCAGGCTGACGCCGCGGGCGGCGCGGTTAGCCTCGGACGTGGAGCAGGCGATGGCGGAACAGGTCGCGATCGACGGCACCCGGGTGCAGGCCATGCTCGACGAGCTGCACGCGATCGGGCGCGGGCTGGGGCCGACCGGCGGGACGTTCCGGGGCGTGTACTCGCCGGCGTGGCGCCAGGCGCAGCAGCGCATCGCGTCGTGGATGGCCGAGGCGGGGCTCGACGTGCGCGTGGACGCGGTTGGCAACGTCTGGGGCCACCTCGCCGGCCGCGAGCCGGGGCCGCCGGTCGTGGCCGGCTCGCACTTCGACACCGTGCCGGACGGCGGCAAGTTCGACGGTCAGCTCGGCCACGTCGGCGCGCTCGTCGCGGTCGACGCGCTCCACCGGCAGCTCGGCCGGCCGCGGCGGCCGCTCGCCGTGCTGGCCTGCTGCGAGGAGGAGGGCAGCCGCTTCGACTGCAACTTCTGGGCGTCGCGCGCGATCACCGGCGCGATCGCGCCAGGCGAGCCGTTCGCGCTGCGCGACGTCGACGGCGTGCTGCTGGCCGACGCGATGCGCGCGTGCGGGCTCGACCCGGGTCGGGTGAGCGAGGCGGCGACCGACAGGGTCGCCGCGTACCTCGAGCTGCACATCGAGCAAGGCCCCGTGCTGCTGCGCATGGCCGAGGCGGCCGGGCCCGGGGCGCCGCGGCTGGTCGGCGCCGTCACCGCGATCACCGGGACGGGCCGGCTGCTCGTGGCGCTCGAGGGCCGGCCGGACCACTCGGGCACGACGCCGATGCTCGGCCGGCGCGACGCGCTCCTCGGGGCGGCCGAGGTGGCGCTGGCGCTGCGCGAGATGGCGCTCGGCGTCGGCCATCCGGCGGTGATGACGGTCGGCCGGATCGAGGTCGTGCCGAACACGCCGAACGTCGTGCCGGGCGAGGTGCGCTTCACCGTCGACGCGCGCCACCCGGACGCGGCCGTGCAGCGCGAGCTCATGGCGGCGGCCCGGCGGCGCGCCGAGGAGTGTGCCCGCGCGCGGGGCCTCGGCTGCGCGGTGCAGGAGCAGTGGGTCCAGCCGCCGGTGCCGATGGCGCCCGAGCTCGTCGACCGGGTGCGCGCCGCGATCGTGGGGCGCGGCTACCAGGCGGTCGACATGGTCTCCGGCGCCGGGCACGACGCGCAGGTGCTCGGCCGCCGCTTCCCGGCGGCGATGATCTTCACGGTCACTGGCAACGGCGGCCGCAGCCACTGCCCGGACGAGGCCTGCTCGCCCGAGGACTGCCGGGCGGGCGTCGAGGTGCTGGCCGACGCGCTGCGGGCGCTCGCCTACTAGAGCGCCGGCGCCCCGACGGCAGCGGTCGCCGCCGGTCGAATCGTTGTGTGCGCTCCCGCCCTGGCGCCGACTTCGACCGGTCGTCGTGGGACGTGCTGGCGGCCGCGGCGAACGCGCGCGGGTTGCCGACGATCGCCCCGTCCGGTCGGGTGGAGGTTCCGGACATCGCCGACGACGAGCTGTTCGCCCGGCTGTGGTCGTCGCCGGACGCGTGCCTCCGCGACGCGGGGACGGCGCTCCTGCTGGTCCGACCTGACCTGGCCGGCGCCGCGGCGGCCGCTATCGGCCGGCTAGGCGTCAGAAATGCGCATCGGACAGGGCGGTGAAGGAGAGCTGCCAACCGGGGGCGTCGGGGGCGAGGCGGCGGGCGAAGGGGTGCTGTGGTGGGAGGAGCAGCAGCAGGTGGTCGCCGGCGCGGAGGACGCGGGCGGGGAGGGCGACGACGCGGGCGACGGGCTGGCGGAGGCCGAGGTGGGGCAGACCGGAGCCGGGCAGGAGGTGGCGGCGTTCCCACCAGTTGAGGAGGTTCGAGGCGAGCGCCGCGAGCAGCAGGAAGGCTTCGAGGCCGCAGAAGCTGCGGGACCAGAGCCCCTTGAGCTGCGTGCTCCCGCTCGGCTCGCAGGCCGCCGGCCCCGACCCGCGGGCGCCCGGCGCGGCCGCGGCCGCGGGCCCGCGCCTCGTCGAGTTGGTCGACGACTACCGCGGGCTGCTGCGCGTGCTCGAGCGCACCCGCGACCGGGCCGTGCCGAATGTGGATCCTCGCAACCGACGGGCGCCGATATGATTCATATGCATTCTGTCTAAATATCTGAGACAATCGCTGTATGAATCACACGGCGCCCGGACTGTCGTCGCGGGAGCTCGCGCTCTTGGCAGAGTGGGAGCTCGAGGGCGTCGACCGCGTCGAGCCATCGGACGTCGCCGAGCGCGTCGGCCCTGACGCGGCGCGAAAGGTCCTGGCACGGCTGGCGCGGA
>Ga0070741_10011850_pt1 | contig 15950 bp, 14 predicted proteins | sample Coa_R1_4_FD_66440 | JGI IMG/M metagenome (GOLD analysis project Ga0070741, IMG submission 66440) | Surface soil microbial communities from Centralia Pennsylvania, which are recovering from an underground coalmine fire - Coalmine... | ecosystem: Environmental > Terrestrial > Soil > Unclassified ...
TTCTTTTCTACTCAGGTCTGGTGGTCTTCCAACTCGTTCGCTTTTTCTTCCCAGCAGCCTGAACCTCTGGATCAGCCTCCACGCTCGCCTTGAGTCGGTCTCAGCCGGGCCTCCGTCTGTTCCGGGCGAGTTGCCGCGTGACGTCGTTGTATCGCGTATCCCGTGCGGCTGCGTCCCGGCAGGACGAGTCCCGCTTCTGTCCCAATGTTTTGACCACTCAAAGGAGGCTATTTTCATGCAACGCAACGCATTCACCCTGATCGAACTGCTCGTCGTGATAGCGATAATAGCGATTCTCGCCGCGATCCTGTTTCCCGTCTTCTCTCAGGCCAGAGAGAAAGCGCGGGCCATCAGTTGTCTGTCCAACTGCAAGCAGATGGGGCTTGCCATCCATCTGTATGCCCAGGACTATGACGAGGGCTACCCGTTCGGCCACATGGAGGACATGCACGGCATGGGCGACGCTCCCAGTTGGATCGAGAGCGTGCAGCCCTATATCAAGTCCCGGCTGCTGCATCGCTGCCCTTCCGACGCCAGTCCCCTCTGGAACGCCAGCGAGGAGCCGCGCGAGACCTCTTACGGCCTCAACGCCTACTTTACGCCCAACCATCCGCCCTACTATGGGATTCGGATGGCCCAGATCACCGCTCCCGCGCAGTGTATCCTGGTCGCAGAACTGGCCGACCCCGTCAACGAGGATCATTTCATGCCGATGGTCTGGGGGAATCCGCCGCGCGTGGACGCCCCGGAAGAGGCGGAGGAGCAGTGGGACGTAGAGAAAGCGGAGCCGAAGTCCGTCGCGATCCGGCGGCATCAGGGCGGGGCGAACTACGTCTTCGCGGAAGGCCATGCGAAGTGGCATCGCTTCGCGCAGACGTTCCGACAGACGCCGGGCCAGCCGCCGACGGTGGACTGGTACGATCCGCAAAAGCCATAGGAACCGAGCGTTTTGGTTGCAGGTGGAGCCTGATAAGCGCAATGCGCGCCGGGAATATTCGCTCTTCCCGGCGCGCGGCCAGTGTGACGTGCAGCGTGAGCGTTTCCGTGCCGCTCCACTCACAGCTTACGTACCGCAGAGAGGCTCCTGTTGTAGAAACTAAAGACGCACACATAAGCATGAACCAGACCTGCGATACTGCCGAAACAGAAAGCAGGAAATTCGTGCTGAGAGTCAGAATTCATCTCTTCAGTCTGGCAGTAGGCACATCTCAGAAAGGTTAGGAGTGACACACATGACCAGAAGGAAAGCATTCACGTTGATTGAACTGCTCGTCGTGATTGCGATAGTAGCGATTCTTGCCGCCATCCTGTTTCCGGTTCTCTTTCAAGCGCGCGCCAGAGCCAGACAGACTCAATGTGCCAGCAACACACGGCAACTGACATTGGGCGTTTTGATGTACGCTCAGGATTACGATGAGGCCCTGCCTCCCACAGCCATTCCTTCTCAGGAGGAAGACGGGACGCTCTGGCCTGACCTGCTGGCTCCTTACCTCAAGAACGACCAGATACACCTCTGCCCGGACGACTCCAATGGCAAGCGCAACTCTTACGGCCTCAATGAACTCATCTTTGCCGATCTGACCGACCCGGAGGATATGCAAGCCCCGGTACGCACCCTGGCGGTCGTGCAGACGCCTGCCGAAACGGTGATGCTAGCGGAGTTGGGTACGGAAGATGACCTGACTACCGACCGGTCTAATGCCTATAAATCCACTGCGCCCGACGTTCTCCTCAATGATGAGGCAGACGCACGCCCTTCGGCGCGGCACTTCCATCGGGTGAATCTCGGCCTGATGGACGGCCATCAGAAGGCTTTTCGCCTTGAGCAGTTCTATACTGGTCAGACGCCGCCCGATAAGTGGTATCAGCCCTGACAACGCGGAGGCCGTATGCTTCCTCCTGCCGCGCGCCCGCTACCGCCACTGGTGCGGATTGGGCCGACGGAGGGGAGGGGAGAAACGGCCTCTCGTTATTCCGGGCGCGCGGCCAGCGTGACGTGCAGCGTGAGCGTTTCCTTGCCGCGCTGCACAACGACATCCACCTTGTCGCCGGGCTTGTAGTCTTGCAGGGCGTAGGTGTAGTCGTAGACGTTCTTGATCTCCTTGCCCCCGAACTTGACGATGATATCGCCGGCCTTCAGGCCCGCTTTTTCCGCCGGGCTGCCCTCGCGCACGCCGTTCAACTGCACGCCCTCGACCATTGCGGCGTAGTCCGGCACGGTGCCGAAATAGACGCGGAAGCCGGGTGAACCGCTGCTCGGCTCGGCGACTTTGATATGCTGGAAGGTCGGGCGTTCGGGGGCGTCGGCGATGCGTTCCGCGCAGTCGGCGACGAGACGCGCCACCTTCGCCAGTCCCTCCGCGTTGATCTTATCGGCGGTGTCCGACGGCTTATGATAGTCCGCGTGCGTGCCGGTGAAGAAGAAGAGAACGGGGATGTCTTTCACGTAGAACGACTGCTGATCGCTGGCCCCGAAGCCGCTTTCGCTGCGCGCCAGCGTAAAGCCCGCCGTCTTGTTGGCCTCGTCGAGCAGTGCGGCCCACTCTTTGGCCGTGCCGCTGCCGATGACGGTCAGCTTGTCGTCGCGCAGCCGCCCGATCATGTCCATGTTGAGCATGGCGACCGTCTTCTCCAGCGGCATGACAGGGTGCTTGACGTAGTAGTCCGAACCGAGCAGCCCCAACTCCTCGCCGCTGAAGCAGATCAGGAGGAGGGAGCGTTTCGGGCGTGGGGTCTGAAGTTCGGAGGCCAGGCGCGGTGAGTCGGTTCGGGCTGTGTGCGAGGCTCCGAAGTAGGCGGCCAGTTGCAGGATACCGGTCGTGCCGGAAGCATTGTCGTCCGCGCCGTGATGGATGGCAGGCTTGCTGGAAGTCGCCAGCGAGCCGGGGCCGCCCATGCCCAGATGATCCATGTGCGCGCCGATGACGACGACCTCGTTCTTGAGGATGGGATCGCTGCCTTCGATCAGGCCGAGGATGTTGGCCGTCACCTTCTCGATCTTTTTCACGTCGGCGGCGAGACGGATGCGCACGCCGGTCGCCGTCGAGACGTATCTGTTGGTATCGGCCTCTTTCTCCAGATCATCCAGGCTCTTGCCCGCCGCGTGCAGCCAGGTTTCGGCGATGGGACGGCGCAGGCGCAGCACCGGCATCCCGGCGTCGGAGGCTTCGGAGAAGTCGGAGCCGTGCGCGTTCAGCGCGTCGGAGGTCTTCGGCAGGATGACCAGGAGCGCATTTGCGCCGAGCGTGCGCGCGGCGGAGGCTTTGCGGCGGATGTCGGCGTATTCGGCGAGAGGGCTGTGCGGATCGTTGTTCGGGCTGCCCGCCAGCAGCAGGACGATCTTGCCTTTCACGTCGAGGTGGGCGTAGTCGTCATGATTCGCTTTCGGAGCCTGGATGCCGTAGCCGACGAAGACGACTTCGCCTTCGGCTTTGCCGCCGCCGGAGACGCCGGAGGGCGCATACTCCTGGTTGACGCGATATTGGACAGTCTTGCCGCCGAACGTCGCTTCCAGCCGATTGCCCTTGCCGATGGCGCGGCCCGCGATGAAGCGGAAGGGCTGAAAGTAGCCGCTGCCGTTCAGGGAGGCGTTCGGGTCGCGCTGGCGGTCGGTTCCGAGGGGCTTGAGGCCGTTGCGGGCGAACTCCTGGGCGATGAAACGGGCCGCTTTTTCGTTGCCCGCCTCGCCGCTGCCGCGCCCGCGCAGTTCGTCAGAGGCCAGATAACTCACCTGCGACCGAATCGCAGAGGCCGAGAACGCGGCCCGCGTGGTTTCGCGGGCGAAAGTCGGCGCGGACAGCAGGAGCAGCGCCGCAAGCAGAGAATTTAGCCGCAAATAAACGCGAATGCACGCAAATGGGGAAGAGATAGGTTTCATGGTTGACCTCAGCAAAAAGTCGAGCCGCACGGCGCGCTTCGTCTGCGCGAGGAAGGAGTCCGCGTGATGATGACAGGCGAGCCGTTACGCATTCCGGCGCGCGTCGGCACGATGGGATGGGGCTATGCCGACTGGTCGGGCGTCTTCTATCCGGCCAGCGCGCCCTCTCGTGACTATATTACGCTCTATGCGCGGGTTTTCGATACCGTCGAGATCGACTCGACCTTCTACGCGACGCCGCGCGAGACGCAGGTAAAGCACTGGGCGCAGGTGACGCCGCCCGGCTTTGTCTTCTGCCCCAAAGCGCCGCGCCTCATCACGCACGACCTGCGCCTCATCAGGGCGGCGGAGCCGATGGCCGAGTTCGTCCGCGTGATGGGCCTGCTGGGGCCGAAACGCGGCCCGATGCTCTTGCAGTTCCCGCCGGACTTCACCCACGCCGAACTGGACGCGCTGCAAGCCTTCCTGCCGACCCTGCGCGAACTCGGCGACCCGACGGCCCGCTTTGCCGTCGAGTTTCGCCACCGCTCGCTTCTCGTCCCGGAGGTCTCCGCGCTGCTGACGGCGCAGAACATCGCGCTGGCCGCCGCCGACTACGCGCCGATGCCCAAACGGCTCGAGCCGACCGCCGATTTCGCCTATCTGCGCCTCATCGGGCGGCACGGCGCGTTTCCCTTCCACGATACGCTTCAGGCAGACCGCGCCGCCGACCTTCAGCGATGGGCCGACGCCCTGCGCGAGAACCAGGATCACTTCTCCGCCGCCTACATCTTCTGCAACAACGACTACGAGGGCTACGGGCCTGCGACCTGCAACCGCTTCAAGCGGCTTCTCGGCCTCCCGACCACCGAGCGCCCGCCCGAACCGCAGGGCAGCCTATTTGAATAGTCTCCGCTGGAAAATCCACCGACAGTCTCTGGAGAGTTCAGGGAGCGAAGCCAGCAGGGTATCCCGCTCTCTGCCGCCCGCTTTGCGGAAGAGGGCGTCGTTGACGAACGCGATGGTAATATCCGGCTGAGGCCGTTCCAGCAGCGTCAGAGTGTCGCCCGCGCCGACCTCGCCCGTCTGCAATACGCGCAGGTAGTAGCCGCTGTGACCGAGCTGCTCCATCCGCTTCGGCATCGTCTCGCAGTTCCATTTGCGGGCCAGGTTGATGCAGGGCATACGCGGCTGGCAGACCTGCACGCGCGCCGTCCCGACCGCATAGATGTCGCCGATGCAGACCCGGTCTTCCGGCATCCCGGCCAGCGTGAAGTTCTCCCCGAAGGCTCCATAAGCGAACGCTGCGCCGAGGCCGAGTTCTTCCCGCCAGAAAGCGTAGTGTTCGACGGGGAAGCAGCAGACCGCTTTATCTTTGCCGCCGTGATGCTTCTTGTTCGCCTGCTCGTCGCCTTCCAGATTCTTGCTGTCGAGAAAAACGCGCGCGTGGACCGGCTCCTTGAAGATGGCGGTCGTCCACGCTTCGCCCTGCCAGTCTCGCGTGCGCGGTCGTCCCACCTGCACGGAGAGCAAACGGAGTTCGGTGCTGTCCAATTCGCTGCCTCCTTCTCTGCTATCAGTCTACCCCACAGGACGCCGGAAGCCGCGTTCAGGCGAGCCAGCCGCGCACGGTTTCAAAGAGATGAACGAACAGGTGCGCGCTGAACGCGAGGAAAACGGCCAGCCCCAGGTTGAGCGCCAGGCCGAGGAGGAGACTGGCTCCATCCCGATTCAGCAGGCCGACGCCGATAGGCAGAAGGAACAGGGCGGGCAGCGTGTTCAGAAAGGGAAGCGGCAGAAACAGAACGAGGCCGCCGAGAATCAGCAGCACGGCCAGAATCCGCAGCATGATCGGGTTTTCGACGCCGCGCCACCGGGGGCGGGAGAGGCGTTCCAGTCGTTCCATGAACGCTACGCCCTGCGTCTGAAGCGCCGCCAGCGCTTTCGCGGGCAGCCTGTAGCGGCGCACGCGCGCCGGCAGCCAGGGATAGGCGCGGCCTGCAAGCATCTGAAAGCCGAGCAGCGCGATCAGCAGACCGACCGGGCCGGAGGTTCCTGGCGGCATCGGTATGAGCATCGGCAGGGTCAGCAGAATCAAGAGCAGGCCGAACCCGCGTTCCGCCACGCGATCCTGGATCTCGCCCACCGACACCCGCCCGTCATGATCCGTGTCCAGCGCCGACCGCAGCAGGCCCGACAGCGTCTCCTGCGACCGGCTCTGCGCTTCCGCCGTTATCTCATTTGTCGTCCCGGTCTGCGTCTTCAATCGTCCCTCACTCGGTCTTGATTCTCGCTTATCATACCCCCATCGGAGGCGCACAGGTTCCGTATCCGAGGTTCGGACGAAAAAGCAGGGATTCCCGCTGCGCCTGCCGAATCGGAGGGCAGGAGGCTTTATGCACACGACACTGGCGACAGAGACGCTCAAAACCGGTGAGACGCTGCGCGTCGAATGCGTTCTCGCCCCGGATGCCGAACGCGAGGCGCAGATACGCCCCTTCCTCGGACACAAGCCGCCCGACTATCTGGGCCATATCGAGGCGGCGCTGGCCGGGGCGTGCGACGACCTGGAGACCCGCTTCTACATCGGCCTGCTCGCTGACGGGCAGATGGTCGGCAATATCATGACCGTCGAGGCCAACGGCGTCGGCATCCTCGGCCACGTGAACACGCGCGAGGATCAGCGCCGCAAAGGCATCTGCCAGGCCATCATGCGCCACCAGATGGAGGATTTCCGGCAGCGCGGCGGGCATGTCCTGCTGCTCGGCACTGGGTACGAGAGTCCGCCCTACTGGATCTATCATAGCTTCGGCTTTCGGGACCTGCCGGGCGGCTCGCCGGGAACGATGCGCTACAGCCGGGAAGAGGAACCGGATTTCGACGCGCAGTTCTTCGCGCCCGGTTCCTATCGGCCCGTCAAGGCGGGCTGGAAACACTGGCCTCTGGTCGCGCTGCTGTCCTCGCAGCCCTCGCCGGTCGCGCTGCGCAGCCTGGCCCTGCGCGCCTGGGGCATCTCCATGCTGGAAGGCCCCTATACCGGCTTCCTGACGCGCTGGGGCCAGGACCCACGCGCGCACGCCGCCGTGCTGGAGTCGGAGACGGGCGCGGTCACCGCCTGCGCCACCTGCATTCCCGATCCGCTCTGGCGCGGCGTGATGCTGCTGGATGCGTTCGCTCATCCGAATGTCGGGCCGGAGGCTCTGGCGGCGCTGCTGAAGGCGCTGCCCCTGCCGTCCGGCACAACACAGTGCTATGCCGACCCACGCGATACCGCCAAAATAGCCGCCCTGGAGCAGACCGGCTTTCAGCGCGCGGCCATCTTGCCGGAACAGTTCCGCGACGGCAACGCCTGGCGCGATGCCTGGCTCTATACGCGCCGCGCAGACGAGTCGGCCTGACGGATGCGAGAGACCCTGCGAAGCGGGCTTTCGGGGAACAAACACGCTCGCTCGCACGTCCTTCCCCAAAGATGCCTGCCCTGGACGCGGTCAGCGCGTTCCGGGCCGCTCGATTCAAGCGCAGCCACTACGTTACCGCGCCCCCTCAGGAGCGCGCGCGTCCCATTATCCGTATCGGTGCAAGCGATGCAAAAAGGAGTGAGGAGATGAGCAAGGATTCAACCAACGCGGGCTATGGACTGGTCATGTTTCTTCTGGGGGCCGCCGTCGGCGCCGGAGTCGCGCTGCTGTACGCCCCGCAGCCGGGCGGAGATACCCGCCGTGTCCTCGGCGAAAAAGCCAACGAGTACCGCGACAAAGCCACCGAAATGACCAGCACGGTGGCGCAGACCGCCAAAGAGAAGATCAATCAGGCGACCGATAAAGTGTCCGAACTGCTGCATCGCGGCCAGCAGGAGGCGGCAGACACGCTGGACAACGCCGCCGACACCATGCGCCAGCCTGCGGACACGGTCTCGTAAGAGGCGCCGTTCCCCCGATCACCGCGCGCCGGAGCGATCGCTTGCTCCGGCGCGTTTTGGTTGTGTCCCGCTTCTCCGCCGGGCGCAGAGATTCCCCGCAAGCGAGAAGACAATATCCGGGAACAACCGGCTGCTTCCGCCCGTCCAATGGCTGAACGGATCATCCTGCCGGGCCGCTTGACCGGCCCGCCCGCGTTCACGGCGCAAAGGAGAGACAGATGCAAGTCCCGGACTGGTGGATATGGTTATCGGGGGCCTATGTCCTCGTCAGTCTTCTCTGGACTATCGGGCTTTGTGTGGGCCTGCTCGTTCTGTATAATAAGACGATGCCGGTCCTCAAAGAAGCGCGCACCCAGGTGCGGCGCGTGAGCGACCAGGCCAAGAGCCTCGCCTCCAAAGCGTCCCACACGGCGGACATCGTGCATTCGCAGACCCAGCACCTCCTCGGCACGGCGCAGAGCGCCGGCAATCAGATGACCCAATCGGCCCGCGCCCTCGGCGCCGGATTCACCGGGCTTATCGTCGCGGCGCGCGTGGTCAACTTTGTCCGGAAATTTTTGTGACCTGCGCCAAAAAACCGGAAACCTTTCTCGCAATACCCTGTCTAAACCAAGCGTAAGGTGCGATTCGAGTCGTGCGGCTCCGGCCGCTACAGGCCCGCTACCGTAAATTGCGCTCCCTGCTGCTGTTCCCCTCAGAAAGAACGCTTCGCTGATCGTCTTGCTCTTCCTCCTGCTCCACAGACGATACGGTGCCTACTGCCGAATCCGGCCTGTTCGCTGCCGTTTTGTCCCTGTCCGCCGATAATGCGTAAATTTTTGTCGTCTTGCCAAAGATTCTGGGAGAAAGCCCTTGACGAGCCAACGGTCTGCCGCGTATAATGACTGTATGTTCGCCGCGCCCAGTCCGAACTCCCCGGTGGCGCATTCCCCGACGAACAGGGCTTTCGACGCAGCCTTCGCGTCGCTGCAGGGCGAGGGTCGTTAAGACACAAGGGGCCTCGCCAGCGTGTCGGTTCCGTTTCTGCCCGCAGGCAGGCGCGCCCGTCCGCTCTTTTTTGCAGCGAGCAAGGAACAGAGAAAGCGCAGATGTCGTCCATTCATCTGGATACTCATCTGCACCTCTATCCAACGCGAACGACAGCGAGCCTCTGTCTTCGCCCTGCCTAACCAGAGTCTGCACCCAGATGTGCCAATGACGGATTACCACCGGACTCTCTAATGCGCTTTCTGTCTCTATCGTGGTAGCCGATCCAACGGAAGATCGCGCACGCCCGTCCCGGCGGCGTTATCGCTTGCCTGGAGGGGTAAGTCCTCGTTAAGAAACGACTCCGGTGTTGCTGCGTTCCAGCTAAGGACGAACAACCGAGGTTGTGCTTTCACGAGGACTAAGCCTGGCCCGGCACGGCCTGTTGCGGTCGGGCTGAAACGCTTTATCTTGCGTAGACCTGCCCTGGAACCGCCTTCTGCCAGCCCCTTCTCGCGGTCAACAGGTCACTACCTGGCTCAAGTATCACTCTCTTTATGCGCGCGTTCCCTGTCTGCGCATAATACCTATGAAGGCGCACCTGCCATTCTGCCATACTTTACTTTAGGATACTTCAGCCGAGTCGTTTTGCCACAGGGACAAAGGTAGGAGACCACAACCTGATGCCACAGCAAAACCCAAATGGCCCTTCGGGCGGAGAGAGACTATTGACCACCCTTCTGGCGTGTTGTTGGGGCTTTTCTTCGGCGTACATCCTGTTCCATTCGCTGCTGGTGACGCACGATGCCCGCCCGTGTTTCGCGGCGCTGGTGCCGCTGGTCGTCGTCTGGGCGACCTTAGAACGCAAACGCTGGGGCCGCCTGGCCCTGCTCGGCCTGAGCGCGGTCGCGCTCGGTCTCTTCATCGCCGCTATCGGCTTTATCGCCGCTATCGGCACGAGTTGGGAACCGACGCAGCGCACCTTGATGAACTACGCCCGCATCGCCCTGCGCCTCTACGCCGACGATCCCTCGACGGCGCTGACCATGCTCCTTCTGGCCGCCACCACCGGCCTCTGGCTGCGGCGTCCGGCGATCATCGCCGAGTTCGAGCGCGGCAAGCGCGCGACTCTGGCGGCCGCACAGCGCGCCATCGCGATGGCGCTGGTGAGTTGTTGGGGAATCATCCTCGTCTTCCCGCCGCTGACTCCGCTGAACAGAAACACGCAGGGGACACGCATTGCCCGCTCCTCCGGCAGCGCGAAGGCGTCGCATGACCGCTCCAAATCGGCTCAAAGCCGCAAGGCCAGCAAGCGCGCCAATCGCTCTGCAGCCCCGGCCAGCAATCTGTAGGCGTCCCGCATGGCCTCCTCCACCGTGAGGGGGCCATCCAGGATGCAGAGCGCCCCCGTCAGCCCCTCCGCGCGCAGCAGCGCCTCCGCGCCCTCCTGCACGCTGCCCGCCAGCGCCACCGCCGGAACGCCCGCCGCCCGCGCCCGCCGTGCCACTCCGGCCACCACCTTGCCCCGCGCTGTCTGTCCGTCCAGCCGCCCCTCGCCCGTGATGACCAACCGGCACTCTCGCACCCGCGCATCGAACTGCGTCACGTCCAGCGCCATCTCCGTTCCCGGCTGCAAGGTCGCCTGGCAGAAGGCGAGCAGGCCCGCGCCCAGCCCGCCCGCCGCGCCTGCGCCCGGTACTTCGGCGACCTCCGCGCCCAGTTGCGCGCGCAGGATGGCGGCATAGTGCGCCAGGGCCGCATCCAGGACGCGCGCCATCTCCGGCGTCGCGCCTTTCTGCGGCCCGTAGATGGCCGCCGCGCCCTCCGGCCCGCAGAGCGGGTTGTCCACATCACACGCGACAATGACCTTCGTCTCCGCAGGCAGCCGGAAAGCACGCAGGTCCATGCGCGCCAACTGCCGCAGCGCCGCGCCGCCTGGCGGCAGTTCGTTCCCCTGCGCGTCGAGCAGGCGCGCGCCCAGCGCCTGCGCCATGCCCGCGCCGCCGTCGTTGGTCGCGCTGCCCCCGATGCCGACGATCAGCGTGCGGCATCCCGCCTCCAGCGCGGCCCGCATCAGTTCGCCCGTGCCGTAGGTGGTGGCGTGCAGGGGATCGTACTCTTCCGGGCTGAGCAGGCGCAGCCCGGACGCCTGCGCCATCTCGATGACGGCCGTCTCCCGCTGCGCGCCGCCCAGCCGTCCCCAGGCCGCCTCGACCGGCCTGCCGAGCGGCCCGCGCACGGTCGCCCGGTGGATCTCGCCGCCCGTCGCCTCCACCAGCGTCTCCAGCGTGCCGTCGCCGCCATCGGCCAGTGGCAGGCAGAGCGCCTCGAACGAGGCCGTCGGCTCCTGCACGCGCGCCAGACCCTCGGCGATGGCGCGCGCCGCCAGTGCCGCCGTCAGGCTGCCTTTGAAGGCGTTCGGGCAGACCAGCACGCGATAGCGGAAGGGCGTGACAGACTCGACATCAGTACGGGGAGACGTGGCGGACATCGGCTTTCTCCATTCGGTTCGACCTGCCTTCTGCCACAAGACGCGCGATATGTGATACAGCGGCGGCAGGTGCAGCATACTAAAATTAGGTGAAAATACGCGCTAAAATGAGCAAAAATACGGGAAACGTCTAGAAGTGGAGCAGGTCGGGTCGAATTCCGCACCCATGTTCAAAAACTTGACAGAATCTTCAGAAAACCCGTACAATTACCGTGAAGAAAGGAAGGAACAGACAAATAGCTGGCGAATAGTACCCTAACTATCTTCCTATACTGTCGCAGAGAAGACGCCAACATCATGAACGTCAAAAATCCCGACCGCCTGTCCAAAGCAGACCGCTTGAACTACATCGTCAACCGAATGCGAGCGGATCAGGACATCACTCCTCCCGCTCTAGCGGAGGAACTGCACGTCTCCGAACGCACCATCTATCGCGACCTGCGCACCCTCGAGAAAAAGCAGTCGTTCAAAAAGCGGTACAGTCGGCGGGAGGGCCGTTATGTGTTCGAGAATGAACTGACGCTGCCCCCGTTGTCCCTGACTCCCTCGGAGGCGCTGGCTCTCTATACTGCCGCCTCCAATCCTGCGCTCGCCAGCGACAACTTCTTTTCCACCGATCTACGCTCCGGGCTGGCGAAGATAACCGCCTCGCTGGCCCCGGAAGCCGCCAAAGAGGTCGGCGCGCTGGAGAATCGTGTGGCCGTCGGGCCGCTGACGCTGACCACCGAGAACATCCAGCGGCCCAACATGGAACGCATCAAGCGGGCCATGCGCTCCAATCGCAAGCTGCGCATTCGCTACTGGTCGGCCAGTAGCGACAGCGAGCGCACGCTGGTCGTCTCCCCCTACGATCTGCGGTTCATGCGCCGCAACTGGTATCTGCTCGCCAACTCGGAGGAGCATGGGGGCGTGCGCACCTTCAAGCTCAGCCGTATCCGCGCCGTCGAGATCCTGCCCGACCGCTTCCGCTATCCGCGCCACTTCTCAGCGGATGAGTACTTCTCCCGCGCCTGGGAGATGTTCGGCGGCACGGACGAGGAGATCACCATCCGCGTCCGCTTTGCGCCCCAGGTGGCCGCGCTCGTGGTGGACAGCCGGGGACGCCAGTTCGCCGCCATGGAGACGGAGCCGGACGGCTCGCTGGTCTGCACGGCCGTCGTCAACAGCGTCAAAGAGATCTCCTGGTGGATTCTCTCCTACGGCAGCGCGGCGGAAGTCCTCAGCCCGCCGGAGTTGCGCGCCGCCTTCGCGCAAACCGCCCGCGAGATGGCCGCCCTCTACGCCAACCCCTAGCCTCCCCCGCAACGCAGCCCGCTCTCCCATGCCGGAGAAAGGGAGCGCCTCCTCAATAAATCCCCTGAAACTTGCCGGAGTGTTCTGCCGATAATCAGACCAGGCAAACCGACGAAAGGCACACCCTATGTCTGTTCCCGGCTCTCTTACCCCTTCAGCCCCTCGGAGTAGCGTCGCTTATTCCCTCCCCTCTAACGCCCAACGCCCAGCGCCTGACGCTTCCCCCCTCTGCACCCTGGCAAACCCAAGTTCCGAGGAAGAGGCTGCCTGGCGGTCACTGGCCGTCGAGGTCTACACCGGGCAGCCTGATGCCGATCCGGCAGCCTATCGCCGTATCTACGAGAGCGGCCAGCTACCGCGCAAAAAGGTGTGGGAGACGACTCAGGTAGCCTATGGGCTGCGCGCCCTCGGCTTTTTAGAAGGCGATTCCGTCGGGCTGGGCGTGGGCTGCGGCGTCGAACCACTCCTCTACTTCCTGGCCTGCCATACCGCCCGCCTCTACGCGACCGACCTCTACGGCTTCGGCTGGGTGACGGCCCCGCTGGAGATGCTGCACGACCCGGCGCGCTACGCGCCCTACGACTATCCTCGCGACCGCCTGACCGTGCTGCAGATGAACGGCCTGGGGCTGGTCATGCCGGACGCCAGCGTGGATTTCGTCTACTCCATCTCGACCATAGAGCATTTCGGCGGGCCGCGCTACGCGCTGGCGCACGCGCGCGAAGCCGCGCGCATCCTGAAGCCCGGCGGCGTGCTGGCGTTCTCGACGGAGTATGTGCTGCAAGAGGGCGCGCAGGGACTTTCTCCCAACGCCAGAGACTTCTTCAACCGCACGATGCTGGACTGGCTGATCCTCAACAGCGGCCTGGAGCGCATCGGCCCGCTCGACCTGACGCCCGCGCCCGAACTGCTGGACGATCCCGGAGTCATCCTGCTGCCGGAATGGACGCTGGCGCAGGCGCATTTCGACCGCCTCAGCGTCCGCCTGGACGATACCCTGTTCACGGATGTTGTCCTGTTCCTGCGCAAGCCCGTATAGGCCAGGTACTGAAAGTACCCGTCTGGGTGGCGCTGCGCGCCGAGCGTCCTCGCGGACGCACACTGCTTTGTCCGTCCGAAGGACGGTTGGCCGAAGGCCCTCCAGACGGGTACTTTCAGTACCCGGCCAGATCGTCCGCATAACCGTACTGGCGCGTGTGGGCCTCTTCCAGATAGGCGGCCAGGAGCGCGATGGCCGCCTCGATATCCTCGACGTGCGCCATCTCGTTGACCGTATGGACATAGCGCGTAGGAACGGAGAGCGTGAAACTCGGCACGCCGCCGCGACTGCGCTGAATGCCGCCCGCATCCGTGCCGCCGCGCGGCAGTATCTCCAACTGATACTTGATCCCCTTTTTCTCGGCCACATCCCGGAAATGCCGCACCAGCTTCGGATGGCAGAGCAGGGAGGAGTCGGAGATTTTGATGGCCGCGCCGTTGCCGAGGCGCGTCACCTGCTCATGGTCCGAGGGGCCGGGAAAGTCGTTGGCGAGCGTGACATCGAGGGCGATGCCGATGTCCGGCTGGAGCGTATAGGCTGCCGTCTGCGCGCCGCGCAGCCCCACCTCCTCCTGCGTCGTCGCGACGGCCAGCAGATTGGCCCTGACGGGCGTGGACTGAATCCGGCGCAGCGCCTCGATCATCACGAAGACGCTCAGGCGGTTGTCCAGGCTTTTGCTGATGACCGTGTCGCCCACGCGCTCGGTCGTCCGATCCATCGTCACCATGTCGCCCGGCTCGACCAGCGCCTTCACCTTCTCGCCCGGCAGTCCCAGGTCTACATAGAACTCCTCGATCTTCGGCGGCTTGTTGGCCTCTTCGGGCGTCAGCAGGTGGATCGGCTTGGCGGCGGGCATCAGGGTTCCGCGCAGCGACTGCCCGGCGAAGCCATGCACCATCACGCGCTGCGCCACCATCACCCGCGCATCCCACCCGCCGACCGGCTGCAAGCGGATAAAGCCCCGGTCGTCTATGTGCTTGACCAGGAAGCCGATCTCGTCCAGATGCGCGGCGATCATCACGCGCGGGCCGTCCAACGCCCCTTTCTTGAACCCGATGAGGTTGCCCATCACGTCGGCTTCGAGGGTATCGGTCAGCGGCTTCAGTTCTTCGATGACGACCTTGCGCAGCCGCTCTTCCCGGCTGCTGATGCCCGGCGTCTCGCAGAGGCGTTTCAGTAGGTCGAAATTCAGTTCACTCACCGTGCGCTCCTTAAGGCTCCCCTCTCCTTGTTCCTGGGAGAGGGGAGCCGATTTATCCTGGATATGCGCGACTCAGGGAGCGGAATCCTGCCGACGGTGGTAGAGCAGGAAGTCCGGCCCGCGCCCCGGCACATGAAACTCGCGGATATAGTCGTACTGCGCTGCCAGCAGGGCGCTATCATGCAGGGTGATCGCCCTGACCTCGCTCGGACGCAGGCAGAGCCACTCCGGGCGGAAGCGGCGCACCATATCGGCGAGGAAATCGGGCTGGCGATAGGAGACGAAGACCTCCGGCGAGACGAGGCCGATCATGTCGAGGATGGGCCGCTGCGAGTAGTACCCGACATAGCCGATGGGTTCGAGCAGGATGCGCTCCTTTGGGCGGGCGTGGGCGCACAGCCAGAGGCCCATCGGCACGCGCAGCGTGTCCTCCTGCCACTGCGCCCGCGCGATGTCGGCGCGGACCGAACGCAGATGCGCCAATCCCAACAGCCCGAACGCCAGCAGCGCCATCGGCCAGGCACGCCGCAGAGCCGCAGATGCCGGCAGCCGCCTGCCGATCAGCCGCACGATTCCATCGCCGCCGAGCGCCGCGATGCCCAGGAACAGAGGCCAGGGCGGAAGGAAGTACCAGGGAAACGCCGGGACGCGCGAGGCCAGCATCGTGCCGTAGTAGATCAGCAGCCAGAGGAGGGGGAGACCTAATGACCTAACCCCCCGTCCCCCTTCCCTGCCCGCTCGTTCCTCGCTAGGGAAGGGGGTGACCCAATCTTGTACGTTCTCTTGGAGTCTATCCTTCCCCTCAAGTGGGTTTTTAAGACCTGGTTCAACGGAAGAGGCTCCCGACACCCCCTTCCCTGCGAAGCGCATTAGGGAAGGGGGCCGGGGGGTTAGGTCTGCCAGAATCCGGGCCGCGCCTACCATGAAAAGCAGCGTCACAGCGCGCTGGAACCAGCCCGACGTGAACTGCGTCGCGAAGGCGTCCAGGATCAGCGCGCGGGAGGTTGTCATGCCGTGCGAATAGACGTAGATCTTGGCGATGAATGAGGTGGGAATCGGGGAGCCGAAGTAGGCGAAGGCGAAGCCCAGCCAGGGCAGCGCGACCAGCAGCAACAGACCCACGCCGCGCCAGGGGATTCGCCGCACCTGCCAGGCCAGTCCCGCCGCCAGCAGCAGGAACAGCAG
>Ga0070741_10011851_pt1 | contig 15948 bp, 13 predicted proteins | sample Coa_R1_4_FD_66440 | JGI IMG/M metagenome (GOLD analysis project Ga0070741, IMG submission 66440) | Surface soil microbial communities from Centralia Pennsylvania, which are recovering from an underground coalmine fire - Coalmine... | ecosystem: Environmental > Terrestrial > Soil > Unclassified ...
AACCAGCTCGCGCACCTGTTCTTCGCTGCCTGATGGACCATAGGCATCTGCCAAGCGTTTGACCAGCGCCCGGAACGGGTCATGCGCGCTATTGTTCGCTGGCGCGTTCGCGCTTGCTTCGGGCGAACTCATGTCAAAGGCAGGAAAATGAGTACCTTCACGCACACGGGAATTCTGTCGAGCCATAAAATCCTCATTCGATTGCGCCAACAAATTTGGGCAAAGCGGCGCGCAAGAGTTTCAAGGCATTTGCGAAATCGTCCAACGAAATCACGGCGGCAGGCGAATGAATGTAGCGCGCGGGAATGGACACCACCGCGCTCGGTACACCCTGCCGTACGCGATGCAATTGACCTGCATCCGTGCCGCCGATCAACGGCTGTTTGAATTGATAAGGAAGCCGATGCTCACGGGCGGTATCTTCCAAAATACGCACCAGCCTCTTGTCCGCCAGCAAACCGCGATCCGCGATGGTCAGCGCGGGCCCGGCACCCAGTTCCGTGCCGGGCGATTGCTCGCGCGAGCGCGGTAAATCATCGCAGACCGTCGCTTCTAACACGAGCGCAATCTCCGGTGCAACCGAAAAGCCCGCCGCACGCGCGCCCCGCGCCCCAATTTCCTCCTGCGTCGTGAACACCGCATAGAAATCGAACGGATACATCTCGCGCGTCAATTCCAGCAAGAGCGCGCACCCCGCGCGGTCATCCAGCGCCTTGCCCCGCGCGCAATTATCGCCAAACGGCGCGTACTGTGTAGCAAAGGTCACATAATCGCCCGGCGAAACAACCCGCGCGGCATCCTCCCGCGACGTTGCGCCAATATCAATTCGCAAATCCTCGGCGGGGACAACTTTCTTTCGCTCCGATTCGGTACTGCGATGACGCGGTTTGAACCCGATGACGCCGGGCACTCCTCCCGCGCCAACGAGCACGCTACTGCTCGGCAAAATGCGGTCATCTATTCCGCCCACTTTTTCAAAGAGCAAATAGCCATCGCAGTCAATGTGGGTAATCAGCAGACCCACTTCGTCCATGTGTGCCGCGACAAGGATTTTCAAGGATGGCGCGCGTGACGCGCCTTTGCGCGCAGCGCGTTTCAACGCAATCAAATTCCCCAGCGCATCAATGCGATATTCGTCAACCGATTTTTCGAGCTGTTCGGCAATCAAAGCGCGCACCGCAGATTCATCCCCAGACACACCGCGCGCATCCGAAAGTTTTTCCAAAATCATTTAGTACCGTCTTTTCGCAGCAGATTTAATGCGGCGCGTAGATCGGCGCAGCGCGGCTTGGCGTCGCAACGTGCGACGCGGCGTAACACGTCGCCTCGCGCGCGGCTGCATCGTGCGGCGTTTTGCCTTGCGCGCCGGCGCACGTTTTGCGGCTTTCGGTTTGCGTACCGAAACAGTCTGCTTGTCCCAAACAAAGCCATCGCTTTGCAACACTAAATCTTCATGGCCCAATGAAGCAATAAAGACGCGCACGAGTTCAGCGGCGCGCGCAATATCATCGAGCTGCACGGTTTCCACCGACGTATGCATATAGCGCAGCGGCAGTTCGACCAATCCCGTCGGCACACCTTCCCCCGCGACCTGCATCATCCACGCATTCGTGCCCGTATTCGAGCCATACACCGTGATTTGATGAGGAATTTGTTCGCGCGTAGCCGCTTGCTGCAATTTTTCAAACACGTACGGATGGATATTCGCGCCGCGCGCAATGCAAGGTCCTTCTTTCAAGCGCGGAAGTTGTTCCTCGTTCAAACCCGCCTGTTGCGCGTGCGTCACGTCGAGACAAATGGCAATCTGCGGCTGAATCTTAAAGGTCGAAGTGAGTGCGCCCACGTACATTGAGCTGTCTTCTTCATTCACATTGGCGACGACATACACATCCCACGTATGCTTGACATTTTGCAATTGACGCAGCATTTCGAGCAGCACGACAAGACTGGCACGGTCATCAAACGCTTTGCCTGCAAAAAAATTATTCCGCAGCGGAATCACATTTTGATTCAGCGTAATGAAATCCCCCACGCTCACCAACTCTTGCAGCCGCTCCGCCGACAGACCCACATCAATATACAAGTCACTCAACGCCAACGTTTTTTTGCGGTCTTCGGCGGTCAGCACATGCGGCGGGCGCGCGCCAATCACGCCCGGCAATGCTTTGCGTCCATGCACCAATACGCTTTGCGCGGGCAGCACGCGCGGGTCGAACATCCCAATCTCATCAAAGCGAATGAGACCATCTTCAACACTCGTGACGATGAACCCAATTTCGTCCATGTGTGCTTCGACCAGTACGCGCGGCGCTTGCGTGCGTGCGGTGCGGCGCGTTTGCGCCCGTTTAATCCCAATCACCGAGCCGAGCGGCGTCATTTCGATCTCGTCAACAAGTTTTTTGAGTTCGCGGGTAAAGAGGCTACGCACGTCATCTTCATAGCCCGACGCGCCATGAGTCTGCGAGAATTTGGTGAGGAGGTCAGCCAATGTATTCATCGAAAAAGAGACGCCAGCCTGAACCTATAAAGGCAATTGCAAGCGGCGTTCGTGACATTCTAGTTGAAAACCGCGCGGCGTCAACTAACAACACAAAACCGCCCTTTTCAGCGAAAAAAGGGCGGTTTCTCAACTAAAACCCGAAGAGTCGCCGACGTCCCGAGCGCAGTCGAGAGATTGTCGGACGGAGGCACCCTCCGGTTTTACTTACCAAGAGCCTGTCTTAAACCTGCTAGGCATATGGGTAATGCATCGGCAGACACTCGGTGAGGTGATTCGTGCACCCTCTGTCGCCAACTCGATTCATCGAGTTTTTACCTACTTAGTCATCGAATTTATTCGACGGCATTGCTACGGCGCAAACGAAAGCGTAATGCTATTTTCAGTCGTGCTAATCGTTTGAAGCTGCAATCCAGTATTCGCCTGCACGTTGGCGAACTGTTGATTCAATTGCGCTTCCGCCGTCGCTTGAATTTGATTAATCTGCGGCTGAATCAAACTGGCTGGTACGCCAAATCCACCAACACTCACATTGTAGATATTGATGACGATTCGACCATTCACGACCGAGAACAGGACGTTGGCTTTGACGTTGGCACTGATGAACGAGTTGACCTGAATAGTCGCCGTAAAATCTGCGGTATTGCCAGCGTGCAAATCCAGTTGCGCGCTTTGCACCTGACCGTTGGGTGGTATTCCAACCGTGAGCTGCTGATTCATAAACCGTTCACTCAACGTCACGATCATATCCGCGCTCGTCGTCTGCGCGTCGAGTGGCTGCAACGGTGGCACCGCCTGCACAGTGGTTGTCGCGCGCGTGACGGGAATCACTCCCGCAAGAACCGCCGCGCCGCCTGCGCCCAACAACATAACGATGGCGAGCATCGTCCCAAGAACAAACTTCATTCCGTACCCTCCTTACTGATTTCATTCCTAGTCATAGGAACGTCCGAATCCATTCTACGTTCAGCAAATTTAAGAATCATCGTATCCTCTGTTGTTTCTATTTCGCACAATTCCACATGCATATCATTCTGCACCTGCGCGAGCGATTCATTCAATTTCGCTTCGCCTGCCGCAATAATTTCATTGACAAAACGATCAATCACAATACGCGGGACATTCAGACCACTGACCTGCACATTCTCCACATACAGTTGCACTCGTCCTTGATTTAGAACAAACCGTAGGTTAGTAATCGGACGCAAATTCAGCTTCAAACCCCATTTTGAAACCGTTGCCTGCACAATGACACGCGCCCGCTGTCCCGGCTCTACTTCCAGCGACGCGTCATTCAATTTCAAATCAAACAGCGCGCGTTCCGCGTGTGGGATTTCCTCCTCAACTTGAATCGGCTCTGCCGCCAACGTCTCACCCAATTGGTCGTTCAAGAACGATTCCACCAGCACCACCATCACAACCGGCGCGCCGATGGGCGTTTCTGGTTTCGGTAACGGCGTCGTTGACGAATCCCGCAGCAATACCCAGACGCCAACTGCTCCCGCGCCGAGTGCGATGAGGATGCCAACAAGGATGCCAAGCAGGAATTCCATGAAACGCGCTCCGTAGGGCAAATTTGTTGCGACGCAGTTCGTCGCCATTTGCCCTACATGGCATCCGGCGCGCTCACGCCCATCAAATCCAGCGAGCGCGCCAGCACCTGCTTGGTCGCGGTCACGAGAGCCAAACGCGTCTTGCTGATTTCCGCATCGGCAGGGTCAGACGATAGAACACGACACTGTTTATAAAATTGATGAAAACTCGCGGCGAGGTCTATTGCATAATGTGGCAGATGATGCGGTTCTAGCTTCAGTGCCGCGTATTCGACAACCTCCTCCAATTTCAACATCTGCTTGATGAGCTCCAATTCTGCCGGATGGCTCAACAAGCCAAGATTCGCGCCTTCCGGATGGATGCCCGCATCCGCCGCATTCCGCAAGATGCTGGCAATCCGCGCGTGTGCATATTGGACGTAATAAACCGGGTTTTCGTTCGATTGCTGGACGGCGAGTTGCAGGTCAAAATCCATTGCCGCGTCCGCCGAACTCGTAATCAGCAAAAAGCGCACCGCGTCCGCGCCGACATCGTGAATCAAGTCTTCAAGCGTATCAAATTCGCCCGAACGCTTGGACATACGAACCCGTTCTCCGCCGCGCGTCAGGCGCACAAGCTGATACACAATAATCGTAATGCGCGCGGGGTCAATCCCCAATGCCCTGGCCGCTGCCATCACGCGCGGGACATCGCCCTGATGATCCGCGCCCCACACATAAATCGCGCGGTCATAGCCCCGCAGCACCAGTTTGTTCCACATATAGGCAAGGTCGGAGGCGAGATACGTCGGGCGTTCGTCAGCTTCAGGAACAATTTTTGCAGAGCGTACCAGTACCGCATCTTTCTCCAACCCAAATTCCGTCGCCTTGAACCACAGCGCGTCATCTTTGATATAAGTTAGGTTCAGCGAGGCAAGTTTTTGCAACACCTCATCCAGCAACCCGCTTGTCCGCAAGCTCTCTTCCGAAAACCAATTGTCGAAAACAACCCGCACGCGCGCCAACGTTTCCTTATTTGCCGCGCTCATCATTTCAACGCCCAGCCGTTTCAAAATCCGAATCGCTTCATCCTTCGGCATGGCGAGATACTTGTCGCCGTCGCGTTCAAGGATGGCACGCGCAATGTCGTTGACGTATTCGCCTTTATAACCCTCTTCCGGGAATGGCTCATCGCGCCCGAGCTGCTGCGCGTACCGTGCGTAAATACTTTCGCCCAGATGCCGCACCTGCGAACCCGCATCGTTCACGTAATATTCCGTTTCAATCCGATACCCCGCCGCCCCCAAAATTCGCGCCAGCGTATCGCCCAGCGCCATATTGCGCGCCGAGCCAACCGTTAACGGACCGGTCGGATTGGCGCTCGTGTGTTCAACCTGCATGCGCTGTCCATTCCCCAAATTCACATCGCCAAAACGCGCGCCCGCTTCGCGGATCCGCGCCACCTGCCCTGCAACCCACGCAGGCGCAAGCGTGAAATTGATATAGCCCGGCGCAACGGTTTCAATTTTTCCGAGCGCGAGGTCAGACGGCATGAATTGAGCAATCGTCTGCGCGATTTGCAGCGGCGCGCGCCGCGCCACAGATGCCAGCTTGAGCGGCAGAGCTGACGAGTAATCCCCCATATCCGCTCGCGGTGGGCGCGTAATTTCGACAGGTGGAATTTCAAAGGCAGGCAAAGCCTTCGCCGCTTGCGCGGTAAGAATAGCATTCCGTGTGAGTTCAGCGATAGTGTTGCGAATCATGGGTTAGCCGTTCTCTGAAAAGTTGAGACTCCAAGCTTCAACCTTCGAGGTCGGCGATGCAACGCATCGCATGAGACCCTCGAAGGTTTAACGTCATGGCGTCGAGATAACAGATGCCTGCTGCTTGTTGTACATCTCGTTAGAATAGACAATGGTTCGAGTCACATTGAATTGCGAATCGAGGGCGATAGACATGATGCTCAACGCTGGCATGGTCAAATCAATATGCTTGCGCGAATTCAAATCGAAATAAATCCCGCCCTCTTTCTGCTCCTCGCCCGAATTCAAAACAAGCTGAAACTGGACATCGGCGCGCCCGCGATTAACCAAAACGATATAGGAATTTCCCGTGCGCGAATCGCGCGACGCGTGCGCCGTTACATTTCCTACATGAGATGCGAGCGGCACGACACGGTCACCGTACTCGGCGTACATTTGCGCGGCGTAATAAATAGGGCGTCGCGTATCTGCCTCTTTGTTGACGAGCCCGAGCGAATCATCGCTGTGCGCATTCCAGATATTCACCATCGCAACGCCAGATTCCGCCATTTGCCCCAACGTTTCCGTCATCCACAATGCTGCCCAAAACGAGGAACTACTCCCCGGCCCACTATCGCGCCAATTCCATGACAAATTCATTTCCGTAAAAGCAAGCGGAATCTCGCGCCCGGTGATTTGTTGAATGTGCTGGCGCAGCGCGCGGACGCGTTCAGATATTTCCAGCGCATCGCGCATGATACTACTGGAATTCGTCACATTCCCACTGAACGGATAGCGATGCAAGGAAATCACATCTACGCGGTCGCCGTTCGTTTGCAAAAATGGGGTGAGCCAATCGTTGGCGGGAATTTTGGCATCGTATGCACTCGCCAGTTCGGGCCCAAAGACCAGAATTCGTGGATCAACCGCTTTCATCGCGTCGCGGAAATTGCGCCAATCCACCAGCCACTTTTGCAGGGTCTGCGTGCGACGATCTTTATCGGGTTCATTCCCAATCGCCCAAAAGCGCACGTCATAGTTTTTTTCCTGATTGACGTAACGCACAACGCTCGCCGCGAATTCGGGATCTGCGCCTGTGTATGGCACCTGAATCAATGGCTCGACGTTGAGCGCGCGACAATCGAGAATAAAACGGTCAAGCTCTGCCCAATTAAAATCGGCGCGTTCAATCTTTTCCCGCTCCACCGTTTCGCCGCCATACCGTAACACGACAAAATTCAACGGCGCAAGTTGTTTCAGAACGGGCTGATCGAATTTGAGCGTCCAATAATTCAATGAAAAAAACGCAGGGCTGATTTGGAACTCGGCGGGGCTGGCGATGTTGAGCACTGTTTCACGCGGCACACGTCTTGCTCCCCCGATAGTAGCAGGTATCGCATACGGATTGGGGGCCGCGGTTACTGATGGCGTGAGCGAAGGCGCAGGTGTTGGCGTCTGCGTCAAGGTCTCTGTCGGCGCGCGGGTCGCGGTGTACGTGAAGGACGGCGTGTCGCTGGGCGTTGTCATCGGCGAGGCAACGACAATCACGACGCGCGCGGGCTGGGCGGTTGCAGTGGGAACGGGGTCAGTTTGTAAAGTGCAAGCGCTTGCACAAGCACTCAACAAAATTGCAACAAGGACATATTTCAACATTCGCAAAAAGCATCAAGAGCCTATCCGCAAAACCTGACAGACGGTAATTGCGAGTTGTCATTGCGAGCCGTCTCGAGCGGAGCGTTTGGTTGCAGGTTTTTGCCGCTCGGTTATGCCGAGCCAAAAACCGCAACCGAGCAGGCGAGAGATTGCGGCGATGCATCAAGTGCCTGTTTTGGTCGTTTCGGCTTTGCCGAAACAGTATCAAGAACAGTTCGCGACCTTCGGTCGCACACTTCACATCGCCGAAATCTCTTCTTAGCTGGACTTGGTCCATTTGTTCAGAATATCTCGGAAAAGAGGTGTAAAGTGGTACTCGGCTTTTCGAGGTGAAATTCATCGCCCAGCGCAAAAATTTGCCTATAACCCCCATGAATTCTAGATTCGTTGATTTGTAAATGGACCAAGTCCAGCTAAGACGGAGCGATTTCAGACGTGGACTGCTCGCGGGCGCGGTCCAAATAATTATTGCGCGGTGACCAGACCGCAAATTGATACAACCCATATAACTGCGCGAGATGATAGGTCAGCTCGTCGGGCGCGACATTGGTCGCAAGGCGCGGGTCGGTGACGAGAAAACGAATGGCGATTTGCCAATCATGTACGCCCGGCTCAAATTTTCCCAGCGTCGTATTCAATACGTTCAAATCCACCAGACGCGCGCAGCGCACCCGCAAAACCTCTGTCCCCTCGCGTCGCAAGGTCAATGCGCCTTCACCGCCCAGCTCTGCCAGAATTTGGCGCAGCGTCCTTTTTTCCGGCGCGCCCTGCGTCAGTTTGTTGTAAAAATTTTGCGCGTCCAGTCGTGCGCTGGCGGGGATCGTCAATTCAATAAAGACGCCGCGCCCGTCCAGTCCGATGCCGAGCCACGCCAATTCATCCCAATGCGGCATCATTCCGCCAAATTGCTTTTGCATTAGCCGCACGACGGTTTCGGCTTTGGTATAGCGCAGAGTCAAGGCGTGAATCGTGGGACATTCTGCCGTTACTTGCGTTGGTGAGAACGACCATTCGGGCCGAAAATACAAGTCCCAGCGCCGCGCGCGAACCTCACTATAGATGCGTTCATGCAGCCACACCAATTGATTGCGTGACTGCTTACGCGCAAAATCATACGCGGGATCGGATGCCGCCTCGCCTTGCAGTGCTTTCAGGTCATTGAGCGAAAAGAGATTCATCCTTTGACCTTTTTCATCTCGTCCCAATTCGCACCGATTTTGACTTCGACCCCTAATGGTGTCACAAGCCGATACGCATTTGCCATGATGTCGTGAACAAGCAGGATCACGTCGTCCACTTCATTCTTTGGCACTTCGAGCACCAGTTCGTCATGCACCTGCAAAATCATCTGGCTCTTGAATTTCTTCTTATGCAATGCCTCATGCAAATGCACCATCGCAATTTTGATAATGTCAGCGGCGGTGGCTTGAATCGGCATGTTAATGGCTTCGCGTTCGGCTTGATTCTTGACGCCGATCGGCAACTTTCGCCCCGACGCAAGTTCAGGGAAATAACGCCGCCGTCCTAACAGCGATTCGACATAGCCTTTTTCGCGCGCCATCGCCTTAGTTCGTTCCAAATAATCGCGAACACGTGGATACTTGGCGTAATAGTTAGTAATCAGTTTGCGTGATTCTTCCAGCGAAAGTTCAGTGCGCCCCGCCACGCCCCAATCGCTGATGCCATACGCGACGCCAAAGTTAATCGTCTTGCCAAGCCGACGCATTTGCGGCGTGACTTCCGAAAGCGGAACGTTGAACAGCGTCGCGGCAGTGCTGGCGTGAATGTCCTCGCCATCCTCGAACGCTTTCAAGAGATTTGGGTCTTTGGATACATGTGCCAGAATCCGCAGCTCGACCTGCGAATAGTCGGCGGACATCAACACGCTGCCCTTCGGTGCAATAAACGCCCGCCGCACGCGGCGACCCAATTCAGTCCGCACCGGAATGTTTTGCAGGTTCGGATTGGATGACGATAAACGCCCTGTGACCGCGCCCGCTTGATTGAAACTGGTATGCACACGCCCATCGTTCGGGTTCACCAATTGCGGCAGTGCATCCACATACGTTCCTTTTAATTTGGCAAGCTCCCGATGTTCCAGAATCAAAGGAATGACCGGATGCTGTTCGCGCAAACTTTCCAAAACACCGGCGGCAGTAGAAATTTTCCCGGTGCTGGTGCGATCCAACCCGTGCGACGAAAGCCCCAGCTTTCCGAACAACGCATCGCTCAATTGCACAGGCGAACCGAGATTGAACGGACCGCCGCACATTTCGTAGATTTGCGTTTCAAGCGCGTTCATGCGCGCGGTAATTTCATCCGAAAGCTCGTGCAGCAATTCCAAATCAAGCAGCACGCCCGCGCGTTCCAAATCCACAATCACAGGCACGAGCGGCATTTCCAATTCATAAAATAATTTATCCAGCCCGCGTTCTTCCAACAAAGGTCTGTAATGCTCATAGAGACGATAGGTGTAATCCGCATCGGCAGAGGCGTACTGCGTCAACTTATCCACGCTCACCTGGTCCATGCTGATTTGATTCTTGCCTTTGCCAATCAGCGCCTCGATTTCGGTCATCTGCGCGCCAAAGTGGGTGAACGCCAAATCTTTGAGACCGACTTTTTGCGAGCTCGGCTCAATCAGGTGCGCCGCAATCATCGTGTCAAAGTCAATACTGCTCACCGTAAAACCGCAATTCCGCAGCACGCCCCAATCGTAACTGGCGTTATGCGCGACTTTATGAATCTTGGGGTCGGCGAACAGCGCATCCATTTTCTCGCGCACGACCTCTAACGGGAGCCTTGCGAACGAATGCGCGATGCGCCCTTCGGGATCGTCGGTGGGAATCGCTTGCACCGTCGCGTCGAACAACAACGGCTGGCTTTTTTCTTTCGCCGTGCGCGCAGGCGCTTTCGGTTTCACCGCTTTTTCGCGTGAGGCTTTCGCTTCCGAAGCAATCGGAATGTAATACGCTTCGCCGTTCCCCACTCCAATCGCCATCCCGACGAGATTCGCGCGCACAGGGTCAAGGTCTGTCGTCTCGACATCCACGACAAATGTCTTTGCTTTTTTAATTCGTTTTACCAATTGGTCCAGCTCGGCTTCGGTGAGCACAGAACGATAATCGGTTTCAATTTCTTCTTCTTTCGCGCCGCCTTTTGGCGTAGCGTCCGAAGCCGCCGACGTATCCGGCAAGCGCGCGACCAGTGATTGAAAACCAAGTTCGCGGAACAATTGAATGACGCGGTCGCGGTCATAGTCGCCAAAGCGCGCCAGCTCGAGGTCAAGCGTCACGGGCGCGTCGCAATCAATCTGGACGAGCCGCTTGTTCAATTCCACTTGCGGACGCGCGCTTTCAAGCCGTTCGCGCAGCTTGCCCTCAATCTCGCCGATATGCTGATAAATGCCTTCGACGCTCCCATAATCTTGCAACAGCTTGGTCGCCGTCTTGTCGCCGACGCCCGCTATACCGGGGATATTGTCCGACGCATCGCCGCGCAGTGCTTTGAAATCAATCAACTGCTGCGGCCCAAAGCCAAAGCGTTCTTGCACCGCCGCCTCGTCGTACAGTTTCAACTCGCCCGTATAACCGACAATCATCAGCACCTTGGTCTTGTCATTCACCAATTGCAGCGTATCGCGGTCGCCCGTGAAAATGACCGTATCAAGCCCACGCTTTTCCGCTTGCGTGGCGAGCGTGCCAATCAAATCGTCTGCCTCATAGCCTTCCAGAGCAAATACAGGAATGCCTATCGCCTGACAAAATTCGCGGCAGCGCGCAAATTGCGAGCGCAAATCATCCGGCGTCGAGGGGCGCGTCGCTTTATATTCGGCAAATTGTTCCGCGCGGAAGCTTCTACCCACATCAAACGCCGCGATCACATACTGCGGCTCTTGATCCTTGATTGCTTTCAAGAGCGTACTGACAAACCCATATACCGCTTTGGTTGGCTCGCCCATCGGCGATTGCAGGTCAGTCTCAATCGCGTGAAACGCGCGATGAATCAAAGCATGAGCATCTACCAGTAAAAGTTTACCTTCTGCCATATTCATTCCAACATTCTAAAGCGCAAGTCCATTTGTCATTTCGAAGCGTAGTTGCGACGCAGTTCGTCGCCGAAATCATCGCTCTGCGCGAATGAGATTTCTCGCAAGGCCCGCCCCGAAGAATTGAGGGAACGGCTCGAAATGACAATTCACATCAACAAACAAAAAAGGCTTGCAAGCCCTCCCGTTACTGTGAGCGGGAATCAAACGACTTGCAAACCTCAACGGATTCTTTCGTCGTGCTGCATCGCAGCGCAGAATGCGATTATGTAGTACAAAGGTTTATCCGCATTCGCAATTAGGAAAGACGTTCGAGGTCAGGAACCCCACTCTGGCTCAATTCATCCCAACGCTCTTCGGGATTGTGTACCCGCCACTCAATGACCACATCCCCATTGTCATTCCGATACGCTGCCAGTGCCCGATGCCCCAACACCCGCTCGAACGCTTCCAAGAGGTCTTTGTGCGGTTCTTTCATCGTCACGCGAAAATACTCATTCGGAACAAACTCCACATCGAACGGCACAGTGGATTTCCACAATCCCGTTAAACGAATCGGCGGCTCGGGGTTCAGACACGTAAAGTACGTCTCCCCAAACCCATGCGCCCAAAATGCAAGGCGAATCGCGTTTTCAATCCCGTGTCGGGAGGCAGGTAATTTTTTCGCGAACCAGTACGGGGTCGGCATCATCGGCTCCGGCAACCTGTCATTGCGAGGGAGCGTGGCGACCGAAGCGATCTCCTACTCGGTTAGGAGATCGCTTCGCAAAGACGGCTCGCAATGACGTAAGATACACGTTTAGATTTGCAATCAATTATATTGTAGCATAGGGCGCGCGTCATGCAAAATAGTTTGCGGCGCGGTTTGAAAATCAAGCGTTTTCTCCGAATCCTCCGCGCGCTCCAACTCATTCACCAAGTCATCGAACTGCACAACCGTTTCGGCGGTCAAAAGCGGCACGCGCAGCCAACTTTCGCCCGGCAGCCCTTGAATGTATTTCACCGCGTGCTTGCGAAACAAAATCAACCCGCGCCGTTGCCCATAAAAATCAAGATTGAGCGAAAGATGCCGGCGCAGCACGGCAATCCGTTCCTCAACTGAAACATCTACGCGGTCACGGCGTGAAAAAATCCAGGGATTACCGATAGCGGCGCGCCCAATCATCACCGCATCGCAGCCCGTATGCGCCTTGATCCGCGCAATATCCGCCACCGTTTTCACATCCCCATTCCCAATAACGGGAATTTTGACCGCCTGCTTGACCTCCGCAATCGCATCCCAGTCCACCGTCCCCTGATACGCCTGCGCTTTCGTCCGCCCATGCACCGCAATAAGACTCGCGCCGTGGTCTTCTAACAGGCGCGCAATGTCCACATAATTGCGTAAAGTGTCATCCCACCCCAAGCGAATTTTTCCAGTAACAGGCACGCGCAGTTCCCGTGTCCACGCATCAAACACCCGCGCGATGCGTTCCGGATACCGCAGCATCCCCGACCCCGCACCGCGTTCCGCAATATCTTTGACATAGCAGCCCATATTCAGGTCAATAATGTCGGGCCCACGCGCCTCAATCCGCTTCGCCGCCTCGATAAGATGCTCGACATTGTGACCATAAATCTGGAACGTCATCGGGCGCTCACTGGGGTCGAACATCAATTTATGCGCGACCACATCCGATGGCAACGCATCATCACGCATGGCGCGTCGGATAGACTGGGTGCGTGATGATGCGTTGGCGCGACGTTTCACCAATTCATCCACATTCACAAATTCGGTGTACGACATAGCCGACCCGAGCTCGCGACAAATCAGCCGAAATGGCAAATCCGAAAACCCATCCATCGGCGAAAGAATCAAATCGCCATAGACCGGAATTTCGCGCACGAAAAACGCCGGACGCAGTTCAGGCAGCGAATCTATAAAATTCGATTGCGGAGCAAAAGTGGTATTCGATTGCATAGTCAACCTAATGATTATATCCAACGACCCAAGAAATAGAAAACGCCGCGCGAATAGCGCGGCGTTGAACTTTTGCATTCATTTTGTTTGAGGTGATTCGCCTCCCTGCCAACTCGATTCATCGAGTTTTCACCTACCTAGCTCGCGCACTACGTTCGTTGTGCATAGCACGACGAATTACCATTCGATGGCGTTGCCGCCAATGGAAGCGGTTGACATCGTTAGCTAACTTTTAAGACGCCCTCTCACGGAGTAATCGTATCCGTCGGCGTCGGCGTGAGCGTAAAAGAGTCAAAAATTGTTTCGGTGAACGTCACTTCGGCGGTGGGAGTCTCCGTTAAAAAAGCCAGAGTCGGGCTTTCGCTCGGCGTCTCGCTGGAGGTCGGAGTTAATGTCGGTGTGTCTGTCGGCGTTGGCGTTAGAGTCGGCGGTACAGGCGTTGGCGAGACACTTAGCTGCACACCATTCGCATTCAGCACCGGTAGGCTGGTGACCGGCACAGTTAATCGAACATACGCCGCGCCAACCCATCCCAAGCCCGTCTTGCGGTTGTCATCGCTGGAAAATTGAATTGCCAGCCAGGCATTGCCCTGGCTGCGCCCCACAACATTTACATGCTGATTGCGGCGCAAGCTGCCGATAATACGATATACTAACCCTGGCCCTTGACGTACATTGAGCTGCGTCGCATTTACGAATCCATCAAACAGCGTCGGTCCTACAGTGCGCGCAGAATTGATCGCAGCGTTCGTTGGCGGTTGTGTCGGAGCACTCGTCGGCGCTTCGGTTCCCGCAACCGAGAAAGGTTCTACAACAATCGGCGTTTCTGTCGCGGTTGCTTCGGGCGCTAACTGTGCCGAGCTGATACTCAACGTGGTTGGTGTGTTGGTAGCAGCATTCTGTTCCGCCGGCGCATTACCTTGCGCGCTCTTCGCGTTGGCAGGCGGGTTGGTCGGCGGCGCTTCTCGCGTCGGCGGTGGCTTGGCAGTCGGCTGGACGTTTTCCACCTGCGCTTGCGGCGGTGTTGGAGACGCGGCAATCACCGGCGCTGTGTTTTGATCTTGCGTAGAAGCTGGCGGCGGTGGCGCTTCTGTCGGTTGCGCTGGTACTTGCGTTGGTTCAGGCGTCACTGTAATTGGAATGACCTGTAACGATTGCACTGTCGGCTGCGGTGTCAGCGTAATCATAAACGGCGCGGCCGTCGGCGCGGGCGCACCACTCGACTCTTGTTGCGTAGCAAAAGTCGCCATCGGTGTCGGAGCAAGTGCGACCTGCGATGGTTGTGCTGCCGCAGGCACAGGCGGCGCGGCGGGCGCAAGCGCGGTATCTATCGAATTGTTTTGACGTAAGTTTGCCGCCAAAAAGAAAACAAACGCAAGGGTTGCGGCAACCGCGATGCCGCGCAAGCCCCATACGAACCAACCCGACATCACCGGCTGGGGCGCACGCGATGTAGCAGGCAGCGTGAATTGACGCGGCAGAGCGGGCGCAGGCGTTTGCTTGATAAGGTTGACGGTCCAGCGCAGCGATTCCAGGCTCGCCCGCGCGCGTTCACTCTTTTGCAAATGCGCTTCCACCAAGGCGCGTTCTTCCGACGAAAGCTGTCCATCCAAATAATCGGACAGACGCTCTTCCACAAACGCGTCCATATCGGGAATCGTATAATTTCGTTTAGGCATTTTCCATCGGAACGGATTTTGGCTCTTCCGTTCTACGCTTTAGACGATAAGATTCAGGCAAAAGTTCCTGCTGCTGCAATAAAAAGTCGCGCATGTGGGCGCGCGCCCGAGAAAGACGGGATTTTACCGTGCCTACATTCGTATTTGTAGCAATCGCTATTTCCTCGTAAGCAAATCCATCAATATCTGAAAGCACTAAGGTAATGCGCTGGTCGTAGGGCAGCGATTGCAAACCTTTATCAATCCACGCCGCTAATTCTTGCCGTTCGGCATACTCGTGCGGCGCTTCTTCTTGCGCCTCGCCCAGACCCGGCGCAGGATTATCGGGGTCAACCAGCAGCGCATCGAGCGACGCGGTCGGCTTGCGCTGCTTGGCGCGCAGTTGGTCATAACACGCATTCGTCACAATGCGTAACAGCCATGCTTTGAAAGAGCCTCCACGAAACGAACGGATATTTTTGTACGCGTTGACAAACGCATCCTGTGTAGCATCGGACGCGGCATCGCCTTCGCCCAGTACGCGATACGCGGTATGATACACGAGCGCCTGATACGAGCGTACGAGTTGATTAAAAGACGGCACATCTCCACGCTGTGCCGCCGCAATCATCGCCTGTTCGTTCATGGAAGAATAAAGAGGAGCGGAGCCAACAAAAAATTTAGCGTAAAACCTGACAGGTCTCCTCGTCGAACGGTAAAACGAGTTCGAGGTGATCAAGACCTGTCACAGTACATCACAATTTCGCCAAGACCTGACGGGTTTTCCTACCGCGATGCCCGATTTTCTCGATAGTGTTCGGAAACCCGTCAGGTCTTTCTACCCAAATCTGTGATGTA
>Ga0070741_10011853_pt1 | contig 15947 bp, 13 predicted proteins | sample Coa_R1_4_FD_66440 | JGI IMG/M metagenome (GOLD analysis project Ga0070741, IMG submission 66440) | Surface soil microbial communities from Centralia Pennsylvania, which are recovering from an underground coalmine fire - Coalmine... | ecosystem: Environmental > Terrestrial > Soil > Unclassified ...
AATTTGTCGGCCAGCAGCGGTGCGATCAGATCAGGATTATTCTCCTTTTGCGACTGTAGCCATTTTTGCTCCAGAGCGGTCACAGCCTGCTCCGTCTTGCCCATTTGCGACCACAAGGTACCGGCCAATAAAACCAATCCGAGCAAAACCCCTGTCAAGCTCTTCTTCATGGAACGCTTCTCCTTTGATTTGCCGCAAGAGTTATGGAAACAACGGTAGTCGGTGTCGCGCCATTGGATACCTGCGCGTGCGACATGTCAATGAGGACCGAAAGCGGGAGTCCGGCGCAACGATCGCGAATTACTCATGCGCTTCGGAGGATTGCAGGCACGTTGATGCATGATCCGGAGACCCTAGCCCGGCCCCGCACTGGGCTCCTTGACCGTCTGCTCGGTCACCACCAGGAAGAGTTGGAAATGGCTGAATCTGTGCACGCGCTGATAACGGCGGCCGCGGTACCCGATTTGCAGCGAAGCGCTTTCCGGCAGCCAGAGGCTGTACCTGGTTTTGTCAAACTCGACTGGCGCATAGGAGATGTCCAGATGCTCGAGTTGCAGGCGAATCTGCGGGATGGGAGCGACCAAATCGGTCTCCAGGCGCAGGATCTGATACGTATCTGTACTGATCCACGCGCGGCCTCTGAACCTGAGCTGATAGACCGAACGGTCGATGCGGATTTGATGAAACGACTTGCGCTGGTCCGGACTCTCTTCAAAGCGAAGCTGCCAGGCTGACCGGGTCTGCAAGTCTGTCCGCCGTTCACAGTGAAACGCGAAGTTCCCGATCTTCTGCGGGTGGAAGATTAATGCAAAAGCTGCCGTCCCTGTATCCGAAAGCGGAGGCGAATCGCCCTCGGCTTTGGAGGAGCGGTATTCCTCCACCCAGAATGCTCCGCCCGTACCCTGAGCGATCTCCGCTACATAGTTAAACCAATGGTCAGACGTTTTCCGCAACCTGCCGCTCTTGCTGAACTCAGCATGTTCAATCTCCTCGGTGGCCGTGAAGCGCTGCAGATTGTCCACCATCTCGGCGGCCCGCTGGCTGGCGCCCTGAAGGATCTGTGCCAAGGGACACGGTACATCGTTTCCAGTGTCACGCAGCGGCTGGCTTTCCGCCGCCGACGGCTGCAGCGGTTGCACAACGGTCATGCTTTCTGGAGCCGGCAAGTCGCGCGCCTGGACGGACGGGAAGAGGGTGCGCGCCTCTTCTGCCCTACCGCTGGCGGCCAGAAAATCCGCCTCCATGGCCTGTGCCTGCGCCGGACGAATTTGCCTGACTTCTAACTGCGAACCATCCACCTTGTGCGAGGCCTTCGCTTCGAAGTGGTCGAAGCTGGGCTGCTCGATATACAACTCAAGACTTCTTTGCAGTTTGCGTAGGTCGCCAAAGACGCGGGCTGCGGCGGTGACCGGGTCCACTTCGTCATTTACCAGGTTGATGTATTGCCGCACCTTCGAAGTTTTCTCCGCGTAATCCCGGAGCGTGAGATAGTGCGTCAGGGCCCAACACTCGGCATAGAAAATCGATCCCTTCTTTTCCTCGAGGTAGTCGGGGGACTTCTCGTCCACCGTGAATAACGTTGTCAGAGGCAGCAGCGTTTCCTGGCGCAGCAACATGAGGTGTTGCTGATTCGGTTCCCCGAGCACAGCCTCCTGATCATAGATCGCGCTGGTCTGATAGAACTCGGCCAGGCCTTCGTTGAGCCACAATGGCACCCGTTCCTCAGCCTCGCGCAAGAACAGGTGAGTGTACTCGTGGTACACCACCGGGTAAGGGTTCCCGGCTTCCGAATCGAGTCTCATGAGAATGTAATTTCTGTCCGCAGCCCGCACAAATATCCCGTGAAGCGGCAGTGAGTTCCGGGAGTGGTAGGAAGGAGGTTCAAGCGCCTGGAATTGGTCTTTCTTCTTAACGGCCAACACAAAGACGGCGGATTCGGGATCGTCTCCCAGTTGCGGGTAGGCTTGTTGGAAGATGGCCTGCATGCGCTCGAACTGGGCGGCGATGCGGCGGCCCTGTTTCTCGCCTGAGTCAGTGACAACCGTGAAGCGGGAACCCTGCACCGCGATCCAGCTTCCCGCGTGTTCGCGCGCCATGGCGATCGCGGCAGCCAGCAGGGGTACCAAAATGAAGAGACGCTTGGGCACGGCAGCGCTCCCGGTAATCAGGACCTTGAATATGACTTCCTATGAAGGGGCCCAATCAGCAACAGGTGGGACGTGCCGTTCCAGTCTGCGCGCTAGCGTACCTCAGAACAGGTTGGGAAATCCATATTTTTGTGCAAGGCTTGACGCGTAGATCGGCCGACAGGCTGCCGGAATCGTGCTGGAGTGCCAGGCCACACGTTCAGATGCCGCCTTAAACGCGTGGCCTGCTGGATGGCGCTTTACTGATTCAGCGGGTTGAAAGTCAGGACGCCCGCTTCGGTGTTGGAGCACACGCCGGCCGGATCTACGCGAAGGACTGCATCTTCTTCCGCACAGAAAGCACGGATACCGGTTTGGTTGATGGTCAGCGGAACCCCTACAACCGTATATCCCACATTTACGCCGGCCGCGGCGGTACCCGCACCGGTCGTAAACGAATATCCGCTCTTGCCGCTGCCTGCCGGATTGCCATTGCTTGACAACACGGAATCAATCAGGCAGCTGGTGGTCGAACTGGGAACGCACGCAGCGCCCAGCGCCCCGCCCAGATTCACCAGGGCAGGGGCATAACCCACCGTCGGATAAGCGGTCTGGTAGGTTACCTCGCCCACGGTGATGGTGCGGATGGATGCGACCGCGGATGATTCGTTTGCTGCCATCCGAGCTCGCAGCAGGTTTGGAATTGCAATGGCTGCGATGATCAGGATGATAGCCACCACGATCAGCAGTTCAATCAGTGAGAAGCCTCTTTGTTTGCGCATTTGTATGTTTGCCTCTTCCCGTTTATGCCAGCTCTCTACATTTGTCCTGATTGATTCTGCGCCCCGCGTGGCGTTCCGGCTAGTTACCTTCGTCCGGACGAACAATTCGCTCGCCAGCGAAAAGCGAATCTCGAAAGCGCCCCTTCGCGCTCACCTCTCCAATTCCAGCCAACCTTGTGCAAAGAAGGCTCTTGTAGGGAGCTCAGGATGCCTTCCTACCGCATTTCTGCAGCCAACAACCAGCCCCTGGGGTTCATCTGAGTGATACGGGTAACGATGCGAGTGCGCGCCCCAGCCGCTTCGTGCGACTAACATTCGGAGGTCACACCATGAAGAGAGTTCTACAGATGATGGCGCTGATAGCAGCCCTGGCATTGCCTGCGCTGTGCCAGAACGGACGGCTTTCGCCAGAGGACCAGCGTGAATTCGATAAAGCTTACGCGAAGTGGGTCAACGACAGCCGCAAGAACGATCGCGACGACCTTGCCAAAGACGTCCGCAGAATGCAGGACATCATGGCGCGCAACAACATTTCACCCGATGTTCCTTACGATCAGCTTGCCAGCCCCGCCTACGGCCAGCAAGGCCCGTATGACAATGGGGAAGGACGATACAACAACAACGACTATTCCCAGAACGGGCAGAACTGGGGCGGCCAAGGCAGGCTGTCTCCGGAGGACCAGCGCGATTTCGACCGCTACTACTCGCAATGGGTAAATGACAGCCGGCGCCACGACCGCGATGACGCGGACCGCGACGTCCGCCGCATGCAGGACATCATGCAGCGCAATAACATTCCGTCCGATGTTCCTTACGATCAGATTGCGACCTCGGGGCGATATAACAACGGCTACAACGACAACCGCTACTCGCGCGGCGGATATGGCGGCTACGGCCAGACCCGGCTCTCTGCCGAAGACCAGCGGGAGTTCGACAAGGCATACGAGAAATGGGTGCACGACAGCCGCAAGAACGACCGCGACGACATCAAGAAGGACGCTCGCAAGATGCAGGACATCATGGCGCGGTACAACATCCCGAGCGATGTGCCGTACGATCAGATTGCATCGCCCAATGCCAATTACCGGCACTAAGCACGGCAGAAAATCCAGGGAGCACGGTGAGTCCGTGCTCCTTTTCCTTTGGCACCCTATTTGGCCGAGGCTTGGGCGTGAAAGCGCTGGCCGAGGCATCCCAGCGGCCATTCCAGAGGTGGCAAAGAACTTCTCTTCGTTGCATAATAAAGCGCTCCTGCCAGCCACTCGGCCCTGGGATCGAGCAGGGGCTCTCAGTCATGTCAATCGAGCACTTCGATGTAGTGGTCGTAGGCGCCGGCCTCTCCGGCATTGGGGCGGCTTACCGCCTGCAGACGCGGTGTCCTGGAAAGCGCTACGTCATCTTCGAAGCCCGCAGTGACATTGGGGGGACTTGGGATCTGTTCCGCTATCCCGGAGTGCGCTCCGACTCCGACATGTTTACCCTCGGCTATCCCTTCCGTCCCTGGTCAGGCTCCAAGGCCCTCGCCGATGGGCCATCCATCCTCCGCTACGTGCGTGACACGGCGCGGGAATTTGGAATCGAGCTCCATATTCGCTTTCAACACCGCGTCGAGTCGGCTCGCTGGTCCTCGGAAGAGGCGCGCTGGACCCTCGAAGTGAGCCGGGGAGCGGGTGGAGACATCGCGCGCTACACCTGCGACTTCCTGTATGGATGCACCGGTTACTACCGCTACGACGGCGGTTACGAGCCCGGTTTTCCCGGCGCCGATCGTTTCCGCGGACAGATTGTCCACCCGCAACGTTGGCCGGAAGATCTCAATTATGCCGGCAAGAAAGTCGTCGTGATCGGCAGCGGAGCTACTGCAGTCACCCTCGTGCCGGCGATGGCTGCTACGGCGGGGCATGTGACGATGCTGCAAAGATCGCCCGGCTACATCCTGAGCCTGCCCGACCACGACCCCGTTGCCGACTGGCTGCGACAGCTGCTGCCTGCCGGCCCCGCGCACCGGATTGTCCGCTGGAAGAACATCCTGATCAGCTTGGGAATATACCAACTCAGCCGCCGCGCGCCCAGCTTCACTCGCGAACTGCTTCGCGGGGGAGCTGCGAAGAATCTGCCGCAAGGCTACGACGTCGGGAAGCACTTCAATCCGCGCTACCAGCCCTGGGATCAACGGCTCTGTCTCGTGCCGAACTCCGACTTGTTTAAGGCGATCAGCCAGGGGAAAGCTTCCGTCGTAACGGATGAAATCGAGACGTTTACGGAAAACGGCATCCGGCTGCAGTCGGGCGAGGAGCTCGCAGCCGACATCATCGTGACGGCGACGGGACTGCAGATGCTCGCGCTCGGAGGGGTCCGCCTGGTTGTGGATGGCACTCCCATCCATCCTGGCGAGGCATTCGTCTACAAGGGAACGATGCTGGGCAACGTGCCCAACTTCGCGTTCTGCATCGGGTATACCAATGCTTCCTGGACGCTGCGCGCCGATCTGGCTTCCACCTTCGTCTGCCGCCTGCTGAATCATATGGATCGTCACCAGTACCGGATCTCGATGCCGGTTTGCGATCCCCAAGCAATGGAATCCAGACCGCTGCTCGATCTCACTTCGGGCTACGTGATGCGGGCGGCCGCGAACTTGCCCAAGCAGGCGGCCCGGCAGCCCTGGGTGATCCGGCAAAATTACATCCTCGACATGCTGAAGATGAAATTGGGCCGGATGGAAGATGGCGTTCTGAAGTTTCAGAAAGCTCCCCCGGCCTTCATGCGAAGGGCTGCGGCGGAAGAGATCCCGACGGCCACCTCCGCCGGCGACTGACTCTCGTTTCCCGGCGGCGCGGCCGCGCGAGTTCTGCCAGCCCGGAAATTCCCTTATAATAGAAAGATTCAGTAAGCCATCTGGACGCCTCTGTGCGCTTGCGCTCGGGGCGGCGTGTGGCTGTTGGGCCCTTATCGATGTCCTCTACCTCGACCCAGACAGACAGCATTGTGGTGCGCGGCGCGCGCGTTCACAACCTCAAGAACATCGATTTTGAGATCCCCCATAACCGCCTGACCGTGGTAACCGGCGTGTCGGGATCGGGCAAGTCTTCCCTCGCCTTCGACACCATTTACGCGGAGGGACAGCGCCGCTACGTCGAGTCGCTGTCGGCGTATGCCCGGCAATTTCTGGAGCGGATCGAAAAGCCGGACGCCGACGCCATTGACGGAATCGCGCCGGCAGTCGCCATCCGGCAGAAGAATACGACGCGGAACCCGCGATCCACCGTCGCCACAGCTACGGAAATCTACGACTATCTGCGCCTGCTATTTGCCCGCGTGGGGCGCACGTTTTGTGCGAACTGCGGCGCGGAGGTGAAGAAGGATACCGTCGATGAAGTGGCGGACACCATCCTGGCACTGGAAGCGGAAACCCGGTTGCAGGTGCTGTTCCCATTGCAGCGGCCGGGAACGGTGACGCTGGAATCGGAAAAGCAAACCGCCTTGCGGAAACCGAAGAAGTCGCCAATGGTCCCGAAATCGGGCGGAAGTGCCGCTCCCGAGCAGTTGAGCGACCCCCTCAAGACCCGGCTTTTCGATCTGCGGAAGGCCGGCTTCAACCGGCTTTATCAGGCGGGAGAGGTATTCGAGTTCTCGACGCCCGAATCGCTGCTCGATCTTGATTTCGCCCGTCCAGTCTTCCTGCTGGTCGACCGCTTGTCCGTCTCAGCTGACGCCCGGTCGCGCATTGTCGATGCGATCGAGACCGCTTACCGGGAGTCCGGCGAGGTCATTTTTGAGCAGCCCACGGCCGCAGGCGCCCCATCGTCAATCCTCCGCTTCTCGCAGAAGTTCGAGTGTAAGCATTGCAATCTGAAGTACGAGGAGCCGGAACCCCGGCTCTTCTCCTTCAACAACCCTTACGGCGCGTGCCCCAAGTGCCAGGGATTCGGGAATACGATCGACTTCGATTTGGATCTCGTCATTCCCGACAAGCTGAAGTCTCTGGCGGACGGCGCGATTGAGCCCTGGACCAAGCCCAAGTACCGTCCGCTGTTTACCGATCTGAAGCGCTACGCCAAACAGGCGGGCATTCCGCTGGATATGGCCTGGATCGATCTCGCCGAGGAGCACCGCAACCAGGTGCTCAATGGCGAGGGCAAGTTTTTAGGCGTCCGCGGATTCTTTGCTCACCTGGAGCGCAAGAAATACAAGCTGCATGTGCGCGTGTTTCTGAGCCGGTACCGCGGATATTCGGTATGTCCCGACTGCTACGGCTCGCGCCTGCGGCTGGAGGCCCGTCAGGTCAAGATCAATGCCAGGAATCTATGCGAAATTTGTTCTCTGACGGTCGAAGAGGCGCTGCGGTTTTTCGAGAAACTGCGGCTGACCGCGCAGGAGGCCGAAATCGCCGACAAGGTGCTGGAGGAGATTCGCGAGCGCCTGCGCTTCCTGAACGAGGTTGGCCTGGAGTATTTGACTTTGGACCGCCTGTCCTCGACCCTATCCGGCGGCGAGGCGCAGCGCATTCAGCTGGCTACGTCTTTGGGCTCGCGGCTGGTGGGCACCCTGTATGTGCTGGATGAGCCTTCCATCGGGCTCCATCCGCGCGATACGCACCGGCTGGTGAAAATTCTGCACGATTTGCGCAACCTCGGCAATACGATCCTGGTGGTGGAGCATGATCCCGACATCATGCGTTCGGCAGACTGCATTCTCGATCTGGGGCCCGGCGCCGGCGAGAACGGCGGCAAGCTGATTGCCGAAGGCACCTACGACCAGATCCTGCACAACCCGGCCTCGCTCACCGGCCGATATCTATCTCAGGACCTGCGCATTCAGCCTCCAGGCACGCGCCGTAAGCCCGGTCCGCAGCAAATCAAGATGAAGGGAATCCGGGCCAACAACCTGAAGAACGTCGATATCAGCATTCCTCTGCGCATGCTGGTGGCGATCACCGGAGTGTCGGGATCCGGCAAATCGACGCTGCTGCATGCGGTGTTGTACCGCGCCCTGGCGCAGGCGAAACAGCAGGCCGGAAATGGATCCGGCCCAGGCACCCCGGCCAACTGGGAAAGCCTGGACGGCGATCAGTACATCGAGGAAGCGGTGCTGGTGGATCAGTCGCCGATCGGTCGGACGCCCCGCTCCAATCCCGTGACCTACATCAAGGCATTCGACGCTATTCGCGAGTTGTTCGCTTCCCTTCCCGAGGCCAAGAAGCGCGGCTTCGGCCCGGGACATTTTTCCTTTAATATCCCCGGCGGACGCTGCGAAGTCTGCCAGGGCGATGGCACGGTCACGGTGGAGATGCAGTTCCTGGCCGATGTCGAACTGATTTGCGAAGAGTGCAAGGGGACGCGCTACAAGCCGCAAGTGCTCGAGGTTCGATATCGCGGCAAGAACATCCATGAAGTGCTGAACCTGACGGTGAAAGAGGCGTTGAAGTTCTTCGCCGAAGCGCCCAAGGTCACCGAAAAATTGCGCTCGCTGGAGGAAGTCGGCTTAGGTTATCTGCGGCTGGGGCAGTCGGCCACCACGCTCTCCGGGGGCGAAGCGCAACGCATGAAGCTGGCAGCGCACCTGCAGCCCGCCACCCGGGATTCCGGGCGTCCTGCGGGGGAGAAAATCCAGCGGCGCCTGCTTTATATCTTCGACGAGCCCACCACCGGACTGCATTTTGACGACGTCAGCAAACTCCTGGCCGCCTTTCGCCGTCTCATTGAAGCAGGGGGCTCGATTGTCGTCATCGAGCACAATCTGGAAGTGATCAAGACCGCGGATTGGGTGATCGATCTCGGTCCCGAAGGCGGCAATCGCGGCGGGAAAATCGTCGGCGTCGGCCCTCCAGAAGCAATTGCCAAGCTGTCCGGCTCGTATACGGGAAAATATCTGGCGCGGGTTTTGAACGGCAGTGGGACATCGCGTTCCAATGGGCGCTCGTAAAATCGCGGTCGGAACAGGGTTGGTGCTGGTCCTGACCGTGGTTTGTCTTCCCGGGGCCGGCGCGGCGCCAGGCTCGCCCCAGTCATCCGGAAATGCTCCCCAGGCCAGTTCTTCGTCTTCCCGCCAGAAGCCGCATCGCCACCGGACCACGGTCGCCGAGGAAGAGGGGCCGCAGCCGGAATTGGCAAAGGCTGAGGATCTGATTCAGAAGCGGGACTTTGCCCAGGCGGAATCGGTGCTGCAAAAACTGCTGGCGGGCGATCCCGAGAATTACGTTGGCTGGTTCGATCTGGGCTTTGTGGAGAACGCCCTGGACAAGCGGGACGACTCGATCGCGGCCTATCGCAAATCGGTTGCTGCCAAGCCTGATGTCTTCGAATCCAACCTGAATCTCGGACTGCAGCTGGCCAAGGCCGGCCATCCGGATGCGGAGCAGTTTCTTCGAGCCGCCACCCAGTTAAAGCCAACCAGCCATGTGGAAGAGGGCCATGCTCGTGCCTGGATTTCCCTGGCCCACGTACTTGAGACCGCCAAGCCCGCCGACGCCCTTGCCGCCTATCGGAAAGCTGCTGCCCTGCTGCCCGGTGATGTGGAGCCGCACCTGGGCGCCGGCCGGCTGCTCGAAGCCGAAAACAAGTTTTCCGACGCCGAGCAGGAGTACAAACAGGCGCTGGCAATTGACCAGGCATCTTCCGACGCGATGATCGGGCTGGCAAATATCTACATGCGCGGGCGGCGCTTCCCTGATGCTGAGGCGCAGCTGCGCAAGATCGTGGCAGCGCATCCCGAGCAGCCCGCGCCCCATATTCAGCTCGGACGAATTCTGGCTGCCGAGGGAAAGAACGACGATGCCATCGCCGAGCTCGAGGCGGCAATGAAGATGAGCCCGGCAGATGGTTCCCTGCAGCGTGATCTCGCCGACCTCTACAGCTCCGCCGGCAGAAACGGGCAGGCGGAAGCCGCCTACCGCACTCTGCTCGCTGTGCATCCCGACGACGCGGAACTGCACCATAGCCTGGGCGTGAGTTTGCTGAAGCAGAAGAAGTCCGCCGATGCCCAGAAGGAGTTTGCGCAGACCGTGAAGCTGAAGCCCGGTTTCGCCGCAGCCTACGGCGATCTGGCGTTCGCGGCCAGCGAGAATAATGACTACGCCACTACGCTGAAAGCGCTGGATGCGCGGGCACAGCTGCTGCCGGACATTCCCATCACATACTTTTTGCGCGCCTCCGCCTACGACCATCTTCGCGATGTGAAGCAGGCGGTGGCGAATTATCGCCTCTTCCTGCAGGGGGCCGATGGGAAGTATCCTGATCAGGAGTGGCAGGCAAAACACCGCCTGATCGCGCTGGAGCCGAAGAAATAGTCAGCGGGTGGCATTCCCAGATCATGCGCATCGGACGCACGATACATTACGCACCCGCCCTGGGATGGTGAGTTGAGTAGACGGAAGCAATGCGTTCTGCTATCGATCTTGCTGCTCTTGGCCGCGGCGGCAAGCCCGGCTCCGCGCGACGAGCCCACTGTCGAGGGACTGAAGGCGCGGATCTCTTCGGCCAATGTGGGGGACAAGCCCCATCTCTGCGTGGAAGTGGCGCAGAAGCAACTGAAGGAGGCCGATAGGCTTTATGCCTCGGGCGACCTGGAGAAAGCGGAAGCCGCTCTGACCGACGTGGTCGCTTATTCGGAGCTGGCGCGGGATTATTCCATCCAGTCCCACAAATATCAGAAGCAATCGGAAATCGCGGTGCGAGGCATGACACGCAAGCTCACCGAGATCCTGCACACGCTGGGGAATGCAGATCAGGCGGCGGTGAAAGACGCGATGAGCCGACTGGACCGCGTGCGGGACGACCTGCTGGCATCGATGTTCAAGAAGGGTGGCAAATGAGGTCCTTGCGAATCGTAGTCGTCGCCTTCCTGTTGGCCGGTTGTGCGGCCGTGGCCCAGAAACGCCGTGATCCGCTCACCCAGCCGGAAATCGACAAGATCCGCGATAGCAGCTGGGAGCCGAAGCTGCGCCTCCCGCTCTACGTCGAATTCGCGCGGGCGCGCCTCGTGAAACTGGAGGAAGTCCGAAGCGATCCTAAAGCCGCCGGCCGGGCCAGGCAGACTCACGACCTGCTGGACGCCTTCCAGTTGCTCTACGACGAATTGAACGACAACATCGACACCTACGTCGATCGGCATGATGATATTCGCAAGCCGCTGAAGATCATCATCGAGGCGGACGCGGAGTTTCAGGCCAAGCTCCGCGCTTTAAAAGATACGGCGGATGTCCCCCGCGCCGAGGCGCAGGAGTACGAGTTCGTGCTCAATAACGCCATCGAAACCGTAGACGCCTCGACCGAGGATCATAAGAAGCTGCTGCAGGAGCAGGAAGATCAAGCCAGGCACAAGAAGCTGAATAAAAATCCAAGCGCGGGCACGGGAGTAGCGCCCGAGTAAGCCGGACCTCCCCTCGTCCAGCGGGAGCGAAACTCCGCAGCGCTCCGGCCCGTTTCGTGGCCGTTATCCCTCCAACCCGAGAGCTGATCGGCGCCGGCTGCCTTCCTGCTATAGTGAATCGCGGAGGTCCGAAGGTTTGCCCCCTGAAAAATTTCGCGTGGCCCTGATCCAGATGTCGTGCGGGCCGGAGCCGGAAGAAAATCTTGCAAAGGCTCTTGGCCGCGTGGCCGATGCCGCCGGGCGCGGCGCCAAGGTCGTCTGCCTGCCGGAGTTGTTCCAGACCCAGTATTTCTGCCAGCGGGAGGATCACTCGCTCTTTGATCTGGCAGAGCCCATTCCCGGACCGGGCAGCAACAAGCTAGCGGCGGCGGCACGCAGCCATGGAGTCGTCCTGATCGCCTCGCTGTTCGAAAAACGCGCGGCCGGCCTTTATCACAATACCGCCGCGGTGTTCGACAGCGACGGCTCCTTGCGCGGCATCTACCGCAAGATGCACATTCCCGATGATCCCCTCTACTACGAGAAGTTTTACTTCACTCCGGGGGACCTGGGATTCCGCGCGCTCGAGACCAGCGCAGGCAAACTGGGGACGCTCGTGTGCTGGGACCAGTGGTATCCCGAAGGGGCGCGGCTCACCGCTTTGCAGGGGGCGCATGTATTGTTCTATCCCACCGCGATCGGGTGGCACCCGGCCGAGAAAGCCGAATTCGGCGTGGCGCAACACGATGCCTGGCGCACCATTCAGCGCGCGCATGCCATCGCCAACGGAGTCTTTGTGGCCGTGGTGAACCGCGTGGGCTTCGAGACCGGCAACATCCGCGGCAAGTCCGCGCCTGGCCAGGGACTGGAATTCTGGGGCGGATCATTCTTCTGCGATCCCTTCGGACGGGTGCTGGCGGAGGGCTCCCACGATCGCGAAGAAATCCTCATAGGCGATGTCGACCTGAGGGCGCTGGAAGAAATTCGCCGCAACTGGCCCTTCCTACGCGACCGCCGCATTGACAGTTACGCTCCTATTACAAGCCGGTTACTGGACTAAACGGAACGTGGCCCGCTCTTCAAGTAAAACATTCACTCCCGCGCCGGCTTCCCTCGGATACCGGATGCCTGCCGAATGGGAGCCTCACTCCGCAACCTGGCTGGCCTGGCCTCATTACGAACTGGACTGGCCGGGGAAATTCCATCCCATCCCATGGGTGATGGCGGAAATCGTTCGCAACCTGGCCAGGCATGAGCGCGTGGAATTGGTGGTCAATAATTCCGCCGCTGCCAGGAAGGCGCGGCGGATTTTGCAGCGCGCGGATGCCTGGTCGCCGAACATTCAATTTCACCGCTGGCCTACCAACCGAATCTGGTTACGGGATTCCGGATCCATCTTCTTGACGCCGAAGCAGCCGGGCTTTCCCCGGCCGCAGGGCCCCTCCGGCTCCGCTCAGGACAGGCGAGGCCAGCGTTCACCCCAGAACCCGTTGATCGCCCTCAAGTTTCGCTTTAATGCCTGGGCGAAATATTCCAACTGGCGGCACGACGAGAAGATCGGCACGCTGATGGCTAAGGCTGCTCACCATCGGGAGATTCGCCCCGTTTCCCGCGGGACGCGCATCGTCCTCGAAGGCGGCTCCATCGATGTCAACGGGGCCGGCACGATCCTCACCACGGAAGAATGCCTGCTGAGCTCGCAGCAGTGCCGGAATCCCCACATGGCGCGGGTGCACTACGAGAAGGCATTTGCGGACTATCTGGGCGCGCCGCACACTATCTGGCTGGGACGCGGCATCTTCGGCGACGACACGCACGGCCATGTGGACGATCTCAGCCGTTTCGTGAACAAGACTACGGTCGTGACCATGGTCGAGCACAACTCCAAAGACGTGAACCACGCGCCCTTGCGGGCCAACCTGCGCCGCCTGCAAGCCGCCCGCGATCAGGAAGGCAGGCCGCTCAACATCGTCGAACTGCCGATGCCTCAACCCGTGGTTTTTGAAGGCCGCAGACTCCCCGCCAGCTATGCCAACTTCTACATCGCGAATAAGATCGTGCTGGCGCCCGTGTTCAACCGCCCGAACGATCGCATTGCCCTCGACACTTTGGCACACCTCTTCCCCGCCCGCGAGATCGTTCCCATCTACTCGGGAGATTTCATCTGGGGATTCGGAGCGATGCACTGCATGACACAGCAGCAGCCCGAGTAAACAATTTCAGATTGAAGATTTTAGATTTCACATTGCAGATTTCAGATTGGACCATTGCCTTTTCAATCTGCAATCTTAGATCTGTAATCTAAAATCTCTCCCGAAGCCCGCTGGTGAATGAGAATCTGGCACCGGGTTACATTTGAGGGGGCGTGCGTGGCCCCGGGGCTGGACTCGGCTGGCACGGCGTTCCGTTGGGAGTCGTGGTCGCGGTCGCCTGAGCTGTACCGCCCGAATTTGCCGCTGGAGCGGGTGCCGTGGCATTGGCCGGCGGATTCGTCCCCGGATTATTCGTGGCTGTGGCGGCAGGATTAGAAGGCTGCCCGCCCTGCTGAGCGGTGGGGGACTGGCTGGGCGCTCCACCGGTTGTCCCCGCGGTTGCGGTGGCCGTTCCGGGTTCATTTTGCGCGCTGGGAGTCGCCGGTGTTGGGCAAGGCACCATTGGCGGATTTGGATTTGCCGGCTGAGCCGGTCCGGTGGGCGCTTGCACCGGGCTGGTCGACATGGCGGGAGACTGTGTCGTTCCAGGACCCGCAGCCTGGGTCGTGATCGGCGTGGGTGGGCCAATAGTAGATGCGGGGGGCGTCGCTTGCCCGGATGATCCGGTGGTTGTGGCCGGAGGTCGTGGCGCAGCTGGACGAGCTTGCGCTACCGCCCAGCTTGCACAACACAAGAGTGCGAACAGGAATGAAAACCGGATTGCCATCACAAGCCTCCGCTAAGAACTGATTCATATCTAGCTAGAGTCTGAAAGTCCTGGATAAGGCTTGCTATCCGGAAAATCCCGTAGAAGGCGAAGCTGGGAATTCACACCGGGACCCAAGGATTTTGCACGGCGGGAATGTGCGAATCTTCGGCTCAGAAGTGCGCTATTTGCGGTACTGCGTAGGCTCCGGACCCTTTTCCAGCGTGGTTCGATCCCAGATCCAGCCTTGGCGCGTGTAGCTGGCGAGCTCGAAATCCTGAGTCAGTTCCAAAGCGTCCGTGGGACAGGCGTCTTCACACAATCCGCAGAACATGCAGCGGCTCAGGTCGTAGGTAAAGTTGGTCAGTTCTTTACGGCGGGTCTTTTCGTTGCGTTCGCTCGAAACCACGATCAGATGCTCGGGACAGGCGAGCGCGCAGAGATCGCACGCAATGCACATGGTCTCATCGGTGTCGGGGTTGACGTTGAGCCGGGGGGCTCCGCGATAACGCTCCGCCACCTGCGGCCTCTCCAGCGGATACTGCTCGGTATAGATCTCCTTGGGATCCTGGTAGCGGAAGGTAACCTTCAATCCCTGCAGGAGGTCAAGGAGGAACACTTTGCGGAGAAGGCCTGGCATGCCCATAACAGCGCTAGAATACCACGCGCCCTGACGGCCTGCCGAGAGCTTTCCCGGCGGGAACGACGCCTCCTTTCAAAATCCCCGCCCTGTCGCAGAAGGCGCGACAAGGGTGGGGCAACCCCTAGGGCTCTTAGCGTTCAGCTACTTCGCGGGCGGTGGTTACGGTCAGTTCAGGAAAAGCCTTAGAGTGAACGCCCGATGGCATCCTGAAGCCTTTGGAAACTAGGCTTGGGATAACACATCCTAAAGCAAATCTGGAGAGTTCCATGAATCGTTTACTCAGCACTTTATTCGTATTTGCCTTTGCCGCCGCAATGAGCATGACCTCGGCGGTGGCACAGCAGGACAAGGATCCGAACGGCACGCCCATGTCTGCCAAGCGCTCAGCCGGACATGCTTCAACCGACGCCGCATTTGTGAAGAGGGCCGCCCGCGGAGGACTGGCTGAGGTCGAGCTCGGGCAACTGGCTACCCAAAAGGCATCGAGTGAAGAGGTGAAGAAATTCGGCCAGCGCATGGTCGACGATCACGGCAAGGCGAATGATCAGCTGAAGCAGGTCGCCCAGCAGGAACACATCGATGTTCCCACCGAACTCGACGCCAAAGACAAAGCGACCAAAGCGCGGCTGGAAAAGCTTTCGGGCGAAAAGTTTGACCGGGCTTACATGAGCGCCATGGTACAGGATCACAAGAGTGACGTTGCGGAATTCACCCGCGAGAGCAAGATCTCCAAGAACCCTGCCGTGAAGAGCTTTGCCGAGCAGACGTTGCCGACCCTGCGCGAACATCTAAAAGAAGCCGAGAAAATCGCTCCCACGCAAAAGTCAACGAAGACCTCTGCCAAAGCGGAGCGTCCTTCCGGTCAGTGAACCTGAAACTACAGTCATCCGGCTGCGGGTGCGCCCGCAGCCGTCTCCTTTGTGAGGACCCATGCTGGGACGCAACCTGACCATAGCCGCCGGAATCGCAGCCGGAATCGCAGCCAGCACGCTGCTGCGCCGCCGTACCCCGATCAGCTTTCGCGGCAAGATCGCCTTTGTCACCGGAGGATCGCGTGGCCTGGGACTACTGCTTGCGCGTGAACTGGCCGTCCGCGGCGCCAGGGTAGCCATTGCCGCCCGCGATTCCGAGGAACTGGATCGCGCCGAGAGC